>JGIcombinedJ26865_1000354_pt1 | contig 9431 bp, 8 predicted proteins | sample NGESurdeep072012_7_FD_26865 | JGI IMG/M metagenome (IMG submission 26865) | reverse complement strand
CCCATCTTTTGGAAGACGGTTTCGACCATTTGTTTGTTCAGGAGCAGGCAGGGCATTCTTGGGGGGCGACAACCGCGGTGTATACGACGATCGGCAGCGATTACAAGAACCGGGCGCTGCGTCATGCCCTGGACCGTGCATTCACAGGCCCGGCCGGGCATTAGCGGATACGGAGCGAAATCGATGGCAGCAAACCGGAAGTTGGGATATCAGTGGCACCTGAGGGTGCGGATGGCCGAGGCGGGGATGTACGCGACCACCGACCTGACACCGCTGCTGGCTGAGCGGGGTGTGGTGCTCTCCGCGGCGCAAACCTATCGGTTGGTCACCGGCACCCCGGAGCGGTTGAGCCTGCGCATTCTGATGGCGTTGTGCGACATCCTGGATTGCACCCCCAACGATCTGATCGAACCGGTCACGGAAGCGAAGCCCCGGACCCGCGCCACCGGCACCGGCACCGGCGGCGCTACGGTCGGCTCGGTCGACCGGGCACGCACCCCACGACGCGCCGAGATCCGACGCGAACCATGAGCACGCCCGCTTGCGCCGGCTGCGGTCGGCAGGTGCGGCTGAAGGCATCCAGCCCGGCCGGTCCGATCTGCTCGGCNTGCCATGCCCGCCGCCACACGGGGACCTGCGGCTCCTGCGGCCGGGACACGGTGCTGGTCGGGCGGAACTCAGACGGCCAGCCGTGGTGCAACCGCTGCTACNCGGCTGCGACCGCAGCTCACCTTGCCGAGCAGCGCCGCGACATCGTCGTGGCCGCGGTCGCCGTCGTCGAACCGGGCCTGACCGATGATGCAGTCCGCATCGCGGTTGCTGATGCAGGACCCCCGCCGTCGATTGGGCAGGGCTGGGAGACGGACCTGAGCGAGCTGACCACCTACCTGAACGACGCGGACTCGAAGAACTGGGTCTTGGGCAGTTGCACGTCGCGGGCGGAGACGTCGTTGGTCTTGCGGTCTCGCTCTCCAAACAGCGGCAGTGACACGAGTACCTGCTGCGTGCCGGTCACGCGCAGGGGCCGTCGTCAATGATTTGCCGGAGGTTCAACTCCGCGGGCCTGTCCGACATCTGTTGGGCACGTTAAGGTCCTGCTGTCTCTGCACCTTCAGGAGGTTGTCAATGGTATCCAGGACCCTCACCGGGCGGCGCGGGTCGGCCGCGGGTATCGCCGCGGCGACGCTTCTCGGCGCTGTCGCGCTGTCGGCCGGCATGCCAACCGCGGCGTTCGCCACGCCTGTCGCTGTTGCGTCGACAGCGGCGTCGTGTTCGATGGGGAACGGTGTGAAGCATGTGATCAGCATTGTTTTCGACAATGTGCATTTCTCGCGGGACAACCCGAATATCCCCTCCGATCTTGAGCAGATGCCGCACCTGCTGAACTTCCTGACGTCCAACGGAACGGTGCTGTCCAACACGCACACGCCGTTGATCGCGCACACCGCCGATGACAGCCTCACGATTTACACGGGCCTGTACGGCGACCGGCACGGCCAACCGGTGAGCAACTCCTACAAGACGTTCAACCCGGACGGTTCCACCGACCCCGCGGGTTCGTTCGCCTACTGGACCTCGCCAGTGTTCGACACCGCGAAGCCGGCACCGACGGCGGGTCACGACACCGCACCCACCATGGCGTACTCGGCGTCCGTCCCGGCCAGCCCGACGACCGGTCAGCAAACCCCGGCGCCCTGGGTGCCGTTCACCCGCGCCGGCTGCTCGGTCGGCGACTTCTCCACGGCGAACATGGTTCTGGAAAACACCGCCCTGGACCTCCCGACGGTGTTCGGTGCCGGTTCACCCGAAATGGCGCAGTACCAGGCCGACCCGTCCTCGTTCAAGGACGCCGAGACCGCCGACTACGTCGGTGTCGCGGTGCACTGCGCGACCGGCGATGCGATCTGCGCGAGCGCGCAGGCGGTCAAGTACGGGACCACGACGCCCGCACCGTCCGCCGCCCAGGACTCGCTGCCCACCGAACCCGGCGGGTATACCGGGTATCAGGCATTGTTCGGGCACAAGTACGTCGCGCCGCAATTGGGTCAGGGCACCGCGAACCTCAACAGGGGCGGCTACCCGGTCACCGATGCGTCCGGGCACCTGACCGACCTCGACGGGAACGCGCTGATCAATTCGTTCGCGAACAAGCCGGGATTCCCGGGTTTCAGCCCGACCGCGACCCAGTCACTGGCCTACCTGGCCGACATGCAGGAAAGCGGTATCCCCGTCACCTACGGGTACATCTCCGATCTTCATGAACGCAAACCCGGCAGCAGTGGGTGCACCACCGCACCGGCCACCGGCACCGGCAAGCCGCTCGGGCCCGGCGACAGCTGCTACGTCACCAACGCCAAGGCCTACGACGACGCTTTCGCAAAATTCTTCGACCGACTGGCCAAGGACGGCATCACCCCGGCGAACACCGCGTTCGTGATCAGCGCGGAGGAGAACGACCAGTTCGCCGGCGCCAACACCGGCCGGGCCACCCAGCCCACCCCCGCAGGATGCGACGGGGTCACCACGGCGTGCTCCTACAGTCCCGTGCAGATCGGCGAACTGCAGGCCAACATCACCGGGCTGCTGGCCGCGACGGCGAGCAGCGGAACCCGCTTCGACATCGAACCGCAGGGCGCCTCGATCTATGTCCACGGCAACCCGGCCGCAGCGGACCCCACGGTGCGGCAACTGCANCGCGACACCGCCGCGATNACCGGTGACGACCCCTACACCGGGGTGCAGGGGGAGAAGATCGTGAACTACCAGGCCGGCGGCATCGAGCAGCGGATCCTGCACCTGCAAACGTCGGACCCGTCGCGGACCCCGACGTATAGCCTGTTCCCGAAACCCGACTTCTACTTCTCCACCACAGGGCCGAACGTCAGCGTCAACAACGGCTTCGCCTACAACCACGGCTATTACAGCCCGAACATCGACATCACCTGGTCGGCCCTGGTCGGTCCCGGGGTCGCAGCCCGGGGTGTCGACGGCCCTGCGCCGGCGGCCGGTAACCAACCCTCGGACCCGAACTCCACCAGAACGGTTCCGCAGGCCAGCACCGCGGGAACGTGGGTGGAGGAAACCGATCTGCGGCCGACCCTGCTGCACCTGACCGGCCTGAAGGATGACTACCAGAGCGACGGTCGAGTCATCAGCCAGGCGTTGATCCAGTCCTCCTCCGCGCTCCGCGGCACCGAAGACCTCGCCGCGGCCTATCAGCAGCTCAACTCCAGCGTCGGCCCGTTCGCCACCAACACCTTGATCGCCGACAGTGCGGCGCTGGCGTCCGGCTCGGCCGCCGCGGATTCGACCTTCGCGTGGGAACAACGTGCCCTGCGAACGATGGCCGACGCCCGCGACCAGGTCGCCGGAAAGATGAAGGATGTCCTGACCCAGGCGACGTCCGGTCACCCCCCCGCGCGCGGACCGCTGCTGATCGGGCGGGCCAGGGCCTTGGTCGCTGCCTCGCAGTGGCTGGCCGCCGCCACCACCCGGGCCACCGGAGGCCGCTGATGACCGCGGGCGAACCCGCGGCGCCCGGCCGTAGGACGGCGGTTGCCGGGCACCGGGTAATCGTGTTCCTGCAGGAGAACAAGACCACCGACTTCTACTTCCCGTCGCTGGCTGCCTGGGGCGCGGTGGTCGCCGATGCTGCTGGCTTGCTGGCCGGGCCACCGAACTTCGATCAGCCGCACGACCGCAACGCCTGGGTGCACTACGCGATCGGCGACTACCCGGCTGTCGCGGCGCAGATCGACAACGACGTGGTCATCCCGTTCTACAGCTACCTGGCCAAGCAGTTCGTCTTCTGTGACCACCACTTCGGTGCCGGGTCGAATTCCACCTCCGGTCACATGCTGGCCGTCGGCGGGCAGATGCCGACCCTGAAGAACCCGCCGTTCGTCGGCGCACATCCGGTGTGGGACCTCCCGTCGATCTTCACCGTCGCCGACGCGGCCGGGGTTTCCTGGGGGGCGTTCCCGGACCAGACCGGCTACCCGACGAAGTTCTACCGCAGTCTGACCGTCGCTCCCGGATCGACCAACGTCCACCCGCCGAAGGACTTCATTCCGATGGCGAAGGCCGGCGAGTTGCCGCAGGTCTGTTACGTGTGGAGTCCGGCCGGGTTCGACGAGCATCCCCCACACGTCGACGACCCCGGCTACGTCACCAAGGGACAGGACCTGGTCTGGCAGCGTGTGCAGGCCGTCATCGACGGTGGCGGCTGGNCCGACACCACCTTCATCCTGACCTGGGACGATTGGGGCGGGTACGCCGACTCGGTACCGACCCCGGTGATCGAGACCGTCCCGGATGCCCTGCACCCGAACGGGTTCGCGGTGATCGGTGGCTCCCGCATCCCGCTGCTGATGTTCGGCGGCAGGGTCGCGCAGGGCATCGACCCGCAATGGCATTCGCACGCATCGATCCCCAAGACCATCATCGACCTGCTCGGGCTGCCACCGATGGGTGTGCCGCGGGTCGATACAGCGCCGTCGCTGGCTTGGCACGTCGACACCAGGCTGAACCGGCCCGAGCCGCCCACGCCGGGGACCACCATCACTCAACCGACGCCTCCGCAGCCGAGGCCGGAACCTGTCCCGCCAAGCCCGTGGCCCGGCCCGCTCGACCAAGCGATGCCTGCGCTGGTCACCCTGGACGGTAGTGCGCTGCCCGCGCCGACCGATGGTGTGGTCCGCCCCAAACCACCGAAACCACCGAAACCACCGAAACCCCCGAAACCCCCGACGTGACAGGTCATCCCGGGCCGNGGGCCCGACGATCGGTTCAACCGCGGGGCAGCAGAGCTCGTTTCGTGGGTCAGCGCCACGAGCTGGGGTCGGTCGCTGGCGCCGAGTTTGGTTGTCAGGGCGCGGAGGTATGCGGCGGGGTTCGCGGCTTGGCTGTCCGATCAACAATCGGCGAAAGGGGTGCCGGGGGTGCCAGTGCGTGCGTTGCGCGCCGCTTCCGCAGTGTGTTCGCCCTGTGCAGCAGCATGAGGTAGCGGGTCGATCATTCCACCAGGGTGCCGATGGCCGACTGTTTGCCCTCACCATGATCAATCCCCCGTTGGCCGGGGCCGGTCCCGGCTTGAGCGGGGTGGTGACCGCTCACTGCACACCTACCCAACGTGGTCAGCAGATGTTCAACGGGGATTCCCCGGATCATTGCGGCGCATTTTCCCGTGCGGTGCACCTTCACTGGGTCCGTGGAGGATTCCCATCGACCGGGTGACGAGAGGCCGTTCATGACACCGCTCGANAGGATCGCCCTGCCGGNGCGCCGACATTCCATTGCNATTCGGGCGGCGCGCCTGATCGACGCTCTGATCGACGGGGCGCACCGCGGCTGGCCGGACGTCTGCTTCGTGATGCGCCTGCCGTCGGGTGAACAGATTTTCGTGCCAGCGCATCGGTCCGCCGGACCCTCCTGCGCGCTTGGTCATGCCGGGTATTTCCACGACCGTATACGGCCCTTCTGCGAGGTGGATTCGACCCTTCACGGGGGAATCTGTTGCATGATCCCACTCGCCCTCGATCAAATCCCGCCGAGTGCTCCCGCCTATCAAGTCGATCTCCGCTCGGGAACGCTCACATCGACACGCCACCCGCAAGCCGCGGTGTCTCACCGCGTCGCCGGGCCGGTCGGTGACCGGTGATGGGGCCATGCTGCTCCCAGCGCAAGCCCAGCCAGCCTGGGATAGGTCGCTGCGGGAAAGACTGGCGCAATCGCGCAGAGCGCGGCTGGACTGCTCGTCCGGATTCTTCCTCCGGCGTACCTCCTGCCGGTCCCGCCCTGCCGCATTCGGTCCGTAAGGGGCGGGGCCAAGGGGTTTGCTGAGAGTTTGATGCCAGCCGCGGCGATAGCGTATACACCTCACCGCCCCGTAAGACGGTCATCCTGAAGAGGGCAGCCGAACTGCAGACGCCCGGACACAGCCCGGCCGGTCCGCGGCCTGTGTAAGTACACCAATCACAGGCTGTTAGTCCGTTGAATTCAGTGCCCGCCAGCCCCGTCGGGTGATCACCGGGGGGCCGAGCGGCTGGAACAGGATCAGGCCGTGCAGGGTCAGTGCCCGCAACGTCCAGACCACGTCGTCCCCGCCCAGTAGGTAGGGCTCGAACGTCCCGCCCAGCAGATCTCGTTGCACGCGGCCGTCTGCCACCGCCTGCAGCACCTCCCACTGCCGGGGGCTCAGCGAGCGCATCACGGGACCNGCGGGGTTGGGTCGGCGAAGGTGCGCTCCGGGCTGAGGCAGCGGGAACGGGGCGGTCTCATCGTGACCTGCCGGGTGTCAGGTCGGGTGGGGATCCGGTACCGGTCCGACCGAGCCAGATCAACACCGCGCCACCGGCCAGGTAGGTCGGTTGGATGACGCCGAATTCCCGCACCATGGCGATCTCCGTCGCCGTCCAGCCGATCACTAGGGCACCGGACAGCAGGGCGATGGCGTCCGTGCGGGTGTCGCCGCTGCAGGTCAACCAGGCAAGCCAGATCGNGGGGGCGCCGACCACCACGCCGAGAGTGATGCCTGCCAGCACCGGGTGACCCCACACCGGACTCGCGGTGGCCACCGCGGAGACACTCAACCCGCGAGCGATCAGAACCACGGCACCTAAACACGCCGACGCCGCGGTCGTCGCGGCAAGGACGCCCACGCCGACCCGGCGGAGCGGGCGCCCGAACCCNNGCACGACCGTCTCTTTGGTCACGCCACGTCCCTTCCAAGAACCGGTGCCTCAAGGCTCGGGGCGGCGACCGTTCCCCGGTAGGGCCGTAAGCCCCGGGCTCAGGCGAGGATTCGTTTTGTCGTTGTCCGAGTCGATCACCGGGTTCGGGACGACGGCGGCGGCGCAGCAGGTGCCGGTGACCGTGCGCGGACGGCGCCGGGGTGAGGCTGGGGTCGCGCCCGATCCGCGGCCGTGGAAGTCAAGTGAACGGCGAGTGGATGGTGGGCGGTCGGTCGTGTGGGGGATCGATGCCAGGTTGTGGAACCGTGCTGGGCTGCTGATCTTCATGGCTTCAACGAATGAGGGTGGCNTGGCCATCTGGTGTTCACCTTCGGGTGGTTCGCTGCGGGTCGGCGGCGGGTTTGTAGCCTGCTGCCGTCCTATCCGTTGAGAGCACCCGGGTTCGAGGTGAACGTCAGGTTGGCGCGGATGTACAGCCCCGAGGTGAACGGCACGGCGGACAGTCGTCGGAGCCCGGATTCCCCCGATGCGTGGCGGGCGGGGCGGTTGCGGTCACCGGGGCGTCTGCTGGTGCTGCTGGCGTGTGGGCAGGCGGAAACGTCGACCCTGCAGGAGGCGTGGCAGGGGCAGGCGATCGACGTGTTGCTGTGCGCCGATCTTGCGGTTGCGCTGGCCCGGATCGGTCAATCCCGGCCGGACATGGTGGTGGTCGGCGATGCCGGAGGCAAGCTCGGTCCGGTGGATTTCCTGGTGGCGTTGCGGCAGGTCGACGTCGATACCCCGGTGATCGTGGGGTTGGACGATGCGCGATCGCAATTGGGTGCGGAGGCGTTGGCGGCGGGCGCGACGGCGGTGGTCCGGCGGCCGTTCTCGCCGGAGGCGGTGCTGCGGTTGATGGATTCCAGCCGCACCGGTGAGGGTGCGTTCCGGGTGCGGCCGATGCCGATCGAGGTGGGTCGGCTGCGGGTGGACGGCGCGGCGACCCGGATCTGGATGGACGGGGTTGAGACCTTGATCCCGGCGATGGAGTTCCTGTTGCTGCGGTACCTGGCGGAGCGGCACGGCGAGATCGTGACCCGCGAGGAGCTGGTCAGCGCCGGCTGGGGTGCAGGTGCGCGGGTGCCCAGTAACAGCCTGAACGTGCATCTGGCCCGGATCCGCCGGCGGTTCCCGGCCGGTCCCGGTGAGGACTGGCTGCGGCCGGTCCGCGGCATCGGCTACCAGCTCGTCGTGCCGCCGAAGATCGCCTTCGCCGAACCCGCCGCCGCGACGGGATCGTGATGGCAGCCGCTCCCGGCGAGTCCCGGAGCTGCGGTTCACCGGCCGTTCACTCGGCGGGGGTGCGCTGTCCATCCGGTGCCCCTACGGTCCGAACTTGACCACCGCCGGTGGCCGACCGTTCCCGAACGGGGATGTTTATCGTGACAGTTGATGGAGGAACAGCGTGAAGATCACGCGCATGAGCGGCCTGCTGGCCATCATGGCGGTGGGCGCGTTGACGCTCAGTGCTTGCGGGAGTGACAACAACACCGCCACCAGCAGCACGTCCGAGGCGACGGCGTCGTCCGCGGCGGCTTCGGCCATGTCGGGTGCCAGCGCGGCCGCGTCGTCCGGGATGTCCGCCGCAACGGCGACTTTCGAGGGGTCGGGTTTTAGTTGCGCGACCGGCAGCCTGCGTTCCTCGGGGTCCACCGCGCAGGGCAAGGTGATGGAGCAGTGGATCTCGGATTTCAACAGCAAGTGCAACGCGAACCTCAATGCCTACGGCGGCGGCGGGTCGGGGAAGGGGATCGCGGATTTCATCGCGAACCAGGTCGACTTCGCCGGGTCGGACTCGGCGTTGAACGCCGATCAGGCCTCGCAGGCCAAGAGCACCCGCTGCGCCGGTAACGACGCCATCAACCTGCCGATGGTCACCGGGCCGATCGCCCTGGCCTACAACCTGTCCGGGGTGGACAAGCTGATCCTGACCCCGGAGGTGCTGGCCGGGATTTTCGGCGGGACGATCGCGAACTGGAACGACCCGAAGATCGCGGCGGTGAATCCCGGNGTGACGTTGCCGAACCTGGCGATCCAGGCGGTGCACCGGGCGGAGGATTCCGGCACGACGGATAACTTCACCAAGTACCTGACCGCGGCGGCGCCGACNGTGTGGACCTTCCCNGGTGGTAAGTCCTGGACGGCGCCCGGTGGTGTGGCAGCGCAGGGCAGTGACGGGGTGTCCAAGCAGATCAAGAGCACCGTCGGTTCGATCGGGTACGTCGAGTGGGGNTTCGCGCAGGACGACGGCCTGTCGGTGGCGCAGATCGACAACGGCGGCGGCGCGGTCGAGCTGACCGCGGACTCCGCGGGCCAGGCGGTCGCGACGGCGAAGGTCACCGGCACCGGCAAGGACCTGTCGCTGAAACTGGACTATGCCACCAAGACACCGGGTGTGTACCCGGTCATCCTGGTGACCTACGAGATCGTCTGCTCGGCGGGCAATACCGGTGGCACTGCTCCGTTGTTGAAGTCGTTCCTGGGCTACACCTCGACGGATGGTCAGGCGAGCCTGGAGCAGCTGGGTGCCGCCCCGTTGCCCGCGTCGATCCAGACCCAGGTCATCGCCTCGGTGCAGACCATCAGTTGATCGTGGACCTGAAACCGGTGGTGCACCGTGCGGATGTGTCGGGCAGGTAGGCGATCCCTCCGGTCGATCCGGTCGTGGAGAACATCCGCGGCCGGGTCGGCGCCGCCGTG
>JGIcombinedJ26865_1000353_pt1 | contig 9434 bp, 9 predicted proteins | sample NGESurdeep072012_7_FD_26865 | JGI IMG/M metagenome (IMG submission 26865) | reverse complement strand
CAGGACGATGTCTATATAAAGGATGCATGTCGCACCCCCAGATTGACCACTAAACGGCGATGGCGCTGAAAGGTAAGGTCTGAGCCACCAACGATGCCGCTCGTACGCCGGTTCGGCAACTCCCACATTCCAGTTTGGGGCCAACCTCGTTTTGGCAGATCACAGATCCGCAATTATTGGTTGGCTTTCCGGAGGTCTTCTTTCCTGACGACAAACAGCCATGCGATGCCTTGTTTCTGCCAACTGACGCACAACTCCCGAATTGTTCGCGATCCAGGCACAATCCGTCCAACGTGTGACCCCCATCAATGCGGTTTGCAACATCGCGCTATCATTCGGACGATCTCGACGTTTTCGGCGACTTTTGTCAGTGCGGCTATCGCTGTCTGCAGATCGACGCCAGGGTCGAGCTGCACGACGGGTTCAACCATCATTTGTCCAAACATTGCAGTGATCCTTTCCGGGCAGTTCGCCCAATTTGTGTTGTGTTGAAAGCTAAGACGAGACCAATGCGCTCACCTCGGCTGACGCAGGAGGCAGCAAGTGCGCTAAGGGTCTTGTTTTGTTGGCTGTACTAGGGTTGAGAGTGGGGTGGAGCAGAAAGGAGATCGTTAAGCNGNACGANNTCTATATAAAGGATNCANGTCGCANNCNCAGATTGACCACTANNCGGCGATGGCGCNGAAAGGTAANGTCTGAGCCACCAACNATGCCGCTNGTACGCCGGTTCGGCAACTCCCACATGCCAGTTTGGAACCAACCTCGTTTTGGCAGATCACAGATCCGCAATTATTGGTTGGCTTTCCGGAGGTCTTCTTTCCTGACGACAAACAGCCCTGCGATGCCTTGTTCCTGCCAACTGACGCACAACTCCCGAATTGTTCGCGATCCAGGCACAATCCGTCCAACGTGTGACCCCTATCAATGCGATTTGCGACCTCGCGTTATCATTGGGGAGACCTCGGTCCGTCTTGGAGGCCCTGTAAGGGAGCGCCACCATGAAACCAGCAGCCAAGCTCGCGGAGCCAAAGTCTCGCCAATCCATCAAAGCTGAGCCCAAGTCCTTTCAGGCACAGCACTCGCTGGCCAAGCTCAAGGCGATGGGCAAAGCTTTGCGCGATAAGTGCCCGCGGGTTTCCCACGCCGAATGGAATCCGCCGCACAACCGACCGGACCCGGTCCGTGTGGTGCTGAAGACGGACGAGGGGCGCATACCCGATCTCGTTCCCTTGCGCCATGGACGCATGGTGCTGTCTCCCTTCACTTTCTACCGGGGCTCGGCGTTCGCCATGGCGCAGGATCTGGCGAGCACTCCCTCTACCGGCGTCCGCGTGCAGTGCGGCGGAGACTCGCATCTGGTCAACTTCCGGGGCCTCGCCACCGCGGAGAGGCAAGTCATCTTCGCCCTTAATGACCTCGATGAGACCCTACCGGCGCCTTGGGAGTGGGACCTCAAGCGCCTGGCGGCGAGCGTCGTGGTCGCCTGTCGCGACAACGGTCTCAGCGAATCCGTCGCCAAGGATGCAGTCCTCGGCTGTGTGCGGTCCTACCGCGAGCGCATGGCCGAGTTCAGCAAAATGAAGGTGCTCGACCTGTGGTACTTCGCTCTCGAGGCGGAGATGCTGATCTCGGGCGTCAAGGATGCCGGGATCCGCCGCGCGATCAAGAACTTGGCTAAGGCGCGTGAGAGCAGCACCTCCGAAGGCCTGTTCCCGAAGCTCATAGACGACGCGGGCGGGTCGTCGCGTTTCAAAGACCAGCTTCCGGCGATCTTCCACTGGGAAGGTCATACCCCAGGGGAGATCCACTGGGAAGTCAGGCAGGCGTTCGACCGCTACCGCGAATCCATGGCGCCTAACTATCGCATGTTGCTCGATCATTACGAGATCATGGACGCCGCGGTCAAGGTCGTCGGGGTCGGGAGTGTCGGCACCGCCTGCTGGATGATGCTCTTGATGGCCCGCGGACAAGACCCCCTCATTCTCCAAGTCAAAGAAGCGCGGGCTTCGGTGCTGGAGGGCTTCGCAGGAAAGAGCGTTTACCCGAACCACGGCCAGCGTGTCGTAAACGGCCTCCGGCTCATGCAGCCGTCCAGCGACATCTTCCTCGGATGGACGGAGGGGAGGAAAGGACGTCATTTCTATGTCCGCCAGCTCCGGGACGTCAAGATCAAGTTTGCAGTCGAGACGTTCGAGGCGGCGAGGATGGCGCTCTTCACCCAATTTTGCGGATACTCGCTGGCGCTCTCCCACGCGCGCTCAGGGGAGCCCGCGCTGATCAGCGGGTACCTGGGCAAGAGCGACACCTTCGACAAGGCGTTGCCGCCTTCTCCTTCGCCTACGCCGACCAGAACGAATCAGACCACGCCGCGCTCAAACGTGCGATCCGTGACGGGAAGGTCGAGGCGGTAATCGAAGAAGCGAAGTGAGTCGCTTCGACGATAACCATGGGAGACGCGTCGCTTTCAGATATCTTTCTGGCGACCACATGTGCGAGTCTCATAACGGAGATACAAATGAAAAGTCTCACGATGGTCACGTGCCTGTTGTTTGCTACGAGTTTATTTGCGGGAGATTGCGTCAAGAACCGGCGTGGTCAGACCGTTTGCAGCAATGGTAAGACGGCTGTTGCCGTCAACCCGAATACGGGCACTGCTGCTGTCGCCCAGAAGAATTCGAACGGGGTAACCACTACAAAGACGAGCAACGGCACCACCGTGAAGAGCTCGAATGGAGTGGCCGCAGCCCAGGGACCCAACGGCGCCGCTGTCGCCAACCCTCATACGGGAAATGCCGCTGTCGCCCAAACGAATTCGAATGGAGTAACCACCACGAAAACCAGCAATGGCGGCACAGCCAAGACCAAGAATGGCAAGGGCGTTGCCCAAGGGCCGGGTGGCACAACCTGCGTCAAGACCGCGAACAATCATGGATGTACGAAGTAGTCGCATTCGCTGGTGCTCCATGGTCGCCGTAGGAAATGCCTCAGGATTGTATGGGACGATCGCTCCGCACGAGATCCGCGTTTAAAAAGAGGATTCATGACCATTAATCTCGGAAACGTCAAGAAGCTGATGGCAGCGCTGGTGGTAATGGGGCTCGCGGTGGTTGGTACTTATGCAGTTCGTTCCGCGCGTCACCGCNGCTCGCCTGCCGTAGTTGGTGCGCACACAGGAGGGATCGTTACGGTCGCAATCGCTGCGGCTCCGCCACTGCAAGCGCCGAACCAAGCGAACAACGCCATTCCTGACCGGGTGTACTGGGGTGCTGCCCACAACCACACTGGGTACTCCTTCGACGCGGGAATGTTTGGCGTAACGCTAGGGCCTGACGATCTCTTCAAGTTCGCCACTGGTGGGGAAGTCACGGTCGATAACGGCATGAAGGTCAAAATCGACCGTCCGCTGGACTGGCTCGCCATCACTGACCATGCGGAATATATGGGCATATCCGATCAGATTCGGGCCGGCAGCCCCGATCTGCTGGCCAACCCACAGGGCAAACGGTGGTACGAGATGTCGAAGACGAGCCCGCAGGAGGGTGTCAAAGCCGCGATCGAAGCAGTCGTCTCGATGCAGACCGGCAAGCCCGTCTTTGACGCCAGCAAACTCACGGCTGGAGCCTGGACGCACGCCGTCGCGTCAGCCGAGAAGTGGAACCAGCAGGGCGTTTTCACCACGCTGCACGGCTTCGAGTGGACGTCCGCTCCTGGCGGCAACAACCTTCATCGCACCGTCATCTTTCGCGACAACGCGGACCGCGTGAACCAGGTCGTTCCCTTTTCCACCTTTGATAGCCAGGATCCAGCGGACCTCTGGAAATACATGGATGCGTACGCGAAGAAGACGGGTGGCCAGGTGCTCGCTATCCCGCACAACGGCAACCTGAGCAATGGCATCATGTACACGGCGGAGACCTTCGATGGAAAACCTATGGACCGGGCCTATGCCGAGGCTCGCTCCAGTCACGAGCCACTGCTGGAAGCGACGCAGATAAAGGGTGACGGCGAGACCCATCCCTTCCTATCGCCGAACGACGAATTTGCCAACTTTGAGCGCTGGGACTTCAACTTCAACAAGATGCAGAAGGCGGAGAATAGCGTGCTCCACGGCAACTACGTTCGCTCGGCGCTCAAGCTGGGACTGGAGTTGGAAGCCAAGCTCGGAGCCAATCCGTACCAGGCCGGCCTCATCGGCGGCAGCGATGCCCATGTGGGCGTGATCACCACGCGGGAAGACAACTTCTTCGGTGAGTTTGCCAACGGATTGCCATCACCGGAGCGTTGGAAGACCCCTCTCGCGATGGTCGACAACGATCCCAAGAAAGGGCCGTTGCTCTCAGTGTGGCAAGAACAAGCGGCTGGACTGGGAGGAGTGTGGGCGCGCGAGAATACGCGCGAAGCCATCTGGGATGCGCTCAAACGCAAGGAAGTGTACGCCACCACCGGCGACCGACCGGTCGTACGCGTGTTCGCGGGCTGGGACTTCGTGCCGGCGGACAATGATCGCCCTGACTTTGCCGCGAACGGCTATGCCCACGGCGTGCCCATGGGCGGCAATCTCCTCAAGGCTCCGGCCGGCAAGCAACCCGTCTTCATGGTTCACGCAGTGCGCGATCCGGAGGGACCGAACATCGACCGCATCCAGATCATCAAGGGCTGGCTGGGCAAAGACGGTAAGACGCACGAGCGCATCTTCGACGTGGCGGTCTCGGGCGGGCGCAAGATCGGTCCGGATGGCCGATGCAAGACGTCAGTTGGCAGCACGGTGGACGTGGCGAACGCAAGCTATACCAATACCATCGGCGCTACCACGCTTTCGGCGTACTGGAGGGACCCGGCGTTCGATGCAAGTGAGCGCGCGTTCTACTACATACGCGTGATCCAGATCCCGTCACCGCGCTGGACGGCCTATGACCAGAAGCGCTTCGGCATCAAGATGGCCGCCGAGGTTCCGATGACGGTCACCGACCGCGCCTACACTTCGCCGATCTGGTATATGCCGGGGAAATAATGGCTATTTTCTGAAGTAATTCGTACCTACACCAATAGCATCGGCGCTACGTCTCTGTCGGCGTACTGGAAAGATCCGGCGTTCGATGCGAGTGAGCGGGCGTTCTATTACATCCGTGTGATCCAGATCCCATCGCCGCGCTGGACAGCCTACGACCAGAAGCGTTTCGGCATCAAGATGGCCCCCGAGGTTCCGATGACGGTCACCGACCGCGCCTACACTTCGCCGATCTGGTATATGCCGGGGAAATAATGGCTATTTTCTGAAGTAATTCGTGCGCGAGCCGCTGCCGCTTGCATTTCCTCCTGCCCGTTGCACTGCTGTTCTTCGCCTGCAGCCCAGTGTCCAAGATAGTTGTTGGGATATCGCCATCTAATACGTGATGCTGGGAGCCGCTGCCCATAACTGAGCATCTCCACCTGTTCCAGCGCTAGGAAGCCGAGGATGCTTATACTTTGGCCGGAGGCAGTTACCGATTATGATGAGCACGAGTCGCTTTGCATCCACAGCCGCTCACGTTACACCCGGCTATCGCTTAGGGAGCGGTGGCAATGAGGAACGGTTTGGTCGCTGTAGCTCTGCGAGCGCTGACATGGACTGGCGGCCAACCGCTGCGGGCGCAGACGACGCCCACAGCCGTGCTGCTCTGCCCCGCCTTGCCGGGCCGGTCCACGAGCTGACAGCAGATTGCAAACGGCGGAGTTGGAGGGCGGTGTGAAAACCAAGCGCCGTGTCGCGCTGGTCACCGGCGCAAGCTCCGGAATCGGCCGAGCGTGTGTCCAACAACTGGCCAGCGCAGGCCTGACGGTTTATGGCACGTCACGGCATCCCAAGCGGCGCCGCGGTGGTGGGGACCTGCCTATGCTGGCACTTGATGTGTGCTACGACGACTCCGTAAGAACTTGTGTTGACCGTGTGATTAGCGAAACCGGACGCATCGACGTGCTGGTGAACAACGCTGGCGTCGGACTGGAAGGCGCAGTCGAGGAAACCAGCCTGGACGAGATCAGGGCGGTGCTGGAAACAAATTTTTTCGGCGCCGTGCGCATGATGCGTGCCGTCTTGCCGATCATGCGGAAGCGACGTAGCGGGCGGATCATCAATATAGGTTCCGCGGCGGGATTCCTGCCCATGCCTTATTCGGCGGCGTACAGCGCCAGCAAACATGCTCTGCGTGGATTCTCCGAATCGCTGGACCATGAGGTCCGCAAATTGGGCATTCGCGTAAGCGTGATCGAACCGGGTTTTGTCAGGACCGACATTGTCGAACACTCGACTGTCGCAGCGGCGCCTTTCGAACCCTACACCTCTGCGCGATCGAATCCGGCTCGGGCTTTCCGGCAGGCAATAGCACGGGGCGTTGACCCTAACGTCGTGGCTCGCACCGTGGTAGAGGCGGCGACAGAGCAGTATCCGCGCCTGCGCTATCTGCCCGATGGAACCGCCCGGGTGGTCTCGCTGTTTCGCGATGTCCTGCCCTCACCCTTGTTCGACTTTGCTTTCCGCAAGCAGATCCAAATGAATGAGGACTGAGGACTGAGCGAATTACGTTCAGCGAATGGTTATAGCTGTCGAGCCACTGAGCCACACGAATCTATTTCTCCTTAATTACGCACGGTCAGTCGCCTTACTCGTAAAGTGGCTTTTCCCCAGCCGCGCGTCCTTGCACAGCACTGTGTGCCGGGCGGCACAGGACCGACCACACAGTCTGACTCTCAAACGAGTGACACATTGCCAGTCGGCCTGCTCCGTTCCGTGCGCACAGCACGGCAACGACCAGCGCGTATGTAACAACAATTTACAATGGGTGTGTCCACCAATGCTGGTGGCTCAGTGCACAACATAGCGCCGCGCCGTTCGAACGATAGTCGAACACATTGGTCACCCAACCGATCCACTGCTGTGCGCACAGCTCACGCGTGTCGCCGCACCAGCTTGTGCAACTTGCGCGCGCACAGTTTCGCCCAACTGCCGCAACACCTAACCGGAACGAGCCAGCTCAGCATGTACGAGAACTGCGTCACCCTGGCTGCCACAATGCATCGCAATAGCGGGGCGCGAATGTCACAACTGATCCGTCGTTTTTCGGAAATTGAGGATGTCAACAAGGTATAGTCAACCGATAACCGCCGCGCTATCAGCATGTTGCAAGGGTTCGATTCACGCCAATTCCACTCCAATCCCACTTCAAACCCACGGCAATAGGTAAATCGGGCTCCATTTTACGAAGCAGAGGTGCGCCATCCACTCGGACGGGAGAGGCCACGCACTAGCACGGCGAGAAAGGTGGCGGACACCGGTGAGTGATTGCTTTGGACTGACAGGCAAAGGCCCTCACTGAGGAAATCCTGCCGTAGCCCGAAGTACACCGGACGGCGGCAGCCTTCGAACTTCTTTACGAGGAACAGCAACAGGTCATAATTCGAAACAAGATACAAGAAGTGGTGAACGTCGGTCTCAGCCTGGATCCTCTTCTGGATCTCCTGGTATCGCCCATTTGCTTTNTGGGTGCGNTCATACTCGAGGGCGAAGCGGTGTTCGTGTTCGCCAATGCGAACCGCGACTACCGCGTCATAATCCTTCACGTATCCAATTTCCGTGAATTCATTGCGCGACCGGATGTCAGACTCAGGAGTCCAACGAACGAGCGTGCGGTTTTGCTTCAGCACGAGGTGAATGTCATTCAACTCCAGAGCGTGTTGCACGTGACCGTTGGACTCTTTACCGATGTCCGTGGACCCGGAGTAATACTCTCCTCTGCCAACCAACTCCGACGCTCCAGCTCGCGATATCGAATACACCACGCCGTGGTTCATGGTTGGAATATCGTGTCTTACCAGCAGGTCATGCGCCAGCAACCGTCGTAGCCGGTTGTCGAACGCATTGCGCGACGACACGCAGTAGTCCAGCTTCATGAATTGGTATAGCTGAGCGGGTGTGACGAAGCTGCTGTGCAGCACGCGGCGGAGCAGCGGGTAATCCCGGATCTCACTCAGCGCGATCATGCCTTTCCGATACCGCATGGGATTCACTCCTGCTGCGCGGATACCAGCACAAGCCGTGCAACCCATGGGCGCGAAGCTTCCGGTTCCAGGACAAAGCGGCCCAACTCGGTTTGCAGCCAGCTGTGCTCGGCCATCAACAACATGGCTTCCTGCTGGTCACCACATTCGCTGAACGAGATCAGCCAAGTGCCGGCTGACCGCCAATCAGTCCTGCCAACTGTCAGCTTGCCAANCAGTTGGGCCCGCACTACCACCAGAAAACCGTCGGGTTTCTCTGGTGCGTTCAGGAGACGCTTGAAAAGGAGTTTGTTCTGCCCCTGCCAGACGCACGGTTCCGCGCATTCAAACACTCGACCAATCATTTGCGAGGGACGGTTCGGGTTGAATCCGCCACATCCATTGAACCGGGCGTAGCCGACGATCTGGGGACGCTGGCGTATCGTTCCCGCGATGTCGATGCCGGTCGTGTTGTAATACACACCTCTTGCAAAACACCGCGGGTCATCCGGGTTCTTGCCAAAGCGCCGGCGCCACACGCTACCAAACTCTGTTACCGCGACCAGCACTCTGCTATGCACCTTTCAGCCGCCGGTTCTCCCGACGCTCTGCATACAGTTGCTCCTGCAAGTTGTTGATGAGTTGCACCACCGTTGGATCTGCAGCGCTCATGTCGACGGAACTCGCAGCAACCTGATTTGGATCTGTCTTTTTCCCAACCGCGTCAACTCGCAAAGACATCTCTGCTATCAGCTTTTCCTTTTCCTGCAAGTCGCGCGCAACCAAATCACGGTCGCGTTTATAAGAGTCTCTCTGCTCGACGAGAGATGCCAGTTGGCTCTTGAGGTCGTTCGCATCTGAATCCGTTCCGGGGATGGATATGCCGTGTTCAGCCGCCTCGATCGCCCGGTTGCAGCGTTCGATGTGGTCGTTGTACTTCTGGATCGCCTCCCGCGCCACNCCCCGGGCGTACGCGTCGTGGTTGTACAGGTCCGTCATCATCTCCGCNGTGATCCACATGGCGCGACGATGGTCGATCCATTGCTTGGTGTACAGCATGGCCATGATCAGCAGCGCAATTGTCGTGCCCAGGCTGTACTTGAAGTATGGGTTGCGCACGCTTGCGTCGAGAAACACCTGACGCCGTTCTTCGATCCACGCGCCGTAGTCGAAATTGCTGGGATTGAACTGCTTGAGCAGGAACTCGTACCAGGTGTCACGACGCTGGTAAATCGGACGCGCGGGCGGAGCTTGTCGTTGCCCCTGGGGCTGTGCCTGTCGGTGCCCACGTGACGCAACCTGAGATTGCGGCCGTTGCTGTGCGATGGCAGAACCGGTTGTCATCAGTCCAACCACCGCGAGTGTGACGATAGCGATCGTTCGCTTCATGGTCATGTTCTCTCTCCTTATCCCCGACGGGC
>JGIcombinedJ26865_1000351_pt1 | contig 9451 bp, 9 predicted proteins | sample NGESurdeep072012_7_FD_26865 | JGI IMG/M metagenome (IMG submission 26865) | reverse complement strand
GATCAGAGAGATTTCATCTCGCGTGGTCGGTTTCGATATGGTTGAAATCACTCCCGATTACGATATGGGAATCTCGGCTCTTGTCGGCGCGAAACTTGTTCGAGATTTCTTATTTGCCCGCTTAATGGCGGACTCCGAAAAGCCACGGGAAGCGGAGAGTATTCGGTGAACCCTGTCAAACACGCAAAGGTCGGAAAAGGCATCACTGTAGCGGACTTAATGAAACAGTACGAAACCTGCGCTTTTGGAGCCGGTCGTCTAGCTAAGGCTGTTAAGATATACAAAGAAATGCAAGCTGAAGACGTCACGAGCTTTTTTGGCCTCGCTGGCGCCATGGTTCCAGCAGGAATGCGGCAAGTTGTGGCTGACATGATTAGGCGCCGCGATATTGATGTGCTGGTTACCACAGGCGCCAACCTTGTGCACGACATGATAGAAGCTTTCGGAGGCGAGCATTGTCAGGGACAATGCACTGCGAACGACATCGAACTGAAAAACTGCAAGATTGATAGGATATATGACGTTTATTTGGCCGACCAACATTTCACAACGTTTGAAGACAGGTTTGACACGATAGTTGCTGATATTCTCGATTCCCACCCACAAAAGCTGTTTACGATTTGCGAATTTTTGCAGGAGATAGGGGCCCGCATAGAGGACAAAAACTCTATTCTACGGGCCGCCGTAGATAACGAAGTGCCTGTGTTTTGTCCTGCTATCGCTGACTCATCGATCGGGCTCCAGAGTTGGGTGTTTGGGTATAAACGCGATCTTCAAGTCGACACGTTCAGGGATATTCGGCAAATAATGGACATCTGCTACAAAGCACGACGAGCAGGCGCGCTTTTTATTGGCGGCGGGGTTCCGAAGAATTTCATTATGCAGTCCATGCTTCTTATTCCCAAAGGGTTTGATTTCGCCATTCAACTCACAACGGATACCCCTGAGACTGGGGGGCTCTCCGGTGCCACTTTGGATGAGGCGAAATCGTGGGGCAAGATAGGTGAGCATGCTGATACGGTAACGGTGTATTCAGACGCTACTATCACGCTGCCGATCTTAGTAGCTGCCACATTGTGAAAACCTGCGTCTCGATTTTGAAAGGCTAGAAGCGTCTGCCTGAAACTCGATCCAAGTCAAAGCTTGCTGTTTTCGCGATTGCCATCACGGCAAATGTTCCCGCCTGTACAGGATCAGTGACTACTAGGTCCGCTATTTCCGGCACGGACCCCGCCATGTTCAGAGCAATTACCTTAAAACCCTCTTTTTGTAGCTTCTTGACCTCCTGAGCGATTTTTCCTCCCATAAGCGAGCCTGCGAGCACCAATATGCTTGCGCGATGCGTCCTAGATACTGCATTTACTGCTTTCGCTATCTTGTCTTCGTCTACTATTGGCAATGTGTCAATGCTAATTCGCTCTCCGCGTATGTTATGTCTATCAGCTTCCGTAATCGCTCCGAGGGCTACTTGCGCGACCTGAGCGCCACCGCCGATTATAATGATTCTGGAGCCCCAAATCTTCTCGAAAGGCTCATGAAAAGAAACGCTGTCGACATCAGAGATGGCCTCAAGCTTTTTAGCCAAGTCTGGCACGCTTGAGACGTTCGCGATCTCCATATAGATTTCAGTCAAGCCGTTGTGCTTCCCCTTGGTGAGAATAAACTGCTGGGTGTACCGTATATTACCTTCAAAACGGGCAACTGCCGCGGCAACATCTCTCAAAACGCCGGGCTTGTCTTGACATATAACATTTATCGCTATTGAGTTCTCCATCGCGGTCAGCTCCGGGTATCAGATCTGTGAAAGATGTGTTGAGGGTCTATGATACCTTCTTCGGTTATTATTCCAGTTATGAATTCGACGGGCGTCGCATCAAACGCGGGGTTTTCAACCTGCACAGTGGTCGGGGCAATTTGTTGCCCACCCCAGAATCTGAGTTCATTGGCGTCGCGCTCTTCAATCTTGACGACGGAGCTTTCATAATCGAAGGTTGACAACGGCGCGGCAACGTAAAACGGTATGCCATGATTCTTGGCGCAGATAGCGAGCATGTACGTTCCGACCTTGTTATAAACTTCCGATCGGGTAATCCGGTCTGCCCCGACGATTACGTGGTCGATTTTTCCTTGCCTCATCATCCAAGCCGCCATGTTGTCGGCGACTAAGGTGGTTGGAATGTTATCTTCGAGCAACTCAAACGCTGTGATGCGGCTGCCCTGGTTGAGTGGTCTTGTCTCACACACATATACGGCGATTCGCTTTCCTTCCTGTGTTGCCGAGCGAATGATTCCCAAAGCAGTCCCCCAGCCTACGGTGGCGAGTCTTCCTGCGTTGCAGTAGGTCATGACGACGTCACCATCTTTAAGCAAAGACGCGCCCACGCCGCTTAGAGCTTTATTGGTGCTCACATCTTCTTCTGCTATGCGTATCGCCTCGCCGAGCGCCGTTTCTCGGACTTCGTCAGACGTGATGCACAGATCTATCGCTTTCAGAACGCGATCAACTCCATAAAACAGATTGGCGGCAGTTGGTCGTGTTTCTAGAATTGACCTCGCTGCCGCATGCACGTGGGTCTTTAACTTAGATACAGTACGAGCCGTCGAGTTGTGGGCCGCAAGAGCAATGCCGTAGGCGCCGGCCGCTCCGAGAGCCGGCGCTCCGCGTATTTTTAATTTATTTATTGCGATGATGAGCTGGTTTATTGTTGTAATCTTGATGAGCTTATAGGCGATTGGAAGCTTCGTTTGGTCGACCAACATAATGGCGCCGTCGTGCCAGAAAATCGTTAGTTTCTCGGTAAACTCCCGGTCCATATTCTTTACTAGGAATTCAAGTTTACAAGCTTAACGGTGGCTATTACTCCGAAGCTCGTGCCAACGCCTCAAACGTTCGGGCGAACGGCTCTTTACCTCTCTAAAACAGAATGAAAGCCTCTAATCCAAGCCTAGTACCGGAATCTGGTGCAAAAAGGAACTATTTTCTAGTTTTGTACAATTCATTATCCTATAACAACCATTAAATAATAGGTGTAGTTAACTGTCTGCAGAAATCGCCATGCTTGCAGATGATCTTATTCGGGCAACGTTTTCATCCGACGAGGAACTCAAGAGCGCTCTTTTGCAGGCGATAAAAGAACTTGGATATACAGTTACCAAGTTTGCTGACATATCAGGCGTGTCATCTAGCACGCTTTACAAAATTATTTCAGGAGAACGCGAACCAAATCTCAAAACACTCAGAGAGATCGTCCGAGCAGTCAGACGACTCGAAGGAGCCTCAAAGAAGGGCGATCTTATTGCCGTCGTCGCTGCACGGCCGGTGCTAGACAAGATAACGGAAAGGACCATGATGATAGAAGGAAAAGAAATTGTGATCAGAGAGTATCCAGCAACGTCAATTGAGGAAGCTTTGATTGCAGCTATCCACGCTGAGCGCGATGGAGCGCTCGCATTGGTTTGTGCCCCAATCGTCAGTCCTACAGTTGAAAAAATCTTGCGGATCCCCGTCGCATCCATTATGCCGCAGAACAGCCTGGTCGAAGCGATCAGACTCGCAGCCCGGAAAATCGGTTGACCGATGTAGTGCAGCAACTCCGTTCAATCGGCAAGCAGCGTTTTTCTTAGGCCTACAAACNCAATGAGGACGTCTGCGACTAAGAATGTTCGGTAGCGCCCTGNGTCTTGATCNCCGAGCAAATCCGCTTGCGATCGCGCGTAGGTTTGCGTAAGATGGTATACAATTTGCGCGCAATCGAAGTCAATGCGCTTGCGATTTGCGGGAAGCGTTTCAAATCAAGTATGTTGCGATATCGCTATCGATGATGCTTTCGCAGTAGCCACAGCGTAGGACAAACGAATCAAGAACTCTAAACTTAGAATAGATCGGCTCTGCGCTATTTGAAATGCAATTTAGATTCGGGCATCGAACGACGTGGGTTATCAAATCCGGCAAGACGACTGACTTCTTTTGTACCACTTCGTAGTCCCTTATGATGTTGATCGTCGCCTGCGGGGCTATCAGCGCAATTTTGTCTACTTCTGCCGGAACTAGCTCGCGGTCTTCAATCTTGACGATATCTTTTTGTCCGAATGCCAGCCTCTTGCTTGGCACATTCATGACCACACTAACGATAGCGGTCGTGGTTCCAGTTATGCCGAGTATTCTTAGCACGTTAAGGGCGTTTCCGGCCGTGATATGGTCTATGACAGAACCGTTTCGAATCGATCGGACTCTCAGTTCCTCCTTGTCTTTGTCTGGAATCATGTCGCACCATTCAAGAGAATCGCAAGCAACGCCATTCTCACAGGTATCCCATAGAACGCTTGTTTGAAATACTTCGCGTATTTTGTTTGATCAACTTCTTGGGCTATTTCGTCTACGCGCGGCAGCGGATGCATGATAATCAGATTATCGCGCACCCCCTCCAAAACTGGCAGCGTTATCCTATAGCTTTTGGCGACGCGCAAATATTCGTTTGGATCAGGAAATCGTTCTTTTTGTATTCGCGTGACATAGAGCACATCTACATCGCGAATGACCTCGTCGATGTCTTCAGTTAATCTGACGGAATCTAGCGTACTAACGATGTGCTTGGGCATTTGGAGCCCCTCTGGTGCTACGAGCGTGATGTTTGCATCGTACATATTCAAGGCATAGGCCAGGGAATGGGCAGTCCGTCCGTATTTCAGATCTCCTAACAAAGCAATGTCGAGGTCGTGTAAATGACTCTCCTTTTTTATTGTATAAAGATCGAGAAGAGTTTGAGTGGGGTGATGGCCTGCTCCATCGCCTCCGTTAATGATAGGGACGCTTGATATTTCGCTAGCCATGCGCGCTGCTCCTTCCCTCGGATGTCGCAATACGATCGCATCTGCATATTCACCCACGACTTTTATCGTGTCAGCAAGGGTTTCACCTTTTAGCACTGAGCTCTCTTGCGAGGTTAAGCTTAAAGTAGAGCCGCCGAGCCGCTTCATCGCCGAGTCAAACGAAAGTTGCGTTCTCGTACTAGGTTCGAAAAAAAGCAGCGCCAGTATCCGGCTTTGGAGCAGCCGCACGCCGGCTTTTGCGTACGGAATCATTTTTTCAGCATAGTCCAGCACAAAGTCCACATCATCGCGCGTTAAATCTCGCATTGAAACGATGTGTTTTTGGTTGAACATCCTATGAGTATTGTTAACTGACGCTTTTATAGTTTGTTGGGCGTCGTTTTATCTCGCTGCAAGTGTCTCGCAGGTGTTGCGGTTGGCACATGTGGGTCACAGGCGCTTGATGACCGCCTCTACCTCCCGTCTGTAGGCGTCTTGACCGTAGCCACATATACAAGCTAGGGTCATGGCNCCCCCTGCCCCCACACCTTCTTTCACCTCCCCCCGCTCATATTTCTGAAGCGCATCAACCGAGCTTTTTGAGAAGCCTGGGTCAGCGCTAAACGCATCGAGGTCTAATGCCTTAACTAGCTTCATAAACTGCGCTGAACGATCGTCAAAGACGTACTTTGTCGTAGCTAGTACGAGGCCGGTGGAAACGTTGAGTGCACGCAACGCGGCTGCAACTGCTCCCATTTGCGTTCCGCCTGCTAAAATAACTTCTTTTCCGGAGCGGAGGAAACCCTCGGTGAGTCCGACCGCACAGGGCATCATTGGATCACCAAGTAGTTCAATAGCTCGTAGGGGATCGTTTTCTAAGTTTCCAGGACTAATGAAAGCCCGGCGCATCGCCTCTCTTGCGACTTGTTCTTTCAAAGCCATCGGATTCGCCGCGAGGCTGCTGCTCACGTTGGCGGTTAAGCCGAGCGCTCGCAGCACGCACAGCGCGGTGGTCGTGCCTCCGGGAATAGTCTCCCCTATTACTGCTAAGTCGCAGTCACAGCACGCAGCGAGATTTTTTGCAGCCTTTTCGATCTCGTAAGCGTCGGGCACTGCCGGCGCAAATCGGATGTCGCTGCCGTGTTCCGCTCGTAAGTCGTAGTAGGGGACTCCCGGGACAATCTTCAGGCCTGAGTTTATCAGCAGGTGTGCGCTTTGTGACAGATTAAGGCCGGCGCGTGTGAGAACGGCAGGAGTGACAGCTCCAGACGGCGCATCAGGCATTACTCCAATCGTTTTCAGTTTTCCGTTGGAGACAATTTCAGCATCAGCAGCTGGCGTGTGTTGAATGTACTCTTCAGTGCTTCCAGCACCTGATATGCCGGGAATAGTCGCTGTATCCGAATTAGAGAGAATCAAAATGAAAAGCGGGCGCTCAACGCCGCCGTACCTTTTCCGAACGTCTAAAGGTCGCCCTGAACCGTTATAGCAGTTCGTCACCCACATAGCAGTGAATCCCGTGCGTCCACTTTTTCGGTTACACCCGCGGCCGTTTTTTATTGAAGCCGCGGGAGGGTGAGCGCTCCAAACGGCATGACTGTAATGCGGGCGTCTGGCCCGTACTTTTCCGTAGTCGTGTGCAGAGCATCGTCCAAATCTCGAGCGCAGAGCAAAAATGCGCGCTCCACAATTTCTTCTTGAAGCTCAGACACGAGATAAACATCGGCTTTTTGAGTGAGCTTAGCCAGAATTCCAGCCTTATGTCCGCCGATTTCGAATGCATAGTCGAGCCTGTCAATAAGCTCTTGTTTGTTATGAGCTTCGTTGATCCATCGTTCAAACACTTTTTCACCCAATCCTTCTGGACACTCGGCCGCCAGCACGATAGCGCCACCCTCCTTCATCGCGTATTTCGCATTGTCAAGCGCTTTCTGTGCTTGAAAGAGGTTTATATCCTTTGGCGTGCCTCCAGCTGAAACGAGCACGACATCAGCAAGTTCAGTAATCGGAATTATGTACATCGAATCAACGACTTTGACCCCTTCGCGGTGCGCTGCAATGGGATCACCTGCGACAGCTTTCACGATCTGCTTTTTTGAGTTCAGCACGACATTTACAAGGAAGTCGCATCCGATCAACCGGCCAGCCTCCTCTAGATCTTCTCTTACAGGGCTGTCTAGCCTTCCGGCAGCCGCGTTTGGCTCGAGCATGAGTTTGTGATTTGCTTCAATAGTCTCTCGCGCGCAGATGCCAGGGAGCAGCGACTTGTATCCGCCGCTGTATCCTGCAAAGTAGTGGAGTTCAACCGCGCCCAGGCAAATTCTCACATCGGCGTCGAGCGCTACTGTGTTGGCGCAAACGCGCGTGCCGCGCGACGTTGTTCCTACAAAAGCGCACTTATTGGCGTCGTGGTTGACGCAGTGGTAATCGTCAAAGACGTCATCGCCGACGAGCGTTCTCATCTCTCGTTCGGCTAACGGCCTGTGAATTCCGAGAGCAAACAAAATCGTTACCAAGTCTTCGGGAATCCCGCCTTTGTGCAGCTCTGCTAAAACGTAAGGAAGCAGCTTCTTGGTCGGCGTCGGCCTCGTTACGTCACTCACAATGATGACGGCTGTCAAGTCTTTTTTGGAGGCCTTGCGCGCTGACACGATTTCGTTGAGCGTGGTTCTCTCGATAGGATGTTGCATCGCGCAGATAATCTCACCTTNTTCATCTCCAGCCTCGATTTCGTTTGGTTGGAGTACCTGAATGAGGTTTCTTTCGTTTACCGTGACGGCGGTTTTTCGGTCTCCGTAGTTGAGAGTCAGCCGAGATTTACCCATACAGGGACTGATACGTATTTTTTAGTATATCAATATGCGACGCCCCACAGATGCACTCAAGACAAGCAGAAGTAGTTTCATATAGAATTATTGCCATAAAAAAGAACGCAGTTACGTTATATCGCATTGCGAGGAAATGGAGGAGCCTAAAGTTGTACAGATCATACGCTGAGATGCCGAAAATCGAGCTTCCGGGCAATTTGGAGGTCAAGATCAGTGACAGCACCCTAAGAGACGGATCTCAAATGCCGGGCATCGTATTAAAGAAAACACAGAAGCTTAAGATATTCGAGTTCTTGCACGAAATGGGCATAGAAAAGCTCGAGTGTTTTGTTTTCAATGAAAGGGACCGCAGCTTGGCCCGCGATATGCTCGATTGCAATTATGATTATCCTGATATCACAGGGTGGGCGCGTGCCAACGTCGCCGATATCGATGCGAACCTTAGTATGGAAGGCATAAACGAGGTAGGCATTCTGATGTCCATATCGGACACGCACATTTTCGACAAACTTGGCTTGAAAGATCGAGAACAGGCGCGCGACAAGTACACTGAAGCTCTCCAATACGCCGTCGATCACGGGTTGAAGGTACGATGTCATCTCGAGGATATTACGCGCGCTGATATCCCAAACTTCGTGATACCTTTTGTAAAGGAATTGCTAAGCATTGCTCCTGATGCGATTTTTCGAATCTGTGATACTTTGAACTACGGCGTTCCGTTCGAAGAGACTCCGCTGCCGTTCAGTATACCTAAGATCGTGCGCGCCTTCAAAGAGATCGGCGCGGAGGACCTTGAAATGCACGTTCACGACGACTTTGGACTCGGCGTTGCCAACACTTTGGCTGGGTACTGGTACGGAGCGAACTGGTCGAGTTTGACTTTTATGGGCATAGGTGAGCGTGCAGGAAATACCGAGCTTGAAAAGATTCTCACCTTTCTTTTTTGTCGCGTGAAGGGATTCGAAAAGTACAATCCCGCACCAGTTACCGAGCTCACCCGCTATCTCGAACACGAGCTCGCTTTTAGACTCCCGCGAAACAAGGCCATCGTCGGCGAAAACATTTTCGCCCACGAAAGCGGCATACATACTGACGGCGTATTGAAGAACCCTTTTACGTACGAGCCGTTTCCGCCGGAGGTTGTGGGNGGACAGCGCGTGCTTCTTATCGGAGACTCCTCTGGGAGGGAAGTAGTGCGCTACAAGATGCAAGAAGTCTTGAACGAGCTTTTGGGCGTTGAGGTGAACTTGAGGAAAAACGACCGCAGGATCAAGATGATCTGCAACGACATTCATAAACTTTACGATGAGGAGGCGCGCACCTCCAGCGTTTCAGATGATGAACTCAGGGAGTACGCGATTAAATACTTCCTAACGAGCGAGGAAGCGTTCCCGCCCTGGATTGCCCATACTCGCTACGAATAAAAGCCAGGGGGAAGCAATACGAAGGAGTGCCGCTACCGCAGGCGTGAGCGTGTCCTGCTCGGATCGGAAGGCCTAGATTTTTACTCTTGTGTCCTGGCCGGCGAAGGCATTATGGTTCACGAAGTGCAGTGCGATGAGTGCTCGATCGAAACGCTACGTGAAGGCTTCGACTGTCGATACATGTCTCCGAAAAAGCGCTTCGTAAGCGGGGGGCTTTCTCATGAGTGCGTGAGCTGCAGCAAGAAGCGTCTCGTGTTAGACCAAAGCCGAAGCGCTTGCGCGGCCTGTTCAGAAAAAGAATGAGGCTTTTGGTCGATCGCGTCAAGGAGCTGAGTTTTGGCCCCCCTCAACTTTTTCCATGATGCAGTCGGTCACTTGGCTTGTTTTAAG
>JGIcombinedJ26865_1000347_pt1 | contig 9514 bp, 8 predicted proteins | sample NGESurdeep072012_7_FD_26865 | JGI IMG/M metagenome (IMG submission 26865) | reverse complement strand
TTTTGGACTTTAAAACAAAATTTAAGCCCTTTTTTTTATTATTTAACTTTTTTATAAAAATGATTGACGGAAACTTTTAAATAGGTATTCGTTGTGGTATCNACGTAGAATTTAGATACTGAACTACCAGACCGAGGTGTTTAGTTGAAATATGCAAAAAGATATGCAATTANAGTTCTTTTTCTATTAGTATTATCATCGCTTGTTGCAGCTTGGGCAATCGCACCTGCTGCGGCAGCTTCATCTAGCTCTGGAGGCAGCAATGCGCAGAGTCTTAACGGCGCAAGCGCACCTCACACATATATAGATTTCAAGGGCAGCTGGGGAGCTGATACAGCCGCAAACCTCGCTAAGTACGACGTCGTTGCCTTGCACTATACTGATACAGCGCAGCACGTTCAAGCCATCAAAGGTATAAATCCTAACACAGTTGTTTTGGCGTACTTCAACCCGCTTTTCGGCGGGTCGGAGGGAAAGCCGCATACAGAATGGTATCTGAGGGATGCGAAAGGCGTCACTCATTCGAGCGGTTACAATGAGCCCCTTATGGATTTGACCAATCCAGGTTGGCGGGCTATGTGTGTCCAGATCAGCCAGAATGCCCTGCAAAAGGGCTTTGATGGGCTTGTCCTAGATAATGGCCTGACCTCTCCTAACGTTAGCTACCCAGGAAGCTGGTCCGGCTCAGATAGTCAGTGGCAGTCAAGTACGATTGCTCTTTACAACAGCATTAAACAGGCAGCGGGTGGCAAGATTGTAATCTACAACGGCGCCTACTTCATTCCAGGGTACGTCGACGCTCTCGATGGGTGGATGGATGAGGGCTTCCCGTTCTATAAAGGGTGGGATAACTCAATTGGTTTTGCCCTCGACGCTGCCAATAAGGGCAAATTAATCCTCTTTTACGCGCAGGGAAGTGCATCTGACCGGTACTTCTGTTATTGTTCAGCCCTACTCACTGACGGCTACTTCTTCTACGCTCCAACAGGTACTAAATGGTTCGACGATTACGGCATCCAGTTGGGAACAGCGCTAAGCAAAGCTGAGAAGAATGCAGACGGCACTTGGCAAAGAGCTTATCAATACGGTACTGTTGTGGTCAATCCGAGCTCGAAGACCGCTCATATTGATCTGAAATCGGGACAAAGCACGACTGCAATAGTAACACCAACCGTGAATGGCAACTGCAGTACCAACCGTGAAGGCAACTGCAGTACCAACGGCGACGGCAGCGCTCACATTAAGTTCCGCAAACTCTACAGCTGAAAATGAGTCGGTGCCTGGAATTTCGGTCCCCTCAGCTCAAACGAGCGGCGTTGCGAGCTTACCCGCCCAGCCTGTTTTAGAGTTTTCAGTACTCGGGCTTGGGATACCAGCACTTTTAGCTGGAGTGGCCTATCTGTTGATAAGAAGGTGAGAGGCCCCTAGAAGGGCCCCCTCTTTTTTTTCTGTTTGCTTTACTGATTGACTCGCTGAAGTCGCATTGTTATGGCGTCTTCTTTTTTAAGGCTTCTTTTGAATTTATCATATCAGAAAAAGCTTGAGTACAGCTAGCGGACACGTGGTGGTGCGCACAATCACAAAAGCTTATAGTTCACCTTGGCCAATTTATTGAAAACGGTTTTTTCATGCGTATAGCCTTGCTTGGTGGTACAGGAAATAAAGGCAAAGGATTAGCGCTTCGCTGGGCTCCAAAACATGATGTTATTATTGGTTCAAGAAGCGCTGAAAAGGCCGAAGAAGCGGCAGCGTTTTGTGAAGAGTTGTTATCAGAAGAGGGTACAACGTGTACGTTATCTGGTGAAGAAAACGTCGAAGCGATAGCAGACTGCGACGTGGCAGTCTTTGCGCTTCAGTACCAACACGCAATGCCCACTGCAGTGNCCATTAANGGAAACCTCGACCCAAGCGCGATAGTTGTGTCGCCTGTCGTTCCTATAGCTAAAAATGGTTTTTGCGCTATGAACCCTCCAAGGAATATGGAAGCGCCGCATTGGAGATACAAAGTCTTCTTTCAAACAACGAGGTCGTATCGGCGTTTCACACAACACCAGCTGTGCGTCTGATCGATCTTAAAGATAAGATTGGATTGGATGTCCTCGTTTGTGGCGCAGAAAAGCAAAAAAAAGTCGTTATGGAACTAATCAAGGATATACAAGGGCTCATTTCTTTCGATGTCGGGCGCTCGAGGCGTCATGCATGCTCGAGTCGATCGCCCCCCTTTTGCTCAACATATCGGCTCGAAGTAGGATCAAGAACGCCTCAATTCGCATAATAGGGTAGCAAATCGAGTGATTCGACGCTAATACGTTCTATTCGCTATCCAGCGGCTTTCCTGTTAATGCGTCTATCCTAACTCGTCTTTTTTTGGTGTCACGGGCATAGATAGCCTCAAGAACTGTAGAATATATCGTATCTACACTGATAACTTCGCATCCTGGATATAAGCCTCTGACAAGTTCATTCAGTTTTTGCTTTGAAATTTTCGGCTTAGTGACGTTGTCGGCACGACCATTCTTGATCTTCAAAGAGTCGGCGTTTTGTGACTCGAGGGATTTTGGATAGGAGATATTAAGCAAGGGAAAATACATGTCGTCTTTTANGCCTATGAGGTTCATTTCTTCNAGCTTTTTTAAGCTTGGCTTAAACCGCTTCCCGGGCAGCACTTCACGAAGCTGTGCGTAGCTTGCCGCTTTGTTGGTGAGAATGAAATCCATGACCTTCAGCTGAATAGGATTCAAATCAGTGAGATAACTTAGATTCTCGGACCGTCGATGCACACCGGTAGGGCTGAGTAGCTCTCCAGTGATGGCGTCGATCAAGACCCGGTAATCAACGTACTTTGTNCCTCCTAAAAGTCTTTTTTTCACTTCTCGAACATTAACAGAAAAAACTGGCAGNAGGACGCGTTTGACGTCCATTATACTTTCACTCGTGCCTAAAATGAGGGGCTTGCGCTTGTTGTTATTTAAGGCATTTAGGGCCTTGATTTCGTCGTAGTATATAAAAGGTACCTTCTTAGCCCCCCGCGTGGTGTCAAGGGCACGCTGAACCCGAGCAGGTTCGCTCTCATCGACATCGTGAGATTCACGAGCTTCTGAGTGTGATGTTTGAACTGTTGCGGGATCAGAACGACTTTTAATCGTAGGCGTCGCCCCTCCATGTCGTGATTTTCGCCGTCTCACTTTAATAAACGATGGATCTGAGATCGTTCCTTGGACGTAAAACTGCCCTGGTTCGAGTTCTGTAAGCTGACGCGCATCATCCATCGAGGAGAAAAATATCCGCACCGAATCGATATCGTTTTTGAGCGTTAGCTTTCCGATGAACACGTTGTTGCACTGGCTTAGCACGTTTTTGTTGACCAAAGCAGGTCGCTGGGTCGCTAAAAGGATTCCCAGACCCCTCTTCCGGCCTCTTCTGCTTATGACTTGTAAGATCTCAAGCCCGTCGCGCTTTGACTGCGGAATGTAGACGTCTGCCTCTTCAACGACAATCAAAAAAGGATTCTGCTTGTGAGCTCCTGCTTTAAAAAGCTGGGTCGCAACGCGATAAATGCTATCTAAAAAATCGTTTATGACTTTTTTTTCCGTTTCGGAGACATCGAGGACTATTTTTTTTGACTCTGTGATAATGCGTTGAATTTCATCTTCGTCCTTTGAAAGATCCTCAATATCTCTTGACTCAACGTTAGGGCAAAGTTCAGATAACCCTGCGTATTCTCCTTCGGTATCAATAACTACGAAACCGAGGTCATTTTCGGGTGCGGCAAGTTCCTCGCATATGACGCTTACGAGATAGCTTTTTCCGCTTCCGCTCTGTCCTATGACGGCACTTCGTTCAGTGACGAGATACCTTGGATCAATGCTGAACGCTTCTCCGATGTGGAGCTCCATTGGTTCAATATGGCCTGTTGGTTCAATATAAGCTTAATGTTGTGCGACAAACATCTTTGCTGCCGTCTTTGACACTCGTTGCGATGCGTAAAAATAAGATATACCACGCCGTAGTGCATAATTGATTTGTTATGAAGCTAAAATTCCTTGGCGCCGCCCGCGAAGTTACCGGGAGCAAGCATCTCATCACTACTGAAAACGGGGAGAAAATCCTGCTTGACTGTGGCATGTTCCAGGGCAAAGGGATGGAAACCGATGGTATGAACCGCAATCTCGGTTTTGACCCTGCTGAAGTCGACCATATTATCCTATCGCATGCACATATCGACCACTCGGGATTGATCCCCTACGTTTATACACTCGGTTTCCGCGGATCGGTGGTTTGTACCAATGCCACCCGCGACTTGTGCGCCATCATGCTTGCCGACAGCGGGCACATCCAGGAAAGTGACGTAGAAAAGTTTGATAGACGCCGTATTGCCAAAGGTCTGCCTCCTGTTAAACCAATTTATACCGAAAAAGATGCCGGTGCCTGTATGAAGCTATTCATAGGCGTGGCATATGACAGGAGATTCCGGATTGATGATAACACCAATGTATGGTTTACTAATACCGGTCATATGCTGGGCAGTGGCGTAGTTTCGCTTGAGATTACTGAAAACGGGAAAACTACAAAGCTCGCATATACCAGTGATATCGGCAGGCCTGTGAGCTATATCCTGAAACCGCCCCAGCCTTTCCCGCAATGTGAATACCTAATCACCGAAGCGACTTATGGAAACCGCCTACACCCACAGATGCANGATGCCAAAGCAGAATTGCTTCGTGTGATCCGCCAAACGTGCGTTGAAAAAGGCGGAAAGGTAATCATCCCTTGCTTTTCGATTGGCCGCACACAGGAAGTGGTGTACGCGCTGAATACCTTTTTTAACGAAGGGCTTTTGCCAAAAATAAATATCTACGTCGACAGTCCGTTGGCGGTGAATGCTACTGATATCTTCCGGTTGCACCTCGATGACCTAGGCAATGATGTTCAGGAAGTAATGCAAAACGACCCAGATCCGTTCGGATTTGGCTCCCTTTTTTACGTGAAAAGCACGGAAGACTCGAAAAAGCTGAATTCAATTAAGGAACCCTGCGTGATCATTTCTGCTTCTGGTATGATGGAAGCTGGACGTATAAAGCACCACTTGGCCAATAATATTGAGGACCCGAAGAACACTATTCTTGTAGTTGGTTATTGTTCGCCTACTACGTTGGGGGCTAGGATAGAAAACGGTGAAAATCCTGTATCTATTTTCGGCGAAAAGCACCCGGTGAATGCAACGATTGAACGGATTGAAGCATTTTCGGGCCACGGCGACTACCATGAAATGGAGGATTATATCAGTTGTCAGGATAAAAGTCAATTGAAAAAGGTATTCTTAGTTCATGGTGAGTATGAAGCCCAGCAATTTTACCTGGGTAAGCTGGAAGAGGCCGGATTCAAGAATATAAGCATACCTGAGGCCGGTACTGAAGTTCAACTTTAGATACCTGACCTGTTATTTGTTGAACCGCTGCTAGCTGAGCGTTTCCTGTTGCTTTGTACACGCAGTGCACAATCACTGCGCAGCAACCTCGTCAAAAGAGTCACCTGCGGGAGGCCACTAAAGTGACAGTGTCCTTATCAAGCAGCCGGTGGTCTAGTCCCACACGCTGACCAGCGTGTCTTGCACTTGGACCCCACACGTGGGCGTACCTGAATTTCCGCGAGATTTGTTTATGCATAAGGTTGCAGACCTCTCCAACGGTCGAATTATGACGTAAAATCAACGGGTTTTCGGTATCTGCCGCTTTACCCTGAGGTTTTAAGAACACACGAATAAACCCTAGCTTTTCAAAGATTAAATCTTTAAGACAATCGACGTTAATGTTGTGCTCGGCGGAGATGTGAACGTCACCGAAGCCCACTGGGTTAGATAATTGGTCTATCTTGTTTACTACCGTTATTGCAGGGACGAACCGTCTGCCCGGGATCAATGCGTCTACCAATTGATCGACGGTAACGTCTTCTTTAAGCAAAACGTCTGCGTTGTGAATCTTGAAATCGTGTAAAATCGCAATTATCGTGGCATCATCGATTTTGGGAGCATTGGGGGTCCTTTTAATTAAAACACCCCCGCGGGATTTCTTTTTTATTAATACTTTTGGGGGACTTTGGTTTAGTCTAATTCCAGCGTCGTTTAACTCTTTTTTGATTACGTCGATTTGATATTCGCTAAAAACGTCGACCAAGATCAGGATGAGGTCTGCGCTTCTGACAACTGAAATGACCTCTCTGCCCCTGCCTTTGCCCGCTGCCGCACCACCGATCAGTCCTGGAATGTCCAAGACCTGTATACGTGCTCCTTTATGCACCATGGAGCCAGGTATAACATTTAGTGTGGTGAAATCGTAAGTCCCCACTGGTGATTTTGCGTTTGTGAGCACGTTTAGCAAGGTTGACTTTCCGACGGATGGATATCCTACCAGTACACAAGTGGCATCACCGGANTTTTTTGGCGCATATCCGGTCCCTTTATGAGAGCCTTTNGTCTCCCGTTGCTCCTTTAGCCGCGCTAGTTTTGCTTTTAGACGACCGATATGGAGTTGTGTAGCCTTGTTGTAAGAAGTGTCGCGTATCTCCGTCTCTATTTGAATGATCTGCTCGTCTACACCACTAAGACTATCTCCTGATCGTCTCGCGTTCATTAGATNCCCTCGGAGGGTGTAGAATCAGGCCGCATATCTCTAAAAAAATTAAGATCTACTCTGAGCGGTTATCTTCGTGTTTACTAAAACGAGCTTCGTTCGTTCGCCTCGGCCTCGGACAGCTACGAGGTAAATGTGTGGATCATTCGATGCCATACACTCCATCCATTTCTTGTGCAGGCTTCCATCTGAAGAGATTGGCGGTGATCCNTTTTTAGCACGGAGCTCATTAACGCAGTATATAAAATCTGTCTCGGACAATCGAGCGACTTTAGACTTCATACCGATATTTTGTGGCCAACACGCCGTTAGCTCTTCCTTTATATCTTTTATGAAGCCGCCAGTCGGCATCTTGTTGTCAAAGTTCTCGATGATATCGATTTTGCCGTCTCCATCATCTAAGCCGTAATAACATTTCACTGCGTGTTTGGCAAGCTTTAGGTCGCGTTTTCCCAAAATAAGTCCCAATTTGATATTGGCGATCAAAGTATTTCAATATTGCGTAATAAGTTCAATTCGTTGCCTTTTTGCGTGTTTAACATTGCTAAATCGCGTTTTCGTTTCCAAAAGACAGCTAAATCTCGGTCTTGATCGAACCCGATAGCCCGATGATTCTTAACACTACGAGGGTCAGTTGGTGTAAAATTGCTAAGAATGCGTAAACCGGGTAGGTTACATTGTAGTCCTCTTGAATCTAGAGATGCTCACTATATGAAGCGCGACCTCTCTATTCAAAAATAACTCCGTCTGAGGTGGATTATTCGGCCTAGCCGTCTACTTAGCTCACTCCTCTGTCATCGCTTACATTTCTTTTAACCACATTTTCAACCTACCCAACGCCTACGTGATGATAAACGGTACCACAACAATCGCACCGTGTAAAAACGGTAAGAGCTGGTAAAATTGGCTGATTATCCCCAGTAGTAAGACGATACCGATTTGTGCTTCTCGTTTTTTTACTGTTTTCCGCCCTATTTTTCCCCATCTGTGGAAACATCAATCCTTGCGCAATCCTGACGAATTACTGTTTCATTGCTTCTATTTTGTCTTTCAAGACCGCTCTCATGACTTCCTTTCCAGTTTCGTATGACAAAATTTCACGCCCCTCAATCTCGAAGAAGGGGTAGAATGAGAACGCCCTCCGAAACGAGTCTTTGGCTTCACCGGTACTAATTACGTATCCTGACGTTGCGCCTTGGAAGAAGCCGAACTCGAGCATTTCACCTGTTTCCAACAAGTTGTCAATCGCTGCGAATATCGTCTCATAGACCTTTGCATTTTCAGTCGGGTCGGTCGGCCACGGTCCCGACGGGCTGATGCGCCACAAGCTCAGAAATCTGGCCATGTCTTTTACCTCCTTTTGGGTTGGCGGCGTTGATAGTGGCCGCCATTTTTACCATATATCTCGTTCGTCGAAAAAATAAATCAAAAACGTAAAATAGCGATGATAAACTTAAGTGTTTTCGTCTTGCTGCAAGATTTTGTCGATATTCAGAATGGGATGGGTTGCTATGTATCACTAAGATGATCAACTAACGCATGAGTTGCCTCTCTTCTTTTGACGTCCCTATGGGCCTTTAGCACATTGAAATAAAATTGACTCAAAACGGCAGCGCCAAGGTCGAGTTTTTAATTCAGCCTTAAGTCAATCGCCGTTAATTTGGTAAAAATCGTGATTTAGCTTAAAAAACGCCGGATTTCTTATGAGCAAAGTTGCTTAAAAAGAAGGCTAGTCGCCCACTCTGGAATAACAAAGGTGTAAATCAATAAATTCGAGAAATGCGCAGAAATGAAGCCAAAAAATCCGAATAAATGGCAGCCCTTCAAAAAAAGCTAAGGTTTTACATGAGCAGTTCAAGCCACCCATCGAGCAGCGAACAGTACTCAGGAGTACACACTTCGTGGCATCCGATACAAGGGGCTATTTTGCCTTGTGCTAGCAGGATTTCGTGCTTGTTTTTTTTGTCGATTGAGGTTTGACTATCCCCTTTTCCTACCACTTTTCGATCACCTGCTTGTAGTAACGCCTCGGATTCTGCTCGATCTGATCCTCAAGTTTTTGAAATATTTCCGTTTCAGGGTGCTCAAATTTGTTAAACGTGCGGCTAATGTTTGGATTGAGAGGGTCAATTTCTACCATTTTTCACGTCCTAGTGTTTTACACCGTTTCCTTAACATTGCCGCGTATTTTTTCCACGGATGCACTTATATTTCGAGGATTAGTCGTTGACGGGGTTTAGAAGGATAATGTTGTTGCCGCGGAGCACTACTGATCCGAGAACTCGTGACTTCTCTCCGTCAACAACTTCTGCGGTATTCGTAAGATGTAAGTTGAGGTAGTCATCGGCACTCATTAAAAGGCCTTCGAGCACACATTTTTCGCCTTTCATCTCGACTTGAACTCTGGAACCAACCAGATTTTGAACCTTCTTCGATGGGAACAATTTGTATCCTCAAACAAACTAGGTTTTTCGAATACTTTAATATTGTGTTAGAAGGCTCACGAGAGGAAGTCCCCTACTAGTAGATCTCTCACGCAGCTTGCGTCACTCGTTTCATGCACCAAAAAAATGATTAGTTGCGGTGCGACTCAGGTGGGATCAACCATATAATATGAACGTGATGATCGCAAGTGAAGAGAGCAAAACAACCAATGCGTTGGCCAAAGGGTTATCATATTTGCATAGGTGCACTGAAAAACTGCGATGACTCAGAGGCCAAAGCAGCGGACAGCCTGACTTTGTTAGTGTATCGAGGAGGATATGGCTAGCGACGGCCGCTGTGAGTGCTGGTATTACGAGTAGATCNAGGGGCGGGTANCGTGAGAGAAGGACATACGAAACGCAGGCGCATACCACTATGGTGAAAATCGAGTGGGAGATCCC
>JGIcombinedJ26865_1000339_pt1 | contig 9630 bp, 6 predicted proteins | sample NGESurdeep072012_7_FD_26865 | JGI IMG/M metagenome (IMG submission 26865) | reverse complement strand
GCATGATTAACGGCAGCGCGGAAAACTCAACACTCGCTGACGGATCGATGGACTTCGTCACGGCGGGACAGGCATTTCACTGGTTTCAACCCGAACAAGCTCGAATCGAGTTCGCCCGCATCCTCAAGCCGGGTGGTTGGACGGTTCTTGTTTGGCATGATCGGGATACGCAGGCGACGCCCTTTCTGAGGGCCTATGAGGACTTTTTGCAGACCCATTCCGTCGATTACCAGCAGGTGAACCACAAAACCGTCGCAAGCCTTGGGGCGATCACTCGATTCTTTTCTCCAGCCCCAGTGCAACTCATCTTGCAGCAAACTCGGCAGCATTTCGATTTTGACGGCTTGCGGGGACGGCTTTTGTCTTCGTCGTATGTCCCAAGAGAAGGTGTAGCGGCGGAAATTATGCTGCGAAAACTGCCTGAGCTCTTCTCGAAGTTCGCCGAAGATGGTCGAGTGGTCATCGAATATGAGACGAAGATCTTTTACGGGCACTTGACCTCATGAGCGCCACCAATCAGCCGTCACAATCTAACCCCGTGCTGCGGGCTGAAAATCTGGGTCGAGCAGTTGCCGGCAAGACCATCTTAAGCGACATATCGTTCGCTGCAGCGATCGGTGATCTACTGGGGATTGTTGGAGCCAGCGGGTCCGGCAAAAGCTCGCTGTTGCGCATGCTGAATCGTCTGGACGAGCCCACCCGCGGTACCGTTTTCCTTGAGGGGCGCGATTATCGTCAACTGCCGCCGCGTGAACTCCGGCGGCGGGTGGGCATGGTCACGCAGCGGCCATTTCTTTTTCCCGGCGATGTGGCGTCGAATCTACGTTTCGGGCCAGCTCAACGAGGCGAAACAGTACCAGACGCCGAGATCGCGCGTCTGCTCGAGCGCGTCGGCTTGGCCGGATTTNCGGCGCGGGAGGTGTCGGTCCTCTCTGGCGGGGAACAACAAAGGGTCTCGCTGGCACGGGCGCTGGCCAACCGGCCTGAAGTACTGCTGCTCGACGAGCCGACTTCCGCGCTGGACGAGGAGTCGAAGCTCGGCATCGAGGAACTAATCAGGAGCCTGGTCCAGGACCACGGCCTGACATGCGTCATGGTGACACATGATCGCGACCAGGCACGTCGAATGTGTAATCGGGTGATCCTGCTGGAGGCGGGATATCTGATGCAAAGCGGAACTGCTGTGGAGGTGTTTGGTGCTTAAGTCGCTGTTTCCCTCTCAGATTGCCCTGGGGTTGGCACAAGCTGCCATCGCGTCGACCATGGCGCTGACGGTCGTACTGCTGGCGCGGCGGAGGAACATTCATCTGGAAAGCGATGCGGCCATCGCGTTGCTCCGTGGCATTGTGCAAATCGTTGCCGTGGGCTCGATCCTCGCACTGCTGCTGAAAGCACCGCGCTGGACGAGCATGTTTCTGCTGGTGGGAATGGTGCTGGCGGCAGGATCGATTTCGGCGAAGCGCGCGAAGAATATTCCTGGCGCCGCCAAAGTTTCGACGTATTCCATTGCAGCAGGCGCGGGACTGGTGACCGCGATCATGACGTGGGCCGGGGTGATCGACACAGCAATCACTTCGCTGATTCCGGTGGGAAGCATGATCATCGCAAATGCGATGAATACCAACGGGCTGGCGCTAAACCGTTTTCGCTCGGAAGTGCTGGCGCACGCCGGGGAAATTGAGACCGCCCTGGCGCTCGGCGCCGCACCCGAGGCGACCGTGGCGCGCTATGCGGAATCGAGCATTCATTCGTCGCTCATCCCTGCCATCGACAACCTGCGCTCGCTGGGCATTGTGTGGATCCCGGGGTTGATGACCGGAATGCTGCTATCGGGTGCAAATCCCATGTATGCGGCGATCTACCAGTTCGTGGTGATTGCCATGATCCTGGCGTCATCGGGGCTGACTTCCCTGCTGAGCACGATGATGATCCGGTCGCATGCCTTCTCACCCGCGGAGCAACTCGTACTGAGAGGCGCCGAATAGCGACGCCCCGTTCATCNATGGTGGGCACNGAGAGCNTGCGTCAAACCTCGAGGGTGTAACGAGCAGCGGCAAGGCGATACATCCGCCGCCAGANGAGACGATTGATGGTCACCACGATAATGGCCATAACGACAGTCGAGGCCAGCAGCAAATCGAAGTTCCCAGCATCGGTGGCGCGGGAAATGACCGCGCCCAAGCCGACCGTGGTGAAGGTCCGGTCCTTGAGGCGAAAATACTCGGCCACAATACTGGCGTTCCAGGCGCCGCCGGAAGCAGTCACCAGACCGGTAACGAGATATGGGAAGATGCCCGGCAGGATGAGTCTGCGCCAGCGCTGGCTGGCCGTGAACTGAAACAGCGTCGCGGCTTCTTTCAAGTCAGTCGGGATCGCCATCGCGCCGGCAATCACGTTGAACAGGATGTACCACTGGGTGCCGAGCAAGAGCAGAAGCACGGAGCCTACTCCCATGCCACCTCCGATCTTGATCAGCAGCAGAAGAACGATGGGAAACAATGCGGTTGCCGGTACAGACGCTGCGATTTGTGCCAGCGGTTGCGCAATGCGGGCCAGGCGGGGATTGAAGCCGATGGCTACACCGACCGGGATGGTCCAGAGTGCTCCAATGAACAGCGCGGCCAGCACTCGCAGGAAGGTCGCTAAGGCTCCGGTCAGGAGCTCCCTGTACTCTTCGCGAGTCAACTGGCTCATCATGCCAGTGGCGCGCGCCATGGCATAAAGTATGGCGCAAATGGCGATGGCGGCAATGAGACGTCCCACCCAAACCTTCCACGCGGGCGGCGGCGCTTCGGGTTCAGCCGAGTGATGTTGACGAGCGAACCGCAAAGCCAGCCATTCCTGCGCGGGACGGACCGTACGCCTGCGCAGTCCCAGCAGTCCCCGCGAATGCTGAATGAGATCGAGGAACCATGATTGGGGAGCATCAGCGCTCTCCACCTGCTCCATTTTGAATTTCTCTGCCCAGGCGATCACGGGGCGCCAGACGATCTGATCCATCAGGACTATGACCGCGATCATGGTGCCCACGCCCCACAAAATAGCGTGGGTATCACCAGCCCCGGCCGCTGTCTGCAGGTACGAGCCCAGGCCGGGCAGACGAAAGTCCTTGTTGCCCAGGACGAACATTTCGCAGGCCATCAGGAAGAACCAACCGCCTGCAACCGACATCATGGAGTTCCACACCAGCCCGATGGCAGAGTATGGCAATTCAATGTTGGTGAACCTCTGGTACCAATTGAACTGGTATATCTTGCCAGCCTCGCGCATTTCACGCGGAATGCTCTTCAGCGAGGAATAGAAGCTGAATGCCATGTTCCATACCTGACCGGTAAAGATGAGCAATATGGCGCCCAACTCGACGCCTAACTGATGGTGAGGAAACAAAGCAACCATGGCCAGCATCACACCTGGAAGAAAGCTAAGCACTGGGATGGACTGGAGAATGTCGAGTAATGGGACCATGATTCGTTCAGCCCTGGCGTTGTAGGCAGCGATGTAGCCGTAGATCAGGGTGAAGGCGAGGGAAAGGATGTAGGCCACTGTGATGCGCAGCAACGAATATGCGGCGTAGACCGGGAGCATCGCCGGGCTCCGCGAGATCTCGACGTGAGGGTTGAATGGCCCAAACCAGGTTCGCGCCAGAACCACGATGACGTAGAAGAGTGACAGTCCGCCGGCAAAAATAAAAAAATCAGTGATGACCGACCAGGTTTGAGTGGGCAGCAATGACCAGGGGCCCTTGCCAAAAATGCGCGTAGGTAGCCACGTGGAACGCGCCATCAGCCCTCACCCGCGGTGGGAGTCACATCGGCGGAGTCGCTATGCGAGAGCCGTCCGGTCTCGGAGTCGTAGTTGAAGATCTCGGCGTACCGGCCCCAGTTCAGGATCGTCTCAAACTGCCGCTCGACTTCGTCCGCACTGAAGTGCTCGTCGAGGATATCGCGGAAGAATTCCTCGCCAATCGCGCGGTCGCGCTTGGCATGCAGCGTGTTCTCGATGAGGCGAAGGATGGCAATGTTCTTCAGGGCCGCATCGCGGAACATTTCCTTCTGCATCTGGATATCGGCTTCGCCAAACTGGCGGCCCTCCGGGGTGATCTCGACATCGCCCTCGTGCAGCACCGCGAATCCGAGCATCACCGAAGCGTCGACGATTGGCAGGATGTCGTCGACATCCATGGCGAGTTCGTCCGCCAGCTTGTACAGGTCGTCGCGCCCGCCGCGGTCCACCAACAACTCCATGAAGCCCGCGATGCCACCTGGCCTGGCATGCGGCAACATTTGAAACTTGGTACGTTCGCGACTTTTACCGTTGCCGGACGCCGCCATAGCCGAGTGGGACAATGCAAGATCCTCGTCGGGCTTGGTCAGCGCCTTGTAGATGAAGTCAACGTAGGCCAGGAAACGAGGTGACTTGCGGTCCCGATACTGCGGAATATCGATTTCAAAATCGGAGCGAATTCGCGCCGGATTGCGTCCGAGCACGATAACGCGGTCGGCCAATAGAACGGCTTCCTCGATGTTGTGAGTCACGATGAAGATGCAGGTGGTCGGCATCTTCTTGCTGAGCCATAGTTCCAGAAGTTCCGAGCGCAGGTTCTCAGCGGTCAAGACATCCAGCGCGGAGAACGGTTCGTCCATGAACAGCACTTCAGGCTCGACGACGAGTGCCCGGGCGAAACCCACGCGCTGCTTCATGCCGCCGGAGAGTTCCTTGGGATAGGCGGTTTCAAATCCATCGAGACCAACGGTGTCGATCATCCGCAGAGCACGCTTATGGCGCTCCATGACGCCGATGCCGCGCGCAACCAGCGGGGCTTCGACGTTGTCGATTACGGTCAGCCAAGGGAAGAGCGCAAAACTCTGAAAGACGATGGAGACACTGGGAATTTGTCCCGAGAGAGGCTGACCGTGCCACAGCACCGTGCCGGACGACGGCTGCGAGAGACCGGTCAGGATTCGGAGCAAGGTCGATTTACCGGAACCCGATGGGCCGAGAAGCGCAATAATCTTCCCGGGCGTTACGTCGATGTCCGTTGGCGCGATGACCTGAATGCGGTTGCCATCAGGCTGGGGATAGTATTTCTCGACTGCGCGAGCTTGAATGATCGCGTCGGACAAGGGAAGGCTCCTGGAAGTGTACCTTCCCAGTCTATGGGTTGATCGCGCGACCAGACAATCGGGCCGGATGCCATTCATGTGAAAGAACGATGAATTCGGTGGCGAAACCCATCTTGGAGATCGTTAGTGCGCCATTGCCTTCGCCGCATCCAGCGCCAAATTCACTTCCAGAACGTTTACTCGCGCTTCTCCTAGATATCCCAATTGCCGCGGGCTGGAATACTTGGCGATGATCGCGCGCACTTGCTCCTCGGAGAGGCCACGCTCATGCGCAATACGGGGGACCTGGAACTCGGCGCCTGCGGGCGAGAGTTCCGGGTCGAGTCCGGAGGCTGAAGTCGTTACTAACTCGACGGGAACGGGTGCGCCGGGGTTCTCCCCCTGCAGACGCTCAGTGTCGGCTTTGACGCGATCGATTAATTTCTGGTTGGTGGGTCCGAAATTGGTGCCGCCCGAGTTGGCGGCATCATAGCCATTGCCTGCCGCCGAAGGGCGCGAATGCAAGTAGCCGGGCGCAGCAAACGTCTGGCCGATGATGCGCGAGCCGATGACTTCCCCGTTGCGCGAAATCAGTTGGCCGTTGGCCTTGTCGTGAAACAGGACTTGCGATAGCCCGGTGACGACCAAGGGATAGATAATCCCCAGCAGTACAGTGGTTACGATCGTGAACAGGATTGCGATTTTGAGATTCTGCTTCATAATTCCCTTCCCTATGCCAGTCCAACGCGGGTGATGATCATGTCAATGGCCTTGATCCCAATGAAGGGCACGATAATGCCGCCCACACCGTAGACCCAGAGATTGCGGCGCAACAGGGCAGCAGCCCCCATGGGACGATACTTGACACCGCGCAACGCCAGAGGAATCAGCGCAATGATAATCACGGCATTGAATATCACCGCCGACAGGATCGCCGATTGCGGAGTTTTGAGTTGCATGATGTTAAGTGCATTCAGCACCGGAAACGTCCCCGCAAACATTGCCGGGATGATGGCGAAATATTTCGCTACGTCGTTGGCAATGGAGAACGTGGTGAGCGAGCCGCGGGTCATCAGCAACTGCTTGCCGATGGCCACTACCTCGATTAGCTTCGTCGGGTTGGAGTCGAGATCGACCATGTTGCCGGCTTCCTTGGCGGCCTGCGTTCCGGTGTTCATGGCAACTCCCACGTCGGCCTGAGCCAGTGCTGGAGCATCGTTGGTGCCGTCGCCGGTCATCGCCACCAACTTGCCTTGAGCCTGCTCGCGGCGAATGAGGTCCATCTTCTCTTTGGGGGTAGCTTCGGCGAGGAAGTCATCTACGCCAGCCTCGCGCGCAATTGCCGCAGCCGTCAGCGGGTTGTCGCCCGTAATCATCACAGTCTTGATGCCCATGGCACGCAACTGATCGAAGCGCTCCTTCATGCCTCCCTTGACGATGTCCTTCAGGTGAATAACGCCGAGGGCACGATGTTGTTCGGCCACTACCAGCGGCGTTCCGCCAGAGCGCGCAATCCTCTCTACGTTGGCTTGCACCTCCATAGGCATGACGCAATTGTTGGAGGCAAGATACTTCGTGATGGCATCGACCGCGCCCTTGCGAATCTGATTGCCATTCATGTTCACTCCCGACATGCGCGTTTGGGCGGTGAACGGCACGAACTCCATCTCGTGCGACGACAACTCGCGTCCGCGTAACCCATATTTTTCCTTCGCCAGGACTACGATGGAGCGCCCTTCGGGAGTTTCATCGGCAAGCGAGGAAAGTTGTGCGGCATCGGCCAGTTCCGTTTCGCTCACTCCTGCAGCCGGAATGAACTCCGACGCTTGACGATTGCCAAGTGTGATCGTCCCCGTCTTGTCGAGCAGCAGAGTGTCCACGTCACCAGCGGCCTCAACTGCTCGCCCCGACATGGCGAGGACGTTGTGTTGAATCAGCCGGTCCATGCCGGCGATTCCGATCGCGGATAGCAGACCGCCAATCGTCGTCGGGATAAGGCAAACCAGCAGCGAAACCAGCACGAACACGGTCTGTGGCGCACCCGAGTAGATGGCGAACGGCTGCAAGGTCACTACCGCCAACAGGAAGATGATGGTCAGACCGGCCAACAGGATGTTCAGCGCAATTTCGTTGGGCGTCTTCTGGCGTTCTGCACCCTCCACCAGGGCAATCATCCGATCGAGAAAAGTCTCGCCGGGGTTCGACGTTACCTTTACCTTGATCTGGTCGGAAAGGACGCGGGTGCCGCCGGTAACCGCAGAACGATCTCCGCCCGCCTCACGAATAACGGGCGCCGATTCACCCGTGATCGCCGACTCGTCCACCGAAGCGACCCCTTCGATGATCTCTCCGTCGGACGGAACCATCTCGCCAGCAGAGACCATGACGGTGTCGCCGGCGCGTAGCTGGGAGCTCGGTACCTGCTCGATCTTGCCGCCTTCCAAAAACCGGTTGGCGACCGTTTCGGAGCGGGCTTTCCGCAATGTGTCAGCCTGGGCCTTGCCACGGCCTTCCGCCATGGCTTCAGCGAAGTTGGCGAACAGCACTGTGAACCACAGCCACAGCGTAATTTGAAGATTGAACTTGAAAGCCGCGCCACCGCGGAACAGCAGCGCCGTGGTAATCACGCTTCCAACCTCAACCACGAACATGACGGGGTTCGCCATCATGTGACGCGGATCCAGTTTCACGATGGAATCCACGATCGCGCGACGAACAATCTTTCCATCCCAGACAGCTTTTTTGGAGCCCTTACCTGCCATTGCGAATCCCCTTAGAACGTCTTACCTGCTGCCATCAGCAGGTGCTCAAGAATTGGTCCCAGGCTGAGGGCCGGGAAAAATGTCAACGCACCGACGATGAGAATCACGCCGATCAGCAGACCAGTGAACAGCGGCGTAGTGACCGGAAAAGTTCCCAACGACGGCGGGACATACTTCTTCTGCGCCAGATTTCCGGCAATGGCCAGCATCGGGATGATCATCAGGAAACGGCCTATCAGCATGGTGAAACCGCCGGTCGTGTTGTACCAGAGGGTGTTACCGTTGATTCCGCCAAAGGCGGAACCGTTGTTCCCTGCTGAGGAGGTGAAGAGATAGAGGATTTCGCTCAACCCATGGGGCCCGGGATTCGAAATGCTGGATGTGCCGAATCCATAGACCGACGAAATTCCGGAGAACCCCAAGATGACCAAGGGGAACACCAGCGCCACCAGCATGGCCATCTTCACGTCGAAGGCTTCTATCTTCTTGCCGAGGTATTCGGGCGTTCGACCGACCATCAGTCCGGCAATAAACACCGCGATGATGATATAGATCAGAATGCCGTACATACCCGAGCCAACGCCACCAAAAATGACCTCGCTCAGCATGATGTTGACCAGCGGAACCATCCCGCCCAGCGGCATGAACGAATCGTGCCAGCTATTGACGGCACCGCAACTTGTATCCGTGGTGACCGTGGCGAAAAGCGCCGAGTTCGCGATTCCGAAGCGAACCTCCTTGCCCTCCATGTTGCCACCCGGCTGAGTAAGGCTGGCGCGTTGATCGACACCGTGCAACAGAGGGTTCCCTCGCGCCTCGGCCCAATAGGCAACCGTCACGCCGACGAAGAACAAGATCGCCATGGCCGCCCAGACCGCCCAGCCATGCCGCTGCGATCCCGTCATGCGCCCCAGCGTATAGGTCAGTCCTGAACCGATGGAGAATATGCAAAACATCTCCAACAAGTTGGAGAAGGGCGTGGGACTCTCGAAGGGATGAGAGCTGTTGGCGTTGAAGAAGCCGCCGCCGTTGGTTCCCAGTTCCTTGATGATCTCCTGCGAGGCCACCGGTCCCTGCGCGATGGTCTGCGTGGTGACCGGGTCCATCACCGGCTTGCCTTGCGCATCGACTACCGGCTTGCCGTCCTGGCCGACGCGTTGCACCTGTTGGGGCTCGACCAGCTTCACCGTGTCGTAAGGCTTCAGGTTCTGGACGACTCCCTGTGAAACCAACAGCAATGCCCCGACAATGGCGACGGGCAGCAGTACCCACAGGCACGCGCGCACCATGTCGACCCAGAAGTTTCCTATGGTCTGCATCTGGCGGCGGGCGATGCCGCGGATGAATGCAATGGCCAGCGCGATGCCCACGGCCGCCGAAGTAAAGTTGTGGTAGGCGAGACCGGCCATCTGCGTCAGATAGCTCATGGTGGTTTCGCCCGCATAGTTCTGCCAGTTTGTGTTTGTAGTGAACGAAGCTGCCGTGTTGAAAGCCAGCGCTTGTGGAACCGCCGCAAACTTCTGCGGATTGAGCGGCAAATAGCCCTGTACTCGCTGCATCAGGTACAGCAGCAGCATCGAGACGACGCTGAACAGCAGCATGGCATACGCGTACTCGGTCCAGCGCATTTCGTGGTTCTCGTCCACGAAACACAGCTTGTAGATGAGGCGCTCGACGGGCCGCAGCACCGGGTCCATGAAGGTACGCTCGCGACTGAAGACGCGGGTGATGAACACTCCTATGGGCTTCGTGACCGCAAGTACCAG
>JGIcombinedJ26865_1000336_pt1 | contig 9689 bp, 8 predicted proteins | sample NGESurdeep072012_7_FD_26865 | JGI IMG/M metagenome (IMG submission 26865) | reverse complement strand
TGGCGTGGGGAAACAGACTGGGCACCAAACCGAGTCATACCATCCTCCGAACGCTCCATTCCCGGAAGGCGAGGCGCCTGCGTATTGTGGATCGAGCCCCGAAAGAAGATAGCTCCGCATGGGGCCGCTGGGCAACCCTGCCTGTGCCGTATTGAACGTCGCGTCCTGGGGTGTCTCGGTCACTTGAAACCTGGTGAACCCGCCGCGAAGGACGTTGCTGAACCGGTCAGAAAATCGATGGGTGAACGTCACCACCAGGTTCTGGTTCAGGACTGCGCGGTGCGATCCATTTCCGGGATACACCGAAGAGTTGGGCAACGTGTCATCATGCAGTTGGGAGAGGTTCTGCAGGTTGTAGCGAAATGTCCAGTCCGTACGGTCCGACTGGGTGAAATCGATTCGCCCCAGGTAATTGTCAACGTTAGTGTAATTGGGCGCCTGTCCCTGATAAAACTCCAGCACATCAGGAATGGCCTCAATATTGGATTGCGGATATAGAGACAGAACGCTTTGCGCAAGCTGGGCGTCAGGATAGCCGGGCTGGCCCTGGAACTGTGCCAGGTGGCTGCGATCGTAGGAACTCGGTACACGCTCGAAGATGGGATTCGGATTGTCGATGCGGGTGCCCTCGTAGTCCCCAAACCAGTACCAGCGCTTCAGGAACGAACCACCAGCCTGAGCACCGAATTGCTGAGAAGAAAATGGCTGGGTGTGGCTGTTGTGCTGGGCAAGTACCGCGGCCGGGTCAAACAATTGATTGCAATCAGAGGATCCGTAGGTTGCGTTCGGAGCGGTGCAGTAGCTGGTTCCGTAGCTCGCATTGAGCGACTGGACGGTCTTGACATACTGATTGTAGGAAGTGGGCTGATAGATCGGCGAATAGAGCGGGTTGGTATTAACGGCGGGTTGTACGTTGGGCCCTCCTGCAAACGCCGCCGCCTGGTCGAATCCAGAGCCGTTGTAAACGGAAAGCGGCGAGCTTGCGTTGACCGAGTCCGACGCGAAGAAGCCGAACACGCTCCCATGAAATGTGGCCGTTCCACGGCGGGTCACAATATTCACCACGCCGCCGATATTGCGTCCGAACTGCGCATCAGAATTGGCGGTGACCACCCGGAATTCCTGGATCGCATCGTTGACCTGAAATGGAATGGCCTGATTACTGCTCGACGCCTCGTTGTCCATTCCATCCAGCAAAAACGCATTGGAAGTCGGGCGCTGGCCAGAAATGCTGAACGTTGTGTCCTTCAACTCCGACCACGCCGGTACATCGTGAGTGCTCGAAACCAGTAAACCCAGGGCCAGGAAGTTGCGATTGAACAACGGAAGACTGCGCAATTGATTGCTGGTGATGACTGTACTGACGGCCGTCGACAGGGTGTCGAGCGGTACCCGCGAGGACTCAACGCTACCGTGCTGGGCTGCATTTACCGTCTTACTGCCCGCGCCCGATGCCGGCACCCCTGGCTGCTGCGTTGCAACTGGAGACGACGCACCCTGCTTCAAGGCGGGGGAAGAGTTGGGGGGGTGATCCTGGCCATCTGAGTCTTCCTCGCTGTCGCTCCAGCGTCTGGTTGCTATCGCAGGGCGATGGGGAACGTAGGCGACCGGCGTCGGCCTCAGCATCGATCCACCAGAGTGAAATGTAGATGCCGTTTGCCCAAACTTCGGAAGCGTCGAGAGCGTAAAGCGGTTCGCGTGAGTCTCCGTAGGAATGCCTGTGCCAATTCGCGCCGTACGATAAGAAGAATCCGGCAGTCGCCGGTCACGCATTCCAGAAACCGGAGCCGCCAGCTTGTCGGCAATGAACGGCGGCAGGAGATGCCTGGTCTCGCCCACCTGGACTTCAAATCTCACACTCTGCGGCGCAAACTCCATGCCTGACGCCTCCGCCGCGATGATGTAGCCCTCTGCTGGCGTGACTTCGGCGAAGAAATACAACCCATCCGAGTTGGTGGTGGTGGTCCGGTCGATGCGCAGGGAGTCGTTGCGTAACGTCACCCTGACTCCGGGAACCGGCGTATCTTGCTTGTCCTCAGCGTCCCCGCTGATCAAGGCCCTGTCCTGGGCCAAACTGAGACTTGAGGCTGCGATCAATACGAAGGCAAAGGCCGTAACGCGCCGCATACCGATAAGCTCCGAACCTCCGCGGTCCAACCATTCGGCTGGGCCGCATATCATCCGGGACACCATCAAAGTGGCGTGGTTCCCGCAGTTTAACTCACACTAGTGCCTGTAGTTACCAAGCTAGACTCTCGAATGGGAAGACATTAGCACACTTTGGCACGAACGATTCCACTTTAGATCGGGGATAGCATACCCTGCCTAACTCTGCTGATGCCTCTACCCGGAGAACGACGCTGCTAAACGTGTCCCTTAGGCACGCACTTCCGGAATTCTTCGTGGCATACAACGCTGATTGACAGAATGGCCATTGGTCAGTAGATGTCATTTACGTGTATCAGCGGCACCAGTCGCAGCTTGGTGGCTCCGATCTGAGTGCACGAAGTGGAGTCAATCGTGAAGCGGCAACTCAGTCTCTGGCTCGCGCTCTGTGTCACTTTTATCTTCGGCACATTTAACGGGCTTGCGACAACGACGAATTCTGGTTCGTTCACCGATCCCGCCAGCGTCATCAAGGGATCATGGTCGCTGGCTCCCAATGCTGTCTATCCCCTTCACACCGCGACCTGCCCAAATTCCTCGAACTCGTGCGGCATGTTCAACCAAGCTCTCACCTCTTCATATTCTTACCTCAACGATTCAAGCGCCCCTAGAGGGACGTACTGGGGCTGGCACAACTACTCTTCGGGAATTGTGAAGAGTTACCTGGATGGCCTGGTGATTGGCAATTGCTCGAGTTGTTCCGGGCAACACTTTACATTCACGCTTACCAACAACGCGACATTCCAAAAAGACCCCACCTTCACAGCACCGACCCCGACAGAACCGTATACAGCACCCACCAGCGACGCTGGATATTTCTTGTCCGCGTCCAATCAGCCGTCTGACACGACGACCTCCGTCAAAATTGACTTCGGAACCAATTACGTAAAGCACTTGGACTTCGAGTGGGGGAGCGTCGATACCTGGAACCAGATTTCGTTTCACACTAAGGGCAATTCCACTATCACGTTCTATGGCTCGGACCTTTGCAGCACTTATTATTCTCATGCGACCGGTTGTTTTAACTTTTCCGATCCGAAAAACACGGGTCCTACTCCGATACCGCCTCGGTGTTGATCGACTTTGCTGCTCTGCCAGACTCGAACGGCAAAATCGATCCTTTTACGAGCGTGACCTTTTCGTCCTGCAATCCTCTAACATCCGGACAAGGCGGCTATGTCGCAGGATTGACGAGTACTTGTGCCTCTGCGTTTGAACTCGATAACCTCCAGTTCCTGTTTGCGACTTGTTCTTCATCCGGATGCACCGGCCCGACTCTTGCGCCTGTGCCCGAACCGTCGAGCATTGCGCTGCTGGGACCGGGTATTGCCGGCATCTTCCTTCTGGTAAGGCGCAAGTTTCGTCCCTAGGATTGCAGCCTCTGCTGCCGTCGGATCATCGCAATTAGATTAAAACCGCAAGGAAAGGCAACTCAGGCCTCCGTCCATTTTGCGAAATTCCGACATCTCTAACGACAGCGGCTGGTAACCACGACTAACCAGGTCTTCCCGCAGCCGCGGAAACCCGGCTGGGATCAGCACGCGATCATTGACCAGCACGCAATTACAGGCGTACGTTTCCTCCGCTGGCACACGAATCAGGTTGTATCTGCGGAACTCCTCCCTTTCCGCCAATTCCTCCGTGACGACAAGATCGTTGTTGTCCAGGTAGGCGATCCCGCTCTTGAGGTGAAGGATCGAACTCTCACTTCGAATGTCGACCATGGAAGACGTGAAACCGTTGGCGGCAAGCCACCGGCTGAGTTGCCGCGCACCTTCCTCGTTGGTGCGATGCGAAATGCCGATAAAGAAGTGCGAGTCGGCCTCGCAGATATCACCGCCATCGAGCGTCCCAGGGGCCTCGATCTGGTGAATGGTGGAGTAGAAACGTTGAATGGTTTCCCGGATGCCATCAACCTCCCCAAGACGTGAAGCGGCGCCGGGACGAGCGAGAGCCGCGGACTGGGGGGTCAGGACCGCCGTATCTTCAACGAAGGTCGAATCAGGATGATCGAGATCTGCGGGCAGACGAATCAATTCGAGGCCGCAGTCCGTGAGCGAGTCGCAGTATGACTCATGCTGCAGCAAAGCCAACGACACATTCGGTTTGCCGAGCTCAGCCGTAGTCAGGCCTTCTGCGAAGTTGTCGCCTGGGCTACGGACGATAGCGTGTCTAAACAAATCGAATCCTACGGGCTAGGATCTCCATCCGGCTGCTCCACCGATCTCACTGCATTCGACCCTGCACGTCGGGTGACAGGTTGCCACCGCAGAAGATCACGACCACTGTCTTGTCTTCGTAACGTGGAGCGTCCTGGAAGAACGCGGCCAATGCCACACCGGCGGCGCCTTCGATCGTCCAGTTTCGCTCACGAGCCCATTTCATGGCGTCAAGAATCGAATCCTCGGAGACAAGCACCGCACGATGCATTGCGGCCCGCGCCAGCTCAAAGGTAATCGATCCGGGCTCGACTCCACCAGCGGTGCTATCGGACAACGTATAGGTCTCCGGAACTTCAACAACCTTGCCAGCCCGCAAGCATTCATAGAGAACCCGCGAATTCTCCGGCCAGCATCCCACAATCTCGGTATGAGGAAATCTCTCGCGGAGATAGGTTCCAACTCCGCTGATCAAACCTCCGCCGCCGGTAGCGATGAAAACGGCATCGATGTTTTCAATCTGGCGTGCGAGTTCTACTCCAATCGTTCCCTGCCCCGCAACGACCTCCCAGTCGTTGTAAGGCGAAACGTAAGTTCGAGCGGATTCCTCGGCCGCAGCGCGGGCAGCGATCTCTGCGTCGAGCGGGATCTGCCCTACCATTTGAATACGTGCTCCGTACGATTCGATCTTCCTCCACTTCGCCTCGGGGACTTGGGACGATAGGTACACCTCGGCATCGATGTTTCGATGCCGGGCCGCGCTGGCGACGGCGAGACCGTGATTTCCCGTCGAGGACGTAACCACACCCGCCGAGGCGGCCTCGGGGGAGAGGCTCATGATCTTATTGGTAGCGCCCCGCAGCTTGAAGGAACCAGTTGTCTGCAACTGTTCCAGTTTGGCGTAAATACGAGTCGAGCGAGGGACACGAGGATCGCGCGGCAATTGGGCAACCGGGGTTTGCTGAACCAGGCCGTAAATTCGGGTACAGGCTTCTTCGATTAGTGCGATTAGACCTGGAGCTTGAGCAACCTTCGCCGCGATTTCTTGGCCGTTCAGCATAATTGTCATGGTCGAATGAGCCCGAAGACCATGAGTGTCCGCTCAATCCACAGCTGAATGATGCGTCATCGCGCCCGGGTTATTTCCCGTCAGCTCGACTCTTGGCCGCCTGACGACTCCCACCTGCGGAGACGGCGTGCGGTCTCGGTGCTTCCGGCGGCATGGCTGTGTCCTCCCATAGCCGAAAGCCTCCTTTGAACGCGTTAGCGTTATCTCCGGCCCTGCATTTAGCTGGCATGGTTTTCAGAAGCTTCGCATTGCCGCCGCCGAGAACTATGTCATCGGGCTCTAGCGCCGCCGCCAACTTCTTCACCACATCGTCCACGTAGCCGCGCCATTTCTTCTTGCCGAATCGCTTCATTCCGCGCAAACCCACGTAGTCTTCGTAGGTTTCCTTGCGGTACGGGAGATGAGCCAGTTCCATGGGAAGAAGCGCGCCATCGATGATCATCGCCGATCCCAACCCTGTTCCGAGCCCAAGGAATAGCATCCGGCGACCATTGTAGCTGCCCAGAGCTTGCATGGCCGCGTCGTTCACGACCTTGACCGGGCACCCGAAAGCTTTCTCGAAGTTGAAGCCAACCCATCCCTTGGCAAGATTGTGGGGCTCAGCGAGAAGCCGGCCATCCAAGACGGGCCCGGGGTAGCCGATCGACACCACGTCATACTTCCAATCGGCGGCGACCTTTCGCACTTCATCGACCATCTGTTTGGCTGTAAGAGTCGGACCGGAGGGAAATTTCCGCCGCGCCTCGTGCCCCGAGGCCAGCATCTTGACGTTGGTCCCACCCACATCGATGGCAAGTACTTTCATGAGCAGACCTCGTTCTGGCACGCCTATCGTCAGCACTTCTCTGTCGGACGCGCTGTGATCGGCATCATGTATGTTGTCGCAAAAGTCTACACTATCGCCCGAGGATCGAGATGCCGCCGTTTTCGCTCAAGATTGAGGTCTTCCGGTACGGACGGCGGCCGCTAACTCGCGGAGCAATCCGACCGTTTCGTCCCATCCCATGCACGCATCGGTTATACTCTGCCCGTGCGTCAGCGGTTTTCCCCGCGCCAGCTTCTGCGCCCCGGCGACCAGGTTGCTCTCCAACATGACGCCAATGATCCGCCGGTCTCCGGCGGCAATCTGGCTGGCGACATTACGGCACACCGCGGCCTGGCGGGTATGGTCCTTATTGCTGTTGGCATGGCTGCAATCGATCATGACGTTGGGTTTCAGCCCAGCTTTGTCCAGCTTGGCGCATGTCGCTGCGACCGCCTCGGTGGTGTAATTGACGCTACTCTGGCCACCTCGCAGGATCACGTGGCAATCGGGATTTCCGGTCGTGGCAAAAATCGCCGACTGCCCGTGCTTGGTGTGTCCCAGGAAGGTGTGCGGATGCGCGGCCGACAAAACCGCCTCGATTGCGATTTGCACGTCGCCCGAGGTCGCGTTCTTGAATCCCACTGGGCAAGACAGTCCGGAAACCAACTGGCGATGGACCTGGCTCTCCGTAGTGCGCGCCCCAATCGCGCCCCAACTGACCAACCCTGCCACATACTGCGGTGTGATCATGTCGAGAAACTCAGTTCCAGCGGGCACTCCCATTTCTGCTAGATCCAGCAGGAGATGCCGCGCCTGGCGCAGGCCGTCGTTGATCTTGTACGACTGATCCAGGTAGGGATCGTTAATCAGCCCCTTCCAGCCGATCGTGGTGCGCGGCTTCTCAAAGTACACGCGCATCACGACGTGGAGTTGTTGCGAGTGCTCGTCGATGGCGGACTTAAGCCGGGCAGCGTATTCGCGCGCTGCTTTGGTGTCGTGAATGGAGCACGGACCCACCACCACCAGCAGGCGCGGATCATCGCCGCGCAGGATGTTTGCTATGCGCTCCCGGGCCTGGTGGACCGTTGCCGATGCCTTTTCCGTGGTGGGCAACTCTTCGTCGAGAAACACGGGCGGCAGAACGACTTTTGTCCACTTGATTCGAAGGTCGTCAGTTGAATAGAACATGATGTTGGCATCGAACGAAAAAAGTAATGAGAGCGCGATTGCCTTACCAATGAATACTCTATCAGCCCCCCCAAGAAATCTTGGGGGGGGCACGCGCACAAGAATCGCCAGAATTTGTTGACCTCGGCAGGCTTCAGACGTGGAACCCATCGTGCGCTGGGAGCTCACGAGTGATGTGGTACAACGGGGCTTCCGGCGCACAGTGACCCGTTCTGCTGGTTACGCGTGGAGAAATGCCGCGATATTACGACTTCGTCCTAGTGACGTCAGTCACTGCCGTGATCGAGGCTTAAGGTGACGGCTTCATACGTCCGGATCTTGGGCGTACCAACAATGAGCTTCGCGAGGATCTGCAATATCTGCGGGTAGAGGTCCGCATTGTAAGCCTCCGCGTCGTCCTTGTTCTCCCACAAACTGATCGCAATTTGCTCCAGGCTCCCCGGATTGGACAGCGTGATTTCGCCATTGAAGCCTGCCTGCGTGCGAAGCAACGGCAGTATTTCATTCTCGAATGTCCGGGCAAACTCAGCCGCCAGGGCGAGCGATTTCAGTCGGAAGTGGGCATTGCGTGCGAACATCTGAAACTTCTCCTTGAGGACGACAACACCGTTGCACCCCAGTTGCAAAGTGTTGACCGGATGATTACTTCGGCTTAGGAGCGACGGCCGGCTTCTTCACCGGGGCCTTGGTCGCTTTCGCAGGCGCCTTGGGATGGGCGTCCTCTTCCACTTGCTGGGCGACTTTGTCGGACTCCAGGGTGAAAGTAGCCATCACCGCGTTGACGCCGAATTGGTCGGCGTCAGCCGCTACCGGCAGATCTTTCACCTCTGGCATCGACTTGCCCACCTTGTACAGCGTCACATCGGTCAAGGCCTGGTACTTCGCGGCATCCAGTGTCACCCCTTTGGGAACGGATGACGCCTGCAGGCCACCGCTGCCCGGCTCCATCACCTGCCTCGCAACCGTGTAGAGGATGTAGTCGCATTGCTTGGCGCTGGCTTCGCTCTCCACATCTTGCTGCGGCCCTTCGGTATCCAGCGGCACCGCCTCCATTTGGTGATGAATGATCTCATCCATCAAGTCGAGCCGCAGGTTGTCAGTGGGCAAACCCTGCCCACTCCCATCCTTGATCTTGACCACGCCGACGCGCACCACGCCAGCGCTCTTGGGCGCCAAAGCAGGCGCAGGCGCAGCGGCCGGATGCGCCGCTGGTGCTGCCGCCACCTTGGGCATAGCCGCTGCCGCCTCATGATTCGCTTCGGGCTGCGCCGTTGAGGTTGCGCCGCCCAACATGGCGGACATGTCCATGACCTTGCAGCCGGGCGGCATGTCGAACAGCGGCGCATCCAGGGTCGCGTTGGTCAACTCCACAACCTCAGTCGTAGTGGTGAAGTTCCCGTGCTCCGACATGATGGTAGTGGTCTGCTTCAGCGGGTAGCCCATTGCTGCATTACCACCACCCTTCATCACGATACGATCATTGCATCCGTTGCGACCGCCCATTCCTCCGCAAGCCATGGCGCGGTACGATTCATCGGCACAAGAAAACCCCGCCGAGAGATCGGCGTACCAACCGTCCGTTTCCATCTTCATGTTGGACTGGTTGCAAGCGTCAGGACTGGACGCCATGATCAAGGAAGTCTTGATATGCCGCGCCTTGTAGCCGAACATGTCCTGGCGCTCGCCGGTATCGGTAGAATTGCGGGTAATCGTGACCACGCCACCCTTGTGCGGAGGCGTGGGCTCAGCACCTGCATCTTCCCGTCCCATGGCCCTCATGTTTGGCATAGCAGGACAAGAAGTTTCGCTGCCCCCAGTCTGGATTACTGAGCATTGATTGCCACTGATGGTGATCATGCGCTTCTGGTCGCATTGCATGATCGTGACCGCGCCGCCGTGGCCCCCGAAGCTCATCTCGTTGCGCTCGCGGGGCCCCTTGATGTACACCGTGCTCTCCGTGCTGTGACCCATTACGGTGGTGCGGGTCTTGATCTTAAGGTCGGCAGACGCGAGCGTGGAAAATCCGATAATAGCGAATACGAGAACACCGAAGTAACGCGAAGGGCGGACCACGGAAGGCCTCCTTGAGAAAGCTGGACCAAGTCCTCAGGAGAAAACGAGGGCAGGGCAATTCTAAACATATTGGGGAGGAATACAACGGTCGTAGCTGGGCGAGACGGTGTTACAAGTGGAATCGATGGAAACTATTGAAGAGTATTGGCTGCCCCTCAGGGATTCGAACCCCGATATGCCGCTCCAGAGGCGGCTGTCCTACCGTTGAACGAAGGGGCAGCGATTGTCG
>JGIcombinedJ26865_1000331_pt1 | contig 9789 bp, 10 predicted proteins | sample NGESurdeep072012_7_FD_26865 | JGI IMG/M metagenome (IMG submission 26865) | reverse complement strand
GGGCTTGTTTTCTATATTTTTGATGAACCACGTCAAAGCAATAACGACCCCCTCGTTTTCCAATCACTGCCCAACGGAGCTCCAAAGCATCGCTTAGAGTCTAGACTATTTCTTCTTGTATTTCTCAAGCTTTTTTAAGATGTGCTGATATTTACGCTCTGACTCTTTGTTCTCCGTCTTCAGTCTGTTATTATCCTTTTTCAAGCGTTCGACTTCTGCGCGCAATCGGTTAAACTCTTCTGATCGCTTCGCATGCAGCGTTTGATTTTCTGCTTTTAANCGCTCGTTTTCCACAACAAGCAAAGATTCCTTGAGCATAGCTGATCATAAGGTTTAATACCATAAATATGGGCGTCGCTACGAAAACGACATTAAGCTCGTCAAGAGCGTCGCTAACCTCGTGCAACCTTTAAAGTTACTCTTAGGATGAGCTCAGTGTGGGAAGAAGCAAAGAACTGCGTTAAATTATCCCAGGAAGAGCGTCCCCTCTAGTAAGCACTTCACAGCCGTTATCAGTGATGTGTATGACGTCCTCTCTTCGGTAACCTCCGATGCCTGGTGCTGCCAATACGGCGTGCCCAACGCTTAAGGTCATACCGGCCTTGAGGACGATCTCACCGTGTTGTGGGTAGTGACTTGGTTGGGGGTACTCCTCAGCCTCAAGTCCAACGCCGTGGACGTATCCGGGAACGACGTATTTGCCGAACTCGGTCTTTTTGATGGACTCAGCCATAAACTGCGTGACCTCCTTGATTTTCCAGTCCGGCTTTACCGCGTTTATGACCCCCTGCTGGGCCTCATCATAGGCATCAGCAAGCTTGAAGAACCCCGTGCTTACGGGCTTCGCTCCCATGCCACCGGCCGCTTCGCCGCACACGAAGGTGCGGGCCATATCACANGCATAGAGATCCATGACAGGGTGCAGATCTACAATGACAGGATCNCCCGCGTTCATAACCCTGTGAGAGACATATCCGTGCAAGCCGAGCGANCGCTCACCCGAGTTAACAAAGGTGAGAAACCCCAGACGCTCCGAACCCGCCTTTCGCAAGGCGTATTCAGCCTCTCGGGCAACGTCGTTCTCCGTTGCTCCAGCGACGAGCGTATCTGCTGCTGCCATCATCCCGAGCTCTGCGGCGTGAGCGGTCTTTTTCATACGCGCAATTTCGTCAGCCGACTTCACCATGCGAAGCTCGCTCATGATCTCGTCGTTCTCGACCATATTGATCTCGGGATTGAGTTTTCTGAACCGAAATACCTCAAATCCGGGAGCAGTGTGCGTATCGAAACCAACAGTCGCTTTACGAAGGTCACTCTCCCGCATCGCGTTAAAGAAGTTCTGCATAAGCTCGTTGACGCTGCTCCAGCCGCGGACGTCATTCACCCACGTGCTCGCACGAACCTGCTCCACCTCGGGCTGGAACACGATGATAGTAGGATCCGCGTCTTTGTAGAACAACATTCGAGCCTGCCGCCGATAATCTCCTGTGATGTAATAGTAGTTCTCAGCCCCTGCAATAAGCATCGCATCGACGCCCTTTGCGCTCATAAGCTCTTGAATCTGCTTTTTTCGTTTGCTATAGACCGCCATTTTTTCTCCGAACATAGATGAAAGACTCAGCAAGCAGGCGAAATTACCCTCACCGGCGAACTACGTACATACTACTCTCGACCGACTTCTCAAAGGTACGCACATGCTCTATGCGTGTAATGAGATATAGCCGTCCGTCTCGCTCTTCGATGTATTTCTGTTCTTTAAGCTCAGATATACCAGCGTCAATCAGGGTTTCTGGCGTAGCTGCGTCGTCCAAGCTACAAGCAGCGCATGCTTGATGTATCTCGGCGGAGGTGAACCCTTCGCGTTGTGCTGGTTCTGCTTCTCCTTCCTCGATGAGCATTGCGTATAAGACGCTTTGAGCTCCCGGACTTAGTCGTCGCACTTTATCGATCAATTCCTGACTTTCTGGGGTCTCTTCCCCTGTGTAGGGATCCCCCTTCGTTTCGTTTGTCATGAGGTACCTCGAAATTTTATAACAGAGTTTAGGCGCGAATCATTGTTAAAAGCATCTTGAAGCGGTCTGTGGCGTGGAGCGCGTGAGGGATGTTTGCGGGTATGACGACCATGTTTCCCTCACTGGCATAGACAGCGTTGCCTCCGATGGTAATCTCAGCATCGCCATCGATGATCTGTACAACCGCATCGTACGGCGCGGCATGCTCACTCAAACCCTGCCCTGCATCGAACGCGAACAGCGTGATTGTGCCTACTTTCGTGTCGATCAGGGTCTTGCTTACTATCGAATCAGCCGAATATTCGACAAGTGTTTTTGTATCAACAGCTTTACCTTTGTACATTTCAATTTCGCTCAAGTTTATACCTCCATTATGCTAACCATTTAAACCGTTCTTAGTTAAGCTCGCCCTTTTAATCTTCTTCACTTTCATACTCCTCGCGTTAATCGAGAAAATTGAGGCTTTTAACAAAAATTATGTCGAATAGGCGACATTGTGCTCTAACGAGTGAAAACATGAGTTTGAAAGACATTAAGCTGAATCGCATCGACCTTATCTTTTTAGCACTCGGTGCCCTAATTTTTCTGCTTTTTGTTCTCGACCTATTAGGCACCAGAATCTTGTTTTACGGCGACGCGAACGCTGCTAGTTTCTTGTTGAGTTCGTTTCCGCAAAGTCTTGCCGCGCTCTTTGGAATAACCTTCTCCATCTTGATCATCGCTATTGAATTTTCAGCTTCTAAATATACGCCAAAAGTGTTGCATTTTCTCCTTGCCTCAATTTTCACAGATTTTCAGATTATGGGCATCATCGTGTTTTTCGTTGTGACAATGTTTGTCAGTTTCATAACATTAGCCCACATAAGCGGGGTCACAATCTCTAATCAAATCAGGGTTATGACGTCGCTTAGCATGGCTTTAACTGCATGTTGCTTTTTGTTGACTGTAAACCTATTTCGGCGCGTTCCGCGTTTCTTTAATCCAGAGGACATCGTTGATAGTGTTAAAACGAAAGCGCTCAGCGAGAACCAACCGAAGGAAAATGCAGAACTTGTCGAGATCTTAGGCGACATCATCAGAAAAGAAGCGCTGCAGGGAAATATTGATGTGGCAAGCGACGCGCTCACGGCGCTTGAAGACGTTTCCGTTTACAACTTTAAGAATCATCGAGACGGGTTGAACGAAGNAGTGCTTGAACAGCTCTTCGAAATTTCCAAGGTAGCAATAAGAATCGATGACACGAATACCGCAAGTGAGGCCGTTGAAGCGATGCGCGTTTTCTGTGAAACTACCATAGATGTAGATAGTAAATATCTGGGCGGGTTCAGATATTTGAGAGAGATTGGCATGNTCGCTCTTGATCTCTCAAAAGGGATCGTCCACTCTCAAATGTTGTTGTCAGTATCACACCTCTTCAGCGATTTGATATTATCTGCAAAAGAAAAAGATAGACATACGCACGCTATGTTTTCGATTATGCAATTTTTCATCTTAGGGAGTTTCTATAATTCCAATCACGAGTCTATCGCTAACCACATAATCGAGGACATGACATCGGTTTGCTCTCAAAAAGAAGTTGAGGTCGCTTACAGCGGGTTGATGGAGAAGAAAGAGACGTTGAGGGCATATTTTGGAGGAAAAGACCCCCAACATGCCCTTAGTGATTTTTACGACGTTTTGATGGCGTAATTAAGTGCCTCAAACGGTTACAATTGCACGTCGGGAATATGACGTTTATCCGAGCACTTGATATCATACAATTCTTCTTTAGCCTTGCCGATAGGGCACTCAGAAGAGTGCTTCTCTCCACAGTGAAGACAAGCGTTCTCTAAAGCTTCGAGTGCGCCACTCACTTGGTCAAAGGAAACCTCTTTTCCGCTGTATTTCCAAATAGTCAAACGATCACCTTTTCCGTATAGGTTATTTTAATTATATGGCGTTTTGAATATAAAGAAGCACGTGTGACTCCCCTGCGAAAGGGTTTAAAATAACAAAGTTTTTCCTCTGCTGTGAGCAAGAATTGAGGGGATAATGATGGTTCAACCAGAATTGAAAATGGTAGACGAAATGCGAGCAGCGTGCATTTTCAACAAAGGCGCAGTTGGAGCGATAGGCGACGATATGGGGCGACTCATAGGTGAACTGATGGAATGGGTGATGAAGGAAGGCCTGCAAATAGCAGGGCCTCCATTCGCGGTCTATTACAGCAGCCCAGAAGAAATGGCGCGAGGCGAAATACAATTTGAGGTAGGTATACCCTTTGTCGGAGAGGCCCAAGCGGGAAACAATGTCCAGATTAAAACATTCCCCGCGCAAAATGTACTCTCAGCAATCCATAAAGGACGGTATAACCAAATAGCGCCTGTTTATGCAGCATTAATGGAATATGCTACGAAAAACGGATTCGAGGTAATCGGCCCCCCTATGGAACTATGGCTAACGAATCCTATGGAAGTGGCAGAAAGCGAATTACTAACAGAAGTGCGCTTCCCTGTGGCAAAGAGATAAGGCACTTGTGTTTTTGTACGTTTCTTATTCGATCAACTCTTCACTATTGTACTAAAGTAGGTTTGCGAGAAATTATTATTAGGTCGTCCACTTTCTAGCTAGAAACTACAAGTGATTTCACTGTTTTCCTCCCGTGAAGAGACATTTGCATAAGCTTAACTTGTGTATCCCCTGTGAGGTAATGGTAGGGGGTCAGCTAGTGTCTTCGATGAACTCGCTAGATGAGCGTTTCATAGAAGGCTTCTATAGCGTTTAAAAAGGAATTAATCGCTATTAGCTTTGTGGTGCCTACTAGTCTCTGCTGGGCAATGCAGTATGAATATTATAGATTCACTCATACCTCCGGTCATACTAGTGTCAGGTTGCTTCTTTCTTGGGCATGACTCGTTGATGATCAACGGTCACTTCTGTCACATCAAATCTAAATCAACTCTCGTCTTGGCATTTCCAAAGCTTACGCAGCCTTCCACTCAAAGGATTCCGTCATTTCCTGTGCAACGGTTTAGTAGTCAAAACAAAATTAATGTTCTGAAGCGCCCTAATTTTAAAAATAGCAGAATAATAAGGTTCTTGAACCAATTTATAACTAAATAGAGTCATTTAATTAAAATGGAGCTCATGATGGACTTTTTTAGCATCGCTCGCTGGACGTATGTGGGGCGGCAGTCGAAATAGAGCTAGAAACTATTTAAAACGACATCACGGCGCCTGTTGGAATCTGCTTCCAATGGAGCATTAGCGATTTAGGGAATTTTGCGTAGAAATACGCTTGAATTCGCGCATTTGTAAAAAGAAAGGTATCTGAGCTATAGAAAACCGTCATTTCTAGTCCAGATTTTTAAACGGAACTCAAAATGCAATAGAAATCGTTAAATATAACCATTACAGTGTTTAATTTGTCGATGCTGGAGAGCGAGGGCCCGCTGCTTGGCCCTACCTCGAACCGTCTTTTTAAATACATGCGGCGGACCCCGCTCCGTGTTGACTTACGAAGTTTCTAATTGATATCTCTTGATCCGTGTGTGGTATTTTACATATTTAGCATTTATGTATTTCAGTGAGACCGATCAATACCGCGGTGTGATTAGTTGCGTTGACTTGCAAGTTTGTAGTACCTGCGCCTGAAATCCGCTTTGTGAGTTGTGTTGTTTGTAGCTCAATATCAACAGTACTTGAATTCAGGCGCTCTGCAGATGGATGCTCATTTATGATGGCGTCTCTCTATCCAAAGNCCATTTCTGTGAATAAAAATTAATAGCAGTAAGCGTCTNGNTTATCCAGGTATACGCATGGANGACGCTGTAGATTACGTATTTGAGGCACTTTTCGCTCTTTCCGACTTACGAGTNTTGCTTCGNGAGACCGCCCCTTTGCACAAGTTCAATGAGCAGCAATTGTCGCAGGCCCGCGAAGCTCTCGCAAGAGCAAAAAACGCCCTGGAAGAGCTTGACGAGGAGCTTCAAAAATGAAAATCGCCGGGAATATACCGATCCGAGAAGTNGAGGAGCGCTACATCAACATCCAACCAATCCAAGCCGCAGGCCGTTTGACNGCGGAGGCGATGAAGGCACTCATCGTCTACGGCGACGGTTACTCGACGTGTGATCAGTGTCGTAAGCCCTTTAGACTTGATAAAATCACTAAGCCACCCATCGCAGAGTTCCATAATGATCTCGCTCGGTTCCTTGGCATGGATGAAGCGCGCGTCACGCCGGGGGCACGACGTGCGTTTCAAGCCGTTTGCTTAGCACTTGTTAACAAAGGTGATACGGTTTTGGTTTCAGCTCTCGGACACTATACCGAATTTCTCGCCGTCGAAAATGCCCGGGCCACCGTCCGCGAAGTCCCCGCAAATGAAGCAAATATCATCATGGGTGATGCTGTAGCGCAAAAAATCGAAGAGGTCACGCGTGAAAACGGTCACCCACCAGCACTCGTCATGCTCGATCACTTCGACTACTCACTCGCAAACGAGCACGATATTGTGGGGGCAGCGAAGGCAGCTCATCAGTATGATGTTCCGCTTCTGTATAACGGCGCGTATACTGTTGGCATAAAACCTGTTAATGGAAAAGCCCTCGGCGCAGATTTCGTCGTTGGCAGCGGGCACAAGTCGATGGCNTCACCCGCGCCAAGCGGTGTTTTGGCAACGACGAGNGAGTACGCCGACACAGTATTCAGCACGACGCAGATGATCGGTGACCTGACTGGACGGCAGTTTGGCGTTAAAGAAGTTCAGATGCTCGGTTGCACGCTTATGGGGGGTAACATCCTTGCTATGATGGCGTCTTTTCCGACAGTGAAACGACGTGTTAAAGAATGGGATGAGTACGTCACAAAGTCGAACCACGTTGTAGACACGCTCCTCGGCATAAAGGGGAACACGTGCGTCAGCGAATACCCACGCAAGCATACTTTAAGTAAAGTGGACACGACCGGAAGCTTTGACACCGTCGCGCGGACACACAAACGAAGGGGCTTTTTCTTTAGTGACGAGTTGAAGCAGCGAGGCATCGTCGGGGCTTTTGCCGGAGCGACGCGGGCGTGGAAGTTCAATACGTACGGCTTGAGTTGGGATCAGACGCGCTACGTTGCAGATGCCTTTCAGGAAATCGCTGGGAAATACGGGCTGTTGTAATAAATCACAAGCTGCAGTAGCTTCGGCGAACTGCCAGTGGCTAACCGCTTTTATTGCTTTGTCGGCACGGCTAAATTTTCGCTTTTAACAACTCGTGTAGTTGTTCAGCGCCGACAATGTCGGTCTGGGCTAGATCCCATTCAGCAGGATGCATAACAAATGGATGACATTGGGTGCCGCCTAACCCCCCGTGACTCCCAATCAACTCCTCGAACGCGGCGACTTCGTCGCTGTCGGTGTCGTAGATGCTGTTGACTAGAATATCCGGTGCGTAACGAAATCCATCAGTGCGTCTTAGATGATCCGCAGCGCGTGGTCCGAAACTGACGAGTGGACTCTCTCCTTCGCAACGGTCGTCGCGCAGAAAATGCGCGCCCTTTGCGCCGAAGACGATGGGTCCGTGAGCCTGCGATCGCACCATGACGAAACCTATCCATTCTTGGCTTACAAGTCCCGGAATCAGCAAGGGAACCGTGCCACTAATACCTTCATAGCTCACACGCTCCCGCCAATCTGTCAGATAGATGAGACCCAAATTGCCCGAAGCCAATACGATAACCTGTGCACCTTCAGCAGGTGTGGCGTGCCTGCGCCGCTTGCGTCTGACTGCGTCAACCACAGGCGTTGCCTTTTGGACCACGTATTCTTTTCGCCGAACGATAGGGTCAGCTACGGCCTCGCCAAAGTGGTCTTGATTTGAGTCAAGAGCGCTAAATACTTTGACTTCTTCATCGATTAGTTCCCTCACAAGGCTTTCGAGATTGAAGCCNCTTCGCTGCTTAAACGTAGCTCCGTTTGATTGGCCNTGATCAGAGAGCACGACCAACTGGTAAGGGCGCGGAGCCTAGCTTGTCGCCTGTTCAAGCCTGTGAAACTGCTTATCTATCTGCTTGAGCGCGCGAAACGAGGCGCTGTCGGCGATGCCGTTGTGATGCGCTATTTCGTCGTACGCGACGTAGGTGGCATAAGCTACGTCGGCTCGCCCTGCAATTAGGTCTCCGACCAACGTGTCAGTAGTGGTCTCACGCAAAAAAACGTTCGCGGCGGCGCGCGTCAGGTAGTAGATAAACAGCCCCTTGCGCAAGCGCGGCTTGACATTCAAGATGCGTTGTCGCACACGACCAAAGAACTCGTCGAGGACGTCCCAGAAAAAAAGTGCGATAATGCGCGGGAAGTTCGAAGAATTCGAGTAGAAAAAGAGCCACGACTTACTGTAGAAGCGTTTCATCTCCCTCAATCGACTATAGGTGAAAATATTGTCCTCAGCGTCTCCCGAAAAGAGGTTTGTGCGACTCGCGCCGTTTTTCGCTAAAAGTCCCTGCCCGTCCGAAATTCGCGATTCAATCTCAGGCGCATCAGAGAGGCCGGTGGATACCATGATTCTGTTGTCGTGTTCTTTCTCCACCCAACGAAATGCGGGCAGATCTTGATTGTGCCCGTGTAAGATGCCCGCTTGGCTGGCACCGGTCTGACTGGATAAGTCGGTTTCCCATGAGGTTATGTTATGGGTTCCCCGTTCAAGCCAACTGGCGAGTGTCGGTAAATATCCCTTGCTGATTGCCTTGCGGAGCACCGATTCAGCAAGGCCGTCGATCTCCAGAAATATTGTACCAACCTTATCCGTCTGAAGCCCCCCCACCTTTTTGACCTCCCTGCTTAAGATGTTACGGTAATACCATGCATCATCATTATTCGTCAGGAGGCTTGCGAGAATAACGTTTATAGCTGCCAAGCCGATTGGGGTTAAGATGAGCGCCCACAGTCCTTCGACGCTGGCGCCTGGTACTAATTTGCTTGTGAGCCAAACCAGCAACGCATTCAGCAGCAACGCTCCTATGCCAAAGGTGTAAGTTAGGAACCGCAGCGTGGATCGGGTGAGAATTGGCCATAGGATTGCATTGACAATTCCTAGCACCACCACGAAGGCAATTGCTGCAGCAAAACTGTTGACGCTGAGTCCGGGAATAAAGTGAACCAGGAGGAGGAGGCCAACGGCCTCGCCGACCCAAATCACAAGGGTTCGAGAAACGTTGCGTAAATAATGCTTCGTCTTGTTCTCCATTTACGCCCCATCTGCGCAAGTTAAGGTAAAAACCGTAATCTCAGGTGGGCAGTTGACCCGTATCCAGAAGACATTGGTTCCAAGACCACGACTCGTGTATTGGACCATGTCGCCGACTTGATATCGACCCAGCGGGTATTTCTTAGCGTGAGGCGCTTTCACTAACGTTCCTATGTAAGGGATGATGAATTGGCCGCCGTGCGAATGACCCGAGATCTGTAGACTAAACCGCCCCGTCGTTGCGCTCACGTCAGCAAAGTCAGGTTCATGGGCCAACAGGATTGCAGGACCTGAGGGCGGAAGTTTACTGAGCACGACATCGAGGCGATGTTTGTGGAGGGAAACGCTGTCGACGCCGGCGATGTGTAACGCTGCCCCCCCTCGACGGAGCGTATAGACGTCATTACTAAGGTCGATGATGTTGCTTTGCTGTAATATCTCTCGAACTGCTGCCTCCCCTACCCAGTGATCGTGATTTCCAAGAACTGCGACACTCACGTCATTTGGGTTTAGTTTAGTAAATGATGCAATCGTCTCCGTGGAATATCGATCAACCTCGTATGAGAAGA
>JGIcombinedJ26865_1000329_pt1 | contig 9841 bp, 8 predicted proteins | sample NGESurdeep072012_7_FD_26865 | JGI IMG/M metagenome (IMG submission 26865) | reverse complement strand
ATGCCTTGAACGATGAAGGTGCCCATCACCTCCAATCGGNTCTGGGCTGCCGTGATCTCNACCCATGGCTGCGAGGGGTGGACGATAGTCGTCCAGCTTCGTCCGTCGAGCATCTCGACCCGAACCAGCACGTCGGTGATGGTGCCTTGCAACCCGGGGAACTCGATTCGTTGACCAGCGAGACCATTGGGACCGGCGTCAATCCAGCGTCGTTCTAAAAAGGAGTCCGCGAGTTCCTGTACGCTGGGTTCTCGCAAGTTCTTCACATCGTCGGGGAGCTTGAGCGCGATGGGAAGGCGCATGCCCGCGAGTACGGGCGTCCGCCAGAGCAGGCTGAATTGTCCGGCGGAGGTTTCCTTGACTTCGAAGTATGCGGGGCGGGACTCGTGGGCCGAGGCGACCGAGACGGCAAGCAGCAAACAAGCCGCGAGCCAGGCGAAGCGAGCACGAAAGCAGGTCACAGCGGTCCCTCGCCGGAGGGCGCAGGTACTTGTTTCTTCGGCGGCGGACCCGAAGTCTGCACGGCCCCCTTTTCGGGAGGAGCGGGCAGCAGCACCGTGTATTTGGCTCGCATCTCTGTATAAGCCTTCTGCCACGCTTGTTTCTTTTGTTCGGCGAGCCAAGCGGTTTTCACATCCAGTTCCATCTCCTCGAACGCTGGGATGCGCCCGGGGATGACGGTATCGATGTAGATCAGGTGCCAGCCATAGCCGGACTCGACCGGCCCCTGCCACGAACCGGGTTTCAGCTTCTCCAAGGCAACGGTAAACTGCGGACCGAACTCCTTCGCAATGGCGTCGGGCGCGCGGTCGCCGTAGTAGTCCTGGAACATGAACCGGTCGCCGAGCGAGAGGGCGAGAGCGGAGTTTTCGGGCTGGCCGGTGATCTTGGGAAGGGCCTTGGCCGCGTCGGCCTGGGCATTCTGGCCGCGCTTGTCCGGCGAAAAGTAAAGATGGCGGAAGCTGAAGCGGCTGGGCAGGGCGAACTTGTTGCTTTTCTTCTCGAACTAAGCCTTGAGTTCCGCAGTGGAAGGCTCGTGAGCGGCGGCCACATCTTCGGCTAGGAACTGCATCTTCTGCGCCATGCGGCGCTTCACTATGGTGTCGTCTTTATCGAGGCCCATGGCGAGCGCCTCGCGATTAAGCACTTCCTCGCGGACCTTGTCTTCCACCATGGCTTGAAACTCAGCGGGGGTCGGCTGGCGATGCCATTGCGATTGGAAGTACATATCCATGGTGCGAAGGTCGTCGAGGCTGAGTGTGATCTGCTTCGACGACTCGACTCCACCACGGCCACGCTGCATGTACGCATACGCCGCGAATAGCACGACACCAAGCAGCAGGAAATGCAGCAGCGGCTCGCGTGACCAGCGTTTCAGCGCAGGAAGAAACGACTGGCGCGGCCGCGACTGCTCGATCGCAGGCTGCGCCTCAGCAACTACGGACACATCATTCACTCACGGACTCCAACCAATGGACGGCCAATCCTCAGTTCAGGTACTTATGGCGCCAGCGTCTTCTGCTCGTTGGATCGCGCTCGGACGAGTAGAGCGACGAGGACCACATGGGCCACAACTGCCGGCCACAACAGCACCCCAGCCGCTTCTCCGCGGACGCCGATGTAAATAAGGTACATCATGGCGAGAGTGCTGTACGTCAACATCCCATAGAGCTGTTGAATGGCGGAGTTACCGGGCCAGCAGGCGACACCTAGTCCGATCAGGGCGATGCCAGCGATGCGGCTCATGATGAGGCCCGCTCCACTGACCTCCGCACCGAAAAGCAGCCGAACGACGATCGGCGGGTACGCGACCAGAATCACCCCGGTACCCGCTTCTGCCAAGGCCGCCAATGCAAGGACGTATTTCTTCATGCCCACCGATTCCTTCTCACTTCTGATCCTACATTTCCTGCTTAACCTTGGCCTCCGCCTTCTGAATCGCGCCGCTACCCATCTGCTCGATCATCTCCCGCCGCTTCTCCTCACGCATTTCCTGGAACTTCTTTTGCTGCGTCGGATCGAGGATAGGCGTGATCTTGGCATCGATGGCGGAGCCGATTTGCTTTAGCTGTTCAATCTTGTCCAAGGGCTTGAGCGCGGTGTTCTTCTTCAGCGCCCCCAGTTGCTTTACCTCATCCTGCAGGAAGGGAAGAATCTGCTGTTTCTGCTGTTCGTTCAGGCCCAGTTCGATCGAAAAGGTGTTGAGCGTGGCGATCACCGGATTCAGCACGAACTGCGGGGACGGAATGATCTCGTAGTTGGCGTAGCCGAATTCATTGCTGCGCGCCCCGTAATAGGTGTCGCCAAGTTTGTACACAGTCATCGCATACGGTTCCTGGGAAATTGTGGTCACCACTTTTCCGCCTTCAATCTTGTACGGAGTGGTGGTCCCCTGGTAGCCGTCGCGAACCGGGTTGCCGTAGTAGCTGGGAGTTGCGACGTTCTTTCCGATATGCCAGGCGTTGCTCTGGCCTTGGGCAGTGTAGGCGATGCTGAACTGGTCGCCAGTTGCGTCGTTGCGCACCCAGAAGGCCTTGCCCACGATGAGCGCCTTCAGTTGCGCATCGCCCAACTGGGTTGCACCCTTTGCCTTGAGGTCGGTCACCGTCATGCCGGCGGGCGCATTCTTGCGCGCATCGGCCGTAGGCGTGTACCAGATCGGCGAAGACCAGGCGCGTTCCTGTCCGGTGAGCGGAACCACGTCCGGCGGGGTCAAGCCGGCCTTGACTGCCTGGATGAGGGTCCAGCGTGGCGTGGGGATTTCCAGCACGCGGGCGTAGTAGAAGGCATGCAGGCTGGCATCAAATTCGGGATCGGTCCAGACGGTTTTCAGTTCCGTCGAACCGACGGTGTTGGTGTAGGTGGCTTTCTCCAAGTCAACGGTGCTTTGTATCGCAGGAACCCGGCCCGACCACTTGTCGGGCTTGCGGTCGCCGGACCAAACCACGTCGAAGATCTTTTCGAAGCTCTGGCCGTTCTTGGTCCAGCCCTTGATGACCTGGATGCGGTCAAGATTGCCGGAAGTCGGGTCTTTCACTGCCCAGACCATGAACGTTGGGGCCGTGCCCTTCAACGGAGGCAGGTCGGCACCCATGGGTACGCCCTTCGCATACGACTGATGTACCCAGTCATTGGCATTCAGGATGTCCTTGTTGTAGTCCCAACCGCCGAAGAAGCGCACCTTGATGTGCGGGCCGCTGACGCCGAAGGTCTCCTTGCGATACATCGCGTCCCAGAGGGATTCGCGGGTGTTTTCCTCGGCCCACACCCCGGTCAGTCCCGCCGGATTCTCCAGGCGAACGTCAATCGTGCCAAACGCCATAACCCCGGCCATGCGTCGGTCGAGGGTTCCGTCGATCTCGGCGTGTCCGCCGTAGAAATTGTCCTGACGGTAAGGGGCTCCGGTATTGTGCGAATCGGAACCAGCAGCCATGCCGAACTTGTACGGGTTGTAGCCGCGGGTGTCCTGCATGGTGATGCCGTCTTTGAGGGCCTGGCGTGCGAAGCCTCCTTGAATGTGATCGACGCGGCCAACGGTCGGCGGCGCGCCGAGCAGACCGGAGAAGAGTTCGTAGTTGGCGAACTCGTCAGTGGGCGAGAGCAGGGGATGGGTCTCTGACTGCCCCTTGATCTGCTTGATCTCGACCAGGCGTTCGTTGCGGTCGCGCGAGGCTGCCCAGGCTGCGTCGATGGGCCTGCCGAAGCTGTCTACGTCGGTGGGATACATCCAGCCGTCGCTTAAGTTCGCGTTATGGGAAATCGCCAGCAACTCGTTCCCCGCCTTGCGCTGGGAGTCCATCCACTTCCACAGGTCTTCGGGGTGGTAGGAGTCCAGAGCGCTGTAGGGCATTGCCGGCACGTGGGTGCAGTCACGGAAAAAGACATTGCGGTGCAGGTTCCGGTTGTCAGGGGCGGAGGTGTACTCGTACGAGCAGAACGCCGTGAACTTACCGGGATGGTTGTTTTGGTCGGCGATCTTTATGTTGTCCTTCCAGATCGAGCCCGCCACCTCGGGGCTCATCAGAGCTCTCACCGGAGGTCCGGCGAGCATATTCACGAGGTAGTTGAACACCTTAGTGATGTCCGCCGAGTTATTGGGGTCCGTGAGAATAAGAGGCTGTGCTTGAGGCAACTTACTGAGCGCCGAACCCGGTGTGTTCGCTTCCTTGGTAACGCCGACGTACTCGGAGTGGTCGGTCACACCCATGAAATCCATCGGCGTGTCGATCTTGATGTCATAGCCCAGCGGATGCTTGATGGTCTGGCCCTGCGCGTACTTCAAAGCGTCATCAGGTCCGGTGAGGCGGTTGCCCATGAGCCAGGCGTCGACCGACCAACTGGTGTGGATGTGTTCCTCACCGAAGTAGGCGTTGCGATCGGGATTCTTTTCGACGCGGTCCTCGGTTTGTGCGGGAGTGGTTCCGCCGGCTTGTTGCGCCTGTTCCGGCGCTTTGGGTTTTTCGCACGAAACCAATGCGACGATGGTGATGAGGACCAACGCTAATGCCGCTGCTGCCGCAACTCTCGTCTTCATAAATGCCTCCGTCTTGCTGAATAGCACGCGCAGATGTCCTTGGCGCTCCGAAAATTACGGAGCGGGCATCACTTTGTAATACACGCCACCCGCGCCATACGAGGGGCTGAACCAGGTATTGCCGCACAGGTAATAGGTTCCGCTTCCGACATTTGGCGTGATACAACCGCCCGGGAGTACCGATACAATCTGCCCCATGGAATAGCTGGCAGTGGTAGCGCCTGCGGCGGCCATGTTTGCATTCGCGGCCGCGGCATTCGCATTGGCAGCAGCCATATTGGCATTCGCTACCGCAGCGTTGGTATTGGCCACATTGGCAGTGGTTGCGCCCGCGTTATAGCCCTGGGCGTAAGCGTTTTGCGAGTTGGCGGCGCTTGCCGACGAAGCTATGGCGGCTCCCGTAGCCACGCCAACCGCAACTCCAACAGCGGCCGCTCCGGCAGTCGAACCGCAGTCGTAACACCCCGGGTAATACGGCGCCGGCGGATGGTACGCGTAGGCGGTGGTCGGCGGATGATAGCCGTAGTAGCTGTCTGGCGGATGGTACGCCGTCGCACCGTTGTCGTACGTGTGCGACGCACCATAACCAGCCTCGCCGGATGTTGTTCCCCCGTACGTATTGGTGTGGGTCGTTCCGCCCTCGTAGTTGTGCGAAGTGCTGCCGCCATACTCATTCGTATGCGACGATCCCTCGCCGTAGGTGTGCGAACTGCTTGTGCCGTATGCGCTACTGTGGCTGGTCGACCCGTAACTATGCGATGTACTGCCGCCGTAGCGGTTCGCATGCGAATAAGCCAGGGCGCTCTCCAGCGGCATCAGCGTGATCGCCACGCTCAGGCAAGTGACAATGATCTTGTGCTTCATGTTCCAACTCCTCACTACTGCGCTTTAGCCGGCTTGGCCTTCGCCGGAGTTTTGGTACTGGCTGGCATTTCCTGGCGAGCAACGGCAAACGGAATGTGCTTTGCCGTCGAAGCAGCGCTCGGCAGAGCAAATGTATCCGCCGGAACCGTCTCGTCGAGCTTCCAGTCCGTGAATGCAAGCTCGTGACGCAGCCTGTCAGGGTCGTCGAGGAAAATCGCTCGCATCAGCCTGGGCAGCTTGTCATCTGCGCCAATCCATATCTGGACGAACACGCCATCACCCGCATACGCCACGATGTCTGTGGTCGTGCCTCCCACAACGTGAGACTGTCCCACGTAGTAGGCATGCTTCAGTCCCGGCGCGAGGTCGCCGAACGGATTCGCCACGATCACGTCGTCGAACGGAACGTAGATGCCTGCCAGCTGGTATGCCTTCTCCAGCGTAGCGTCGATCGTTGGAGGCGCATCGGCGACAGCCAGTAGGTTCTCGGCCGGAGCGTACCCCATCATCGTTTTGCCATCGTAGTAAAAGCTGTTGGCGGGTCCATCACCGAGCTTGAGCACTCGCAGCTTGTCAGGCCGCTGCAAGGTGACCTCGTACTTTGTGGTGTACCCCAGCGGAGCGCCTTGCCGGGTCAAGTGTTCGAAAAGCTCCACCGCGGTAAACGACAGGGTATGTGCGCCCGCCAGCTTGTCGCTCGTCGCTTTCAGGATATCGAGTGCCTTTGGATCCAGTTGTAGCGCGGCCGCAGCGGGCGCCGGCTTGGAACTCGCCGCTGTCTTCTTCTTGGCCTGGGGCGCCGCACTTTGCGTAAACGCAGTGCCCGCAATCAGGAACATCATTGCAAGCGACAGCAGCGTCCTACGGCATGACATGGATTGCATGATCGTTCTCCTTGGTTGCGGGTCCGGTAGTAGGTTACGGAACCATCCCGCATTCAAACATCTTGTTGGCGATCGGAGCGGCAATCTTGTTGATAAACGCTTGCCGCATCTGGGGATCGCTCTTCAGCATCGCGATCGCATTCTGTTCCTGCTGTGTCGGTGGGGACTTCTGCGACTTCTTCTCCCACAGTTGCTCGCAGGTGGAATTCTGATACTTCGCGATCACCTTGTTGGCGATCATGTCCATCATGGGATATTGCGCTTGTGCAGCGGTAACGTAAAGCAGCCCGGCGGCAAATGCGTAGAGGTAAGACCGTTTCATCAAGAATCTCCTTCCGTGGATTGAGCCCTTGGGTAACCGCCACATTATAAAGCGCAAGGCGAGGAACCTGTGTGACTGGCGAATTGTTATTTCGCGCATGATTCCTTAGGATTTCCCGTCCTGCTACCATTCTTCGATGCGCAATCTGGCCGTTCTTTTTATCCACTCGCTCGCCACCCTGGCTCGGTTGCTCGGTCCTGGCGGCGTCCCCCCGTCGCGGAGTCGCTTCTCCTCAAACACCAGATCCTGATCCTGAATCGNTCCCGGCAACGATCGCCCAATCTATCCACGTGGGACCGCATCCTTGCCGGCTGGCTGGCGCTCTGGGTGCGTCCCACCCGTCTGCTCCGTTCCGCAATTGCACTGAAGCCCTCGACNCTGCTAGNCCTTCACAAAGCGATGAGCCAGCGAAAGTACCGCATGCTGTTCTCCCCGAATCGCCGACGGACGCCCGGCCCGAAAGGACCGAGCGCAGAACTCATCCGTGCGATCCTCGAAATGAAGCAGCGTAATCCCAACTGGGGCTGCCCGCGAATCGCCCAACAGATTGCCTTGGCGTTCGACATCCCCATCGACAAAGACGTGGTTCGCAGGATTCTCGCCCATCACTACCGGCCCGAACAGGACTCTGTTGGCCCCTCCTGGCTGACATTCCTGGGCCACATGAAAGACAGCCTCTGGAGCACGGATCTGTTCCGCTGCGAGTCGGCCACGTTGCGGACCTACTGGGTCCTNGTCGTCATGGATCAATACACGCGTCGGATCCTTGGGGTCGGCGTCCATGCGGGCACGGTCGATGGCGTCGCACTCTGTCGGATGTTCAACCGCGCTCTTCGAGGGCATCGCTGGTTGCCGAAGTACTTGAGCTCCGACAACGATCCGCTCTATCGGTTCCAGCAATGGCAAGCCAATTTGCGGATACTGGAGGTGACAGAAATCAAGTCCATCCCCTACGTTCCTCTGTCCCATCCGTTCGTGGAAAGGCTAATCGGCACCCTTCGACGCGAGTATTTAGATCACATGTTGTTCTGGACGACGGTGGATCTGGAAAACAAACTGCTCGATTTCAGGACCTACTTCAACCACCATCGCACGCATACCTCACGGGAAGGGCGAACGCCCGATACGCCCGCGTCACGACCAGTCGCCAATCTCAGCTCGTTTCGATGGCAGCCCCACTGTCGGGCCCTGTATCAGACGCCGGTGGCTGCCTGATTAGTCAAAGACTCGCGCGCGCTGCGATATTCGGTCAACCTCGACAAAACTTCCATTCCAATTCCAAGAAATCATTCAGCGTTTCCCCATCGCAGAGCGTTGCGCGGTTGCGATCGTTTCACTGCCACCGGTGCGTCCCGAAAATGCGACTCCGCTCACTTTCGCAAGGTGATCACCGGTAAAATCGGCTCCCCCGTGACAATTAGCCAGACACAGGTGATGATGACGATTTAGTATTCTGCCGAGTCAGTCTTCTGCTTCATTTGGTGCTCGGAAGTTGCCGAGGCCGTGCGGACCCGGTCCTACGAGCAGCCAGGACAGTCGCGGAGGTGGCGTGCCGGAATTGTCTCGCCGCTTTTAATGGTCAGCCCGAAGGCCTTTGCTATCCGCCCGGACGAAGTTTTCGGTACCCACAGTCGGTATCCGAAACCGGAAAAGCCTTTAGTTTTGGCGAAGCTCACGTTCCTCGCGGTGAATGGCGAATCCACCATGCTGATTCCGAACGCCGCACGGAGCAGAAAGTAGACGCCTGGCAGTCAAGGAATACTGACATCCATGCGGGCATGATATCCCTCGCGAGCGTGGACCTGCAGTCGTTTTCCACCCTTTTCCGCGATGATACGGATGGTACGATATCTTCCATTAGGCTCGAAATCAGCAGGCTTGTACGCGATCAGGTAGCGTTTGCGAATCTGGTCGCGTAGCTTTTCGAAAGACGTACCCAAAGTGGACACGCTGCCCGGGAATAACGCCTCTCCTCCGCTGCGCTCTGCTAGTGTCTGGAGCACCTTGTCGGCCTCGGTCTTAGGACCGGCAGCTTCTTTTGTGCTGATGGTAAAGATTGTCACGCCCGTCGCCTCACTATCTCGAATTGTCTGTTTGAGGCTAGTGTGGCTGGAGGTGTCTTCGCCGTCGGTCACCACGATCAGGACCTTCGCGACGCGCTCCCGCTCCGGATACGCCGCCAGCTTCCAGCACGCGAATGACACCGAATCGAAGAGTGACGTGCCACCTTCGATGGTTAGCTTGTCGATCCCACTGGCAAGCTTTCTGTGGTCGTCGGTGAAATCCTGCGTCACGGTGGGCGCATTGGCAAAACCAGCAACAAACCCGAGGTCAGAACCGTTGGTGAGCATCTGCTGAAGGAACTTCGCCGCGGCGTCCTTTTCAAACGAGAACCGAGGCTGTACGGATCCACTGGTATCAATCAACAAACCTAGGCGCAGAGGAAGCTTGGATTGGATCGTGAATTCCAGCACTTTTTCCGGCGGCTTGTTGTCGTCACGAACCGTTATGTCGCTCGCTTCGAGATCACTGATGCTCCGTCCACCGCTGGTGACGCCAAAAAATAGAGCCACCTCGTCCACGGATTTCCGTATGGTCCACTGTTCTGATGGTTCAGGCGTAACAACGAGAGCCGAAATTGAAGCCTCCCGGGTGGTTACCAAGGCGGCGCCGGCTTCGGCGCAGTCATGGCAGGCTTCGCCTCCCGCCTCATCAACGGCAGCAGCGAGTTGAGCTTTCAGCCGGTCAGAATTGGGAACGCTGTGCGATTGGTTGGACGCCAGGGCCGCTGGTTGCAGGCTCGCCGCAGGTGTCGGTTGAGCCACTATGCGCTCATTCGCGATGAGAATATCGAGATTGTGGCGTGCGGTCGGAGCCAACGGATTGTCAGGGTCTTCCTGCAGGAATAGTGCAAGTTCACGTTGCGCGACCGGGAAATCGCCCAGCGACGCGGCGGCAACAGCGGCCACATAGTGTACGTTTCCCATTCCTTTGTGCTGCAGCTCATGCACTCGTCCCACGGTCTGTATTGCCTCGCGGTACTGANGGTTGCCATTCTGCGCATAGGCCAGCGCAGTGAGTATCGTAGGATCGCTCGGACGAAGGGCGGCGGCTTTTTCCAGGAATGGTCCGGCTGCCGTGAAATTGTCTTGCGAGAGCGCAAGCCGCCCGAGATTCAGGAATGAGCCGGGGAACTTGTCATCGAGTTTCGCAGCCATCTCCAATTCGCTCTGGGCG
>JGIcombinedJ26865_1000327_pt1 | contig 9857 bp, 6 predicted proteins | sample NGESurdeep072012_7_FD_26865 | JGI IMG/M metagenome (IMG submission 26865) | reverse complement strand
AGGCATTCACAGCCTCGCCCAGGATTGTCTGCTGGAAGTCNCTGCTGCCGAAGTCCACGGCACCGCCGCCCCATCCATGCCAGCCGCCCCCGCCGCCCAGCAGCGACGTGCTCTCCCGGCTCGACTCCCCCTTGCCCGAGGCAACGCCCAGTATCTCGGCGGTATCAATGTCGACGATGCGCGCGTCCACGGCCACGATCGCTTTGGTCTTCTTGTGACCGAAGCCTCCGACGCCATAGGCGCCCCATGGACCACCTCCTCCACCGACATTGGTGTTCTTGGTGTCATTCCCGAACTGTGTCACGCTGCCGACGATGATGGCATCCACACCCAGCAGCTTACCCAGCTTCGCCGCTGACGTCGGGTTAGCGCGATCGCTGTTGGAAAAGTTCTGCTCGGTCAGGATCTTGTCCATGGCTTTGCGCTCGATGACCGAGTAGGTGCCATCCTGCACCAGGTATTTCACAGTCAGGTCTGCGATGCCTCGGCCCACGTCAACATTGCTGCCGAACGCAGCTGCCGAATAGGTCTGCACCGTAGCGTAGTCGAAATCGAAAACTGCTACGCGCTTCTTGCGGCCTTGGGCCTGAGTCGGTGCGGAAGCCGCCGGCGCAGTTTGCGCCTCGGCTGCCGTTAGAAAAAACAAAGCGCCAGCCAACGAAAGCGCTAAGACGATCCTCTTCATCATGAATCTCCCAACATGCNAGGTTGTAGTCGATCGGTCAACGAAGTTCAAATTCCCATGAAAGGGTCCCGGAAGACGGAATTCTACACCCGCTTGCATCACGAGGTCGCATATAAGCCACGGCGGTGCAACTGCGTGTCCCAGAATGGTAAAAGGCGCGGTCGGCGCCGCGCCTTGCAGAACTTCTAAATTATTGCGGAGAAGACCCTAAGGTTGGGATGACCCTCCCGGAACCGTGTCATGTTGCGTGCCCAACTCATGGGGAGACGACATGACTGCCGTGTCCGGATTTAGCAGGTCCTTTTTGTCTGGCCCCAGTCCGAGCTTAATCAGCGCCCGCGAGTCCGGAGTGACCTTGGTCTGCCAGCCATTCTCGGCCTGGAAGCGCACCAGGGCATCCTTGGTATCCTGGTCCCATTTGCCGGTGGGCTCGCCAGAGAGGTAATGCTCGCGAACCAAGGCCTGCTGGATTGCCAGCGTGCGTTCCTGGTCGATTCCGTGCTGGCCGTGGGAGGTCGCCTTGGCCGACTTCTTCGTTTTGGATTTACTGCTGGAGGCTTTCGCCGACTTGGAGGACTTGGACGACTTATGAGAACTGGAAGCTGACTTGGTCGATTTTGTCGGGCTCGTGGTAGCCGCCGACGCGCTGACGAGCAGCAGCGACGCGGTAATTATGGCGATTGAATTGAGAATCCGTAGATTCAAGCGCAAACGTAGCACCTCGGGGGAAATCTAGGAATTCCAGAATAATGGGTAATTGTAACCGCCCGTTAACCCAAATGGGAACCAGAAAAATTAGAGGAATCCCAAAATGGAACCAGCAGCGACACCAAGCGTTGGGACTGTCCAAGCAATCCGGCGGAATATTCCCCGCCGGATCACGCTGGATATAAACTGCCAACGCTCAAAATGCCGAGGCAATCGTTATGGCAGCGTTCCACCCATGAAGATCGTTCCAGCATTCGGGCCCAGACCGCGCGGTCTTACCAGGAAGACGACATCCTGCCCGGCCTTAAGCTGCGACTCCACTTTATGAAAGTCCGACTCATTGTTGACCGCTTGCTTGTTGATTTCCAGGATGACGTCGCCGCGGCTTACGCCCACCGTGTCGCCAAACCCGTCGGGCTTTACATCTTGCACAATCACGCCCTTGGAATTCGGAAGCTTCATGCGCTCCGCAATCTCGGAAGTGATGTCCTTCACGTTGAGTCCGAGCTTGCTCTCCTGCGGTTTGGCCTGCTCGCCGCTCTCGTCTTCTTCTCCTAAGCGAGTCGCGAAGAGCTTCTGGCGGTCGGCCACGGTTACTTCAGCCGTGTTTGGTTTGCCGTTTCGCATATAGCCAATCTTGGTCGGTGTGCCCGGCTTGATCGCCGAAATCTCCGCCACCAGTTCGTCACCGGTAGCCACCGTCTTGCCATTCACCGAAACGATGGTGTCTCCAGTCTGCAAGCCAGCCTTCTGGGCCGGACCGTTGGGAGTGACATTGGCAATCGTCACGCCGCTGGAGACGCCATACACGCGTTGCACCGCGGGGTTCACAACCGCGTTGAACTCGACGCCAATCGATCCGCGGGAGACCTTGTGGTCGGGGCTGATTAACTGGTTGTAAACCTGCACCACGGTGTTGGAAGGCATGGCAAAACCCACGCCTTGGTAGCCACCTCCGCTGCTGTAGATGGCGGTGTTGATGCCGATCACCTCACCCGCCATGTTGACCAGCGGGCCGCCCGAGTTGCCGGGGTTGATGGCGGCATCGGTCTGGATGAACGATTGGAACTGGCGTTGCGGAACGATGTTGCGGCCACGCGCCGAAACTATTCCGGCGGTCACGGTTTCTTCCAAGCCAAACGGGCTGCCGATAGCCAGCACCCAGTCGCCCACCGACATGCCGTCGGAGTTGCCCAACTTGGCAAACGGCAGCGACTTCTTCGCGTCGATCTTGATCACGGCCAGATCCGTTTCCTTGTCCACACCGATGACGGTCGCATCGTAGGTAACGGTCTGGGGATCGTTCATCAGCTTGACGCGGATGCGGTCAGCCTTCTCCACCACGTGAGCATTGGTAACGATGTAGCCCTTGGCATCGACAATGACGCCTGAGCCGAGCGAACGTTCGCGCATGTCTTCGCCGCCAGGTGCACCCGGCATCTGTCCCTGCCCACCTTGTCCGCCCTGGCCGCCAAAGAAGCGGTCGAGGAAGTCTTGCATGGGATTATCGTCGCCACCCTCGTTGTCGTCAGGAGTCCCGGGCACTGCGCGGCCGCCCTTGCGATGTGGGTTCTTGATGGTGGATTCGGTATTGATGTTGACCACCGCCGGCTCAAGCTGGCGCGCGATCTGCGAGAACTGGCTCGACAGTTGCTGCGGCGAGGGAACCTGGAGCGGAGTTGCGTCCGAGGATGAAGCCGCCTTCTCCTTGCCCTTCACACCTGCAGATACGACCGTACCAATCAAGATGCCCAGCGAAAGTGTCGCCAGAATGACGAGGGTCGAGGCGAAGCGATTGGCCTTCATCTTCTCCCCAAAGCCCATGTGTGCCCGATCCATTGAAAGTCCTCCAACAATTAGACCCAAACTTAAATTATACGTTGCTGTGGGCAACGGTTGAATTGCAAGGACGAATGCGCAGAGAGCCGTTGAAGGCGTTAGACGTCAAACGAGGACATTAGTTACCAATTGATTAGTTGACATTTGCCGACTGGATCTCTGGCGTGCCCGCCAATTCTACTTCCCTGCTTCGTACACGGTTTTTCCGCCGACTACCGTTCGCAGCACCTTGGTTTTCAAAATCTCTGGGGGCGGCACTTTCGTTAGGTCGCGATCCAGCACGACGAAGTCAGCTAGCATGCCGGGAGCCAGCGTTCCCTTCTCCGTCTCGGCGAACTGAGCGTAGGCCGAGCCTGCGGTATAGGCCGCCAGCGCCTGCTGGATGGTCAGTCTCTGCTCAGGGAAATACTCCCTGGTTCCCGCCTCATTCTTGCGCGTCACCGCCGCATAAATGCCGCGAAACGGATTGATCGGCTCGACCGGGTAGTCAGTGCCGAAGGCCAGCGGGACTCCGTTGTCGAGAAACTGCTTCCACGGATACGAAGTCTTGGCGCGCTCGGGGCCGATGCGATCCACCGCCCAGTTCATATCCGTCAGCAGATGGCTCGGCTGCACCGAGGCAACGACTCCCCGCTTCTTGTACTGCGCGAACTGATCGGGTGCGATCACCTGGTCGTGCTCGATGCGGAAGCGGAAGTCGTGCGGCGACTTCGCTCCGGGGGCCGCATGGGCCTGGGGATTGCTAGCCGCATTTGCAAAGGCGTCGAGTGCCATCTGCGCGGCGCGATCTCCAATAGCATGGAAGCCAAGCTGAAAACCCGCAGCGACCCGCTCGCTGGCCAATTTGTCTAGAGTCGCCTGATCGAACTGCGGCAGTCCCGAGTTGCCGGGATCGTCGGAAAATGGCGCCAGCATTGCCGCCGTACGCGAACCCAGCGAGCCATCCATGAAGCCCTTGAGCATAGCAGTGTGCAACATGGGATCGTCGGCGGGATGATGGGCGCGGTGCTGCTGCAGCTCATCAACCGGATCGTTGAAGTGCAGCCACTCGCTGATGCGCAATGTCAGCTTGCCTTCGCGTTCCAGGTCTTCGTACACCAGAAAATCTTCCCAACTGGAGTTGTCCTGGGCCGACGTGATTCCCCACTGCGCGGCCTCGGCCAGTGCGAGCTCNGCAGCGTGGCGCCGTTGCTCAAGTGTTGGCGGTGGCACCTTGACCAGCACTAGTTCCTGCGCGCTCTCGCGAAGTATTCCCGTAGGTTCGCCCTGCGCATCGTGGTCGATCTTGCCGCCCTCGGGGGCCGCAGTCTGGGCGGTGATGCCCGCTGCTTTGAGTGCCGCAGTGTTAGCGATGGCGATATGTCCATCGACCCTTACAAAAATCGCGGGATGTCCGTTCGTGATTGCGTCGATGTCCTGCCGGGTGGGCAGCGTCTGCCCCGGCCACAGTGTGTGGTCCCATCCACTGCCCTGGACCCACTCGCCAGGGGCAGCCTGGTTCACCCGCAGACCGATGAAATGCTGCACGGCCTGCAGTGTCTTGGCTCCACGCAGGTCCACGCTCAATTGGCTGAATCCTCCCGAGGCTAGGTGCAGGTGCGCGTCGTTGAAGCCCGGGATGACGAAATGCCCGCCGAGATCGATGACCTGGGTGCTCTTTTGTTTCACCTTCAGGATTTCTTCATTTGATCCGACAGCCACGATCTTTCCCTGGCTGACCGCGATGGCCTGCGCTCGAGCCGGTGCGGCCTGGGTATAGATATCCCCGTTGACGAAGATCGTGTCGAGCGGCTTGGCGCTGTCGTCGGCTACCGAGGCGGAAGTGAACAAAGGATCTATCAACGCTGTGAATAACAGGGAGGCGAGCAAAAGCAATTTCATTCGTCCGAGACTCCGCATAGAGCCAACGTCAGCAACAGGATTCGTTTGAGGCCCAGATCGCGGCCCGCAGGATCGTACCACTCATTCACGGTGTGGGCCCCGCCTCCGCTGCCACCCGCTCCAATTGCGATGGCCTCGCGACCGAGCGACAGAGGAATGTTGGCGTCCGTCGAAGCACGCTGCACCCGCGAACCGTTGTTCAACTGCGAATCGACCGCACGTATGACCTTCAGCAGATGTGAATCTGCTGGAAGGTCGGCGGCAGGACGGTCCCCGATCACCTGCATCTCGGCGGTCAGTGCCTCCTGCTTCTTTCGGCCGCCGGCTCCCGCAGTTCCTTCTTTCACGGCGTCGTGCAACGCTCGCTCCAGGCGATCCAACTGTTCGACCGACGCGGAGCGCGTGTCCACGCGCATGGTTGCTGATTGCGGAATCGAATTCACCGAGGTCCCACCCTGCACGATGCCGATGTTGAAAGTCGTCTTTGGCGCGCTGGGTACCGTGGTCTGGCTGAAGCGGTCGATGATGCGCGCCAGCGCCACGATAGGATTGGCAACGCCGAAATCGCTCCAGGAATGTCCGCCCGGTCCGCGCACCGTGATCTCGTAGCGACGGCTGCCGAGGCCTTCCGCGATGATCGTGTCAGTTCCTGCCCCATCCAGCACCACCAGCGCAGCGATCGATTCCAACCACCTCGACTGCTGAAAGATGTGCCGCATGCCGCGCAGATTGCCTTCGCCCTCTTCACCTACATTTCCGATGAACAAAATGGGCGCAGCGTTGGCGATATCGGAGTCGCGCAGTGCGCCCGCAGTCGCGAGCAGCGCTGTTATGCCGGAGCCGTTGTCGGAGATGCCGGGTCCGTAAAGCTTGCTGCCCTCGCGTGAGGCGGTGATCGAAGTCTCCGTCGGGAACACGGTGTCGAGATGCGCACTGAGCGCGAAGTACGATGCCTTGCCGTCGGTGCCTGGACGGATGCCGAAGACGTTGCCCAGTTCGTCCTGATGGACATCCGACAATCCCAACCCTTCGAAACGACCCTTCAGCCAGTTGCTTCGCGCTGCTTCGGCCCACGGGGGAGCCGGGATGGCGGTCACTTCGAGCTGTATGTCTTCCAGTTCGCGAGCCTGCGCACGAAACCAGGCGAATGCCGCGTGCACGGAACGCAACTCCGCCACCCGCGCCACCATCTGCTGCGCCGTTCGCGGAGAGCGCGATTCGCCTCCTGCAAGTGAGATCGCTTCGCCGAACGCCGGCCGCTGCTGAGGACCCAAGGCCATGAGTGATGGTAACCCGTTTAGTAGAAACACGAGAGCTGAGCTTTGGTATTGGATAGCCGAGCCGTTTACGTCATGTAAGAAGTGCGCACGCCCGCGGCGTGTACACACTCCAGGATTTCGGCTTCGGTGAGCATGGTCGCCGAACTCTTGGCGCGCTGGAAGATGCGCTCCACCAACTCGGGCGTGTCAGCAATGCCACGGCGCTCCAGCCAGAAATGCACGTTGGACTTTCCGCTCATGGGGCCGATCTCGATGATCTGCTCCATTCCGAAATAGTGCGACGGCACGCCGGAGTAAATACTGTTGGCCAGCATCACATCGTTCTTGTGGTACGCCTTGATGACCGCCGCGGCATGGACGCCCGTGCCCGTGCGGAACGCGTCTCCTCCCACCACGGGATAGTTGTGTGGGATTGGAACACCGGTGGCCTGGGAAACGGCCTCGCAATAATCTTTGAGTCGGTTGAGGTCCTGGCTGGCCCACGGCTCGATGGCCATCAGCTTCAGGTTCACCAGCATCTGGTCCATCTGAGTATTGCCCACGCGCTCGCCGATGCCGCAGGCGGTGGCGTGTACCACCTCAGCGCCAGCCACCAGTGCGGCGATGGCGTTGGCCACAGCCAATCCGCGGTCGCAGTGACCGTGCCACTCCACGCGGACGTTCTGGCCCGAAGGCTTCACTACCTCATTCACCACGAAGTGCATCAGGGCCACAGTGCCCATGGGAGTGGCGTGACCGGCGGTGTCGCAGATTACGATGGCGTGCGCGCCGCAATTGATGGCCGCAGAATATAGCCGCTTGATCGTCTCGGGATCGCAACGAGTCGTGTCCTCGGTGACATACATGACCTCGAGGCCCTGCGAGACGGCAAACTTCACCGCCTTTTCCGTGGTGCGCAGCAGGAAGTCGTCGGTCCAGTCTTCGGTGTAGCGGCGGATCGGGCTCGACCCGATAAACGTCGCCGCCTCGATGGGCACGCCGGTCCGCTGCACGATTTCCGCAATCGGCCGGATGTCGTTCTCATGCGTACGGGCGGCGCAGTTGGGCTTGATCTTGAGACGAGCCCGCCCGATCTCACGCGCCAAGGCTTCGCAGTGGGCGACGGCACGCGGGCCCGCCCCCGGCAGGCCGATGTCGAGCATGTTGATGCCGACCGCTTCCATCAGGTGAAGGATTTCGATTTTCTGTTCGATGGTAGGGTCTTTGACCGAGGGAGATTGCAGGCCGTCGCGCAGAGACTCGTCATTCAGCAAGACACGCCCGGCCGGAACCATCGACCGCGCATACACCTTGTTCCAGTCGTAGATCAGTTCAGAAACTTCTGCGGACACGGTTCCCTTCCGTCACCAAGACTTCGGGATCTTCACGATTCTGCCTGACGTTCAACCAGCGCGAACTCTCGCGAGTTCGGCTCTCGGTGCCCCACAGCACCGAATCGTACTTCCACCCCCCACAGATGGAAGTTGACGCCCACACGTTGCAAATCCTCGCCAGACGGAGGATTACTACTTGTCTTCTGCGCCGACTGCTGGCGCACCGGCTGCTGGAGTCTTCGGCACCACGGTCACGCCAAAGATCGACAGCTTGCCGACCCCTGCCACGTTCTTTCCCCGCGGCTCCTCGGCGGTCGGAAGGTAGAGAGTTTTGCAATGCTCGCAGCGATAAACTTCGCCCTGGTCGCCATAGGCTTGCAGAGCGTCGCCGCAGCTCTGCTCCACCACGTCCGCCGTGTAATACCAGCGCTTCAGGTGGCCACCGCAGAATTTTCCCTTGTCGTTCTTTTCGTTGCAGGCACGTTGCAGCGGCTTCTTGTATTTGACTTTATGATTCGGTAACTGGGCTGGAGAATCGTCTGGTTGATCAGGCATGATGGCGGCGGAAACCTCCGGAACGGGCAGCCTGTGCTGGTTCGGAAAGTCTAGAAACAGGACGCCCGGTCGCGTACTCGTAACCGCACATTGTAACCCAGCAGTCGAGGTCCCTCGGACTTGCATCACGCGCCGATGCAGTCGGTCAAATCCGATTGGAACGCCGCAGCGCTCCCATTGCCCCCATCACTCCCTTAATCCGCGCTGCCAAGCTGCTGCCGAACAGCATGTCGATGAACCCTGACATCTGACGATAGAAGCTGTTTCCATAGCCGTACCACCACACCTTCGGCATGCGGGGCAGCAGGTCCACATCGACATACTTGACTTGCACCATCTCGTTGAGTCCGAGCCTGCCGTGGATGCGGCCGATACCACTCTGCTTGAATCCGCCGTGGGGGGCTTCGGCAATCCCAAATCCCGAGATCGCGTCGTTGATCATCACGGTTCCGGCTTTGATGAGCCCGGCCATGGCTTCCGCACGTTTGCGGTTACCCGTCCAAACGCTGGCGGCCAATCCAAATTCGCTGTCGTTGGCGAGCGCAACGGCCTCGTCGTCGGTGTCAAACGCCGCCACCGGCAACGCCGGACCAAATGTCTCCTCGCGCATGATGCGCATCTCGTGGGTCACATCCGCGACCAGCGTGGGAGCGTAGAAATTCGGGCCCAGTTCTGTCATGCGGCGACCACCTGCCAGTAATCGCGCGCCACGTGCAACCGCGTCGTTGACCTGGTCCTCCACCGTGCGCAACTGGCGTTCGTTAATCAGCGGCCCCATCTCCACTTCGGACCCCAGTCCCTCACCTACACGCAGCTTTTCGACTTTCTGGCGACAGAGGTCGAGGAATTTGTCATACACGCTGCGCTGCACGTAGCAGCGTTCGACCGAAAGGCAGGTCTGGCCGGCATTCATCATCGATCCCCAGACAGCGCCACTCGATGCCACGTCGAGATCGGCGTCTTCCAGCACGATCATGGGGTCCTTGCCACCGAGCTCCAGCACAACCGGCAGCAATCTCCGCGCCGCGCTTTCGGCCACGCGCTTTCCGGTAGCCACGCTGCCGGTGAAGATCATTTTGTCGATGTCCGACTCCAGCAGCGCTCCGCCCACCGCGCCCGCGCCAACCAGAACCTGCATCAAGTTGGGATCGAGTCCCGCCGCCTGCAGCAGCTTCTGAAATTCCAGCGCGATCAGCGGCGTCAGCTCCGACGGCTTCAGGACGACGGCATTGCCCATGACGAGCGCTGCCAGCGTCTCTGTTGCCGGCATGGAGAACGGATAGTTCCACGGCGCGATAATTCCAATCACACCGTAAGGTTCGCGCACTAGTTTGCCGCGTTTGGTCTTCATGGCCAGGTTGCCGTGCGGCAGCGGCTCATCGCGCAGGAAGCTGTGCGCCGTGCGAATGCAGAATTCCGCGGCATCCAGCACCACAAGGACTTCCGTGGTGAGAGCTTCGACGGTGGGCTTGCCGGCCTCGCGGGAGATCAGCATTGCCACCTGCTCGCGCTGCTCGCTCAGCTTCCGCTGGAAGTGCTTGAGCACCGCCACGCGTTCCACCACGGGAAGCGCCTGCCATGCCGGCTGCGCCTGTC
>JGIcombinedJ26865_1000326_pt1 | contig 9860 bp, 8 predicted proteins | sample NGESurdeep072012_7_FD_26865 | JGI IMG/M metagenome (IMG submission 26865) | reverse complement strand
GGGCCCACCGACGTCGTCGAGCTGACGGTGGCACTGGCCCGCGAGATGGTCGCGCTGGCCGGGCTGGACGCCGATCCGGCGGCGGTGCTCGCCTCCGGCCGTGCCATGGACAGCTGGCGGGCCATGGTGGCCGCCCAGGGCGGCGATCCCGACGCCGCGCTGCCGACGCCCCGCTACACCGAACAGGTGGCGGCCGACGAGGCCGGTGTGATCCAGCGGGTCGATGCGCTGGCGGTGGGCGTCGCCGCGTGGCGGCTGGGTGCCGGGCGGGAGCGTCGCGAGCACGACGTCCAGGCGGCGGCAGGAATCCTCTGCCTGGTCACACCGGGCGACACCGTCACGGTCGGGCAGCCGCTGTTCGAGCTGCACACCGACACCGCGGACCGGTTTCCCGCCGCCCTTGCCGACCTGGCCGGCGCGGTCGTGGTCGGGCGGCCTGGCGCCGTCGTCCAGCGACCGCCGCTGGTGATGGACGTCATCCGTCAGGGCTGACGCCCGCCGCCGGCCTCGCTGCCCTGTGTCGCTGCCGGTCGCGCCGGCCGGCCCGGGTTCCCGACGCGCTGTTCACCGGGGCCGGGTAACGTCCGCGCGATGGCTGTCCCGATTTCCGCGCCGCTCCCGGAACCGCGCTCCGTGCGGCCTGCCGAACCGGTTCCCGCACCGCTGTCCGCCGACGCCATCGTCACCGCCCCGAAGGTCCTGTTGCACGACCATCTCGACGGTGGGCTGCGCCCGGCGACGNTGATCGACCTCGCCGAGCGGATCGGTTACCGATCGCTGCCCAGCGGCGACGCGCGCGGCCTGGCCAGCTGGTTCGCNGAGTCGGCGTANTCCGGGTCGCTGGAGCGCTACCTGGAGACGTTCACCCACACCCTGGCGGTGATGCAGACCCGAGAGTCGTTGGTGCGGGTGGCTTCCGAGTGTGCGCAGGACCTGGCTGCTGACGGCGTCGTCTATGCCGAGGTGCGCTTCGCGCCCGAACTGCACACCGAGCAGGACCTGACCTTGGACGAAGTGGTGCAGGCGGTGCTCGACGGTTTCGCGGCGGGTTCACTGGCCGCCGCGGAGGGCGGTCACCAGATCCGGGTCCGTGCGCTGCTGACTGCCATGCGGCACGCCGCTCGCTCGCGGGAGATCGCCGAGCTCAGCATCGCCTTCCGGGACCGCGGGGTGGCCGGCTTCGACATCGCCGGTGCGGAAGCAGGTTTCCCGCCCACCAGGCACCTGGACGCGTTCGAGTACCTGCGCCGGGAGAGCGCGCATTTCACCATCCACGCGGGGGAGGGATTCGGGCTGCCGTCCATCTGGGAGGCGATCCAGTGGTGCGGCGCCGACCGGCTCGGGCACGGCGTCCGCATCGTGGATGACATCGAGGTCGGCCGGGACGGCCGGGCACACCTCGGGCGGCTCGCCGAGTATGTGCGGGACAAGCGGATCCCGCTGGAGATGGCACCGACGTCGAACGTGCAGACCGGGGCCGCCCAGTCCATCGCCGAGCACCCCATCGGGTTGCTGGCCGAGCTGAAGTTCCGGGTGACCGTCAACACCGACAACCGGTTGATGTCCGGCTGCTCGATGACCAGCGAGATGACCGCGCTGAGCGAGGCCTTCGGCTACGGCTGGGACACCCTGCAGTGGTTCACGGTGAACGCGATGAAGTCGGCGTTCCTGCCGTTCGACGAGCGACTGGAGATCATCGAGCAGGTGATCAAGCCCGGGTACGACCGGCTACGGAGTTCAGCCGTCGCCGGCGGCACGTCCGTCGCGTCCGTCACGGCCGCCGGCACTACCTGACCGACGCGCGTGCTCGACCACCCGGTCGAGCGCCGAGGCGATGGTGCGCAGCTCCCGCGCGCTGAGCAGGTCGGCGAAATGTGCGCGGATGACGCCGAGATAGACCGGCGCGGCGCCACGCATTGCGGTCCGACCCTGCGCGGTGAGCACGGCGTAGGCCGACCGCCGATCATCGGGGTTGGCCTCGCGGATGACCAGTCCGGCGGCGCCCAACTCGTCGACCAGCCGACTCACCCGGGTGCGGCTGAGTGTGACCTGCGCGCCCAGGTCGCTCATCCGCAGCCGCCGGCCCGACGCGGAATTCAGTTCCAGCAGCACGTCGTACCAGGCCAGCGGTAACTGCCTGGCGGCCTGGAGTTCCCGGTCGAGCATCGGCACCACGGCAGCGTGCACCCGCAGCAGGGCGCCCCAGGCGTCCGCCCCGAGGTGTGGGCGTTCGCCCTGCTGGGGTTTGTCGTCGGGTTTGTCGTCGGGTTTGTCGTCGGGTTTGTCGTCGGGTTTGTCGTCGGGTTTGTCACTGTGCCGTGATTCGTCGACGGCCGTGCTGCCCTCGTCTGCCATACCGCCATCGTAGTCGCACTTGCGTGCGCGCGCACGCATTGCTAGTGTGTGTGCACGCACCTAAATCCATCTTCCATCGTGATCCGAAGGAGCCCGTCATGACCACGCTGCTGCACATCTCCGCTTCACCGCGAGGCGAGCGGTCCGAGTCGCTGGCGATCGCGCAGACGTTCCTCGATGTCTACGCCGACACGCACCCCGAGACGACCATCGAGACCTGGGACCTCTGGGACGGCTCGCTCCGGAGTTCGGCCCGGCCGCCGCTCACGCCAAGATGGCGGTGTTCGCCGGGGCGGATCCCGAGGGCGACCAGGCTGCGTGGAGGGCGGCGCGGACCACGTTCGAGCGGTTCGCCGCGGCCGATCAGTACATGTTCAGCGTCCCGATGTGGAACGCCGGCATTCCCTACATCCTCAAGCAGTTCATCGACGTGGTCAGCCAGCCGGGGATGGTGTTCTCCTTTGATCCCGAACTCGGCTACACCGGGCTATTGACCGGCCGCAAGGCGGCCGTGGTGTACACCAGCGCCGTCTACGGACTCGGCCGGCCGCCGTCCTTCGGCGCNGACTTCCAGGCGCCTTACCTGCGGGACNGGCTCAACTGGGCGGGCATGGCCGACGTCACCGAGATCGCCTTCCGGCCCAACCTGGCGACTGCCGACGCGGAGACAGGCCGACAGGCCGCCCACGCGGCGGCCCGGGACGCCGCAAAGATCTTCTGACGGCTTCTGACGGCTTGGGGGCCCTGGCACGCGTGGCGACGGCCGCGCGCTGTGCCGGTCAGCGGGCGTCAGACATTCTTCGCCAGGGCGGGGTCACCGGCCCTCGCCATCCCACTCGAGAGTCGCGACGAANCGGTCGACCAGAATCGACCACGCCGCTGCCTCGTCGTCGAACGGCGGTGACGGCGTCATCCGAGCGGGGTCGGGTTTGATGATGATGCTGACCAGGTTGCCCAGCGGGGTCGAGGAACCGAGTGCCTCGACCGTTTCTTGATCATCCCTGGCAGTCGCGGCATCGACGAGGAGTTCCACGCCGAGGGTGAGCTGATCGCGGTCGACATCCTCGGGGCCGGCCAGCAGATCCTTGGCCAAGCCGTCCAGGGAATAGGTGTTCTCCGGGCCGGCCATCACCGCGGCCTCGCCCTCGACCACCGCTGATCTGATGTCCGGCCAGACGGCCAGGCTGGCCAGGCTGTGCTGCGGGTCCGTCTCGATGAGGTAGTTCTCCAGCGCCTCGGGGGAGGAGAAGACCTGGATCCGGTCGGCCACCGATAGGAACACAGGGTCCTCGCCGAGGTAGCACCGCAGGGTCCAGCCGGTACGTTCGCCAACGGTGATCTCCAGGCAGTCCACGCCTGTTTCGTCCCAGAACTCCAGGTCCTCATCGCGGTCGTCCTCGTCCTCGTCATCGTTGGACAACGTCGTGCCCTCGGTGACTCCTGAGCCTTCGACGACCTTCTCGGCCACCGCGATGGCCGCGGCTTCGGCCTGGGCGGTGACCAGCGCATCCGTGTCGACCTCGGGCGTGGTGATGATGCCGTCGAGCGCGTCGACCACCTCGTCCCACCGGTCGACCACGACCGCGCCCAGTTCGTTCCACAGCCGCTCACCCGCGCGGCCGGTGAAAGCCTGCTCGCCGGCGGACAGCACGGAGAAACCTGGCGCGGCGTCGAGCACGTTGTCGATGGCCTCCAGATCGCACACCTCGGCCAGGGACCGCAGGATCGCCACCGTGTCCGTCAGGGTGGCCAGGGTCCAGACGTCCGGCACCTCGGCGACCAGATCCGGGACGCCCACGATGTCGAACCGGTGGTCGTCGTCGGGGTTCAGCTCGTCGACCAGCAAGCGAGCGGCCGTAGCCCACTCAGGGTGGTCGAGCAGGTCGTGCTCGGTCGACGTGCGGATGAAGGCGGCCAGCTCGGCCGCGGCGGGGAACAGATAGAGGTCTTCCTCGTGACCGAGGAACGCTTCCCATTCCTCGCCGTCCTCATACCAGCGCGGCGCCCAGAGTGTCAGGCCATTGCCCCTGGTCAGGCCCAGTTCTATGGGAATGATGTCCGCAGTCACGAGGTTCCTCTCCGCGCCTGCCGCCAGGCGCCGGGCCAGCCTAGCGTCCGGCGGTCTCGGCCCGGTCGTACGGCGGCCCGAACGCAAAGAACCCCCGCTGGGATCGGGCGGGGGTTCTTCGGGATGGATCAGGAAGCCATGAAGCGGATGCCGCTGTCGCGTCCCTCGGTCATCATGACGTTGTTGTCCTCCCAGCGATTCGTCCACAGCCCGGAGACGCTGGACTTGGACTTGGAGTAGATCCGGATGGGGTACTTCGAGCCCCCGCCGAAATCGTACTGATTGCGTCCGAAGTGGTTGTTCTGCAGTGTCACGGTCACGTTCGAATACTTCCCGTACTGGATGCACACACTGTTCTGGCCGCGGTCGAACCAGTTGCTGTCGACGACCACGTTGGCGATCCTCGCAACGTTCTGGTTCACTATCAGAGCAGAACCCGCGTTCGTTCCATAGGTACCCGGTCCGTCACCCGCCACCACCGATCCGACAACGTTGTTGTATCGGATGGTGATGTTCTGTCCGCCCTGCACCTGAATACCGTCGTTATGGGTGCCGTCGCTGTGCGCGGGATCGTGATTCCAGTGCGTCAGGTCGTGGATGTAGTTGTACTCGGCAGTGACATTTGCATTGACCGACCCGCCGGGTTTGTTGAAGATGCCGAGCCCGTCGTTCGTGCGGCTGATGTGGTTGTATCGTGCGGTGTATTCGTGGCCCACGATACCGTCCCGATAATAGGACGAGCGGTCGGGAATGATGGTGTTGTTGAGTACCTGCAGGTTGTGGACGGTGCCACTGTTCGCGTCGATGCAACCGCTGTTGCCTGACGGAATATTGGTGCCGCAGTGCAGGTACGAGTTGCGGATGATCACGTTCTTGGCCTGGATCTTCAGGTCCCCGTACACCGCNTTGCCATCGATCACCGTCCCTGCAGTGGTGATGGTCAGGGGTCCGGTGTACTTCGTCAATGCCTTGCCGGCCGGGACGCCCGTGTTCGAAGCGCTGGGCTTGGCGACAGCCGCCTCAGCGGGTGTCCCCGCGGGCGACCAGGCCTGCGACCAGGGCACCGATCATCGAAATCGAGCCGATCAGCCGGGATCGTCTCGGCGGGGTGGCGGGCGATGGCGAACTCAAGACGGGCGATGGCGAACTCAAGAAAGGGCTCCTTCAAACATGTATGCGGACAAATAGACTTGCGTAGGGCAGGAATGTGCAGAAACGGGAGTGCAGAAAGAATGGGTAGCACTGCTTGGGCCGGGCCTATTCGCCGAGATATCGGTGAACTCGAACCGGCCTTCGACTCGGCTGAAATTCGCCATTGCCAAGGGTTTGATCAACGGAATGAAAACTCGGGACCGAGTCGGAGCCCGGGCGACCGGTACTCGCGCTTCATTCGTTGTTCGTTCATAAGATATCGGATGGCCGACCGGGCGCATAGGTGACCTCGTTATGACCCGGACCATAGGAACCTTCGGTCGGTCATCGCGGTGTCTTCGAAATGCACTCGGCTGGGTTGGGCGCTGTCCATTCGGGCGCATCGATCTCGGAAGGTTTTCAAGATCGAAAGGACTCAACGCCACCAATTAGGTCGGCAATCGGGTGATGGAGGGGCCTGTGTCGCCATGGCCCGCGATAAAGCGGCAAAGGGTTTTCTCCATTATCCGTGACGAAGGTCACGTTATCAACTTGTGATTGTCCGGTGATATCGGTGTGATTGGTCGGATTTTGGGGTACCGGCGCGCCCGGATCGGGTCATCTGATGGGTCGGATGGGTCGGATGGGTCGGATGGGTCGGCCGCGGCCCTGCCGGGCGGGCGAGGGAGCCCGGCGGCCCACCGTGACAGCCCACGAGCGCTGCGACGGCACCCCTGGCGTAACGTCCGGAGGGCGGGCACGCCGGTCGTCGATCACGGCGAGTGGTGGGCCTGCGCTGCTCCCCGTGCTGCAGGCGGGGTCAGCCTGCGTGCGGTCGCGGTTGCTGAATGAAGTGGCAGGGTCCGCCGCCGGCGGACAAAGATGACACGATCCGACGACTCATCCAGGAGGTCACTGTGCCTGAGCAGTCCACGCCCGAGCGGTCCGCGAAGGACTCTGTTCCCCCCGCAACCGAAGGCGGCGAGCCGACCGGAGAAGCCGAGGAACCAGCGGACGCGAAGGCCGTGTTCGCCGCGGCATTGGCGAAGAAGAAGGCGGCGGGCGCGGCCAGGAGCGCGCACCTCGACGGGCACGGCGGGGTGGGCGGCGCGACCGCCAACCACAAGGCGACCCGCACCTTCCGGCGCAAGTCCGGCTGAGTCTGCGGGCGCTCCCGACGAGGACTGTCGAACGGACCCGACGACCGACCCCCGGACGAGGGCTGCCGATCGAACTGGCCCCGGAGCCGGCTGCGATACGGCGGGTACCTGGGGGGCACGGTCGAGCGGGCGGAGCGGATATCCCCTCAGGTCGGAGAGGATGTCCCGCGCCGATGATGGCGCAGGGTGCTTCTCACCGCCGAGGTCGGTGAACGATTTGCTGCTGTGTTCGGGCGGATTGAGCAGCGAGGTGGATGCCGCCGATGTCGCAGGAATCGTCATGGGGACTCCGCAGGAGACAGCTGATGCTCTTGTGGCACAAGCTATCTCGGCTGGGGCGTTCCAGGCAGATGCTGGACTTCCGGTGACTTCCCAGGTAGACGCTGCGTCGGCGTTGCAGGAACAGTCCTGCTGACTTGCGCGGCAGGCCGGCCCGCGGGTCAGAGCACGACGACCGAGCGGAGCACCTCGCCGCCGTGCATCTTCTCGAACGCCGACTCGATGTCGCCCAACCCGATCGTTTCGGAGACGAACTTGTCCAACGGCAGCCGGCCCTGCCGGTACAGCTCGGTGAGCACCGGGAAATCCCGCGAGGGCAGGCAGTCGCCGTACCAGGATGACTTGAGCGCGCCGCCGCGGCCGAAGAACTCCAGCAACGGTATCTCCAACGTCATGGTGGGGGTGGGTACGCCGACCAGCACCACTGTGCCTGCCAGATCCCGGGCGTAGAACGCCTGTTTCCAGGTCTCCGGGCGGCCTACGGCGTCGATCGCCACGTCGACCCCGAACCCGTCGGTGAGCGCCTGCACCGCTTGGACGACGTCACCGGCGCCGGCCAGCACGGTGTGGGTGGCGCCGAACTCCTTGGCCAAGGTGAGTTTCCGTTCGTCCGTGTCGATCGCGATGATGGTGTGCGCACCGACCAATCTCGCCCCGGCGATGGCGGCGTCACCAACTCCGCCGCAGCCGATGACGGCCACCGAGTCGCCGCGGGTGACGTTGCCGGTGTTGATCGCCGCGCCGATGCCGGCCATCACGCCGCACCCCAGCAGACCGGCGACGGTGGCGGGTACCTCGGGGTTGACCTTCGTGCATTGTCCNGCCGCGACCAGGGTCTTCTGGACGAATGCGCCGATGCCGAGCGCAGGGGACAGCGGAGTGCCGTCCGCGAGAGTCATCTTCTGCTGGGCGTTGTGGGTGGCGAAGCAGTACCAGGGACGGCCGCGTCGGCAGGCCCGGCAGGACCCGCAGACGGCGCGCCAGTTCAGGATGACGTAGTCGCCCGGCTGGACGTCGGTGACGCCGGCGCCGACGGCCTCGACGACGCCGGCCGCTTCGTGCCCGAGCAGGTAGGGGTAGTCCTCACCGATTCCGCCCTGCTTGTAGTGCAGGTCGGTGTGGCACACCCCGCACGCCTGCACTCGCACCAACGCCTCACCGGGTCCGGGGTCGGGAACCAGCACGGTGGTCAGTTCGACCGGGGCATCCTTGACGCGGGAGATGACGCCCTGGACCTCGTGCACCATGAACGGCTCCTTCTGCTGTGATCGGCGTTGACCGACCGAGAGTAACCACGCCCACCCCCTCGCCGCCGCAAACCGCGCCCCCTCGACAGCGCGGATCAACTTCCTCGGCGCGCATCAAATAGGCAACTCGTGCCACTCCAGTCCCACAACCGGCACGTTAATCCGCGTCGGCGAAGTTGATCCGCGCCGGAAGGGGGGTCAGGGGCGGGCGGCGATCCGGCTCATTTCGGCGCGCGAGGCAACCTTGACCCGTGCCCGGTCTTGCGGGGCGCCGGCGGCGATCTCGTGCGCGTCCAGCCGGTGCCAGCCCGGGAAGTCGGTGACGGGCAGGCCCTTTGACGCCAGCAGCGCGTCGAGCGCGGCGTCAGCGCGCTGCGGCGCCCTGGCCAGGTCGGGCGCGTCGACCAGCAGGTTGGCCACCGTCTCCGCGGCGTCGGACTTGGTGTGGCCGATGAGGCCAACGGGCCCGCGCTTGACCCACCCGGTCGCATAGATCCCGGGCAACGGGTTGCCGTCCAGATCAAGGACCCGGCCGCCGTCGTTGGGCAGGATCAGCCGACGGGTGTCGAACGGCAGATCCTCGATCGCCTCCGAACGGTAGCCGACCGCCCGGTAGACGGCCTGCACGTCCCAGTCGGTGAACTCGCCGGTGCCACGGACGGTGCCGTCCCCGATCAGTTCCTGACGCTCGGTGCGGAGCCCGACCACCTCGCCGTTCTCGCCCAGGATCTCTGTCGGGCTTTCCAGGAAGTGGATGCGGATGCGGCGCTGCGGTCCGGGCTCCTGATCGCGCATGGCCCACTCGCTGAGCACGTCGACCACCATCCGCAGCGACTTCGACCGCGACAGGGCGGCCTGGGATTCGGCGTCGAACTCCATCCCCTCGGGGGCGACCAGCACCTGAACGTTGGGGGAGTGGTCCAGTTCGCGCAGCTCCACCGGGGTGAATTTGGCCTGTGCCGGGCCGCGGCGCGCGAACATGTGCACGTCGGTGACGGCGGAGTCGACCAGCACCCGGTGGACCTGCGCGGGAATGTCGGTGGACAGCAGCTCATCGCCAGTGCGGGCGAGCATCCGGGCCACGTCCAGCCCGACGTTCCCGACTCCGATGACGGCCACCGACCGGGTCTGCGTCAGGTCCCAGACCGGCTCGCGGTCCGGGTGGGAGTCGTAGAAGGAGACGAACTCGGCGGCGCCGTGCGACCGGCGGAGGTCCTCGCCCGGGATGTGCATCGAGCGGTCCCGTTCGGCGCCGGTGGCGAAGATGACGGCGTCGTAGAACTGCCGCAGTTCGTCGACCTTCACNTCGACGCCGACGTGCACGTTGCCGATGAACCGGATGCGCTCGTTTTCCATGACCCGGTGCAGGGCGACGACGATCTGTTTGATCCTGGGATGGTCCGGCGCGACGCCGTACCGGATCAGCCCGTAGGGGGTGGGAAGGCGGTCGAAGATGTCGACGCGGGCCTCGGGATCCTTGCTGGTCAGGAGGTCGGCGGCATAGATACCGGCCGGTCCGGCGCCGACGACGGCGATCCGTAGGGGCAGGGTCATGCGGGCTCTCCTCCAGGTTAGGCAACCCTTCCATTCTAGTGACGACAGCAGCCAGGCAGGCCCATC
>JGIcombinedJ26865_1000317_pt1 | contig 9922 bp, 9 predicted proteins | sample NGESurdeep072012_7_FD_26865 | JGI IMG/M metagenome (IMG submission 26865) | reverse complement strand
GGGGTCCTGACGAACGGCGTCGGTGACACCCGATTTGGTGACGAAAGGGTCCGACCCGGTCCGGCTGCAGCTGCCCGGCGGCCTGACGAGCGGGCGGCCCGGCCGCGACTCGAGCGGGCGAGCCCGGGCCGCCGATTCACCCCTGTCGCGCACCGGCAGCCGACTCGAGCTGCTGGTGCGCCACTGCGCTCCGCCTGTGACGGGAGGCGTCCGGACGATCGACCCCGTGGCATCATGACCTCTCGTGACCGCGACGATCCTGGACGGCAAGGCCACCCTCGCCGCGATCAAATCCGAACTCCGGGTGCGGGTCAGGGCGCTGGCCGACCGCGGCGTCATGCCTGGCCTGGGAACTGTGCTGGTCGGTGACGACCCGGCCAGCCGGTGGTATGTGGCTGCCAAGCACCGCGATTGCGGTGAATTGGGCATCGCGAGCATTCAGCGGGAGTTGCCGGCCGGTACCGGCCAGGCCCAGGTGGAGGCCGTCGTCGACGAGCTCAACGCCGACCCCGCCTGCACGGCCTTCCTGGTCCAGCAGCCCACCGGGCTCGACGAGTACGCGATCCTGAGCCGGGTCGACCCGGCCAAGGACGTCGACGGCCTGCACCCGAGCAATCTCGGCGCGCTGGTCCTCGGCCATCCGGCACCTCTGCCGTGCACCCCGCTGGGCATCATCGAACTCTTGCGGCGATACGGGGTGCCGATCGCCGGCGCCCACGCAGTGGTCATCGGGCGCGGGCTCACCGTGGGCCGGCCTCTTGGGCTGCTGCTCACCAGGCGGAGCGAGAACGCGACGGTGACGCTGTGCCACACCGGCACCCGCGACCTGGCCGGGCTGGTCCGGCAGGGCGACATCGTGGTCGCCGCCGCCGGCTCGCCGGGTTTGATCACCGGCGAGATGATCAAGCCGGGGGCGGCGGTGCTCGACGTCGGCGTCAGCCGGGTCGACGGTCGCATCGTCGGGGATGTCGCCTCTGATGTCACAGCCGTCGCAGCCCACATGGCGCCCAACCCGGGCGGCGTCGGTCCGATGACCAGGGCCATGTTGTTGTCCAATGTGGTCGATGCCGCCGAGCGGCTGGCCGCGGTGGCGCCGTAGCTGTGCTCGAGGATTCCCACAGNAGATCGGCAGAGGAGATCGGCAGAGGAGATCGGCAGAGGAGATCGGCACACCCAGATCGGCAGAAGGGACCACGATGGGCCACGGATCGGACGCTGACGGCCGATCCCGCGCGTTCTGGGACCGCGCCGCCCGCGAGGACGCCCGGTGGCACATCGCGACCGCCGCGGCGGCCGACCCCGCCGAGTTCGCGGCATCGGGCCGGTGGGAGACGGACATGTTCCTGGCCCACGCCGGGCTGGTGCCAGATCGCTCACTGACCGTGCTGGAGATCGGCTGTGGCATCGGCCGGATGACGGCGCGACTGGCCGAGGTCTACGGCCGCGTCCTCGCCCTGGACGTCTCGCAGGTGATGCTGGACCAGGCCGCCCAGGCGCTGGCCGGGCTGGACAACGTCACNTACGTGCTCGGCTCCGGCTCCGACCTGGCGGGTATCGACTCGGCGTCGGTGGACGTGGTTTTCTCCTACATCGTGCTGCAGCACGTGCCGACGGTGGCGGGCCAGCTGGAGTACTTCAGGGAGACCCGCCGGGTGCTCCGGCCGGGCGGGGCTGCGGCCATCCAGATCCGGTCGAACACCCCGACCGCGGTGGCGCTGGATTGGGGTGGCCACATCGCGCACCGGGTGAGTGGTCACCGCACGCTGTCCCGGGCCTGGCGCGGGTCACGGATTCCGCGGACCGAGCTGCTCGCGGCGGCATCCGGGGTTTGGGCGAACGGGCACTCCGGTGCTGGGCCGCGGGCCAGGGTCGAGCTCCGCGCGTTCGGTCAGCGACACACCTGGGTCGTGATGCACCGGGAGGCCGGCTGATGGCGGACCCCCGGGTGATCCGGGCGGTGCCGATCACCGTCGTGCTGACGATCGTCGTCGTTGCGCTCATCATGATCGCACTGGCGCACTGGCGGCGCGGCGCGATCGGGCTGGGGCTCGCGATGCTGGTGGCCGGTCTGCTCCGGGCGATGCTCAGCGACCGGACCATCGGGGTGCTGGCCGTGCGCGGCAAGCGGTTCGACGTGTCCTTCTACGTCCTGTGCGCTGCGGTGATGATCGCACTCCCCGTCGGGACGGTCTGAGCGGGATCCGTCGCCGAAGGGTCCGGACGGGGCTCCCGGCCGTTCCGGGGTGCGACTGGTGGCCCGCGGAAATGACGCCCCCAGCCTGTCGGCCCGCGACTGTGCGCAGCTCAGCGAAGGGATGCGGGCCCGCGGGCCGCGCCGTCCCTGCGGCGGTGGGCGACCTGGGCGGGCGTCCGGTGACCCGACACGCCGCGGTCTCGGAGCAGGCCCCCGCCGTCGCGGCCGGCGTTGCCGTCCGCCGTGACGGCCCGATCGCCGTCCGGACCAGAGGCCTGGCCACCGACGCGATCGCCCCCCTCGAGGCGAGCGAACACCGCGGCGAGCACGGTGGCCTCTTGATCGCTGATCTGAGACGTGAACTCCCGCTCGATCCCGGCGATGTGCACGACCGAGGCCCGGCGCAGGGCCGCTCGCCCTGTCCGGGTGATGTGCACGATGACCCCTCGGCCGTCAGCCGGATCGTGCAATCGCTCGACCAGCTTCTCGGCTTCCATCTTGGCGACCTTGCGGGACAGCCCGGGCTGCGAGAGCACCACCCGGTTGACCAGTTCCTTGAGCCGGAGCCTGCCGTTGTTCTCCGACAGCTGGACGAGCACGTCGTAGCTGCCGAGCGAGATCAGGTTCGCGTCGTCCAGATCAGCGGACAGCCGGGTGACCATTCGCGCATGCGCATGAAGGAGGGCCGTCCACGCGGCCTTCCTGTCGCCTTCGAAAAGACCTGCCCCCATGTTTCCCCCTGGCAATGACCGAGCGTGACCGGGCGCGGCCCAGCCCCGACCCGCCGCATCCCGCAGTCGTGCACTGACGGTACGGTGCGCGGAGATCGTGCACCAGTGGGGACCCCCCAGGCAATGCGGTCACCTGCAACGACGCAGAGTGCCCGACTGCCCCTCGAGAGGAGACATGCCACTTATGGCGAAGATTGCGGTGACGGGCACCGTCGTCGAGCTGGACGGCGATGAGATGACCAGGATCATCTGGCAGTTCATCAAGGACAAACTGATCCTGCCCTACCTCGATATCAACCTGGACTATTACGACCTCGGCATCGAGACCCGCGACGCGACGTCCGATCAGATCACCATCGACGCCGCCCACGCCATCCAAAAGCACGGCGTCGGGGTGAAATGCGCGACCATCACCCCCGACGAGGCGCGGGTCGAGGAATTCGGCCTGAAGAAGATGTGGCGATCACCCAACGGCACCATCCGCAACATTCTCGGCGGCGTCATCTTCCGCGAGCCGATCATCATCTCGAACATCCCACGGCTGGTCCCCGGCTGGACCAAGCCGATCATCGTCGGGCGTCACGCCTACGGAGATCAGTACCGGGCCACCGACTTCCGGTTCCCCGGTCCGGGCACGCTGACGATCACGTTCACCCCGACCGACGGTTCGGCGCCCATCGAACACGAGGTCTTCCAGGCCCCCAGCGCGGGCGTGTCGCTGTCGATGTACAACCTGGACGACTCGATCCGCGACTTCGCCAAGGCCTCACTCAACTACGGCCTGGCCCGCAATTACCCGGTGTACCTGTCCACCAAGAACACCATTCTCAAGGCCTATGACGGCCGGTTCAAGGACATCTTCCAGGAGGTGTTCGACGCCGAATTTGCCATCGCCTACAAAGAGGCCGGCCTGACCTACGAGCACCGGCTGATCGACGACATGGTGGCGGCCGCGCTGAAGTGGTCCGGCGGCTATGTCTGGGCCTGCAAGAACTACGACGGCGACGTGCAGTCCGACATCGTTGCCCAGGGCTTCGGCTCGCTGGGCCTGATGACCTCGGTGCTCTCCACCCCGGACGGCAAGATCGTCGAGGCTGAGGCCGCGCACGGCACCGTCACCAGGCACTACCGCCAGCATCAAGCGGGAAAGCCCACCTCGACCAACCCGATCGCCTCGATCTACGCGTGGACGGGCGGGCTCAAACACCGCGGCAAGCTGGATTCCACTCCCGAGGTGATCGGTTTTGCCGAGGCGCTGGAGGACGTGATCATCAAGACGGTCGAAGGCGGCAAGATGACCAAGGACCTTGCCGGCCTGGTCGGGCCGGACCAGGAGTGGTTGACCACCGAACAGTTCCTCAACACGCTGGACCAGAACCTGGCGACACGGCTGAACGTCTGACGTTGACGACCTTGGTGGCGCGGATCAACTTCCTCGGCGGGGCTGAACGTGCCGGTTGTGGGACGTGTGTGACACGAGTCGACTACTTCATCCGCGCGACGGTGGCATCCCGGTTGACGGTCTGAGTTGATGGCGTGAGTTGGGCTCCGCTGCGCCCGGTGGGACGCTCCCGCCGGGCGCAGGCGCGCAGTGGCGCATTTCTCGAGCAGTGGAACCTGATCGTCCGCTACCATCAGCGGAACCAGTCGGCAGCCGCGATTCGTGAGCACCGTTCGCCGACGCAGTGCCGCTATTTCTCNAGGGAAGCAGNGTCCGTGNCCGACGCCGAGATCGTGAATCCCGGTGTTCGCACGCCTGCCTACCCCGGCCATTCTGACGGTCACCANTCCCTGCGAGGCCACTCCCGGCGGCACGTCGACCTGGCCCGCGTCGCCAGCGCCTTGTGTTGCGGCTGACCCGCTGATCCCTGGCGCCGCGCGCCTGTGGTGACTCGAGGTTCCTCCTCGGTCAACCGCGCGCGCACTGATCCTCCGGCTGCTGCCACCCGAGCCGCCCGATCCGTCGATCCGGTGATCAGCGAACCTCTGCGTCCGCTGCCCACTCCCAGCGCACCCTGGGTCCACCGAACGGAATGCGATGGCTGCCGTCCATCCAGCACCAACGACTGAGCGCCCCCTCGTCTCCGCCCGACCCGTCGATTCCGCTGCGATCGACATCCATCAGCACCTCTGGCCCGACGAACTCATCGAGGCGCTGCGCGCGCGCCGCGAGGCTCCGCGGCTCGACGGCTGGACCCTCGTCCTCGCCGGCGAACCGCCCTACGAGGTACGGCCCGCCGATCACGACCCGGTCGAGCGGCGGGCCAAGGACAGCGGACGGGTTGTCCTCGGGCTGTCCAGTCCGCTGGGCATCGAGGACCTGCCCGTCGCCGAGGGTGCGCCATTGCTGGACGCCTGGCACCAGGGTGTCGCCCGGCTGGCCGGGCAGTTCGACGCCTGGGCATCCGTCAGCCACGCCGAGCCCGATCTCGACGACCTGCGGGATCGGCTGGCCGCCGGGTTCGTCGGTCTGCAGATCTCCGCCGTCCAGCTCGCCACCCCGCGCACGNTGGAACGAACGGCCGCGATCCTGCGGGTCTGCGAGGCCGCCGGCCAGCCGGTGTTCGTGCATCCCGGGCCGGCCGCCGGTCGGGCCGGGGACGGCGCGGGCGCGAAGACCGAGCTGCTGCCGTCCTGGTGGGCTGCCGTGGTCGACTATCCGAGTCAGCTGCAAGCGGCGTGGTGGTCCTGGCAGTCAGTCGGCCGCCAGTTGCTGCCCGACCTGCGGATCTGTTTCGCGGCAGGCGCCGGCCTCGGGCCCGTGCATCACGAGCGGTTCCTGGCTCGGGGTGGCCGCCCGCTCGTCANCGATCAAGGGGTGTTCGTCGANACCTCGTCCTACTCACGGCAGGGCCTGGACAGCTTGATCCGGGTGCTGGGGATCGATCCGATCGTGATCGGCAGCGACCGCCCCTATGGCGAAGCCGCCGAACCCGACCTTGGGGACGCGGCCGCCCTCGCCCTGCGCCACACCAACCCGCTCCGACTCCTGGAAGGAACACGCTCATGACCGCACCCGCTGATCACCTCGTCACCACCGGCCGGCCCGTCGTCACCGACGTTGCATCCCAGGACGCCGTGGAGTGCGACCCGGTCGCCGACATCGCCGGTCGGGTGGGTGACGACGCCGTTCCCGCCCGCAGCGCCGTGGACATCGCGGACGTCCGGCCGACGGTCACCCTGTCATCCCTTCCGGTACGCGACCTCGACCAGTCCGAACTGCTCGACCTGGTCGCGTCCGTCGCCGGGCAGCAGGAACTGCTGGCGCCGCACATCGCGTTCAGCGACGACAAGCGGCATTACGTCAGCCTGCACCGGGATACCCATGTCGATGTCTGGCTGCTCTGCTGGACGCCGCAGAACGACACCGGCTGGCACGATCACGACATCTCCTCCGGCGCGGTNGCGGTCACCCGAGGGGCGCTCACCGAACACAACCTGGCGATCGGTGCGGCGAGCGTCCGGACCGACATGCAGGCGGGGTCGGCCTTCAGCTTCGGGCCCGACCACATCCATCGGCTGACCGGGCGCGACCCGGGAAGTGTGTCGGTGCATGCCTACTCGCCGCCGCTGTGGCGGATGGGCCAGTACACCCTCGGCCCGAGCGGAGTGCTCCGCCGGCGTTCGGTGTCCTACGCCGACGAACTCCGGCCGCTGGACGACATGGCGTGAGCCCGGGGGTCCCGCGACTAGCATCAACGTCCGTGGACCCCCCGCCTGCCAGGCGCTCGGCTCGGGCGGCCTCGCGCCCGGAGGCGGCCAGGTGAACGAGCTGCTGGGGGAGATCGCGCTCGTCCTGCTGTTCATCGCGATCGGCGGCCTGTTCAACGCCGCGGAGATCTCGATGATCTCGTTGCGGGAAAGTCAGGTGGTCCGACTCGCGCACACCGGGGGCAAGCGCGGCCAGCGCCTGGCCAAGCTGGTATCCGACCCCAACCGGTTCCTGGCCGCGGTGCAGATCGGTGTCACCGTCGCGACCATGCTGTCGTCCGCGTTCGGCGCCGCGACGGTGTCCGAGCGGGTCGCCGATTGGCTTGTCGAGGAGGGGATGAACCCCACCTGGGCGGTGCCCGTCGCCCTGGTCGGCGTCACGCTGATCATCTCGTTCTGCTCGTTGGTGCTCGCCGAGCTCGCCCCGAAGAGGTTGGGACTGCAGCGCAGCGAGAGCATCGCGCTGTTCGCGGCGGGGCCGTTGTCGTTGCTGGCCAGGCTGTTCCGGCCGGTCGTCTGGCTGTTGGGCAAATGCTCGGACGCCGTCATCCGGGTGTTCGGCGGTGACCCGAAATCCAGCCGCGAGGTGATGGGCCCCGAGGAGTTGCGTGCGCTGGTGCTGGCGCACGAATCGCTCAGCTCGGCGGAACGGAAGATGATCGTCGACGTCTTCGACGCCGAGACCACCCGGGTCAGGGAGGTCATGGTGCCGCGGCCCGATGTGGAATTCCTGCCGGCCGCGATGACGATCAGCCGTGCGGCGCGGTTGGCGCTGACCCACCCGCACTCGAGGTTCCCGGTCATCGGTCACGACGCCGACGAGGTGATCGGGGTCGTGCACATGCGGGACCTGCTGGTGCCGACGCATCCGCTGGGCAGAGCGGCTTGCGTCAAGGACGTCTGTACGCCGATCACCGTGCTGCCAGGCAGCAAGGTCGTTCTCGACGCCCTGCACGACATGCGGGAGTCCGGGCAGCATCTTGCGGTCGTTGTCGACGAGTACGGCGGCACCGACGGGATCGTCACGCTCGAGGATCTGGTCTCCGAGATCGTCGGCGAGATGACCGCCGGTCAGCAGTGCAGTGTGTCGCCGGCCGGTCCGCTGAACGGCCGCGCGACCCAGGTCGACGGCCGGCTGAACCTGGACGACTTCGCGGAGATGACCGGGATCGAGCTTCCTGCCGGCCCGTACGACACCGCCGCAGGCTTCCTGATGGCCGGGCTCGGCCGGCTGGCCGAGCCCGGTGATGCGGTGATGTGGGACGACCGCACGCTGACCGTCGCGGCGATGGACGGTCGGCGGATCGCCCGGATCGACATCAGCCCGCGCGCCGACGCCGACCACCGGGATCGCTGAAGACGCTCCGTGGCCGGAGGGGCCCTGGCCAGGATGGCAAGATCGCGTTCATGAGTTCCGCCACCGCCGCCGTCCGGCCGCCTCGCGTCTTGTCGGGCATCCAGCCGACCGCGGATTCGTTCCATGTCGGCAACTACCTCGGCGCCCTGCGCCAGTGGGTCGACCTGCAGGCCACGCATCAAACCTTCTACTCGATCGTCGACCTGCACGCGATCACGGCCGACTGGGATCCCCCCCTGCTGCGCAAGCGCACCAGGGTCGCCGCGGCTCAGTTGCTGGCGCTGGGCATCGACCCGGAACGCTCCACCCTGTTCGTGCAATCGCAGGTGCCCGCGCACACGCAGCTGACCTGGGTGCTGGAGTGCCTGACCGGTTTCGGGGAGGCCGGTCGGATGACCCAGTTCAAGGACAAGTCACAGAAGGGCGGCGCCGACCGGTCCAGCGTCGGGCTGTTCACCTACCCGATCCTGCAGGCTCGGTTCCCGACCTGGAGGTGCAGTACCAGGGCCGCGGTTACGGGGACCTCAAGAAGGATCTCGCCGAGGCTTTCGCGGCCTTCGTCACCCCGCTGCAGCAGCAGGTTGCGGTTTACCTGGACGACCCCGGGGAACTGGACAGGGTGTTGGCGGCCGGTNCGGCGCGGGCACGCCAGGTAGCGGATGGCACCGTCGCCGCGGTGTTCGACAAGGTGGGGCTGCTGCAAGGCTGACGCTGATCGGCTGGGTTCCTCGTCACAGATCTGCGATGAGTTCCAGTCGATCCGCGCCGTTCCGGATACGTTCCACCGCGCATTCCGGCAACCACCCGCAGACCGGACCAGAGCACCACCGTGCTCGCCGGCACCACCGAGGGAGCCAGCATGACACCTTCGACCAGAACCCCGCCGGTTCAAGCGTTGCCGGCCGAGCGCTCGTTCGCCAGCAGAATGGTGTTGCGGGGCAAGCGCATCGCGTCGAAGAAGAGCGTCAAGCACCTGATCCGCGCCGTCACCCGGTACGGCGACCGGCTGGGCAGCCAGTTCGCCGGGGCCATGACGTACTTCTCGTTCCTGTCCCTGGTGCCGATCTTGATGGTTGGGTTCGCGGTCGCCGGCATCGTGCTGGCCAACAACAAATCGCTGCTCACCCAGTTGGAAAAGCAGATCACCGAAATCCTGGGGACCGAACTGGCAGCGAAGATCACCCCGCTGATCCAAAACGTGGTGGACAATCCACTGGTCATTGGCATCNCCGGTCTGCTGATCGCGTTGTATGCCGGNATCGGCTGGATGGGCAACCTGCGCAAGGCGACGAGGGCGATCTGGCGTCCCGAGTTCGAGGAGAACAAGGCCGAGGTCGACAACATCGTCATCGCGACGCTGAAGGACCTGGGATCGCTGGCCGGGCTGGCCGTCGCGATCACCGTTTCGCTGGGGCTGAGCACGCTGGGGGGGCGGTTCCGGACGACACTGCTGAACCTGCTGGGCCTAGGCGATCATGAATGGCTGACAACGGTTGTCGCGATCACCACGATCCTGATCGCGATGGCGGCAGACATCCTGATCTTTCTGTGGGTGTACACAGTGCTGCCCGGCAGGGCCTTGCGGTCGCCGTTGAAGGCGCGGCTGCGTGGGTCGATTTTGGCGGCAATCGGGTTCGAGGTGCTGAAGTACGCCTTGTTGAACATCTTGCCGAACGTCACCGGCGGGTCGTTGACGGCGCAGGTCTTCGGTCCGGTCATCGGGTTGCTGTTCTTCTTCAATCTGGTCGCTCAGCTGGTGCTGTTCGTCGCGGCCTGGATCGCCACAGCGGAGGGCGGCCCAGAACTCGACGACGGCCCGCTGGAGGAGGTACCGGAAGCCACCGTCGTTGTCCGGAAGGACNTCTCGCCGTCCAGGGTCGCCGCGCTGGTCGGGGTGGGCGCAGCAGTCGGCTGGGGCGCGGCGCGTCG
>JGIcombinedJ26865_1000315_pt1 | contig 9924 bp, 7 predicted proteins | sample NGESurdeep072012_7_FD_26865 | JGI IMG/M metagenome (IMG submission 26865) | reverse complement strand
TGAGTGGGCTGGACCGCCGCGAGCTGATCGGCTCACCGGCGGACCCCGGCGGCACGGACCGGCTTGACGGCACGTCGGACGGCGGGATCTCCGACATCCAGGCCGGCGCGGTGGCTGCCTGGGGCGATCCTCCGGTGGTGCTGCGGTGCGGCATCCCGACTCCCGCCGAGCTGACCTGCTCCGCACCGGTCCAGGTGGTCGACGGCGTGACCTGGCTGCCGTTGAGCGGTCAGGGCGCAACGACCTACCTGGTCGTCGATCGCTCGGTGCGGGTGGCGTTGACCGTCCCCGACAGCGTGACCAGCACCGGTCCGTGGCAGGAGGTGTCCGAGACCGTCGGCCGCGCCCTGCCGCCGCGGGCGATCTGCGCCGACGGCGTCCCGATCCCCGCCGACGGCGAGTAGCCCCGCACATGGCGTTTCGGCCCGGCGGCGCGCCCCTCTCTGGCGCGGATCAACTTCGCTGGCGCGGCCAAAGTCGTTGACTCGCTTCACTTCCGTCACTTAACCCGCACGTTCGCGCGCGCGGTGGCAGATGATCCGCGGTGGCCGCGTCGACCGCGGCCGGGTGGGGGTGGGATCCCAGTCCTCTGGCGAGCTGCCGCAACCCGCGGCTGGCTGCGGTCGCGCGGACGAAGTCGTTCACTCGGTGCTCGTCCGTCCCATAACCCGCACGTTCATCCGCGTCGGGGAAGTTGATCCGCGCCAGAAAGGGGTCAGCGCAGGCCGGTGCCTCTGGCCAGTGCGGTGCGGATCAGCGTGGTGATCAGCTCCTGGTAGCCGAGCCCGCCGGCGGCCCACATCCGCGGGTACATCGAGATCGGGGTGAAGCCGGGCAGTGTGTTCACCTCGTTGATCACCACCTCGCCGTCCTGGCGAACGAAGAAATCAACCCTGGCAAGGCCCTGTGCGTCCAGCGCGGAGAACGCCCGCCGGGCCAGCTCCTGAATCCTGGCGGTGACGGCCGCCGGCAGATCGGCGGGGATGTCGAAGGTGGCGACGTCGTCGAGGTACTTGGCGTCGAAGTCGTAGAAGTCGTGGTCGCCGGTCAGGTGGATCTCCGCGGTCGGCGACGCCGCTACCCGGCCGTCCGGGTATTCCAGCACGCCGCACTCGATCTCCCGGCCCAGCACCGCGGACTCGACGAGCACCTTCGGATCCGTGCGGCGAGCGTGGTCGATCGCCGCGTCCAGGTCGGCCCAGGCGTCGACCCGGCTGACGCCCAGCGACGAACCCGCTCTGGCCGGTTTGACGAACACCGGCAGTCCGAGACGTTCCCGCTCGTCGAGCGTCAGGGAGGCGCGCCCTGGCCGCAGCACCGCCCAATCACCGACCGGCAGTCCCTCCGCGGCCAGCAGCTTCTTGGTGAACTCCTTGTCCATCGCGGCCGCCGAGGCCAGCACGCCGGCGCCCACGTAGGGCACCCCGGCCAACTCCAGCAGTCCCTGGATGGTGCCGTCCTCGCCGTACGGGCCGTGCAGCACCGGGAACACCACATCGACGTCGATGCCCGAGGCCGGGGCGCCATCCGCCGAGGCCAGCACCGCGGGCCCCGGCCCGCCGGTCAGCAGCGGCACCAGCGCCGCGGCGGTCGGGTCGGCCGGCATCACGACGGAGGACCCGGTGGTGACGGCCGGCAGATTCCGGCCGTCCCGCACCGGGATCGCCGCGGGGTCGATCTGCAGCCAACTGCCCTCGGGAGTGATGCCGATGGCGGTGACGTCGAACAGGTCGGTGTCCAGGTTGGCCAGCACCCCGGCGGCCGAGATGCAGGACACGGGATGCTCACCGCTGCGACCGCCGAAGACGACGGCCACCCGGATGCGCGAGGGGCTCATGGCGTCCCACCTTAGGGTCCCGAGCCCAGCCCCGGGACGCCCGGCCCGCGACTCGCCGGGCAGCCGGATCCGGACGCGCGCTCCGACGACCAGCCCGCCGACCGTGGGCAACCGCGACCGCCTACTCGGGCGAGTGCGGCCGATCGGTCAGGTACCGGATCATCTGCGTCGGCGGCAGGTGGCGGTAGCAGACCTGGTACACGCCTTCGGTGATCGGCATGTCGACCTGGTGACGCAGCGCAAGATCGCGCACCGAACGGCAGCTCACCACGCCCTCGGCCACCTGCCCACCCGTCGCCTCCATCGCCGCCTCCAGCCCGATGCCGGCGGCCAGCCGGCCGCCGAGGGTGCGGTTGCGGGACAAGGGGGACCAGCAGGTCGCCACCAGGTCGCCGAGCCCGGCCAGGCCGGCGAAGGTGGCCGGCTGCGCCCCCAGCTCCACTCCGAGCCGACTGACCTCGTTCAGCCCGCGGGTGATCAGCGACGCGGCGGTGTTCAACCCCAGCCCGAGGCCGTCGGCGATCCCGCAGGCCAGCGCGATGATGTTCTTCCCGGTGCCGGCGATCTCCGCGCCGATGACGTCGGTGATCGTGTACGGCCGGAAATAGGAATTCGCGCTGGCCACCTGAACGGCGACGGCCCGATCGTGATCGGTGCAGGCGAGCACGGTGGCGGTCGGCCGCCCCAGCGCGATCTCCACCGCCAGGTTCGGCCCGGTGAGCACGACGATGCGACTCGGGTCGAGCTGACCGACCCGCTCGATGACCTCGCTCATCCGCAACCCAGTGCCGATCTCCACGCCCTTGGCCAGTGAGACGATCGGCACCGCGTCGGGCAGCGAGTCGCGGAAGACCCGCAGGTTCTCGCGCAGCGCCTGGCTCGGCACGGCCAGCACCACCGCGTCGACATCGGCCAGCGCGGCGTCGAAATCGGACGTGGCGGAGATGGTCTCCGGCAGCTCGATGCCGGGCAGGTACTCGTCGTTGACGTGCTTGGCGCGCACGGATCTGGCGATGGAATCCCGGCGCGCCCAGAGCGTCACCGAACGGCCGGCGTCCGCCAGCACCTTGGCGTAAGTGGTCCCCCAGGAGCCGGCACCGAGAACCGCGATGTGCTCGATCGGCCTGACGGGTGCGGTCAATGCGTCCCCTCGTCCCCTTCCGGTGGGCGGCCGGCCACCGGAAGGGACGCCGGGTCGTTGGTGGCGGAAGCGGTGGCCGCGTCCTTTTTCGCCTGCCTGCTCGCCAACCGTTCGGCCTTCTTCAGATCGAAGTACTCCTTGGGCGGCGACTCATGACGGATCTCGGCCACCAGGTCGCGCAGCGAATCCATGATCAGCAACGTGGCGTCCCGGATCGCCCTGGCGTCCACCGGGCGGGAGCGAAGTTCGGTCAGGTCGATCGGATCGCCGATCACGATATGGATGTCCTTGCGGGGCAGCGGATGGAACCGGCGACCCTCGACGTAGGAGCTGTACACCTGGTGAGTCCCCCAGTGCGCCATGGGGATCACTGGGAAGTCGCCGCTGAGCGCGAGCGCGCCGACACCGGGGCGGGGCTTCATCGGCCAGTGACCGGGGTCGCGGGTGACGGTGCCCTCCGGGTAGATCAGCACCAGCTTGCCGTTCCGCAGGGATTCGGTCGCCTTCTCCAGGCTCGCCTGGCCGGCTCCCGCACCGTTGCGTTCGACCGGGATCTGTTCGGACCCGGCCAGCGCACCGCCCAACACCGGCACCTTCCACAGCGAGGCCTTGGCCAGGAACCGCGGGACCCGGCCCGCCTTGCGAACCACAACAGAGTCGTACAGCGGGTCAAGGTGCGAGATGTGGTTGGCCACCAGCAGGTACCCGCCGCTGCGGGACAACTTCTCCGAGCCCACGATCTTCTTCCGGCCGAGCAGGAACGCCGCCGGATACATGACGATCTGGCAGAACGTCAGCCAAGCGTTGCCTTTCTCGTACCAGGGACCTCGCGCCACTCTCGGCTCCTTCTCCAGCGCCCGCGGGCGACCAACGCCGGAGCGCCCGCGCCGGCGTTTGCCGATCACCCTAAGGCCTGCCGGGCCATGACCCCGGCGTCAGGCGATATCTGCTGTTCACCGGGTGTGGTGTGGCACCGGACACGCCGCACACGTGAGAATGACAGCGTGACCACCAGTAGAGGGACCAGGTCGACCGCAGGCACGCCCGCCGCGGGCAGGGCGCCATCGACCGGGCGCGCCACCACGACGACGCCGCCGGCGGCCGGGGCGCTAGCGGTGGCGCAGACAGTGACGACAGAGCAGACGACAGAGCAGACGACAGAGCAGGCACCGACACAAAAGGCACCGACACAAAAGGCACCGACAAGCGAGACCAACGGGGGCAGCAGCGCGGTGGAGGCCGAGGCCATCCAGCCGTTCCATACGCCGACCGGCACCCCCGCGCGCCGAGAGGTCGAGTCAGTCGACTACGAGCCGCTGCCCACCGACCGGTTCTCCAACCGGGAGCTGAGTTGGCTGGACTTCAATGCNAGGGTGCTGGCGCTGGCCGAGGACCAGAGCCAGCCGCTGCTGGAAAGGGCGAAATTTCTGGCGATCTTCGCCTCGAACCTTGACGAGTTCTACATGGTCCGGGTCGCGGGCCTCAAGCGCCGGCGGGAAATGGGTCTGTCGGTGACCAGTGCCGACGGGTTGACCGCGTCCCAGCAACTGGCGTTGATTTCCGCGCGCACCCAGGAACTGGTGGAACGCCAGGGCCGCTGCTTCACCGACGACGTACTGCCGGCGCTGGCCGAGGCCGGGATCCGCATCGTGCACTGGGAATCGATCGACGTCGCCGGCCGGGAACGGCTGGCCGAATACTTCAGCACCCAGATCTTCCCGGTGCTCACCCCGCTGGCCGTCGACCCGGCGCATCCCTTCCCCTACATTTCCGGGCTCAGCCTGAACATGGCGATCGTGGTGCGCGATCCGGAAACCGGACTGGAAAGGTTCGCCCGGGTCAAGGTACCCAACAATGTGGACAGGTTTGTCCGGGTGGCGCGCGGGGTCGACGATTTCCTGCCCCTCGAGGATCTCATCGCCGCCCACCTGGTCGAGTTGTTCCCCGGCATGGACGTCTCCGAGCACCAGGTATTCCGGGTCACCCGCAATGCGGACCTCGAGGTCGAGGAGGACCGGGACGAGGATCTGCTGCAGGCCCTGGAGCGCGAACTCGCGCGGCGCCGGTTCGGCCCGCCGGTGCGGTTGGAAATCACCGACACGACCAGCGAACGGCTGTTGACCCGGCTGCTGCAGGAATTGGATGTCGACCCGGCCGACGCGGTGGAAGTGCCGGGGCTGCTGGACCTCTCGAGCCTGTGGCAGCTCTACGGTCTCGATCGGCCGGCGCTCAAGGATCCCCCGTTCGTGCCGGCCACCAACCCCGCATTCGCCGAAGGCGAAACTCCCAAGAGCGTTTTCGCCACTTTGCGCGAAACGGACGTGTTGCTGCATCACCCGTACGAGTCGTTCGCGACTACAGTCCAGCGCTTTATCGAGCAGGCCGCTGCGGATCCGCGAGTGCTGGCCATCAAGCAGACGTTGTACCGGACATCCGGCGATTCCCCGATCGTCGACGCGCTGATCCAGGCCGCCGCCGCGGGTAAGCAGGTCGTCGCCCTGGTGGAGATCAAGGCGCGATTTGACGAACAGGCCAATATTTCCTGGGCAAAGGCACTGGAACGGGCCGGGGTGCATGTGGTTTACGGACTGGTCGGGCTCAAGACCCATTGCAAGACAGCCCTGGTGATCCGCCAGGAGGGCAAGACGCTGCGCCGCTACTGCCACATCGGCACCGGGAACTACAACCCCAAGACCGCCCGTATCTACGAGGATCTCGGGTTGTTGACCGCCGACGCGGACATCGGTGCCGACCTGACCGACCTGTTCAACGTGCTGACCGGCTATTCCCGGCAGACCGAGTACCGGAACCTGCTGGTGGCACCGCATTCCATCCGCAGCGGCATCGTCGCCCGGATCGAGCGGGAGATCGAGCACCAACGTGCCGGACGCGGCGGACTGGTGCGGTTGAAGATGAACTCGATCGTCGACGAGGGTGTGATCGACGCCCTCTACCGGGCGTCACGAGCCGGCGTCACCGTCGACCTGACGGTCCGCGGGATCTGCGCGCTGCGGGCCGGTGTGCCCGGGCTGAGCGAGAACATCACCGTCCGCTCGATTGTCGGGCGCTTCCTGGAGCACTCGCGGATCTTCTACTTCCGCAACGGGCACGGCACCGCGGTGGAATCGCCTGCTGAGACCGATTTCGGCGCCGACGAGCGGACCGACCATGCCGACCCGGCGGAACTGCCGGCCGGCCAGGAGGAGTACTGGATCGGCAGCGCGGACATGATGCACCGCAACCTCGATCGGCGGGTCGAGGCCCTCGTCCAGGTCAAGGACAAGTCGGCCACCGACCGGATGGCGGCACTGTTCGACATGATCACCCGACCGGACACCCGCTGCTGGGTGCTGGGTCCGGACGGTTGGACGAAGTCGCCCGCGGACGGGCCCGGCAAGGACATCCAGGAGGAGTTGCTGCGTCGAGGCAACGCACGGGCGGAATGAGACCAGCTCCGACCGACGGGCCGGGCACCGTCATCCGCGCTGCGGGGGCCGTGCTGTGGCGTCCGTCCAGGCGGCACGGTGTGCGCGTGGCGCTGGTACACCGGCCTCGCTACGACGACTGGTCGCTGCCCAAGGGAAAGGCCGAGGTCGGCGAGGTCCCGCATGTCACCGCCGCACGCGAAGTGCAGGAGGAGACCGGGTTCAGCGCTGCCATCGGGCGGTCGCTGACGACCGTGTCGTACCGCGTGCCGACCGGGCCGAAAACGGTGCAGTACTTCGCGGCTCGGAGCATTGGGGGCGCGTTCACCGCCAACAAGGAGGTGGACCGGCTGGAGTGGCTGCCGCCGGCCAAGGCCGCGGAACGGATGACCTACGAGTTCGACAGGGCGGTGCTGGGCACCTTCGCGCTGGAACCCGCCGACCTGCCGGCCGTGGTGCTGCTGCGCCATGGCAGGGCCGGCCACCGCGAGTCCTACGACGGCGACGACGACGACACCCGCCCGCTCGACGCAAAGGGCCGCCGGCAGGCGGAGGCCCTGGTCACCGAACTCTCGGCTTTCGCGCCCAGCGCCGTGCTCAGCGCGCCGTTGGAACGGTGCCGGGCAACGGTCGCGCCGCTGGCCGGCAAGATCGGATTGCCCATCAGCACCGAGTCTTTGCTGGCTGAGGACACCTACCGGGACGACCCCGCCGGGGCACGACGGCTGCTGGTGGAACTGTCCAGCGCCGAACCGGCCGGCGCCTGCGCGGTGGTGTGCAGCCAGGGCGGCGTCATCCCGGGCGTGGTGAAATCCCTTGCCGGGCGCTCGGATCTGGCGGTCGGTCAGGTCAGCACACCCAAGGCCGCCTACTGGTACCTGTGTTTCGAGGACCGCCGGCTCGTGCAGGCCGACCCGTATCCGGCGCCGGTGGTCTGATCCGGCGGTCGATCAGCGAGGCATCACATGCCGGCGGATCTCCATTCGGACCAGTTCCTGCCGAACATCGGGCGGAGAACGCCTGTGCTCGGGTAAGTCCGGCGACACCCCTGCCGGCGCCCCACGATCCAGGGCACCGGCCGGGTGTGCAGCGCGAATCCTGTGAATAGGCCGCTTACTTCGCGGCAGCCTTGGCGGTCGTCCGGCGGGTGGCCGGCGCCTTGGCCGTGGTGGCGGCCTTGGCCGTGGTCGCCCTGGTGGCCCGCGTGGTCGCTGCCTTCGCGGCTGCTGGTTTCGCGGCAGCGGCGCGGGTACGCGTGGCCGGCGCGGCCTTCGCGGCGGCGGCCCGGGTGCGCGGTGCGGTGGCAGCGGGCTTGGCCGCGGCCGTCGCGCGCGGTGCCCTTGTGGTCTTTGCGGCGGCAGCGGCCGGTGCGGTGGACTTTGCAGCGGCGGCGGCGGCGCGAGCGCTGGTCGGCTTCGCGGTCGCCTTCGGCAGTTTGACCGAACCGGAGATGACGTCCTTGAAGTACTTTCCGGGCCTGAATGCCGGCACGGTGGTCTTCTTCACCTTGACCGCTTCGCCGGTCCGCGGGTTGCGTGCGGTTCGCGCGGCCCTGGCCCGCTTTTCGAAGACACCGAAGCCCGAAATCGACACNTTCCGGCCGCGTTGCACCTCGCGCTGNACCAGGTCGATGAAGCCCTCGACCGCNGTCTGGGCGGCCTTCTTGTCGCCGTCCAACCGNTCGGCGAGCTGGTTGATCAGNTCGGTCTTGTTCACGGTCCCTCCCAGGACTCTCCGGCCCANGGCAGTGTGAGGGCCGATTAGCCGCAAACGGTAGGCGCAAATCCGGGCAAGCGCCAGCCCAACATGCCCAGGATCCTGTGTGTTCTAAGGGTTCTCACGCCTTGCACAAGCATCTCGAGGGGGGTTCCGGCGGCTCCGGCGGCAGTCCTTGGAGGAGCGTACCTTTCGTGAAAACGCTTGTCGCACAAGATGCTTCGTCGGCTAGACCGATAATGATCAGGGTCGATGCGGCTCACCCGGTGGTCGGCGCGAAGGCCGGCCGGCTGTTCTCAAATTCACTGATCTCATCGGCATGTCGCAGGGTCAGGGAAATGTCGTCCCAGCCCTCCAGCAGCCTCCAACGGGTGTACGGGTCAATGCTGAAACCGATCACCAGGGACCTCGCGGCAATGGTCTGCTGCTCCAGATCGACCGTCACGCAGGCGCCTGGTTCGTTTTCCAGCAACTTCCACAACAACTCGACATCGTCCTGGGTCACCTCCGCGGCGAGCAATCCGCCCTTGCCGGAGTTGCCGCGGAAGATATCGGCGAATCTGGACGAAATGACCACTTTGATCCCGTAATCGAGCAATGCCCAGACGGCGTGCTCCCGTGACGAACCGGTACCGAAGTCGGGGCCGGCCACCAGTACCGAGCCGGCGGTGAACGCGGGCTGGTTCAGCACGAAGTTGGGGTCCGACCGCCACGCGGCGAAAAGCCCGTCCTCGAAGCCGGTACGGGTGATCCGCTTGAGATAGACCGCCGGGATGATCTGGTCGGTGTCCACATTGCTGCGCCGCAGCGGGATCCCGACTCCGGTGTGGGTGCGAAAGGCGTCCATGGTTGTCTCCTGTCACGGGTGTGCCCGCTGGTCGAGCCGGAAAGGTCAGTCTGTTTCGAGGGCCTCGTCGGTCGGTCGGGCAGGTTGGTCGCGCCTGCTGATCGAGCCGACCGGGTGAGCCGGATCAGGTTCCCGCGGTGGCCAGCGCGCCGACCGGCTCGAGATCGGCCGGGGAGGAGAGGGTTCCGCGTACCGCGGTGGCCGCCGCGACGAGCGGCGAAACCAGGTGGGTGCGGCCGCCCTTGCCCTGCCGTCCTTCGAAGTTGCGGTTCGACGTCGAGGCGCTGCGCTCGCCGGAGCTCAACTGGTCCGGGTTCATCCCCAGGCACATCGAGCAGCCCGCACTGCGCCACTCGGCGCCCGCCTCGGTGAAAACCGTGTCCAGACCCTCGGCTTCGGCCTGCACCTTCACCCGCATGGAGCCGGGCACCACCAGCATCCGCAGGTCCGGGTCGATGTGCCGGCCGCGCAGGATCTCGGCAGCGGCCCGCAGGTCCTCGATCCGGCCGTTCGTGCAGGAGCCCAGAAAGACGGTGTCCACGCGGATGTCACGCAGCGGCGTGCCGGCCGCAAGCCCCATGTACTCCAGCGCCCGCTCGGCGGCGATCCGCTCGTTGTCATCACCGATCGCGGCCGGATCGGGAACCGACGCCGACAACGGCAGCCCCTGCNCGGGATTCGTCCCCCAGGTGACGAACGGCGTGAGTGCCGACGCGTCGATGATCACCTCGGCGTCGAAGACGGCGTCGTCATCGGTGGCCAGGCTTGACCAGTACGCCACTGCCTCGTCCCACAGTGCGCCGGCAGGCGCGTGATCGCGGCCGGCAACGTACGCGAAGGTCGTTTCGTCCGGGGCGATCATCCCGGCCCGCGCGCCGGCTTCGATCGACATGTTGCAGATCGTCATCCGGCCTTCCATGGACAGCGCGCGAATGGCCTCGCCGCGGTATTCCAGGAC
>JGIcombinedJ26865_1000309_pt1 | contig 10038 bp, 8 predicted proteins | sample NGESurdeep072012_7_FD_26865 | JGI IMG/M metagenome (IMG submission 26865) | reverse complement strand
GGCTGTCGAACCGCGACTTCGACACGCTCTTCACCACCGACAAGCCCGTCATCTTCGCCTATCACGGCTATCCGTGGCTGATTCATCGGCTGACCTANCGGCGACACAATCACGACAATCTGCACGTCCGCGGNTACAAGGAGGAGGGCACCACCTCNACGCCGTTCGACATGGTNATGATGAACGACATGGATCGGTTCCANCTGGTGATGGACGTCATCGACCGTGTCCCGTCGTTGCGATCCTCGGCNGCGCTGCTGCGCCAGGAAATGGTGGATGCCCGCGCAGAGGCGAAGCGGTGGACCCGCGACTACGGCGACGACATTCCGTCGGTCCGCGATTGGACCTGGCCGGAAGCCACCGGAGCCGGCGACGGCCCGAACGCCGGCGCGCTGNACGACACGAGTGCCGACTTCTCGCCGGCGGACTCGGTGCCGCGCAACTGAGGCGGAAGTAAACCATTGCTGGGACATGGTCGGTGGCCGCGTCCCAGCGGGGTAATGTTAAACGTGTTGAGGAATCGCGATTCTTCGGCAGAATATGGCACGCGGATGTCGTTGCGGGCTCGGCAGTGTCGCGGCCCGTCGAATGGCATTGAATGGCACCGAACGACTACCAGGCGGTCCCGGCGGTGGTCCATCACGATCGACCACCCGACGCCCACGGACATCAGGCGCCCACGGCCTGCAGGTCCACGACATCTCGACAATCGGCGCACCACCGCGACACGCACCAAGGTCAGTGTCGACAACTGCAGCGCCTCCTGGGAAAGCCTCCGGACTCAGCCGTACCTGACGGCGCTGCGCACCCCTCGCACTCCCAGGTTGTCGCCACGGGATCACGAGCACGTCATNTCGGGATCTCCAACAAGGCTGTCCAAAGGACTCAAGCAGCGACATCTGACCATGATCGCGATCGGCGGGGTGATCGGCGCCAGGCCTTTTCGTCGGTTCCGGCGTGGTGATCGCGAACACCGGCCCTGGCTCTTTCCTGGGTTACGCCCTGACCGGTGTGCTCATCGTGCTGGTGATGCGGATGTTGGGCGAAATGGCTGCCGCCCACCCGTCGACAGGGTCGTTCGCCGACTACGCGCGCCGGGCACTCGGCGGGTGGGCCGGGTTCTCCGTCGGCTGGCTGTACTGGTATTTCTGGGTCATCGTGGTGGGCTTCGAGGCGGTCGCCTGGCAGCTCCGATCGGAACGGCGGTGGTCCGGGCGACGCGCTGTGGCGCGACGAATTGTTCGGGCCGGTATTGACGGTACGGCGGGCGAAGGACGACAGCGAGGCCCTTGACCTGGTCAACGACAGCCCGGTTCGGTCTGTCGGCGGCCGTCTTCACCGACAACCTGCGGGCGGTGACGGCGGCGATCGAACGCGTCGACGTCGGCGTGCTGCACATCAACTCCGAGACGGCCGGGGCGGACCCGCACGTGCCTTTCGGCGGAGTGAAGCAGAGTGGGTTCGGGCCGAAGGAGCAGGGCGGTGCCGCCCGGGAGTTNTTCACCACCACCAAGACCGTCTATCTACGGGCATCCGGCGGGCTGCACCCGTGACCGCGACCCTGCCGCTGTCCGGAGTACTGGTGGCGGATTTCAGTCGGGTGCTGGCCGGGCCCTACGCCACCATGCTGTTCGGTGACCTGGGTGCCGAGGTCGTCAAGATCGAAAATCCGCACGGCGGTGACGACACCCGTTCCCGGGGGCCTCCTTTCGCCGCCGGAGAGTCCACCTACTTCCAGTCGGTCAATCGCAACAAGCGCTCGCTGGGCGCCGATCTCCGCGATCCGGCGAGTCTGTGCCGGGTGCGCGAACTCGTCCGGCGGGCCGACGTGCTGATCGAGAACTTCCGGCCGGGCACCATGGGCACCTTCGGCCTGTCCTNCGACGAGGTGCGGACGATCAATCCGCGGCTGGTNTNCTGCTCGATCACCGGATNCGGGTCGGGCAAGGGCGCCGCGATGCCCGGCTACGATCTGCTGGTCCAGGCTGTCGGCNGACTGATGAGCATCACCGGGCCCGCTCCCGACCAGCCGGTGAAGGTCGGGGTGGCCCTGGTGGACGTGCTGACCGGGCTGCATGCCGCGGTGGGGGTGCTGGCCGCGCTGCGAGGGCGGGAATCGACTGGCGAGGGCCAACTGGTCGAGGTGAACCTGTTGAGCACCTTGCTGTCCAGCCTGGTGAACCAGGGCGCCGGCTACACCGCCGCCGGGGTGATCCCGGGAATCCTGGGCAATCGGCACCCGTCGATCGCACCGTACGAGACCTTCCCGACCGCGGACCGGCCGATGGTCGTCGCCGTCGGCAACGATCGTCAATTCACGGCGTTGTGCNCCGGACTCGAACTGCCGGAACTCCCGGGTGACCCGCGATTTGCCAGCAACGCCGACCGGGTCGGGCACATCGACGAGCTCGCGTCCGTGCTGACCAGCCGGCTGATCACCCGTTCCGCCGCGCAGTGGAGCGCCATCCTCGCGCCGCTGGGCGTGCCGTGCGGACCGGTCAACGATCTGGCCGGAGCCTTCGATCTCGCCGAGACCCTCGGTCTGGAGCCCACCATCCAGGCGGGGGACGGGGCCGACGCGATCACCCTCCCCGCCAATCCGATCGGGCTGAGCGGAACCGGCATCCAGTCGGCATCCCGGCCACCCCGGCTCGGCGAACACACCGCCGAACTCGCCGCCTGGCTGGAGCCCCCACACCGCGACCCCTCACCCACCCGCCCAGCGCCCAGGAGCACACCATGACCACCGCCACCCCCATGAGGGATCCGTTGGACTTGCTCGACACCTCCTCGCTGCTCGAACCGGAGGAGCGTGACATCCAGGAGGTCGTCGGCCAGTTCGTCACGGACAACCTGCGCCCGCACGTCGGCGACTGGTTCGAAAACGCCCATTTCCCGCGGGAAATGGCCGCCGAGCTGGGCAAGCTGGGTGTTCTCGGCATGCACCTGCAGGGGTACGGATGTGCCGGTGTGAACGCCGTCAGCTACGGTCTGGCCTGCCTCGAACTGGAAGCCGCCGACTCCGGTTTCCGCAGTTTCGTGTCGGTGCAGGGCTCGCTGTCGATGTACTCGATCTGGCGGTACGGCTCGGAGGAACAGAAACTCGAATGGCTGCCGCGCCTTGCGGCCGGCGAGGCGATCGGCTGCTTCGGCCTCACCGAGCCCGATTTCGGCAGCAACCCGTCCGACATGCGTTGCAGGGCAGTGCAGGACGGCAGCGACTGGATCCTCAACGGCAGCAAGATGTGGATCACCAACGGCGGCATCGCGGACGTGGCAACGGTATGGGCGATGACCGACGACGGCGTGCGTGGATTCCTCCTCCCTCGCGGAACGCCGGGCTTCACCACCAATGACATCAAGCACAAGATGTCGCTGCGGGCATCGATCACCTCCGAACTCGCCTTCGACGACGTGCGGTTGCCGGCGTCCGCTGTGCTGCCGGAGGCGAAGGGTCTCGGCGCGCCGCTGTCCTGCCTGAGCGAGGCCCGGTTCGGCATCCTGTTCGGCGCGGTGGGCGCGGCACGCGACTGCCTGCAATCGGCCCTGAACTACGGTGATTCGCGCGTCCAGTTCGGCCGCAAGATCAACGGCTTCCAATTGACCCAGAAGAAGCTCGCGGACATGGCGGTCGCGCTGAATTCGGCGATGCTGCTGGCGATTCATCTTGGTCGGTTGAAGGAAGCAGGACGGATCAGGCCCGAGCAGATCAGCGTCGGCAAGCTCAACAACGTGTCCCAGGCGCTCGCGATCGCGCGCGAATGCCGCACCATCCTTGGCGCCAACGGGATCTCGCTGGAGTACTCACCGCTGCGGCATGCGAACAACCTGGAATCCGTGCTCACCTACGAGGGCACCAGCGAGATCCACACGCTCGTCATCGGGCAGGCTCTCACCGGGTTACCGGCCTATCGCTGACTCGTCGCCACGGCCGCTCGGGAAGGCGGCGGGGAGCCGGCGTCGGGTGCTGAGCTCACTCCAGCCTTCGGAGCAGTGGATCGGGCCTCGGGGCGGCTGCCACCACCCGGATCCGTGCGTCCACCACGACAAGGTCCCTCCCGCGGCAGATCACCGGGTTCAGATCGAGTTCCGCGGCGTCGGGGAGGCCGTCGGCCAGCGCTCCGGCCCGGACCACCACATCGCACAACGCGTCCCTGGACACCTCGGCGGCGCCCCGGTAGCCATCCAGCAAGGGTCCGGTCCTGAGTTCACCCAGCATGGCGTGCGCGTCGTCGACAGCCAGCGGGGCGAGCCGGAAGGCCCGGTCGGCGATCACGTCCGCGAGAATTCCCCCCGCACCGACCATCACCACCGGGCCGAACCGTTCGTGCTGGACCGCACCGATGATCATCTCGATGCCCGGCGGCGCCATCGGTTGCACCAGCACTGCGGTGGAACGGTCATCGAGCGCGTCAACGGCTGCGACCGCAGATACTTCTCCGAAGGCGGCACGCAGGGCCGCCTCATCGCTGACACCCACCCTGACGCCACCGATCCGGGTCTTGTGCCGGCCGCCGGAGGCGAGTTTGACCGCCAGCGGATAGCCGAGTTCGGCACCCGCCAGCGCCGCGGCCTCGACGTCGGTGACCACCCGCTGCGCGCATACCGGAATGCCATAGGCCGCCAGCACCCGCGCGACATCGTCTGCTGCCAGCCATTCCTGCCCGACGGTCAGCGCCCGGTCGATGACCTCGGCGGCCGCCGCGACGTCGATGCCTGCCGGGCGGGTTGGCGGCGCCGTGCGAGCCGCGGCGATGCGCGCATAGTTGGCGGCGGTTGCCAGCGCGACGGCGGCCGGTTCGGGAAAGGTGAAGACCGGCAATGCTCGCATCGACTCGTCCCGCCGGATCGAGGAGGAGGTGCCACCCACCCGCACCGCCACCACCGGCTTGGCGGCGGCGCTCGCGGCGTCGGCGATCAATTCCAGTGCGTCGTTGGGATCGGCGAGGGCGGTATCGGTCAGCACCACCAGCACCGCGTCCACCTCGGCGGCTGTCAGCACGAGCTGCACCGCATCACAGATCTGGCTGGGAATCGCGGTGGCCCCGAGATCGATCGGGTTCCCGGCGGACGGCGCGGTCGGCACGATCGCCCGCAGTTGTTGCGCCGTGGAAGGTTCCAGTGAAACGACCTCCAGCCCAACACTCTCGGCGGTGTCGGCAGCGAGAATGTTCGGGCCGCCNGAGTTTCCGATCACGGCGACGCGATTCCCCTGCGGCAGCGGCTGATCACACAACACCCTGGCGGCGCTGAGCATCTGCTCCATCGTGTCCACCCGAACGACACCCGCCTGGACGAAGAGCGCGTCAATCACGTCGTCGGACGCTGCCGCCGCAGCGGTGTGCGAGAGCCCCGCCCGTTGCCCGGCCGTCGAGCGACCGGCCTTGATCGCGATGATCGGCTTCCGCCGGGACACGCGGCGGGCGATCCGGGCGAACTTCCGCGGGTTGCCGAAGGACTCCAGGTACATCGCGATGACCCGGGTGCGGTCGTCGTTCTCCCATGCCAACAACAGGTCGTTGCTGCTCACGTCCGCCCTGTTCCCCACGGAAACAAATTGTGAGACACCGGGTCCCCACCNNCTGGCGGCCTGGACGACCGCGATCCCGAGCGCTCCGGATTGGGAGACAAGGCCCAGCCCACCGGTTTGCAGGGGCAAGGGCGCGAACGTCGCATTGAGGCGAACGGCCGGATCGGTGTTGAGCAGACCGAGGCAGTTCGGGCCAACGAGTCGCACTCCGTAGCCGCGGGCGATACCGACCACCTCGTCCTGCAAGATCCTCCCCGCGGGGCCGGTTTCGCCGAATCCGGCGGTGACCAGCACCACGCCACGCACCCCGCGAGCACCGCAGGCGCGCACCACGTCGGCGACCCGGCGCGCCGATACGGCGACGACGGCGAGGTCCGGCGTCACCGGCAGCAGGTCGGCCGACGCCACACAGGGGACGCCCAGCACCGTTTCGTGCCGCGGATTCACGGCGTAGACCTGGCCGGTGAACCCGCCGGCGAGAATGTTGCGCAGGATCTGATGGCCGACCGCAGACGGCCGTTCGCTCGCGCCGATCACCGCCACCACGGCCGGGGCCAGTAGCGGACGAAGACTCGCCTGGTCGGCGGAGCGTTCGCGGGCGTCGATCGCGCCCACCGCCTCCTGGTCGGGGGTCAGGTCGATGGTGACCTCCGCGGTGCCACCGTCGTATCGCACCACGGTGTGAAACCCGGTGTCGCGCACCACATGCATGGCCAAGTAGTTCTGCACGAGAACGTCTGCGATGAACTCCCCGATGCCGGCCCGGCGGGCGTCCTCGGCGAGGTGCTCGATCAGCAACGTGCCCAGCCCGACATGCTGGCTGGCGTCTGCGACCAGCAACGCCAACTCCGCGGAATCGTCGGTCAACCGCTCATAGGTCGCGACACCGACCAGTCGGCCGCCCACCCAGGCGGTCAGCGAATGGTGGGCGGGACCCGGCGGTCGCCCGAGCCGTCGCACATACTCATCCGTCGCACCGCGATTCAAGCCGAAGAAGCGCAAGTAGAAGGACCGGTCGGACGCACCCCGGTGCAGCTCGCGCAGAGCGTCCAGGTCGGTCGGTACCACGGGTCGGATGTGCACCAGTCCGCCGTCGGCGCGCACGGCATCGACACCGCCACGTCCACCGACCGTCACACCTCCACCATCCCCTACCCGCATAGCCGGCGAGGGTCGTTCGGGGTGTCGATCCGGTCACCCCAGAGGTGTCCTGCACGGGCGTTGACCTGGGCTGATCAGCCGGATCGCCGGTGGTCCCGGCAACCCAGGGCGGGTCTGGCCCGCGAAGAAACGCGCGCTACGACGACGCGGCGGAGCCGGCGTCTACCCGGAAGACCGGATAACCCGGCGCGATCTCCAGCAGTCGCGCGTCCGAGCTCTTCGCGTCGACCCCGTCGAAGAAGACGCCGACCTCGAACTTCCACCGCTTCAAGTACCGCCGGAGAATCACCGGCTTGTCCCCATCGGGCAGTTCGACGGCGCGGAACGGCTCGATGCGACGTCCCAGGCGGAGTTCTCCGCCGCCGGCCACCCGGATGTTGCGGACCCACTGGGTCTGCCCGCGCGGCGCCACCAGATAGCGCTGACCATCAACGACCAGCAGGTTGACCGGGGTGGTCCGCCATTCCCCGCTGCGCCGGCCACGGACCCGCAGTTCGCGGCTACCGAGGATGCTGACCCCGGCCCGGGCCAGCCAGGCCACCGCCGAGTTGAAGACAGTGGTCGCGCGGCCCGGCTCGAGGTACCGGTCGCCTCGTAGATCCGTCATGTCCAATCCCTTCGGTTCGTCGTTGAGAGCACTGCTCTCGTTACAGAGCATGCGCCGCAATATTCACCGAGTCAAGAGCGGTGCTCTCTTTGTGCACTGGCGCTCTTGCGTGCAGGTATGGTCGGACCGGTGAATGCCTCGACGTCGGCGCGCGCGGTCGCCCGCCGCGAACTCACCCTGGCCATCACCACCGAGGCCCGCCGGCAGATCGCCGAGCACGGCGCGGACGGCCTGTCGTTGCGGGCGATCGCGCGGGAACTCGGGATGGCGTCCTCGGCGCTCTACCGGTACTTCCCGAGCCGGGACGAGCTGCTGACCGCGTTGATCATCGAGGCCTACACCGCGCTGGGTGATGCCATCGAGGCTGCCGACGCACGCGTTGACCCGACCGATGTGACCGGACGCTGGCTCGCGATGTGCAAGACGGTGCGGGATTGGGCTCGGCAGCAACCTCACGAATACGCACTTCTCTACGGATCGCCCGTTCCCGGATACCGCGCACCCGCGGACACCATCGATCCCGCGGCACGGATTCCGCTCGCCTTGCTCGGCCCGTTGCGTGACGGCTGGCGCGCCGGGAGCGTCATCGACCGCACCACCGTTCGGCTGACCAGCGGTCTGTCCGGTCAGCTACACACTCTCGCCGAGNAGATAGCGCCGGACCTGCCGCCGGCGGCGATCGGCGNNGCGATCAGCGCGTGGACCAGGCTGTTCGGCCTGATCAGCTTCGAGCTGTTCGGCCATCTGGTCGGCAGCGTGGATCCTGCCGACGAGTTCTTCGACCATGAGATCACCGCGATGGCAACCCAACTCGGATTACCGGCGAGGACTTGACGGCCGTGGAAGGTTCCTCCTGACATCGGCCCCGGCTTGCCGGCGAGGGGTTCCGCACAGCGAAAGAACCGGCCGAGCGAGCCGGTCGCGGGGATAGTTTGTTCGCGGGACGAAGCTCACCGCGCCCTGCGGGTAGCCCCCTGGAGGTACCGGTGGAGATTCGGTGGATCACGACGACCGGGGTGAAACACNTTCCNGANGCCGACCTGGCGGACGCCGCCGCCCGTACCGACGGCGTCATCTGGGTGCATCTGGACCATTCCGACGAGCACGGCATGGCCCTGCTCGTCGAGATGATCGATCCGCGTAGGGACGACCTCCGCGATGTGAACAACCGCACCCCGGTGCCGAAGCTGCACATCTACCCCGACCACCATTACAGCGCGATCAACGGGCTCGCCCGCGGGTCCGACGGCTTGCTGCATTTCCAGCCGCTGAAGACGTTTCTGACTCCGCGCATGCTGTGGACCGTCTTCGGACCTCCCAACGCGACGATGTCCAGTGCGGACGTCAACCATGACCTGGACATCGTCCGGGACCAGGTTGACCTCGGAGAGATCTGTCCCGCCACCGCTTTCGACCTCATCGCCGCGATACGGTCGGTGATGCTGCGCGGGCAGGAGGAGCTGATCGGCGGAAGTGCCCGCCGGGTGGCTGATCTCGAGGGTCGGGTGATGACACACGACCCGGTCGCTGCAGAGATGGTGCTGCAGGACCTCTTCGAGCTGCGGCACGACCTGCAGACGATTCGGATCAACGCGGCCCAGGCGTACGAGGTGTACGACAATCTGCTGGACCTGCTCAGCGTCGACGAGACGGTGATGCGCATCGACACGAAACGATTGGCGTTGATGCGCCAGCAGTACGGGCATCTGAAGAACTCCGCCGACCTGGAACGCGAGTACCTGCAGGAGGTACTCGACCTTTTCCAAACCCGGGTCTCGAACGAGCTGAACCGGTTCGTCCGCAAGATCACCGCGTGGGGCACGATCGCGATTTCCTGGACTGTCGTCGCGGGGATCTACGGGATGAACTTCTCGAACATGCCGGAGTTGGGCTGGTCGTTCGGATATCCCGCCGCGCTGACCCTGATGCTCGTGCTGGGGGTCGTGCTCTGGTACCTGTTCCACCGGAAGCACTGGCTCTGAGCCGGCACTCACCCGCCCTGGGACCGAGCATGAAGACCTGATGTGTTCTCCCACTCGTTGGAAGGCGGCACAGAAGGGCGAGCCCGCCAGCGGCGGTGNCGGACACTGCCCTGGTGACCATCTACGACGAACCGAAAATCGATTGTCACAACCACCTGCTCGACCCGGCTCACTTCCCGTACGCGCCCGACGCCTGGTACGACCCGGTCGANAACGAGCAGGGCACGGCACGCCAACTCACCGATCTGTTCGNCGCCTACGGGTCGCGTCACGCCCTGGTCGTGGGACCGAACTCGGGCTACGACACCGACAACCGTTGCCTGCTGGACTTCCTCGATCGTGGCAACGGACGTTTCAAGGGCGTCGCGGTGGTCGACAACCACATCAGCCGCGATGACCTGGTGAAGCTCCGCGAGCGNGGGATCGTGGGTACCACGATGCAGGCCGCNTTGCTGGGTGTCGACGCCTTCCGCGACACCGGAACGCTGCTGCGGGATCTCGCCGAGCTGGACATGTTCGCCGACGTGCAGGTCCAGGCCGATCAGCTGATCGACATGGCCCCGATGCTGGAGCCGTCCGGCGTGCGGGTGCTGATNGATCATTGCGGTCGCCCCATCCCCGGCGCGGGGCTGCAACAGCCGGGTTTTCGACGGCTACTGGATCTGGCCGCCAGCGGCAGGTACTTCGTGAAGATTTCCGGTCTGGTGAAATGCTCTGCGACGAGATATCCCTGGCACGATTCCTGGCCATACGTTGAA
>JGIcombinedJ26865_1000308_pt1 | contig 10043 bp, 9 predicted proteins | sample NGESurdeep072012_7_FD_26865 | JGI IMG/M metagenome (IMG submission 26865) | reverse complement strand
CGGCGACGCACCCGCCGAAATCCTCAGCATCTTCGGGCGCCCGGGCGAACGCATGACAGTCAGAGCAATCGTCGGGTAAGCCCGGGCGGTGATGACAAGCGAGTCGCTGGACGAACGAGCGGATCTGGGATCGAGCCGAGCACCGGATTCGAACCGGTGTACGCGGCTTTGCAGGCCGCTGCCTCGCCTCTCGGCCAACCCGGCGAACATCCGGTCGAAGCCCTCGGGCGAACCCTCGGTCATCGCCGACGAGGGATAGTAACTGCTGGACGACAGGGGTCAGCGGAGACGCTCAAAGTTCTGCTGCAATTGCGCCTGCCCGGTGGCAATCCCCCGAAACCGTGGAGACTCTGATTGATGTGATCTTGTAATCCGGAAGGGGAGCGCCGCGCGCCCCAGGGGGCAGGTTTCCTGGCCTGCCCCCTGGCCGGTCGAGCCCTTGCTCCGGAAGTTTCGAGCCCATGTTCGTCGTCTTGAGCAGCTAGGTGCATTCACGGGTTTGGGATATACCGCTATTGCCACTCGAGCACCTTGCCCGTGTTCGGCGGTGTCGCTGTCCCCGGCTATCAGTCGCCGATGCGCCTGTCCAGCCGCACCAGGCTCGACCAACACCTGCGCCCCCAACGGAGCACGGTGGGACGTCGCCCAAATGGGTAGGAGCTCGCCCGGCGACCCATGATCGCCGCCACCGCTGACGCGCCGGCCTGGCTCCGCCGCTCCGACCAGGCCGTCACCTGGGCCCGCACCATGCTCAGCCCCCGCCGCGCCGCCTGGTTGCGGGCATTCCACGCCGTGGTGTCCGGGGTGGTTCGGGCCTTCGGTCCGGACGTGCTGGTCACCCAGCACGGCACCGACTCCCAGTTACCGTGTTCTCCACCGTCGGGTTCGGGGACATCACCGCCAGGACCAACCCGGCTCGCAGCCTGCGACCATTCAGTTCAGATGATGTCCAACTTCGTTGTCATCAGCCTGGTCGCCAGACGATCTTCGGAGCTGTCGACGTCGGTCTGAAGTAACGATCAGCCGATTCCAACCTTCTGATCCGTGTTCGTCGATGGTGCCAATAACAGATTGGGACGAGGCTCGTGATCTCGACCTGCCAGGTGCAGGCCCATGCATGTGCCGGCGTCGGTCCACCGTCGTGGGATCCCCGACCACTCTTCTGGGCTCGCCGCTCGGAAGGTGTTCAGGTCGACGCCCCTGTGGCGAGCTCGTGGCTCCAGGACCGGGCCGGGCCCTCACGCGGGGCGGAGTCGGCGCGAGTTTCCGGGCCATCTCGTCCATGCAGGGCACCGCGGTCGCTGCGGGTTCAAGCGCAGCCCGACATCGGAGCCGCCTTCAGGCTCCGCATCAATGTGCACGTGGGAGCACGACTGCGACGGCGGCGAGGAAACGTTCGGGGTCTCGACCGGCCGAAACTGATTTGCTGGAAGAAGGGGCTTCGTGGATTCGCCGTGACGGGTTACGGGTGGTACCGGGTGGTACCGGGCGTCCATGTCGGTGACCACGCCCGTTGGTGACGATCAGGTGGTACGTGTTGGAGTATCCCGGGTGATGGTNATCCGGTTGGCCTCGGTGGCCAGATCACTGGTCATCGCGCTGTTCCGTCCAGCGTTGTGATGGTCNCCTGCGGGCTCACAGCGACGACTCGGACCGCCGGATTCACGTTCCGGTAGTAGTTGGGTGGATCCCGGTTCGCGCGACCTGGTGCACGGGGTACGTCCGCTGCGCACGCCTGCTGGGCGGCCGCTCCGGTGAACCCGTCGATCTTGTCCAGGGTGATGAGCGCTGCCGCGGGATCCACCGCGCGGACGAAGCCATAGACCTCGCCGTCGAGGTCGGTCCGCGGAATCATTGACCCGATGGACGCCGGGTTTCTCGCGTTCGGTGATGATGAGCTTGCCGTGGCCAGGGCGGACGCGGACGCCGCGGAGGAGGCCGTCGGTACCGAATGTGACGCCACGTTCGCGGTGCCGGCGTGGAGCTGCCGCAGCCGATGGTCGTGGCGACCGCGACGAGCACAGCGAACGACATCAGCGATGTTCGACTGATCACGCTCATCGCGATCCCCTCTTCCGCCCGAGGGCTCGCGCAGCGGGGGGACGCTGCGCGTACTTCTTTTGAGCACTACGCCGAACCTTGGGTCAGTGGCGTGGATGATCGTGTTTTCACTCGCCAGCGCGGTTTTCGATTGGCCGGAAGGTATATCCGTCTTTCTTGCGAACCACCTGCCGGGTGAGCCGTTCACTGCGAGTAGTGGTCCGCCCGCGGGCGGGCCGTTCTCGTCCCCGAGCGGACGGTGAGAGAGCCTGTCTCACAGGTCTCCTCGCTGCGCGGAGCGCTCCGGGCGCCGCTGTCCGGGATTGGGCATCAAGGGTGTTTCGGTTCTGGACTGCCCCCGTGATTTCGCGTCCGGACACGGGTCGCGGGTCAGGGGAGGTGACGCTTCCCGCCCATGATGCCGAGGGTGCTGGCCGGTGGTGTCCACCGGCGTGACGGTCGGGTGAGTTATGTCACCGGATAATGGGTTTCGCCAATTAACGGACCCCGATGTTGGCCTGTTGTTTGAATTGATACCAATTGCGGGACTTTCGGCCCTATGCCACGGGGGCCGGGCGGCGGTGGGGTTGCCTCGACGGCTCCATTCGCGGCCGATCGGGGGTTTCTGCCACATCTGATAGCGGATAATCCCGATGCGCAGCGCCTGTGCTGGGAGGTCTCGTCATGACGATCAGCCATTCCGTGAGTGACCCCGAGCCGCCGACTGTGGGCGGCCCCTTCTGAGCCGGCCTTTTCCACCAGCCCAGTTGCATTTTGCGTGGAGGGACAGCGGAGATGAAGATCAGCAGCGACGCGGGTGATGCGCGAACAGCGGTCACGATCAACCCCAAGGGTGCGGCGGCACACCAGGCCAGCATGCCCGGCCTGGCCGAAGTGTGGTTGTGGGAACACCAGCTGGTCGAGTTCGGTACCCGCTACACGGGCAGCGGTGGTCACGCCGCCTATGTGGATTGGCTGACCCATCAGCTATCCCGGGTACCCGGTTTCACGGTGCGTACCGACCGGTTGACGTTCAACCGCTGGCTGGCACGCGATTTCGCCCTGCGGGTCCAGGTCCCCTCGACCGTTGGCCGCTCCGGCCCGGTCCCGCTCACCTATTACTACCCCTATTCCGGGCAGACACCGCGCCACGGTGTGACCGCCAAGCTCGTCGACCTCGGCGTCGCTCCGGTTCCCACGACGGCACCAGCGGGCTCGGACGCTGCGGCGGCGTTCTGGGCACCGGCCAAGGACGGCATCGCCCTGGTACGGACCGCGCCGTCGGTGTTTTCGCTGACATTGGGCCAGTCGGCGATCGGCGGTTACCGGCCGGGCAAAACCTCCGCCCAGACCGCCGCGGACTACACCGCCTACGCTTCCGCGCTGACCAATCCCACCTGGCAGGGCCTCCTCGCGCCGGTCGGGTTGCTCGACGCCCGCAACGCCGGGGTTCTCGGGGTGGTGTGCGCGTGGACCGGGATGCCCGACGACGAGGTGATCAACCAGTACAACCCGCTCATCACCGGCTATCCCTCGCCATCCGGCCTGGCAACCGGCGCCGACCCCGGCTGCCCAGCCGTCTGGGTAGGCGACTGGACCGGCGTCGAATTATCCCGCCTCGCCGCCAGCGGCCAAGCGGACGCCACGCTGGTCCTCACCGCCGACATCACCGAGGGCGCGGCGACCGAAACAATCTGGGGCCGGTTGAAAGGCTCCGGGGACACCGGCCAGCACATCATCATCAACACCCACACCGACGGGCCGAACGCCACCGAGGAAAACGGCGGGCTCGGCCTTGTCGCACTCGCACGACACCTCGCGGGCCTCAGCGCCCGACAGCACGACATGTACTTCGCGTTGGTCACCGGGCACTTCCAGCTGCCGCAGTTCACCCCGAACATCCCCAACCCCAAGAACATCGAGGTCGGCAACGACGCGATCAGCGTGTGGATGCTCGACCACCCCGAGATCTACCAGGCCGCCACCCTCGGAGTGACCGTCGAGCACCTCGGCGCCACCATGTGGAGCACCGACCCCGCGACCGGGCGGTACGCACCCACCGGCGGTTCCGATTGGGGCACCACCTACACCATGCCGCGGGACATCACCCGTCTGGCCAACGCCGAACAGGACGCCTACCTCGCCGCCGTCACCGCGGTCAACGCCACCGGCTGGCCAAACCATCCCGTGGCCACCGTGCGGCCCGGAACGATTCCCTTGTATCTCGGGGAGGGCGCACCGCTGTACGCCGCCGGACTCGGCACCGTCTCGCTCTGCCCCACGCCCACCTACCTTCTGCAGGCGGGCGACGCGCACCGGCCGCACCACCTCAACCTCGACAAACTCGACAAACGTTTGATGTACGGCCAAATCCTCGCCCTTGCCCAGACCATGGAGACCCTCGACGCCGCACCGGCGGACGCCCTGTAAGTCAACGGCACCTCGCGGACAGCCGCCGGAGACCGCTCCGTGAGCTGTGACGATATGAACAGTCGAGCGGCGGCAGGCCGCACGGCCTTGTGTCATTGCCGCTTGATTCCCGTCTCGTGACCTGGGTCGGCAGGAATGAACACGTCGACTGACAGGCCGTGGCTGCGGTACTACGGCGGGGTGCCATCGACCATCGCGTACCCACGCATCACGCTGTACGAGGCTGTCGCCGCGACGGCCCAGCGGCAGCCGTCGGCGGTTGCCTGGGATTTCAAGGGCACCACGGCGACCTACGGTGAGTTGCTGGCCTCGATCGATGCGTGTGCCAACGCGCTGGCCGCACTGGGGTTGGCGGCCGGTGACCGGCTGCTGATCTCGATGCCGACGGCGCCCAGCGGCGTCATCGCCGTTTATGCCGCCAACAAACTCGGTGTGGTGGCGGCGCTGATCCATCCGCTGTCCACCGAGCGCGAGATCGAGCAGTACCTGAACGAGAGCGGAGCGCAGGTCGCGCTGACCCTCGACGCGTTCGCCGGTGTGTTCGCGCGAGTGAAACCCCGCGAACCGTTGCGGCACATCGTGCTGGCGCGCATCGGTGACCATCTCTCGCCGGCCAAACGCATCGGCTTCTGGCTGACCAAGGGACGCAAGATGGCGCCTGTGCCCGACGATCCGCGGGTGCGCTGGTGGAAGGACTTGACGTCGGCCTCGCACCCGCCCGCGGCGCGCGCCTCGACCGGGACGGAAGACCCTGCGGTGATCCTGTTCTCGGGCGGCACCACCGGCGTGCCGAAGGGTGTCGTGCTGTCCAGCCGCAACGTCATCGCGCAGGGCATGCAAGCGGCGGCCTGGGTTGGTATGGGCCCCAGCGATTCGATCCTGGCGATTCTGCCGATCTTCCATGGCTTCGGCCTTGGCGTGTGCGTGAACGCCGCATTCCTGGTCGGCGCCACCTCGATCCTGGTGCCGCAATTCTCCGCCAAGATCGTGGCGAAGCTGCTCAAGAGCGCGCGGCCGAACCTGCTCGTCGGCGTGCCGACGCTGTACGACGCACTGACGAAGGACCCGTCGCTGGACGAGAGCGACTTGTCCTGCCTGCGCGCGTGTTTCTCCGGTGCCGACACGTTGCCGCGGCCGGTGAAGGAACGGTTCGAGGCGCTGGTCGCCGCGCACGGCGGCACGGTGAAGTTGCTCGAAGGATATGGGGCTCACCGAAGCGGTGACCGCGATCATGGCGATGCCGTTGACCGAGTACCGCGAGGGCTCGATCGGTGTTCCGTTCCCCGACATGGACGCGGCGATCTGCCGCTACCGCACCACCGAAGAGCTTCCTGCCGGCGAGGAAGGCGAGATCTGCGTGTCCGGTCCCGCGGTCATGCTCGGCTATCTCGAGGATCCGGCGGCCACCCGCGAGGCGCTGAAAGTCCACGCCGACGGCCGCACCTGGCTGCACACCGGCGATCTCGGTCGACGTGACACCGACGGCTTCTTCTACTTCACCGTCCGCGCCAAACGCCTGATCAAATCCTCCGGCGTCAACGTCTACCCGGCGCAGGTGGAAGCCGTTCTGCGCGAACACCCGCTCGTCGCGGACGCCTGCGTGATCGGGGTGCCCGACCCCGCGCAGATCGAACGCGTCAAGGGGGTGCTGGTGTTGAAAGACCCCGCGCAGGAATCGGCGGCCACCGCGCGGGCCTTGATCGACTTCTGCGCCGAGCGGCTGATCACGTGGTCCCGCCCGCGGGAGATCGAGTTCCGCCGGGTACTGCCGCTGACGCACATCGGCAAGGTCGACTACAAGGTACTCGTCGCCGAACACACCGACAAAACCCCGTGACAGGCGGACAGCGCGCTCCTCCGCGTTGCGGGCACACCCGACGTGCGCACCATGTTCACGCCGCGCGGCGTCTCCCGGGGGGGACACACGCCGAGAAAGCAGACGCCTCGGCATCATCATCGCGTCGCGGGTTCTGCTGCACCCCCGAATGCGTTACAGCGGCTGGCATCTTCTCCGCCAACGACTCCCGCCCTGACCGTTTGCCCGGCAAGAGATCAAGGCTCATGATGGGAGCTCGTAACCGCTTCGCCGCTGGTCTGCCCGGTGAGCTTCAAGGGGAGCGCAACTGATGACCTACAGCCACATTATCGACGTCCCAGCACCGATTGAGTTCTATGACGTGTCGCACGCAGCGATCAGGGAGATCGCCGGGCCGGACGGCGTCGACGGCCTTCTTGTTCACGTTGGACGGGCGACAGATGCGGGTTTTGAGATCGTCGAGGTCTGGCAGTCAAAGGAACACGCCGAGCGGTTCGTGCAAGACCTCTGGCCCAAGGTCATGGCCACGATTCCGGGCGGTGCCGGCATGGAGGCACCGCTACCTCGGGAGTTCGAACTTCGTGGCCTGAACATCGTTGGCAGGGACGACCTTTTCGTCTGACCAATGCCGAAGTGCCGGTGTCTGTCGAACCCGGCCACTGACAGGCGGGGTGTGGTGCGGCGTCGGGCATCGCCCCGCCTCACCTCGGGGAGCCACAATGCCTGGTGCTCCCTCAGGCGTGGGTATCGCGTGGCCCTCGACCAGATACGCGCCGATGCCCGAACCGCCAAGACGGTGCCTCCGGCCAACTCGAACCCGGATGCGGGCGACGGTCCGATAAAGGGTGAGCAATGGGTCGGCGTTCGCTGACCCGGCGATCTGCCGCCAGCGGTCAAAGACGCTGGCTGTCCTGACATCAGCACCCGTGCCTGAGGGGCGTCACCCATGTCCGCAGCGTGGCGGCGAGCGGTTGAGGATCCCGGACGTCAAGTCCCGAGCCGGACCAGTGCGACGGCGTCAAACCGCCATGCTCATCATCCAGGCTTCACATGGGGCGGATAGCCCTCGTGCCGAGGATGCCAGGAGGAATCGGCGGCAAGCTGCCGCCGGCGCCAGACCACGCTCATCACGATGCTGGCGAGGGCCAGGGCTGACAGCGCGAGCATCTTGGCGGTAAGGACATTTCGCAACGCTCTGCTCATGGCTTGTTCACCGCCGCCCACCAGGCTTTGAACCAGACCAGGGCAGTCCTACCTGCGACCCCGGCGGTGAGCACCACGATGGACCACGTCAGCACCCGCTCCTTGACGCTCGGCCCGCCTTCCATCTGTCGATCGTCCCACGGCCGGCGACGTCGAATGGCTTGAGCGTTGAACGATCGTCAGCGCAACAGGGCAGCAAGATCGTGGCCCCCTCGAACTGAAGGCGCCGCACCGTGGGTGTAGGCGACTGTTCCGTTATGGATTGACGACGATCGGTCAGCATCATGTCGAACCGACTCCGCTTATTGCCTCTGCGCCATCACTCTGCACCCGAGTTGATCCCTTTTGGCCGTGGACGACCACGAATGATCACGCTAATAAGGGGTATGGCGCGTTGGCGCTGATCGAGAACGGGCGTTGTCATGGACAAATGGTGTTCAAGGTCGCGTCATCCTTCATGGCGATATCGACGGTTTGGGTCTCGTCGTCGTGAACGGTAAGGACAAGGCCCTCCGCGGCACAGGTCCGGGATGAAGAGGGTCTCTCGTGACTGCATAGGGCACATGAGCAGGAGGTGTTGCTCAGCGACGTTGGCTGGGATCGTGCCACGAACATCGATTGCGCAAGTCTCCGTCAGCTTCACGGCCCAGACGGCGATGCCGAACCGCACCTGGCGAGCGATCTGTACCGCGACTTCCCAGGGGTGATTTGGCGAGTTTTCGCCGCAGGGCGGTCCTCCACGCCCGTCCGGCATCGCGTCGTCAAGTAAATGTGTGTCGTGGACTGTGGGGCTACTGGGGCATGCGGCGACGGTGGTGGATGCCGCCGCGGGCCGCGCGGGGACTGAGGTAGGTGCGGCGCAGTGCGGCCTGGTCGGGCAGTTCCAGGGGCGTCATCTCGGTGCCGGTGATGGCGGTCAGGAGGTGGTCGGCCAGGGCAGGGTTGCGGGCCAGGACCGGGCCGTGCAGGTAGGTGCCGGTGACACGGTCGGTGAGGACGCCCTCGGTGCGGTGGCCGGTGTGGTCGCGGGTGCCGTTGCCGGTGCCGGTGACCACGGTGCCCAGCGGGGCGGTATTGGGGCCGAGGGTGGTGATGCCGTGATGGTTTTCGAACCCGGTGAGCTGCCCGAGGCCGGGAATGACGCAGGTGATGGTGATCTCGCCGACCGCGCGGCGCGGGCCGGGGGCGGTGGTGACGTCCAGGACGCCGAGCCCCGGACGGTCGTGGCCGCTGCGGTCGCGCATCGATTGGCCGAGTATCTGCAGGCCGGCGCATATCGCCAGGACGTGGGCGCTGCTGTCCAGGGCGTGATGGAGGTCCCGGTGGCGGCGGAGCCAGTCGACGGCGAACAATTGCGCGGTGTCCTCGCCGCCGCCGAGCAGGTACACATCGCACCCGGCGGGTGGGGTGGTGTCCGCGGTGATGGTGAGGATTTCGGTGGGGATGCCGCGCCAGCGGGCGCGGGCGGCGAGCACGGCGGCGTTGCCGGTGTCGGCGTAGGTGCCGAGGACGTCCGGCAGCAGCAGACCGATCCGGATCGTCGACGCGCCGGTCACCGGGGCCCGGCCCGGACAGGGAGGCGTCGGAGCAGTTGGTGGAACGCGGTGTAGTTGGCCACCACATCGATGCTCCCGGGCGGCAGCAGGGCCAGCGCGGCGACCGGGTCCGGTTCGGTGCGGTGGTCCAGGCCGGCGTAGGACAGCCGCACCCCCAGGTCCGCGGCCCGTTCCCCGCTGGCCACGATGATCGGGCAGGGCAGCTTGTCGAAGGGCACGTCCCACAGCCAGGAGGTGTCCCGTCCGTCGGCTTCGCGGGCGTTGATCACGATCAACACCGGCCGCGCCGGGTCGATCACCGGCAGGGTTTCCGCCCACCCGGCGGGGTTCTTGGCCAGCAGCATCCGCAGCTCCTGCCGGCCGCGGTGGATGACGGCGAACCGGCCGGCGACCGTGGCGAGTTCGCCCATCGCCGCCGCCGCTTGCTCCGGCTGGACGCCCACCGCCGCGGCGGCCGCGACGGCCTGCGCGGCGTTGCCGATGTTGCATCGGCCGGGGAGCCGCAACGCCAGCCGGGTCACCTGCCGCCCGGTGCAGAGCAGGTCACCGTCCAGCCACCAGTCCGGTTCCGGTCGGGTCAGCCCGCAGCCGCAGCTCCAGGCCGGTCTGTCGGTGTGCAGCATGTTGCCGCACCGTGGGCAGGTCGCCGTATCGCCNAGCCAGCCGGCGCCGGCCGCCACCCAACACACGCGGGCCGCGTTGCCTGCTGCCCAGACGACCATCGGATCGTCGGCGTTGGCGACCACCACGGTCCGGGGAACCCCGGCCAGTGCTGCGCCGACGGTGGCCGCGACGGCGCGGACCTCGGTGCCCCGGTCCAGTTGGTCCCGGGTCAGGTTCAACAGCACCACCACCGCCGGCTGCACCGCCCGGGCCACCGCGGCCAAATGCCATTCGTCGACCTCGAGGACCGCGTATTCGGCGTCGCCGGCCGCGGCCAACGCCGCGACCGCCCCGTCGGCCATGTTCGACCCGGTGGCGTTGTGCGCCACCGGCCC
>JGIcombinedJ26865_1000307_pt1 | contig 10070 bp, 10 predicted proteins | sample NGESurdeep072012_7_FD_26865 | JGI IMG/M metagenome (IMG submission 26865) | reverse complement strand
GGCTTAATTAAGCACGGTTTCACGTCACGTAAAACCTTCACGCTGGCTACAGCGCAGGCTTCGGCTCACAAAATTTAAGCTTTTTAAACCCTCTTAAGGGAAAAACAGAAGTCCTTTCACGCCTATTTGCCTAAGGAGGTGGTTCGATGCCTACGTACATCCTTTTAACCAAACTAACCACTGAAGGCAGGAAAACAATACGAGAGCGACCCAATCGCATTCAGGAAGTCGATCGAGAGATGGAGGCGATGCAAGTCAAAGTNATATCCCANCATGCAGTCGTGGGGCCATACGACTTTGTGAACATCGTTGAAGCGCCTGACAACGAAACCATTCTGAAAGCCTCGGTCGAGCTCGGGGCGCGCGGTACGGTTCAAATAATGAGCATGCCTGCGATACCGATCGACGACTTTATCAAAGCAATAAAGGAGCGGTAAGCAACTTTTAGTCTGAAGCAAACGAGCTTAGCACTGAGCGTGCAGTTAAGAAGCCAACAGTTAGCTGAGAAATCTACACGGCCCAAATAGAGTATCTGTCAATCAATAGATCGCGCAGCACTTCTTAGGTTTGACCTCTTGACTGTAACGTTTCAGTTATCATGCGAAGGATGATGTCCGGGACCTCCCGATTGCGCAGGTTCATATCCTTTACTTTATCGAGTTCGATCCATTTGGCACCAGTCACGCCTTGTCCAACGGTTGGAAACCCGCTTACGTACTCCGCTTCATAGCAAATGAGCAGCACTTGTTCGTCCCACTCCGAGTTGGGGTCATACGACACGTACGCTTTAACCTGACGAGAAACGGCGACTTTCACGCTTGTCTCTTCGAAACACTCACGAGCAGCGCACTCTTCCAAGGACTCGCCCAGCTCTAGTTTTCCTCCAGGGAGTATCCATCGTCCGGCCCAATAGCCACTTGCTTGCTCAACCATTAGTACGAGATTGTTCCTTATGGTGCACGCCAGGCAGCTCGTTACGTATTTGCCGCTCATCATTCACAATGAGTCAAAGATGTTTATTTAGTTAAGCACATTCAGCAAGCCGGGGCTGCAAACAAGATCCCGTTGAACGTTGAATCTCCACGACACCGTAAACTGAATCGGAGTTATGTCGAAGGATATATATTCATAATCATAACTACATCCTAAATTGCATTCGAGATGAGCGTCGAAGAGATAGAAGTTGAAGAGGCAGTCGCCGCCTACATTAAGGAGCAAGGGAAAGATTTCAGAGTGACGACTACGTGTTCCGGTGCTCTGATTTTGCCAATTTCTATCAGTCCCCCTAAAGAGACAGATGTCGCGATACGCATAGGCGAGAACACGCTGTTCGTTTCTATTTATCAAGCGCGCTGGATAAAGCGGATCGACCGACGAATGCTCTATTATCGTGCTTTGCAGGAATAGCGGGCGCTTTCCCACCACATCGCTGTTTATTTTCTTTTTTTTAAGTACTAAAGGCCCATGCCCTCTGTAGTGTGGACAGCTCGTCGCATCTCTTCTTGTAACGCAGGCGGCACGCCTTTAATTTCTATGTCAAGGAAGCCCCGCACGATGGCGGACGTAGCCTCATCTTCGCTAAGTCCCCGTGTCATAAGGTAGGTTATCTCCTCTTCAGCGATTTTCCCCACTGCGGCTTCGTGTGACATGTCGACATCCGGAACGGCGCCATCGAGTTCGGGGACCGCAAAAATCCTGCCGTGGTCACCCAGCATAAGTCCGCGGCATTCGAGATGTCCCTTGACGTCACCGTGGAGAGCGGTAAGGTTTCCGCGCGAGATGATCTCGCCGCCATTCGTAATCGTCCGCGCTATCACGTCTGCCTTGCATTGCTCAGCTTCCAAGATTACTCGCGCTCCTACGTCCATATGTGAGCCCTCCGTTGCGTACAGCAGTGAATACGATAATGCGGTGGCGTTCTCACCTACGCAACGGATCGTTGGGTACATTTGTAAGCTCTGAACGGGCTTCAAACAGACGTAATTGTTGATAAACGTGGCATCCTTCTCAACGATGATTCCGCTCCGCGGGCGAACAGCGACTTCCGGGCCCCAGTTGTGAATCATCGAAAAGGAGCATTTCGCGCCCTCCTTGATGAAGAACTCAGAAACTCCGACGTGAATTCCGTGGGAAAGCTCGTCTGCGGTTCTGCAGCCCGAGATTATGTGCATTTCCGAGCCCTCCTCAGCAATGATGATGTTGTGCACGTTTTGTGACAGGCTCTCTTGGGCTAGGAACATGCACGCCTGAATTGGCAAGATAGTCTTCGTGCCCGCCTTTGCCCGTATGAAGTAGCCGTTGCTGAAATTAAGAGCGGCCTGGGCGGTGTACTTGTCAGCGTCAACCGCGACCGTTTTCCACCAGTAGTCTTTAAGCCAGTCATACTTCTCGAACGCTTCGGTCACACTGAGCACTTCGACGTCCTGTGCCGAGGTCTTCGAGTAGACGACGCTTGTATCGAGCTGGAAATATGAGCCCGATCGCTCATCCTCCTTTGCATCTATTCCAACGCCAAGCGACTGACTCTGGTAGTTGGAGGGCAGCGTCTTGAGTGTCAGGATTTTCTTGTGGGCCGGGGCATTCGACGTGTAACTCTCAAGTGGTATGTCAGGCCCGAACGCCGCCTTCTTCCCACGGGCCTTTTCGGCGCGTTCGGTTAACTCATCTATATTTGACATTTTACACACTCCTCATAACCAAGCTCGCAGATATCATTGAGGAGTTCACCTGGGTTGCCGGAACACGCGATCTTACCGTCAACGAGAACGTGCGCCCTGTCAGCCTGCACGATCTTTAAAATGCCTCCGGCGTGGGTAATGATAAGTCCTGATTTGCGTCGCTTGCGCAAGCGCTTGTCTCTGTCGAGCAGCTTGTTGATCGTCTCTCCAACGAGTTCGATATTCTCGAGATCGACCCCGGAATCTGGCTCGTCAAGCAGCACGAGGTCGGGGTTTTGGGCGAGGAGTTGCAACAGTTCGGTGCGCTTCACCTCCCCACCTGAGAACCCAAAATTGACATCCCGAGTCAGAAAATCGGGCGAGATGTTGATAGTTTTAGCGACTTCTTCGGTATTGAAAGGCTGAGTGCCGTGTTTAGCGGCTATGTCGACCAAATCCTTGAGCTTCACCCCATGAATGGCCGGCGGGTGTTGAAATGAGATCCCGATACCAAGACGCGCCCGCTCGTTTACGGGCAGATGGGTGATATCCTCACCTTTGAAAAGTATGCGTCCCTCGGAGACGTGGTAACGGGGAAACCCCATGATTGTTAACACGAGAGTGGTTTTTCCCGAGCCATTTTGGCCAAAGAGGGCATGAGTCTCTCCTTCGTTCACCTTAAGGTCTAACCCCTTAAGGATTGGCTTACCGTCGACTTCTACGTGCAAGTTTTGAATATCAAGCATTTGCCATTCCACCTCTATTTTTACTCTTCAGAGAACAACTTTCTTTTCCGTTACGATCCGTCTTTGTGTGTGTCGTACGCAGTATTAAGCACGTCCTTAAACACGTCGCCCCCATCGATGACGACCTCGGGCCAAATAGAGACGCCCGAGTGCACGGTAACAGAATCGTTCACAACGACTCGCGGACCGATGACGGTGTTATTTTCGAGAACGCAATGGTCCCCTATGCTCGTTCCGTTGTCGACAATAGAACCCGAAACGGCCGTATGTGCACCGATCTTGACGTCGTTGTACACAATCCCAGAGAGCACTGACGTGTCATCGGCGATATCACAGCCGGACCCTATGGTCGTATAGGGGCTGATTAACACATTGTCGCCGATAACGGTGTTTGCGCCAATCACCACCGGGCCAACGATAGCTGAGTTTGACCCGATCGACACGTCAGTTCCGATTGATGCGGGGCCGTTTAGGCGCGCGTCTTTAATCTGGAAGTGTCCGACGATTTCTGTTCCGCGCAAGTTGTCGAGCAACCACCTCGACGCCTGTCGATAAGCCGTTGCGTTTCCAATGTCGGTCCAGTGTCCGCGCGCCATCCACGCCGACATACGCTCACTTGAACTGAGCAGCCGCGGAAAAAGGTCCTTAGCAAAGTCAAACCGCTCCTTTGGGATGTGGCTGAAGAGCTCAGGATCGCACATGTAGATACCCGTGCTTGCGAGATTGCTAAATATCTCGCCGGAACTCGGCTTCTCTCTAAACCGATGCACTCGATTATTAACGTCAATGTCAAGGATTCCGTATTCGCGTGGATCGTCGATGGACATCGCTCCGACTGACAGTATGCTGTCATTCTTACGATGGAACTGGTAAAACTCGCGAAGGTTAAAGTCCATCACGTGATCTCCTCCAACGACGAGAAAGGGCCCGTCGTTGAGGAGGTGCTCAGCGTTCTTGACGCTCCCAGCAGTGCCCAACTTGTGTCTCTCGCGAATATAGTTTATCTCTACACCGAACATCAGGCCATCGCCAAGGTACTCTTCGATGTTCCGTCCCAGGTACCCGAGGGTGATGACGATGTCGTTGAAGCCATTTGCTGACAGATGTTCGACGAGGTGACCGACTGACGGTTTGTTGAGAAGCGGGATGCTTGGCTTAGGCCGCTCGAAGGTCAACGGTCTGAGCCTCGTGCCGGCACCGCCACACATGATACACGCTTTCATCTATTTTTCTCTCATTCGTGGATTTATGGCCCGAGAATGTAGCCTCGGCGTATCAGCTTCATGAAAGAAATGCATTGACCAAACTTAAAATATTGCCTTTGCGAATTGCGTCGATTAAAAGATGTCGTTTTCGTTAATATTATCGAGTATGGAATCCCGGGCGTCAAGCTCGTTAATCGAGTCAACGTAGCACTCAAGGTGGACAATAAAATCTTCGAGCTTGTCAAAAGGAACGATGAAGCAATCGCCCTCACACAGAAGTGCATCGTCTATCCAGCTTACGATGACGGACACGCTGCTGACGGAAAACGCTCGGTCAAACTCGCCACAGCGGGCGAGGTGTTTTCGCGCCTGTGCCCGAATGGACGAGCTTCTAAGACGCGCCTTGCCGTACCGCTTGGCATCGATGAGCAGGGTCGTATCAAAGCGATAAGCGACGACATCAATTTCGTAGCGCCTACCTGCAGCCACGAAGACCTTCCTAAAATGAGTTGAAAAGCCGGCGCACTCGAGGACGTCACGGATTTGCTCCTCAAACTCTTGCCAGGTAGGCACATAGTCTGCTTCTGCACCCGCATCATAGTCGCCGAAGAGCGTAAGCAACATGAGTTACTCCGTGTCCTCCTTTTCCTCGTCTACATCCTCCTCTTCAATTTCCCTTGCGGCACTCCTGAGGCTCGCAGCCATCTCTTTTTTCAAAATAGCGATCTCCTTGTCGACGTCGACCGTTGGCGTTGACACGTCTTTGCGAGCTTTTACCGGTTCTTCAGTCGATCGTTGCACCTCTCGCGCTTGCACGTCGGTTTTGCGCTCGAGGTCGGCAAGCTGTTCAACGGCTCCGTTAAGCGCTTGTTTGGTAAGTGCAAGGAGTGAGTCGCCGCTGCGAAATCGCCGATCCTCCGTTTTCAGAAGCTCGTACATAAGAAGGATCCGAAGCTCTTTGATCTCGCTCTTGAGATCGCGGACCTCTTGGATGAGGGCGTCAATTCTGTCGTTTTTTGCCGCAGGCATTACGTTTCCATTTCGGCAAGCACGCTGAGGACATCCTCCGGCTCGTATCTGAGTTGAATCTCTCGCGTTCTTCCGCGTGTTCCTTTACCTGTAAAATCAGTGTTGATAAGTCGAATTGAATCAAGCTTGGAGACAATGTCATAAAATCGCGTATAGCCGAGGTGCGTCTCCTCGTTGAACTTTTTATAGAGCTCCCCCGCTTTTATCTTTGCCTCTTGCCCTGCGATCAGTTTAAGAAGGTCGCGTTCTTCTGCGCGCAGCGATTGGATTGAGTACGTGAGATGAACGAGGCGCGATTTTTCATATGAGTGCTCTACATCGTCTGCCGTGACGTATCTTCGCGCGCTTATCTCCGCTCTAAGTCCAATTTTTCTCAAGAGGTCGATCCCCACCCGTAGGTCGCTTGCCTCTTCCACATGATCAATGACCCTTTCAAGCACATCTTCAGGAACCACGTTTGCATAGAACCCGCGCCGCACGCGGTCTCCCAGAATGTCGCGTACCTCGGCACGGGTATAAAGCGGGAAGTATACATCCTCAGGAAGAAAAACCGACATCACACGAGGGTCGAGTTGCTTCGACATCTCAACCGAGAGGTCGCTTGATATTGCGATGACCCCGATCTTGACCTCTGCTGACACCTCGTGAGCTCGCAGGAGTGCATACAGGACTTTGTTGACCGTGTTCTCATAGAAGAGATAATTGACATCATCAAGAGCGACGATGAGTACCTTCTCCTGATCGATGAGGTATTTCGTAATCTTTGTGAAGACACGTTTGAATGAAACGCCCGAATCGGGTGGCGTATACTTGAAGAGTTTCTTGTAGATCTCTGAGAATATCGCAAAGCGAGTTCCGTCGATTTGACAGTTTATATAAACCGGCACGACGCTGTCGGTGTAGTTTTCAATCTCTTCGAATACCTTCAGCACTGCCGTGGTCTTTCCTGTGCCGTGCGGCCCTGAACATAGACTGTTGATTGGACGGGCGCCCCGCAGTGCGGGACGGGCGGCGATCTCAAGAGCGCGCATCTGCGTCTCTCGATGGGAGAAGTGCTCTGGGATGTGGTCTAATTCAAAATAGCGTTCATCCTTAAAGAGCGTCTGATCCCACTGTAACAAATCCTTAGACGGTAATTTATGAGGCACGCCAATCGATTAAATGCTCAATTTGCATGCTATTTAACGTTATCCTGCCGAACGCGGGGATATTCTCTGTTCTGGGCGAATGGTGCCAATTAGGGCGCTATATGTGCGTAAAAATCAATTTCAGTGAACTCTTGTGAACGTGAGCGGATAAAAATGACAGAGCGTCCCCTTGACCGCTCACCGAGTTTTGCAAGGGGCATTACGGGTGTGATATACGATTACTTTCACGGCGCTCTTACCGTGCGCTTATCCCTTATCGATTCGTCGGCTCACTTGGTGAATCTATGGTAAGTGAGACCTTTCGTGGACTTATTGAACGTGCTGATTACTACGCAAGACAGGAGAAATTCCGCAAACTTGACGAACACCGTAATCGTCTGGAAAGGATCGAGCACAGCGTGCTTGTTCATTCATAGCTCTTAATTTGAGGGAGGTCGTCAAGCCTCTAGGTCGTGCTTTTTTGCCGCACGATCCATTTTTCAGGGTGGGTTAGTTCATCAAGCGTGGGAATGTCGCTCTGAGAGCGCCAAACCCTGTTAACGAAGTCGATCCCCTGACTTGTTTCAACGTGTGAGACGAACTGCTCTCCGAGGACATATTGCTCCATCTTCATACCAAGTCCTGTCGCGCGCTCAAAGAACCGCTCTCTCCCGCTTTTGTTCCTTCTCCGGAGGTCAAAAGCGCGCTTCATGTGATCATACGTTGCGAACAACTCCTTGCCGATCCTGTCCATGACAAAATCCGAATAGCCCTCAATCACGCTCATCAGAGCTTGAATCTGATTTAGGAGGTCTATTTGTTCAAGAGATAGAGCGGCGTGCAGGAGAGAGAATTGTCCTCGTTCGATGTAGTAACTCGCAACGGCGCGCGTCCGTGCTTGGACGCCGTCTGAAGCGAGTCCCTCGTTAGTTGCCTCAAGATATCGTTTTAGGAGTTGGTTTACATGTCCTTTAAGCCACGGCACCGACTCGAACACGACAGCGTGAGTCACCTCGTGGATAGCGATCCATCGCCGAAAGTCATTTCCCGCAAAAGAGAGTTGGCGCTCGACTATTTCGATATTCGGTTCCACAAAATAGATCTGCCCACTTACGATCTCGCGCCCGAAAAGGCTTGGGTCGTACTGACCGAGGACCTTTTTTGCAAGGTAGCCAAGCAGAAGGCTAAAACCGACTGTTGAGATGACTTGATTCGACTTGTACACCCCCCTGCTTATAAGCGAATCACCCTCACGCGTCATAAGCGCCTGTTCGAGCGGCGCAAACTGATCAGCGAATGCATTGATGTTCGTCTTTATCCAATCATACCTGTCAAAGACTCGTATTTGACGAGCGCGTGGTGCTTGAAGCCCAGTTACTTCGATGATTTGCGGCATGGCTGCGTCCACAAACCCGCTATACGTTGGCAAAAGCCGTTTTTTATCTGCGTGAGGCCATCGCTGCGCGTCGCCGACGTTTGCCGCGTTTTTCGCCACTTGCCTCCAGTCTACAGCGCCTGCAGGCGAACGTAAGAACTGCAGACCGGAGTTTAGCACCAATCTTGGAATATCGACCATTATTGTCTGTCCCTTGTCGAGCGAGTTGTTTATATTAGCTTCCCTTGACAAAGTTTTACAGTGCGCAAAGAATAGGCCCCAGAAATAGTGCAGTTCGTGTGGTCGCACAAGCCGATCGTTTGCACCTACATAAAGTCTACTAAGCCCATCTGTTTCGAGGCGTCGCTCTCGAACAACGAGTTGACTGACATCTCAAGGAGCATAAGCCGCTGGCGCGTATACTTGGACACGCCATACTCGTCGGCGATCTGGATTGAACGCGCCATGTACTTCGTTACCGAGCCTTCGTGAACGGTGAGCACGATCTTTCCACCGCATTTCGGACAGTTGCCGCTAATGGGCGGCCGTCGCACCTTGTAATTACATTTCACACACCTCACCTTTTGGCGCGAAAACGCTCGCAGATTGCCAATAAGGTCGGGGAGAAAGTGCGTCTTGATAACGCGCTCTGCGACGTCTCGCTCGTCTACGGCGCGAATGCGACGAGCAAGTTCAAGCTGCATCTCCATTTTTTCCATCATAGACTCAAGCACTTTGTACGAGCTGTTCAAGGGACCGAGCGAAATCGACGACGACTGATGGGTAAACTCAAAGCCCGTGTATTCGGCATTCGTGCCCAATCGCGACGCTACCGTTGCTACGTGAACCNGCTTCGGGTCTTCAAAGCGCAGGGTTGCGCGGTAGAACTCAAGCGGATACTGCTCAATTATGTCGAGGTTGTGCGCTTCGGCGTCGATCTCCTTCGGATCGATCCGCGTCGTCAAGACGAGTGGGGCGTCCATTTTGCCCCCGCGACGATCCGGCAGATACGACAAAGAGAAGTTTAAAAGTCCGTCCAAAAGAAGAACGACGCAGTCCTCATCTCCATCACAATTTCGACGCTTTGAAGCGTGGAAGAATGGATGAGCGAAGCTCGCTGAAGCAGGAGTGAAACCAATGACGCGGCCTAATACGCCGGCGCTTGTGTGAGGTGCCAGCCCGATCACCAATGCACCAATGAGCTCCTCTTTCGAATCTGCCTCGTAGTAAGGGGGTCGTTTATAATATTTGACGAGCAGGTCGTCAATGAACTTGGATACGCGCANAAGCCACTCTCCGCAGTCCTCAGATAGTATGATATCCTGCGGAGCCAGTTCAACGACCTGATCGTCGTCTTTCACGTCGTACCCTAACTCGACGAGCTTGCTCGCAGGAACTGAGATCTCCCTCGGTGTGAAGTGCGTCGTGGGCAGATCAGTTAAGTCGTATCTGCAGGTCCCATCCTTGAACACGAAGATCTCGTGCTTTGCGCGTAAAATACCTTTTTCTAGGGGTTCTGGGGTTTTATTTTTGGATATAAGGCCTAAGACGCCTTTAAATCTGTCGAATCGCGGCGTTTCGTCAAGTCGGGCAAGCGCTTGCTGGTACACCTTTCTTAAATCAACAGATTGGATCCGATGACTAACACCTTGTCTACCGCACTTTGGACACGCGCCCCCATTTCGCAGATCGCGCGAACATGTCGGACAGAAAATAATGGGCTCTGTAAAACCTCCGCATTCGCAGCGCGTTTGATAGGTTGTGTTCTGACATATTGGACATCGACGGACGCCTATGTCAACGTCAATTATACCGAGGTAATGGGCGTCAATTTCCGAGGCGTTTTCGACGGCCGCTTTTGATGACCCGGCTGCCCTTCGAAGAGATCGGTCACGCCCACCTGAATTGCCGATAGGGAAAAGCACATGCGG
>JGIcombinedJ26865_1000298_pt1 | contig 10188 bp, 7 predicted proteins | sample NGESurdeep072012_7_FD_26865 | JGI IMG/M metagenome (IMG submission 26865) | reverse complement strand
CGGCGAAGGTCTCGGTGACGGTGGCCTTCCGCAAAATGTTGCGCGTGCCCTCGACCATCTTCTGCACCTTCTCGATGGAGCCGGACGACTCCTTGATGCCGATGAGGTTGGGGTGTTCGGCCAGCTCGATGACCAGCTCGGCGGGGATGTCGTACCCGGTGGCCTGGGGGAAGTTGTAGATGATAACGGGCAGGGGCGAGCGGTCGCACACGAAACGGTAGAAAGCCAGCATGTTTTGCGGGTCGGCCATCTGTCCTTTGTAGTAATGCGGGGTGCGGACCATGGCGACGTCGTATCCGATGTCGTAGGCGTATTCGTTGAGGCGCAGGGTCTCGATGGCGGACTCGACGCCGGTGCCAGCGATGAGCACCTTGTCGTTGGAGGCGGCATCGCGGGAGGTCTTCAGGGCTTCGCGGCGCTCGTCGTCGCTGAGCAGGATGGCCTCTCCGGTGGATCCGAGGACCACGATGCCCGCGGTAGGCGTACGCGAATAGTGCTCGACGTTCTGCTCGAGCTTGCGGTGATAGATCTTGCCGTCAGGGTAGAACGGAGTGGTGATGGGAGGAAAGATTCCGTGTAGAAGCATGATGACTTCCTTTTATTTTGCGGCGGCTGCGCGCTCGGCGTGCAGTTGTTGCAGCGCGTACACCTTCAAGTCTCCACGTTGCAGGGCTGCGATTCCTTCGCATGCTGCGCGTGCCGCGGACAGGGTCGTAATCGTTGGGATGCGGGCGGTCACAGCCGCGCGGCGAATTGCCTTCTCGTCGAACCAGGGATCGATGCCGTGCGGCGTGTTGACGATCAGGTGCAAACGCTCGCCCTTGATGAGGTCAACCACGTTGGGACGGCCTTCTTTGACTTTGTACACACGCTCGACTTGAAGTCCGGCGTCTTCGAGGATCTTCGCAGTGCCGTGCGTTGCGACGAGGCTGAAGCCGAGTTCGACGAAGCGTTGCGCGACTTCGGCCACGAAGGGCTTGTCGCGATCGTTGGCACTGATAAAGACTCGCCCCGAGGTCGGCAGAACTTGGCCGGCGGCGGCCTGCGCCTTGGCGAAGGCTTCGCCAAAGGTGTCGGCCACGCCCATGACTTCGCCTGTGGATTTCATCTCGGGCCCGAGCACGGTGTCGACGCCCGGGAACTTGCCCCACGGAAATACCGGCGATTTCACATAGTAGAAGCTGCCAGTGTCGAGATCGGTGCCGCGCTCGACGTTCTCGGGAAGGAATTCGCGCAGCTTGCGACCGGTCATGAGGCGGGCGGCAATCTTGGCGAGAGGAACTCCGGTGGCCTTTGAGACGTAGGGCACGGTGCGCGAGGCACGCGGGTTTACCTCGATGACGAAAACCTTGTCGCGTTGAATGGCGTACTGAATGTTCATCAGGCCGATAACTTTCAGCGCACGCGCAAGGCGGAAGGTATAGTCGCGAATTGTTGCCAGGACTTCTGGTGAGAGATCAACCGAGGGCAGCACGCACGACGAATCGCCGGAGTGGATTCCGGCTTCTTCGATGTGCTGCATGATGCCGCCGATCACGACGTCTTCCCCGTCGGAGAGCGCATCTACGTCAACTTCGGTGGCCGATTCGAGGAAGTGGTCGATCAGGACGGGCCGCTCGTGCGAATACTCCACTGCCTCTTTCATGTAACGGGTGACCGACTCGTCGTCGTAGGCAATGACCATGGCGCGTCCGCCGAGTACATAGGAGGGTCGCACCAGCACGGGATAGCCAACCCGGTTGGCGTTGGCGAGCGCCTCTTCCACGCTGGCGGCTGTCGCACCCGGAGGCTGCGGAATGTCGAGTTCTTCGAGCAACTTGCCGAAACGCTTGCGGTCCTCGGCGAGATCGATGCTCTCCGGCGATGTCCCAATGATCGGCACGCCTGCACCCTTCAGGGGCAGGGCGAGGTTCAGGGGGGTCTGTCCCCCAAACTGAACGATGACGCCGACCGGCGCTCCGCCTGCCGCTTCGTGCTCGTAAACGGCCATCACGTCTTCGTAGGTGAGCGGTTCGAAGTAGAGGCGATCGCTGGTGTCGTAGTCGGTGGAGACGGTCTCGGGATTGCAGTTGACCATGATCGTCTCGAAGCCGTCGTCGCGCAGAGCGAAGGCCGCGTGGCAGCAGCAGTAGTCGAACTCGATTCCCTGCCCGATGCGATTGGGCCCGCTGCCCAGGATGATCACCTTCTTGCGGTCGGTGGGCGTGGCCTCGTCTTCTTCCTCGTATGTCGAGTACATGTACGGCGTGAAGCTTTCGAACTCGGCGGCGCAGGTATCAACGCGCTTATACACCGGGCGAATGCCGTGCTTGCGACGCAACTGGTGGACGAACTCCAGCGAACCGTTGCCGTTCTCCACTTGCAGCGCCTGGGATAGCCGGGCATCGGAGAAACCTACTCGCTTAAGATCGCGAAGCTGGTCGGCACTGATCGACTGGGCGGAGAGTTTTGGCAGGTTCGCCTGTTCGTCGGAGATTTCCTTGAGCTGGTGCAGGAACCAGGGATCAATATTGGTCATCTGCCCAATTTCGCGAACGGTCATTCCCTGCGAAAGCGCGTAGCGAATGTACTGCAGGCGCTCGGGATGCGGCGTGACCAGGCGCTTGGTGAGAATGCGTGGTTCGATTTTTTCGGAGCCGATGCGCTTACCAGTCTCAAGCGAGCGTACGGCCTTGAGCAATGCCTGCTTGAAGGTGCGGCCGATGGCCATGACCTCGCCGACGGACTTCATCTGCGGACCGAGCGATTCGTCGGCCCCTTGGAACTTCTCGAACTGCCACTTGGGAATCTTCACCACTACGTAGTCGAGTGTGGGTTCGAAGCAGGCTGGCGTCTTTCGCGTGATGTCGTTGGTGATCTCGTCGAGCGTGTAGCCAACCGCGAGTTTCGCGGCGATCTTCGCGATTGGAAACCCGGTCGCCTTCGATGCTAGCGCTGACGAACGCGAGACGCGCGGATTCATCTCGATGACGACCATGCGTCCGTTGTGCGGATCGACAGCGAACTGGATGTTGGAGCCGCCGGTCTCGACGCCAATCTCGCGAATCACCGCGATGGCGGCGTCGCGCATGGCCTGGTATTCGCGATCGGTGAGGGTTTGCGCGGGCGCAACCGTGATGGAATCGCCAGTGTGCACGCCCATGGGATCGAAGTTCTCGATCGAGCAGATAACGATGACGTTGTCTGCGAGGTCGCGCATCAACTCCAGTTCATATTCTTTCCAGCCAAGTACCGATTCTTCCAGCAGGACTTCGTGCACAGGTGACAAGTCGAGGCCGCGAGCCAGGAGTTCGAGCAGTTCTTCGCGGTTGTAGGCAATGCCGCCACCAGTACCACCCAAGGTGAAGGAGGGACGAAGAATTACTGGAAATCCGATCTTGGTACTGAAGTCGAGGCCATCGCGAAGATTATTAACGAGCGACGACTTCGGGACTTCGAGGCCAATCTTGGTCATCGCGTCTTTGAAGAGTAGGCGGTCTTCGCCCTTCTTGATGGCGTCGAGCTGCGCTCCAATGAGCTGCGCGCCGTATTTCTCAAGTACGCCGCTGTCTGCCAACTCGACTGCGAGGTTGAGCGCGGTCTGTCCGCCAACCGTGGGCAGAACGGCAAAAATGCCGGGGCGTCCACTCTCGGCGAGCATTTCGGCTTCGATGCGGATGATCTCTTCGAGATACGTACGATTGAGCGGCTCGATGTAGGTGCGGTCGGCCATCTCGGGGTCGGTCATGATGGTGGCCGGGTTAGAGTTCACCAGCACCACCTCATAGCCTTCGGACTTCAGCGCCTTGCAGGCCTGCGCGCCGGAGTAGTCGAATTCGGCGGACTGGCCGATGACGATGGGCCCGGAGCCGAGGATGAGAATTTTCGCGATGTCGTTGCGGCGTGGCATGGATTAAGTGTTGCTCCCTTTCCACTCCTCCATCATCTTCACAAAATCTTTGAAGAGGTAGTGCGAGTCGTGGGGGCCGGGAGCCGCTTCCGGGTGGTACTGCACGCTGAACAGTGGCAGAGAACGATGGCGCAAGCCTTCCAGCGTGTTGTCGTTCAAGTCTATATGCGTCAGATCTACTTCGCTCTGCTTCAGCGAGTCGGGATCGACGGCGAAGTTGTGGTTGTGCGCCGTGATCTCGATCTTGCCGGTGGCCATCTGCTTCACCGGATGATTGCCACCGTGATGTCCGAAGCGCAGCTTATAGGTCCTGCCGCCGAGCGCGAGGCCGATCAGTTGATGACCGAGACAAATGCCGAAGATGGGGACTTTTCCCATGATGCGGCGGATGCTTTGCTGCGCGTAGGTGACAGGTTCGGGATCGCCGGGGCCATTGGACAGGAACACTCCATCCGGCTTCATCGCCAGCACGTCTTCTGCGCTGGTGGATGCGGGGACCACGGTAACGCTGCACGATTCGCCGACCAGCCGGCGCAGAATATTCTGCTTGATGCCGTAGTCATAGGCGACCACTTTGTACTTGGGCGCGTCGTCTTTGACTCCGACCACCTCCGTCGGCTCAAAGGAACGCACGCCTTCCTCCCACTTATAAACGCGGGGAGTCGTCACTTCCTTCGCCAGGTCAGTGCCGTCCATCTTGGGGATCGAGCGGGCCTTGGCGACGAGCTTGTCGGTATCGGTCTCAAGGGTCGAGATCACGCCGCGCATGACGCCATAGGTGCGCAGGTGGCGCACGAGGGCGCGGGTATCGATCTCGGCGAGCACGGGAATCTTGTAGCGCTCGAGATACTCCTCGGCAACCTCCTGCGACCGCCAGTTGGAACTGACGCGAGAGAATTCGCGGACAATCAAGCCCTCGATGTAGGGCCGGGTGGCTTCGTTGTCTTCGGAGTTGGTGCCGTAATTGCCGATCTGGGGATTGGTGAGAACTACAATCTGCCCGGCGTAGGAAGGGTCGGTGAAAATTTCCTGGTAGCCGGTGATGGAAGTATTAAAAACGACTTCGCCGTAACATTCGCCTTGGGCGCCGAAGCCTTTGCCGTGGAAGATGCGTCCGTCTTCCAGCGCAAGGATTGCCTGCATTGCATCTCCGGGGAGTGGATTTTATCGATTTTATCAGGTATCGCGGCGGAGCATAAGAGGAGTAATTGCGTCTTAATTCACAGGCGGATCGGGGCTGCCGATATCAGACACAACTTTCCACGATCCATCTTTTTGCATCTGCCATGTGGTGAGATAGCTGCCGCGTTTGACTTGGGGCTTGCCGTCGTCGCCGGTGAAGCGAACCTCGTAGCGTCCGACCGCGTATCCGACATTACCTTGTCCGAGAAACTCCGCTTTGGTGGGCTCCCAGGTGATTTTGAACCCCGGCAACTTGAACTGCTTGGTCATGCCGGCGCGAATCTGGTCGAGACCAACCAGCGGCTCTGCTGATAACTCGACCGCATTGGGTGCCATGAACTCCATCCAGCCATCGACGCCACGCTCGGCCGTGGCTTTGGCGAATGCGAGCTCGGCATGCATGAGTACGTTTGGATCGCGATCCGCGCCGAAAGAAGTTGCGCCGAGCACGAAAACGCACAGCAGAATTGGCGGGATTGCTTTCATGGATGCTTCCGATTGGCGCAGTTTTGACCCAGTCGATTCTAGACAACTCCGTTTCAGTTACCTTGGAGCTGAAGCCCCGGTTATTTGCAATGTCCGATACACCGGCCTGAAGGCCGGTACTATCCAAATGCGGGCTTCAGTAACGGCTACTTAATTCAGTTTGCCCACCTTGGCTACTGGCCAGTAGCCAAAAACTGCTTTGCCGTAGATGTAACTCTCATCGACCGGACCGAAGTCGCGACTGTCGTTCGATAGGTTGCGATGGTCGCCCATCACGAAGTATGCATGCGGCGGCACAACGGCCTCGGCAAACGAGCGAACGTCTTCGTACATCTGGGGAACGTAGCTTTCGACGATCTGGCGATCATTTACGTATACCAGGCCGTCCTCGATTTTCACGCGGTCGCCCGCGACGGCAATCACCCGCTTGATGTAACTTTTCGAGGTGTCGCGCGGATAACGGAATACCACGACGTCGCCGCGCTCAATGGGTTCCAGACGATAGACAAACTTGTTGATGAAAACCCGCTCCTGGTCTTCGAGCGCCGGCAGCATGCTGGTCCCCTCCACTTTAACCGGCTGGTAGAGGAAGATGATGAAGAACGCCGACACTGCCAGTGAGATGAGGATGTCTCTCACCCATCTTGCGAACACCGGCCGGACTCGGCCACCGCGCGCAGGATGGCTGCCGGATTCGGTTGGTCGCAAATATGTCCCGATGGACGGGGGCAGATTGGGATCAGTGGGCTTGTCGGTTGGCATGAAACTCATAGATGGGATTTTAAGTTCTCAGTCCATTATATAGAGAACCCCATCGGGACGCACCGAGTTGCGCTGGCAGCGTTAGATCCCAACCTGTCGCTGCGCGACAAGGTTGGGGCCCCCAAAGGATAGGGCACCCAGACGGTGTCGCCGGCTGAAGGCGGCTCACAAATCTCTTTTGGGGGCCTGACCGCGGGCTTACGCCCGCGGCTCACACGAATTGCGCCGCCGCGCGGTTCAATCCAAATCGCTTCACTCTTACGAGTCGCGCAGCTAAGCAACTCAATCCAGATCCCTCAAAACAACTGAATTTCCGGGCCGCGGTTCCGCTATATTGGCAGTGATGCCGTCGCTTGCACTTTCGGACCTGATTGGCGCGCCTGTGTATGACCCGTCGGGCACCTCGCCCGTGGGAAAAGTGCGCGAGGTCGCGATCCTGCCGCAGGAAGACCCCAATCGCATATCGGGATTCGTGGTGAAGACGCGCCAGGGCGAACGGCTGCTGGCGATCAAGTCAGTCGAGTCGGTGAATGGCGGCGTGCGTGCCGACAGCATGGCCGCCGATTGGACTCCGTATGCGAGCGGCGAGGGAATGCTGCTACTGGAGCGCGACCTGCTCGACCAGCAGATCATCGACGTGTATGGNGGACGCAAAGTCGTGCGGGTGAATGACGTCGATATCCATGAAGAGCTGGGCCACGACCACATCGTGCTCAAGCTCGCCGCGGTGGATGTGGGCGCGCGCGGGGCGATGCGGCGGCTGCTGCGGGGAGTGGTTCCGGGGGTGGCGCTGCGCTCGCTGATGGAGCGGATTCCTCCGCGGATGATTCCGTGGGAATTTGTGGACCTGATTGAGACCGATCCAGCGCGGCGGGTGAAGCTGAAGATTTCGCTCGACCGCCTGGCGAAACTGCATCCGGCGGACATTGCCGACATCGTGGAAGAGCTGGCTCCCACGGAGCGCGAGGCGGTGTTCGAGACGCTGGACGAAGAAGTCGCCGCCCTGACGCTGGAGGAGATCGATCCCAAGATGCAGGTGTCGATCCTCAGCTCGCTGGATTCGGACCGTGCGGCGGACATTGTCGAGGAGATGGATCCAGACGCGGCTGCCGATCTGTTGGGTGATATGCCTCCGGAGGCGTCGCAGGAGATTCTGACCGAGATGCAGCCGGAGGAGCGCGCCGAGGTCACCGAGTTGATGACCTTCGAAGAGGACACGGCGGCGGGGCGCATGACCACCGAGTACATGGCGCTGAAGGCAGGCGCCAAGGTGTCGGATGCGATTGAGATGTTGCGCAACTTTGAAGGTGGCCTGGAGAGCATGAGCACGATCTACATCATCGGGGAGCGCGAGAAACTTCTGGGGCAGGTTCCGCTGGCGAAGATTGCGCTGGCGACACATGACACTCCGTTGATGATGCTGAGCTCGAGCCACATGCCGACCATCCATCCCGGAGCCGACGAGAAAGAAGTTGCTGAACTGTTTGACAAGTACAACCTGCTAACCCTTCCAGTGATCGATGACGAAGGCGTTCTGACGGGCGTGATCACGGCTGACGACGTGATCAACATGCTGCGCGCCAAACTGTAGTCGCGGTCCCACCCGCGTATTCGCGCGATATTCATCCTGGAGTTGGCGCAATTCAGCCCAGACAGTTATTCTGGAGCGTCTTCACCATCTCACTCCAAGCTCCGGTGTCATGTCCGAAACGCGACGTCTGAAAATCTTTAGAATGCGCGTGCTGATGTTCCTGGCCGTGATCGGTCCGGGGTTCATCACGGCGAACGTCGATAACGATGCCGGGGGGATCTATACCTATTCCGCCGCGGGAGCGCAATTCGGGTACCTGCTGCTGTGGGTGATGATTCCGATGACTATCGCCCTGGTCGTGGTGCAGGAGATGTCGGCGCGCATGGGCGCGGTGACCGGCAAGGGGTTGAGCGACCTGATCCGCGAAGAGTACGGCTTCCGCATCACGTTTTTTATGATGCTGGGCCTGATCATCACGAACTTTGGCAACGTGGTCGCCGAGTTTGCTGGCATCGCCAGCAGCCTGGAACTGTTCCACATATCGCGATACATCAGTGTTCCGGTGTCGGCACTGATTGTCTGGTTGATGGTGGTGAAGGGGACTTACAAGAGCGTGGAGAAGGTGTTTCTCGCGGCATCATTTTTCTATTTCGCCTACATCATCGCAGGCGTACTGGCGGGCCCTAGCTGGAGGGAAGCGTTCATTGCGACGTTCAAGCCTCCGCATGCCTCGGCATTTCACAATTCCGCGTACATCTACATGATCATTGCCGTGGTGGGAACAACGATTGCGCCGTGGATGCAGTTCTATCTGCAGTCGTCGATCGTGGAGAAGGGAATTACCGCCCGGGAATATAAGGCTTCGCGATGGGACGTGATTCTGGGCTGCCTGTTCACTGACATCGTCGCCTGGTTCATCGTGGTGGCGTGTGCGGCGACCCTGTATGCGCACGGCGTGCGGCAGATACGCGATGCCGCCGATGCAGCGCAGGCGTTGCGTCCGCTGTCCAATGAGTTTGCCTACATCCTGTTTGCGGCTGGATTGTTCAATGCGTCGCTGTTCGCGGCTTCGATTCTGCCGATCTCAACGGCTTACACGGTTTGCGAAGGATTGGGCTTTGAATCGGGCGTGGGAAAGAAATTCGGCGAGGCCAAGGTCTTTTATTGGCTCTACACACTGTTGCTGATCGCGGGTGGCGCCGTGATCCTGGTTCCGAATATTCCGCTGGTGAGGATCAGCATATTGTCGCAGGTGGTGAACGGCATCGTGCTACCGTTCGTGCTGATCTTCATGCTGCTGCTGGTGAACAAAAGCGAGTTGATGGGCAAACATGTGAATGGCACATGGTTCAACGCGATTGCGTGGGCAACGACGATCATCATGATCGGGCTTACGATCGCGTGGTTCGTCAGTGGCGGGGGAAGCTAGAGCAGTTCTCCGGCGGCGAGCCGGCGCACCAATTCTTTGTCGGCATCGAGGAAGTCTAGAACAGGAAGGTCGCCACGGTTCACCCAGCGGACTTCGCGAAAAATCCGGTTCTGCAATTCATTTTCGTAGCGATCGACGACAAAGAAGTGCAGATTGACCGAGTTGCCGTTCTGATAGGTATGCAGGATGCGCGTGATCTCACGGCCGATTTCTGCCTTAATCCCTAACTCCTCGTCGAGTTCGCGGCGCAGCGCCTGGGGAGGGTTTTCACCTGCCTCGATTTTTCCGCCGGGAAACTCCCACTTCAGCGCGAGGGCCTGGTGCTCGGTCCGCTGGCAGCAGAGAATTTCGTCACCGCGCACGATCAGGGCGGCCACCACTTGCTTGGTCAAGATGCGCTCCTCGTCTTCACGGGTGCTGTGCGGTGGAGAGCCATCATAAGTCCGTTTCCAGATATCGTCCGACGAGGCCCGCGCAGTGCTCGACCAGTCGGCGGTCGTCTTCTTTGAAGGCGGCGGGCAGATGGCTGTCGATATCCAACTCGCCGACCACCTTGGCGTTCACGAACACCGGGGCGACGATCTCGGACTTGGTTTCGAGCGAACAAGCGAGATAGCGCGGGTCGTTGTTCACGTCGTCCACGACCACGGTTTGAGCGGAGGAAACTGCCGCGCCGCAGATTCCCTGGTGCAACGGGATGCATTTGTGAGGCGTTTCCGCTCCTACGTAAGGGCCGAGGACGAGCATGGGCTCGGCGCCATTTTCGCCTTGGTCGAGCATGTAGAAGCCGACCCAGTTGTAGTGCTCCAACAGTTCCTGCAGGCGCTCGACGATCATGGTCATCAGGTGCTCCGCGCTTTCGGCGGAGTTGGCCACATGGGTGAGTTCATCCGCCAGAGTCTGATAGTT
>JGIcombinedJ26865_1000291_pt1 | contig 10354 bp, 9 predicted proteins | sample NGESurdeep072012_7_FD_26865 | JGI IMG/M metagenome (IMG submission 26865) | reverse complement strand
ATTGGACCGTAGACCTTGTCCAACACTAGGGAGTGGGCGTTTCGCCCAACGGCAACGGCGGGCTTGCCCCGGTTGCGTAGTTCAATCGTGAGTCCCTCGTCATCGAGGGCGCGGGCGGCAACCCCGAACGTCTTCAGCGCGGAAAGTGCATTGCCAATCATTTTATCGCTCACATCGGCGTGCTTACGACATCAGATCCCGAAACTGTTGGACCAACTGGCCAAGCCTTTCGGGTTCAACTATATCGACAGAAACAGTGGTTCCTTCGTCTTCAACTTTGATCTCAATAGCAGGATCGTTGTGCACCTTCAGCAAAAGTTTCGTGTCGTTCTGATAAATAATCTGAAGGTAGTCTTTGCTTGATCGCACAATCTCGCGTATTCGCTCCGAGTCCATAAGTCCATTTGGCATATAACATCACCATTTTTATATCAATTCAAGTAGATATAAGCTATACCCGTGCGTTAAAAAGCTTGCGTGCCTATTTCCCACAGAAACGACACGATGTCTGCGAGTCTATTTCAATTCTACCGGACGTTCGTCCCGACGCTGCGCGGGCTGAATGACCCCGTTGTGTTATCCTTCGATAACATGACCTTTGCCAAGGCGTACGCGACAGATCCAGCGAACATCCCACACCATTTCATTCACAGCGGCAACTTTTTCTCGCCCCCATATTCGAAAAAGCCCGAACTGCGAACGAAAGAAAGGATTCTGTCACTGCAGGAAAAGCTGGTGAACAACAGGACCAACGGTTTGATGACGCTCAACGTTCCGGTCAACGGTGATTTTAAAACGCCCTACTGGAAGCACGTCAAAGCAGATCGTTTGAAGGCGCTCGAAACGAGCTTAAAAGCCGCTTTGTGGGCCAACGAGAACGCTCAACGGCCTGATTTGTTGTACGCTGGCTTTGAGGTCGGTACGTTCCGTGATGCCCGGTACATATTCGAGAGAGCGTTAAATGCCGGTTTGACGAAGCTCTCCGCGGGATTTGGCCTGTTTTCCCGCCTCGCGAAATTCCGCTCCGAAGATCGCGTGAGGCAGTTTGAGGTGCTCGCTGCATACAATCAGCTCTTAGGCGAGTTTGGAGGCGCGCGGTTTCACGCCTCGGGAGGCAGCTCATTGAACGCCCTCGAGCTTCTCGCATACGCTAACGTTACGTCAGCAGACGGCTCGAGTGCCGTTATCGCAGGACTCGCGTATGGCTCTGTCTTAACGGCTTCAGGCAGGCTTGTGCGAGCGGACAAACTCGGCGAATGGACATGCAACTGCGAATTTTGCTCCGACAAGAGTCCTCTTGACGCGCTCAACGAGCTCAAGCGCTCTCCTGAGGCGCGCGTAAGACACAACGTTCATATGGTGCGCCTTTCAGAAGCGCGTATAAATGACGCTCTCGAGAACAATACGATTGCAGAGCTCACCCAACAGCGGCTTGTTGAGTATGACAAGCAAGACCTGTGGAGATGCTATGCCATCGTGAGCGAAAAACTGCCGCGGGAGTAGGGACGTGTTTAAAGCAGTGATGTTCGACTGGGATGGGACGCTCTACAATTCGGTCATTCCCACCTATGTGAGCTATCTAGCCGTCATTGACGCCTTCGGTCTGCCACAGGTAACCCTCAAAGAGTTCCGCCAAGAGAGTCGTCCCAACTATCACGATTACTACTTGTACTTGGGGATACGCGAAGACGACTGGGCAACCGCAGATGCGGCGTGGAGGGACTGCTACGTGCGACACAACAAGGAGTGCGTACTGTTCGACGGCACTGCCGACGCTCTGCTTGAACTGAAGAAGATGCATTTGAAGCTTGGCCTCGTCTCTGGCGGGTCTCGAGAGCGCGTGACGAGCGAGATCAGTGAACAAGGAATCGAGGCGTACTTCGATACCATGTTGTTTGGCGACGATGTCGGATTTGAGCACGGGAAGCCAGCGCCGGAAACCTTGCTTATGGCAATAGAACAAGCGCGTGTCGTCGCCTCGGAGGTGCTCTACGTGGGCGACATGGTCGAAGATATCCTTATGGGAAAAAAAGCGGGGACAAAAACGGCCGCAGTGCTTTGCGGCTTTGCCACGCGTCAGTTGCTGATCCGCGCCCAGCCCGATTTCGTGCTGCGCGACGTAAGCACCTTGCCCGATGCCATTAAAAAAGAAGTTTGAAGAGGGTGAACCCCTTCATTCGACGCTAATGTGCGACTTCTCTTCTTCAGGTTGGACGCGTTTCAGCCTGACCTCAAGCACGCCATTTCGGTAGGTTGCCTTCGCGCTGTGTGGGTCAACCTTGACGGGGAGTTCAACGCTTTCAGAGTATTTTCTAAACTCGTTTTGGGCTTTGATATCGAGTCTGCTCTCTGTGGTGTCGAGCTGCACATCCGTTCGATCCACGCCGGGCATCTCGGCAATAACGTGAACTTCGTCCGTCGTCTCCATAACGTCAATCAGGGGCTTTCTCTCGTCCTCCATCTTGACGCTCCTGCCAAAGGGCTGGACATTCCCGAATTCTCGCACTTCTGGCGCTTCGCCCTGGTGCTGCGTCATTGAGAACCCGTAAATGAAGGGTTTCGGTTGCCCCCCTTCCTGCAGGTCTCGCAGCATCTGATCCATCAGCTCATCGAATCCTTCACCGAAAAAGTCATCGAAAAAACTCCGTCGTTTTTTCGCCATTTTTACGCCTCCTTTTCCTTCTTCACGCCGTTAATTCTATGTGTTGCATCTCACGCATAACCTGCAAATTCAGGCTTTGCAGCATGCTCGTTCGGCTCTTCTTCCGTAACCGAGAACTTTGCAAACTCCGTTGAGATCCTCTCGTACTGGTGAAGCATGTCGCGCGACGCCGTTGGCTTGACCCGATTGATAGCAGCGTACAGATGCGCTTTCGTAATCCGTATAGTCGACGCGCCCTCTTTCACCTGCTCAGGCGTCATGTCGTCTCGGATGAAGCTTCGGAGAGCGAGCATCGCGCCTTCTCTGCAAATTGCTTCGATATCGGCACCAACGTATCCATCGGTCTCTTTGGCGAGCTGCTCGATGTCGACGTCGTCTGCCAGCGGCTTTCCGCGTAGGTGGATTGCAAATATCTGCGCGCGACTCGACACGTTTGGTGGCGGTATATACACGAGCCTGTCAAGTCGTCCGGGCCGTAAGAGCGCCATATCAACCATATCGGGCCGATTCGTTGCGCCGATCACCACCACGTCCTTAAGCTCCTCTAAGCCATCGAGCTCGGTCAGCAGCTGGCTCACTACCCGCTCCGTCACGTGCGAGTCTGAACTCGCCCCTCTTGTCGGTGCTACCGCGTCAAGCTCATCGAACAGGATGATGGTCGGTGAGACCTGCTTGGCGCGCCGAAACGTCTCGCGCACGCCTTTTTCCGACTCGCCAACCCACTTGCTCAACAGCTCGGGCCCCTTTATGCTAATAAAGTTAGCCTCGCTTTCCGTTGCGACCGCCTTGGCTAGGAGCGTCTTTCCTGTGCCTGGGGGGCCGAAGAGCAACACCCCCTTTGGCGGCTTCGTGTTGATCGTGCTAAATGCGTCGGCGAATTTTATTGGCCACTCCACGGCCTCTATCAGCTCTTGTTTGGGCGCTTCAAGCCCTCCGACGTCTTGCCATTTCACGTTCGGCGCCTCAACAAACACCTCGCGCATCGCTGATGGCTCAATGTTCTTCCGGACGTTCGTGAAGTCTTCCGCGGTGACCTCGAGCTTATCGAGCACATCTTGTGAGATCTCTTGTTCAAGGTCAATCTCGGGAAGGATCTTTCGAAGTGCGTGCATCGCCGCTTCTTTTGATAGGGCGGCGAGGTCAGCACCGACGAAGCCGTGCGTCGTACGGGCAAGGTCCTCCAGGCGCACGTCGCCGGCGATAGGCATGCCCCTCGTGTGTACCTGTAATATTTGGAGACGACCAGCCGCATCGGGCACTCCAATTTCGATCTCTCTGTCAAATCGACCGGGCCTCCGCAGCGCGGAATCGATTCCTTCCGGACGATTGGTAGCGGCGATCACCACGACCTCTCCGCGCGCCTCGAGGCCGTCCATTAGCGCGAGCAGCTGGGCGACGACGCGCCGCTCCACCTCCCCCGTCACTTCGCTCCGCTTTGGTGCGATCGCGTCGATCTCGTCTATAAAGATGATCGCAGGAGTGTTGTCCGACGCCTCCTTAAACAGCTCCCGGAGGTGCTGTTCGCTCTCGCCGTAAAACTTGCTCATTATCTCCGGGCCGCTGATGTTGATGAAGTAGGCGTCCGTCTCATTCGCGACGGCTTTCGCGATGAGCGTCTTTCCCGTGCCCGGTGGGCCGTAAAGCAAGACGCCTTTTGGCGGGTCGATGCCGAGCTTTTGAAATATCTCTGGGTGCCGTAGCGGCAACTCAATCATTTCTCGAACCAAGGCGAGCTCTCGTTGGAGGCCGCCGATATCCTCGTAGGTGACGTGAGAAATCGAACGTTCCGCCGCCACCGTCGGTTTTTCTTTAAGCGTTATTTGCGTGCTCTTTCCAGCGATAACGATGCCTGCTGGCTGGGTGGCGGTGATCACAAAAGTTATCGGATTGCCCAGCATTTCGACCCGCAGCGTCTCGCCCTTCTGCACCGGACGCCCCTCGAGGAATCGCATGAGATAGTCCTCCCCGCCGACGATACGCACCGGCTGGGTGGGGGCCAGCGTGATCTTCACGGCCGGATTCGATTTTGCCTTGCTAATGACGACCTTGTCGTCTATGCCCACGTGTGCGTTACCGCGAATGTTACCATCGATTCTGATGATGCCGAGGCCGCGGTCTTCTGGGTATGCCGGCCACACCACTGCGGCCGCTCTGTTGCGGCCCATTATCTCGATGATATCGCCACTTACGAGCCCGAGTTGTCGCATGGTATCCATGTCGATTCGGGCGATACCTCTTCCCGCGTCGCGATGATACGCCTCGACGACTTTGAGGGTTATTTCTTCTGTCATTTTTCAATTATCTCCTATTTCGTGTGCGTGATGCGTTTATGAGCTTGTACATTCCTACCTCGCCANCCAATACGTCTTGGCATCTATTCTGCTGATTTTCCCTCGTTTCTCNAGGTCGCGTAGGCGCTCTGCCAGTATCTGGTGAGGTATCGCGAGCCCTGCTGATAGCTGCTGGGCGGTCTTTGGCCCGGTAAGCAGCAGCGAAAGGATGTCATATTCAATGAAGTCGTGCGATATTCCGTCGATCTTCCGTGCGCCACGTTCCATCACTTCATTCATCAACTCTTGTACCCTTCGCTGGGCCCCCATCAGTTCGCGGTTTGCCCTTCTAAGGCTATCGAGTGTCTCAGCTACGTCGCCTAGACTTCGCGTCTTGAGTTGTATCTCGCCTATCGGAGTTGAGACCTCAATAACGCTTTGTTCCCTCTGTCCAGGGTTCGCAGTCTCAACGCCATAGCTGAACGGAGAGATTTGAATCTCAAGCAGCACGTTATCGGCGATGTGGAAGTACTTCCGCCTTCGCTCGTCGACAATGAACGCGATGATGCCAGCCTGCTCGAGCATGCTCAGATGGCTGATCACGGCCTTGGGCGCCACGTGAAGTCTTTCCGAGATCTCGGTCACGTAAAAAGGCCGCAGCGAAAGGAGTTTCAAGATATTGCGGCGATTTTCATTGCCGAGAATGTCAAGGAGTGCTGCTTCGTCCATTGCTCTTTCTTAGCGTGTCACGGTCGCAATGGATCGTAACACTAACTTATAGTTAGTTTCAATTCTATATAAAAGTTAGTCAAATCGGCACTGCTGAATCTTCGGTTAACACTGGTCAACCCTGGCACTGAATCTGCAGTTGCTGAATCGGTGAAAATGGCGCTGAAGTCTGTTAGCCGGAAAACTGTCAAAAGCGGTTTTTTAAAAGATTTGTTAGAAAGGGCTGCTAAAATCTTATGCAATCGCTCTAAGCGCTTTTTTCTTTTTTTGTGGTCGGCGCTCAGGCTCACAAAGCACACCAAGGTATCTATATCGCATCATCGGGTTTCTAACCGCTTTTACTTCAAAAACTAGCGTCTTGTCCTACTTGTCGACTTTCAGCGTGACACTATCGCCTCGCTGTATGTTTACGTTGCCCTTACAATACAAAGCCGACTGTACGGTATCTATCTGCTGTGGGCCCGCGCTCTTGAATTGCGCTTGTTGGCAGCTATCATCTAACGCCCCTCTTTGATTTGAATCAACTTTGTGCCAGCTCGTAGTGTAGCCGCCGCGCCCCTCGACTTCAAATCACGGAACAGCGCTCATTAAAGATCACAACGCATTTATACGCAAATTGACGTTGACTATTGGGTGCACTATTTCGATTCAGAACCTAGCGGGCATGTCCAAGCAGAATGACGAACTGAAGCGCCGTGTGTATACGATCTTCCAGCCCCCCTCTGCAGGCCAGGCTCCCCGCATCGTTGCGGCGCGTCGTCGGGACGTTTCCACAGCTACGCGCGTACGTTTCTTTTTGATCGCATTGATCTGGTTACTCGTCGGTGTCATCATACTAGCGAGCTACAGCGACGTATACCAAAGATACCACAATCTTTTCAACGCAGTGTTTGCCTTTGCAATCGTGGTTTTTACGGTCGAACTGCTGCTTCGTGTCTGGTCGTGTACCGTAGATCCGCGGTTCGCAGGTCCGATCAAGGGTAGACTAAAATGCCTTTTTACAACATCCCTGCTGGTAAATCTGCTTGTAATTGTGCCTTTTTATGCCAAGCCGTTCTTGCCAGGAGCGGACGTACTCATAAACGCGGCGATAATTCTCATCATCCTCAAGCTGCTAACGTACTCTAGTGTATTCAAGTTCGTCACCGATATTCTGAAAGCGAAAAGAAACGAGCTCGTTACTGCGCTGGCAATCGACGGAATCTTGCTGATAACGTTCTCCAGTTTCATGTTCATTATTGAGCATGGCTCAGACCCGCGCGATTTTTCAAGCATTCCTGCTGCTGGGTGGTGGGCGGCGCAGACCCTGACCACCGTTGGCTACGGCGATCTCGTCCCCACGACACCGCTCGGGCAATTCTTGGCAGTTATTGCAATGTTCTTAGGCATAGCCACGTTTGCCATTCCAATTGCCATTATCGGCGCTGGGTTCACAGAGGCATTCGAAGCACGACGCGGCGGACAAGGGCAGGCCTCCGATGCTTGCACATTGCTCGGCAATTTGGCCCATCTCAAAGAGCAAGGAGTCATCACCGAGGAGGAGTTCGCGGCCAAGAAACAGGAGCTTTTAGCCCGAGTCTGACCTCATTTGTTCGGGCAAGCGGTGCATAGGGCGACCCGCAGACGTTTCAATGTGTACCGCCGCCGCGCAGTCCGCGCACCTACCCGAAATCAGGCGAGACCAATACGTTTTTCCCCTGCGGACGATATGCTTAGTGCGGAGCGAACCGATGGATATTATCTTTGCAATGGACATTCGAGGCGGAGTCGTCGTAAAAGGCTACAGAGGCGATCGAGAACGATATGAACCCATTGAACGTCATAGTAAGATCTGCGCGACGTCAGATCCGCTAAATGTCGTTGACGCCATTAAGCCGAGGAGGACGTACATCGCAGATCTCGATCGGATCCTTGGTTTGGGCAGCAACTCACTCATTATCCAACGCATAGGCACACACACAAAAACCCTCATAGACATAGGTATCCGGCGGCTCGATGACGTCCGAGAAGCCGAGCGAATCGGTGATACAGCGATAATTGGCACCGAAACGGGGCGCCTCGACGTGATTCGAGCAGCTCAATCGATGCGGATCGCCGTTAGCATCGATATGAGGGAGGGAAGTGCAATATCCCCCGATCCAGCACTTTCCGGAGATCCTCTCGAGGTTATCGAGAAGATGAACCTCTACAAGATGAGTGAACTGCTCGTGCTGAACATCAATCTCGTGGGAACGAAGCACGGGGTCGACTTTGATTTCATAGANAGGGTGATCGACGTTTCGGGACATCCAATTGTTGTCGCTGGCGGAATAAAGAACAGTGAAGACTTGGATACGCTCGAAGATCTCGGGGCTGCAGGCGTGATTCTCTCGACGGCGATTCACGAAGAGATAATCCCGGTCGATCTCGTCCGATAGAAAGCAAAAAACAAAAAAAGGCGATCAGAGCGGAACAGCCCGCCGGTTCTCCGCCCCAAAACGCTCTTTACAAGACTGGCAGGTACCGTCCGATCTCGTACTCCGACACCTGGATGCGATACTCATCCCACTCTTTCTTTTTGAGTTGGATGAAGCGGTCAAAGACGTGATTGCCGAGTGCGCGTCGCACGAGTTCAGAGTTCTCGGTCTCTTTTATGGCGAGTCCCAAGTTCTCGGGGAGTGAGCCAATGCCATGCGCATCGAGCTGTTGCGGCGTCATTTTGAAGATGTCCTTCTCGACGGGGTCAGGGAGGTCGTAGCCCTTTTCGATTCCGTCGAGCCCGCTTGCGAGCATTACCGCAAAGGCAAGGTAGGGNTTACAGGCCGGATCGGGGCAACGCAGTTCTACCCTCGTCGCGAGCTCATTTCCGGGCTTATACATTGGCACTCTTATCAGTGCGGATCTATTTCGCCGCGCCCACGAAATGTAAACGGGCGCTTCATAGCCGGGGACGAGTCGCTTGTACGAGTTGACCCATTGGCTCATGACGAGACAGAATTCGTTCACGTGCTTCAACTGGCCGGCAATAAAGCCTTTACCCTGCTCTGACAGGTGGTACATATCATTGGGGTCAAAAAATGCATTCTTCTTTCCCCTAAACAGTGATTGGTGCGTATGCATGCCGCTTCCGTTCTCACCAAGTATGGGCTTCGGCATAAACGTGGCATAGTAGCCCGCCCGGAGCGCGATCTCCTTAACGACGAGGCGGTACGTCATGACGCTGTCGGACATGGTCAAAGCGTCCGTGTAGCGGAGATCAATCTCGTGTTGGCTAGGGCCAACTTCGTGGTGACTATACTCGACATGAATGCCCATGTCTTGCAGCGCAAATATCGTGTCTCTCCGAAGATCAGTCGCCTGATCCAAAGGGGTAAGATCGAAGTACCCGCCGGTATCAATGATATCGGCGCATTGATTGTTTGCAAAATAGAAATACTCAAGTTCCGGCCCAATGTTGAATGTGAGACCTTTCTTCTCTGCTCGCTGGAGATTTCTTTTGAGGACGTACCTAGGATCTCCCTCATAAGGCCTCCCCGACGGTTCAAGAACGTCACAGATGATTCGCGCGACGCCCTTTTCTTTTGGCCGCCAGGGCAATATCGCAAAGGTGCTGGGATCCGGCTTCGCAATCATATCTGACTCCTCAATCGTTTGATAGCCGATGATTGAGGAGCCATCGAAGCCCATTCCTTCATCGAGAGCCCCTTCAAGCTCGTCGCTTGTTATTGCAAAGCTTTTCAGAGCGCCGAGGATGTCCGTAAACCAGAGTCGAATGAACTTTATGCCCTGTTCTTCGACTTGGGCTACAACATAGTCTTTGTCCTTCGTTTCTGCCATGGAAAAACTCCTGTTCGTAATTCTCGGTAGGAAATTACGTTCCGCTTTAGGCCGTAATGAAATATAAACATTTCCAGCACGCCAAGATTTNCGGGGAAAGGAGGATCGCAGCGCTACGCGGCATGGTCGACTGAGCGGTGTTTACAATCGTTGATTAAGGAGCTTTACATCCATGAGAGCGGAGATCGAATGTACTTTCACGGCTATTTCCAGCTCATAAAGTGCCGCCATTGGATTTGCTCCGGCGTAATTGTTGATCTCGACAACGTCATTTTCAGCGCAGATTCCAAGCGAACCTTCTTGAATCGGGCTCTCGATCCAGCCGACGATGCCAGCTTTTTTAGCGTCCTGGAGCAGCTCGATGGATTTTTCAGATGCGATAGCTGGTACGGTTCTAACGTTCGCGAGCACTGTGCCCTTTCCGCTCCGTGCTGCAGCCAAAATAGAGGTCATTCGTCGTGCGGTGAATATTTGAATCGGGTCGAGCGACGTCCCGCCATATGAGATGAGATCCGTGTAGGCGATCGGCTGGCTGTTGTTGATTGCGAGAAGCCCCCCGTATTTGATGCTAGACGGAATCCCGTGTTTGATCAATATGCCGTCGACGGTCATGCTACACATAGTCACGAGTCCCACTGCCCCATACGGGATGAAGACGGCACCAACCTTGTCCCCCTCCTCTAAAACACGCACGTAGGGGCTAACAGTGTATCCGCTATCTATTGTCTCAGCTGCCGCTTCTATTGCGACATCGAAGTCATTCTTGTCGATAGTCGCGACATTGACTATGATGTCGCCATTTCTCAGCTTTAGGTCGAAACTCGTCCGGTAAACCAACTCGTCGATCCTGGTTATGACAAATCCGACCCGATCTCCG
>JGIcombinedJ26865_1000290_pt1 | contig 10363 bp, 10 predicted proteins | sample NGESurdeep072012_7_FD_26865 | JGI IMG/M metagenome (IMG submission 26865) | reverse complement strand
GCACATGCTCAGACATTCGTTCGCGATGCACACCCTGGAACGTCTGGTCCGCGGCTACTACCAACAGGCCGCGAAACTGGTGGTGGACACCGGCGGCGACGATGCTCTGGCGCTGTACTTGACCAAGGCCGACCCGCTGCTGGTCCTTCGTGATCTGCTCGGCCATGCCAGCGTGACGACAACCCAGGCATATCTGCATCTGCTGGACACCCAACGCATCTACCGGGACGCCTACGCCAGCGCCGCACCCAACCCCGGTCGTGGATGACACTGACGAGCCGGCCACCGACTCGTGCACCGACGAGTCGTGCTGCGGACCAATGCTCGTGAATGCCTCGAACCGGCCCAGCCCGATCTCGATCTTGACGTGATCCATGGCGGTTTCCCCTTCTCAGCATCGGCACGTTCGGCTGATGCACGTAGGGGGTGTGGGGGCGGGGTGGTCGGTCAAGGGCGAAGAGCAGCCCCGGGTGTGGCCCGTCCTATCGGTGTTGACTTTCGCGGGAGCGCAGCGGAGGAGAAGCTCGGCCCGATCGGATGGGCCACACCCGGGGCTGCGTCCCTTGACCGGAAGGGCCCCCGCCCCGACAAACTCGGAGGGCTTCAGCGAACCCACCCCGACCACCGACAGAGCAGTAAACGCGATCGGATCGGTTTCCGGACGGGCGACTAAGGGCGTGTCTCCCAGTTCGCGTAGCCAGGTGATGATGGCGCCGAGAACGACAGGACCGCGGTAGGTCAGAGCGAGTTTGTCGTACCGGGTGGCCAGGCCTCTCCACTGCGAGTGTCTCTGGTGGTGTTCACGAAGGCGGGGAGGTTGTTGATCTGGGCCAGGCCGTGACGATTCCGAACCAGAGGAACCACACGATCATGAGCAGGCCAACGACGACTTCGAGGGCCCCCAGACCGGGCACTGCTGAGAGGAGCGCGGCAGCGCCGACGGTGAGGCCGAGCCAGTTGAGCGCGCGCGGGAACGTCCTCGCTCGCAACGCCACCAAGCTGATCAGTAGCAGCCACAGGCCGCCCAGGACGTCGCCACCGGTTCCACCTAGGGCGTCTGCGACGGTCTCGATCACTTGCCATGTGGCCGCCGCCTGCTGGGGGTCGGTGGGCTGCTGGTCCACGACCACAGACATGCCGTGGTCGAAGACCATGACGCTGGCCAGGAAGAGACCGGCACGGATCAGCCCGACAGCGCAGGCCACTTGGCTCGTGGCGGGAGCATGCTCCTGGAGGTGCTGGAAGACCCCGAGGGTCACCACGATCAGCGCGAGCGCGACGAGCTCGAAGGAGACCACGTGCATCACGTACATGCTCGTGTGGTGCTCGGCCAGGAGAGCGACCTTGTCGCCCGAGTTGGTGATGCTGGGATAGTCCACCAGGAAGACGAAGTAGGGGATCGCCGCCAGGTAGGCGGCCGCGACGTACAACGAGGCGAACCCGCCTGCCCGCTTCAGGCGAGGAGCGTGCGCCTGCATGGTTCTACCGCCGGCTCTGCGCTGGTGAGGGCTGCGGCTCCAGGTGGAAGCCCTTGGCGATCAACCAGACGGCCAGCACCATCTCCTGCAGGCCGATGGGGGCGTTGAGGGCGGTGCTGAACGTGGTCAACCCGAAGTCCTGGGTGAATCCGGAGTAGAGAGTCGCTACCAGGGACAGCGCGACCGCGAGCAGGCCCCAGACCGACAACCATCTCGGGACGATGCTGGAGCGGTACATCAGGTAGTAGTACAGCCCGGCGCCGAGCAGGAAGGGCAGCGAGACCATGAAGTTCCACACCCAGTCCCGCACGGCCAGCAGCACTTGCACGGAGGCGTCGGTCGCGGCGTTGTTGGGCAACGTCGAGCCCACCGATTCCTGGGCCAGGGTGAGGAGCGCCAGCAGGCTCAGGGTGCCCACCAGAACCAACGCCGCCCCGACGACTCGTGAGGCCGCCGCCCCCCACGCCATGGCATGCCCGTAGTGACGAAGCACTGGATAGAGAGCTATCGCGATGCCAGCGCCGGTGGCTGCCGCGACGAACTCGATCAGGGCCGCGAGAACCACCGCGTTGTCGTTTGCCGCCAGTTTCGCCAAGTTGACCGGGCTGTCCAGCAGGGAACCCAGCGGTGCCACGCTCAGGATGCTGGCGACCGAACACACGATCAACAACACCCCCACCACAATGGCCGTACCCCGGTAGGGCTTCCTCAAGACGGGCTTCTCTTCCTCGTGGTTCGCTGGGTGAGCACCCATCGTGACCTCCTCGGTCTTATCGTAATTTTGACGTCCCGGGCTTCCGCGCGTTCACCCAGCACGAGAGGTAGCCCGCGACTGAACTGCGGCGGAGGCGAGGCTGCGGCCTCAATCGGCGCGCTCGGGTCACACGTCAGACGTTGGACGCGACCGAGCGAAGCGCGGACACACACATCAACTCTCGCCGTGTCGCCCGAGGCCGGCGCGACGTTGTGGCTGGCCTCACAGGCGGGGAAGCAACTCCGCTGACCCTGACACTTGCCTGCCAAGTCCCGAGGCGGTCGTCATGGGCACGAGCCGCTACCGTGTGCCGACCGTCGGCCTAATGGAACAACGCAATGATCGATCCCGGTCGGGATTAGGATCCCGCTCCCCACCGTTCTGTCGGGCGCACGTGAGAGGGTTCCCGGTAGGCGAATACTGGAAGTTGCAGTACGCGCCGATCCCGCCCAACGCCGACACCGTCCTCGGACACAGCCGTCCCGCAAACGGATCCCCGACCGCGACACCTTCACTGGTCGACGTCACCACGCGAGCCTCACCCTCGCCCGGCCGATTCGCCGAAGGGTTCTACGCCGGCAGGGTACCTATTCCGACAATAGGCCCATATCACCCGCATTGACTCACCAGAAGGTCCGGCGGCGAAAGGGTGCGGACGCCGCCGCTCGCGCGGTCACGGCCGGCAGGTCTCGGTACGTAGGTCCCGCGGCCGGCGGCGACCATCTTCACCGACGATGCTCCCGGCATTCCGACCCGAGCCTCCTAGCAGCGCGCCGATACCCGTTGCACCACTGCCGGTCTCGGGTGTCCGGGGATCAATCATCGATGATGACAGATTGTGCACATGCGGCGGTCGCCGCGTTCCCGCCGGATTCGGCGGTCACCGGAGAACCGTAGCCGCGAGACTGCCCGCCGATACCGTCGGCGCCGGCTTCGGCCATGTCAGCGACAGAGCATTGAACCGCTGATCACCGGAGGGATCAGCCGCTCCTACAACCGCGGGGCGCCGGTGCCCGCCCATGGCACGACTATTCCCGTGGCACGACTATTGTCGGGGGGAAGTCCTGACCCGGGCCTGGGCGGTACCGCTCCCGGCCGAAACCGAGGTGGTGCGCGGTGCAGTGGTGGGTGTGGTTGGTCATCGTGGTGATCATCATCGTGGTCGTGATCGGTGGAGTCCTGGCGATCCAGGCCCGCCGCCGCACCGGCGGGGTCATCATCAATGACCGCAACGAGAACGATGCCGCCAGGTGAGCATTCTGCTGCGCTCCAGCGAGATCAACAAACTCCCGGTCGTCACCTTCGCCGGTGAGGACATCGCACAGGTCAAAGACATCATGTACGCCGCCCACGGTGGCCAGATCGGCGGGTTCACCCTCAACGGGCGCGGCATGTTCTCGGGGCCGTTGAAGACCGCGTTGCCCTGGGAGAGTGTGGTGGGTCTGGGTCCCGACGCGGTCGTCATCAGGGACGAGGGCGCGCTCACCCCGACCGAGTCCTTGCTCGCCGCGATGCAGTCCGGCGGGCCGTCGGCCGGTGACATCCTTGGCTCGCAGGTGCTGACCGATGACGGCGCCGCGTTGGGCGTCGTCGTCGACGTNGTCATCGAGGTCGCTGATGGGGGTGGCGGGCAGGCCGACGTGGTCGGATACGAGATCGACCCGGCCGAGGGGGTGGGCCGGGGCACCAACCGGATGCTGATCCCGTTGCCCGACACCATGTCCGCGTCCGGTGAGTACCTGATGGTGCCGGCCGCGGCCCGCGAGTTCGTCACCGACGACCTGGCCGGGTTCGGAGCCGCGGTCGATGATTTCCGGGCCCACCTGAGGGGACAGCGTTGATGCTCTTCTCCGAAGCGTTGGGCCGCTCGGTCGTCAGGACGGACACCGCGTCGACGGTCGGCAGGGTCAGCGACTATGTGGTGGATCCACGGCTGCCGGGAGTCGTCGCGCTGATCCTGTCCAAAACCTCGTCCCAGGGCAGCGCCTTGCCATGGCCGAACATCATCGCGTTCGGGGTCGACGCGGTGACGGTGCCCAGCGCCGCCGCCGTCGTGGAACCGGACCCGTATCTGGCCGAGCTTGCGGGCAAGCCGCACACCCTGCTGCACAAGCGGGTGCTGACAACCTCCGGGGTTCAGCTCGGCACCGTGCTGGACGTCGATTTCGACCCCACCATCGGCAGACTCGCCGCGCTGCTACTCGAGCAGGGACCGATCGACGCGGCCCGGCTGCTGGGCGTCGGGTCCTACGCGGTGATGGTGAGGGCCTGACCACAACCGCCGGCACGGGGAACTCGACGGCGAGCTCGATCGCGGCGACCACATCCCCCGGCCCGAACACCGGTGTGACGGCGAGGACCTTTGCCGATGGAGACGATGAACACGTGCGTGCACCGCTCTCTGACCCTGTCAGAAGCCTAGATCTGAGGGCGGGCGTCTGACAGACAGCACAGAAGGGACCACGTTTTGAGCATGGGCGACAAGATCAAGCACGCGGGCGAGGAAGCAGTCGGCAAGGTCAAGGAGGTCACCGGAAAGGTCACCGGCAACGAGGACCTCGAGGCCACGAGGCGAGGCCGAGCAAGCCAAGGCCAGCGTCAAGCAGGCCGGGGACAGCGTCAAGGACGCCGCCGAAGACGTTTTGGGCAACTGATCTCGGGGACCCGGGCGCCGTCGTCGATACCCGGGGCAGTTCCCTGGTCAGGGCATCGTCGGCGGCATCTGCCTTTTTGTCCGATCAGTTCGGGACTTCGCCGGTTGCATCGCTCGGTCCAGGACCTCGCCACTCGCCGTGAAACACGGTGCTGACGGACATTCGACGCCGTGCCGCGGGCTTATCGATTGCGAGACAACAGCTGTCAGGGTCGAGCGTCAGAGCGCACCGGCATCTAGGCGGGCGAGGCGACTGGCTCGCGCAGTGTCCGTCACAGTGTCATCCACGGACGACCGTGAGATGCGGCCGCGTTCGGTCAACGACGAATACCTGCGGCGCCGGAACACCGAAGCCGGGCTGACCAGGCGGTGCGGCGGCTGATGGCGCTGGATGTGAGGGCCAGCTGACGACCGATGATGCCCGGCTGGTGACAGCTGGGCTTGGGTGTCTCGCTGCGGGACTGTGTGGCGGTGGATCGAAGCGGCCCGAGTTGGCGGCGACCTCGACCGGCGTCCGCGTCACCATTTCGTAGTGACCAGGTGCGGGAGCGGTCGGCCTTCTGGCTGGGCAAACATCGCACGTTACACCGGGGCTGGTCGAGCAGGCCAAGACGGCGGGGGGAGAGGGCACCGAGTCGGCAGACGCTGCAACCAGCGGTGGAGCGGGACGTGTCACGGGGTGACCGGGCGGACCTGCGTGGGGTGAGCTTGCGCGGCGTTCCCGCGGCGTGTTCTTGCAAGTGGCCGCACGCGCCGGGACCCGATTGCGGCCTCGCTCCGNTCNGGCCGTAGGTTGCTGCCATGACCACGGGTCGCNCGGGGTGGGCGTGAAGGCGGTCGTNTACGACCGGTACGGGGCCTCCGATGTGTTGCGAGTCGCGGACGTCCCGATCCCCTCGCCCGCCGCGGGCCAGGTGCGGGTGAAGGTGGCCGCGACGTCGGTCAATCTCAGCGACTGGGAGTGCCTGCGCGGATCGCCGGCATCACGCCCGGATCGGCGGGCTGCGTCACCCGGCTCGTCGGACCCTGGGGTCGGACATCGCGGGCGTCGTCGACGACGTGGGGCCGGGGGTCACCCGGTTCCGNCCTGGGGACCAGGTGTACGGCGACAACTTGGCGCTCAAAGGTGGTTTCGCGGAATTTGCGCTCGCGCCGGTATCGGTGCTCGCGGACAAGCCGGCCGGGCTCACGTTCGCCGAGGCGTCGACCATCCCGCAGGCGGGCGCGATCGCCCTGCAGGGAGTCCGCACGGCCGTGGCGGGCAGCCGGGTGCTGATCAACGGTGCCGGCGGCGGGTCCGGATCCTTCGCNATCCAGCTCTGTGCGCATCTGGGCGCTCACGTCACCGGAGTCGACAACGCCGCCAAGCAGGAGTTCATGCGGTCGGTGGGCGCGGACGACGTGATCGACTACAGCCGGGAGGACTTCACGTGCACCACGCAACCGTACGACCTGATCCTGGACATGGTCGCGCACCGGTCGGTGTTCGCCTACCGGCGGGCGCTGGCGCCCGGTGGCAGGTATCGGTGCGTGGGCGNGTCGGTGGGCACGCTGCTCCGGGTGCTCACCGTCGGTCCGGTGGTCGGGCGACTCACCGGCCGATCGATCGGGGTGCTCGCCGTGAAGCAGGGCCCGGCCCACTTCGAGCCGCTGGCCGACATGTGCGTGGCCGGCCGGGTGAAGATCCACATCGACCGCNTCTTCGCGCTCGACGAGGTGCCCGCCGCNCTCGCTCGTGTCGGTGAAGGGCGCGCACTCGGGAAGGTNGTCGTCGGCGTCGCGTGATGCGGCAGAGGCCGGATCGTCGGTGGCGCCCGGTCACCATTCGGTTTGCGGGAACCCGATCNACCGCCCCGGAGCGGTCGACGGAACACCGTAGGTTGCGAGATTCGTGCGTTGAGTCCGTCCGGCCCTGACTTGGGGCAAGTGCGCGGNACGCACACGAGGAATGCGGGCAGCTCATTTCGTGGGAGTTGCTGCGCGTCGACGACGCCACACAGACGGCATTCGCCAGAGTCGGCCGACGAGCACGGTCGCGATTACCAACAGCATCCAGGCGAGCGGACTGAATGCGCCGCCGGCGAAATTGCTGGAGCCGTCGACGAAGGTGTACTGCACAGACGTCTGCAGGTAGTCGATGCCGTTCCAGGTGAATGTGCCGGTGGCGTGTGGGTTGGCGGCAAGGATGCCGTCGCTGTAGGCGATGGCTGCGTCGGTGAACAGCGACGTGCCCACCAACACTCCAGTNAAAAAGAACAAGCTGGCAGCGATCCAGGACGGTCTGGGCCCGTCACCGAACTCGGCGGTGAGATATTCGGTGGCGAGTTCGCGGCTGTTTCCGAGGCGCGTGAGGGCCTCGCGGGTGCCGATGTCGCTCGCGGCCGCGCGAAGGTTCGCGCGCACCTCCCTGCGCTTATCGATGCGGGATCTACGCGGCAGGTCGTAGAGGCGTTGGTCGAGCATCCACACGACTCGCTCGATACGCATGCGGTCGAACCAGGAAACGTTGTGCGGCATGGTCAAGCTCCTTCACTGGGTTCGCAGGGAACCGGCCGATCGAGCACCGTGCCCACGATGGCGGACAGTGAGCGCCAACTTGAGGCGCCCTCGACAAGGGCCTGGTAGCCGGCCTGTGTCGGCCGGTAGTACTTACGTGCCGGCCCGTAAGTGGACGCGACGAGGCGGGCGCTGACTCGGCCTTCGCGTTCGAGTCTGGCCAGCGCGGGATAGACCGTGCCTTCGAGCACGTCGCTCAGGCCGATCTCGTGCAGACGCTGCACCACTTCGTAGCCATAGGACTCGCGCTCGGCGAGAAGTTGTAGCAATAACAGCGACAGCAGGCCCTTCAGCAGTTGCGCGTCATGGGTCGGCGTCATGCACCTAGGTTAAGCCCACTACTTGATACAATCAAGTAGTGGCTGCGAGGTTCGACCGCGAAGTGTCGTACCTAGCGGTAGAACCCAATCCTCAGCCTCCCTTAGGGACCAGAGTCAGCGCGACTGCGTGGTGGACGTCCGAAGTCACCCACGAACTGATGGACTCGACCTACAATCCCGTCGGCGAGCTGCGGATCACTGGCATCGCGTGGTGTCGCGGCCGACCAAGCCGCCAGCCAGACCGTCGAACGGGAGCGGGACTTTCTCAGGACGGCCGGTGCTGCTGATTGACATCGATGCTGCGATGAGTCCGGGTGCCGCGAGCGGATCCTCCGGCGGAACGCTGACGTTCATGGAAGCGGAGAGCGCTGAAATCGAGCCCAGCGTCCCGATCTATTCCACAAGTGGGGCCTCCTGTCGCGGCTGCTGAGCCCGATGGTGACGCCAATGCAATCCAGAGTTTGTCGGTCGATGATGAGGTGGCCGAAGGCGCAGGCGGCAACGATGGAGATGTTCGCCCGATGCGATGGGGTCGATCGCGCCGGTGACCGCCGTGCAGGGACCTGTCATAAGCAGCGTGCACGACGGTCCGCGTTGCCGATAGATTTCTGAGCCATCCAAGGAAAGGGGTCAGGGTGGCGGCACCCCCGCAGGAGATCTATCAGCGGTACCTGTGGGCCACGCTGACCCAGAATGCCGATGCGGTGGCCGAGATGTTCACTGTGGACGGCGTGTTGCAGTCGCCGCTCGTCCGGGCTGGCCAGGCATTCCCGCGACGCTTGGAGGGACGCGAAGCGATCCGCACGGGACTGGCCGAGTACTACTACCGGTGGGCAGGCGAACAACAGCAGGCGGGGTTGGCCGGTCTCACGGTGAACGAGGAGAAGTCCCGGTCGGTGGTGCACACGACCGCCGACCCTGACGTATTCGTGGTCGAGATTGACCCCGCCTTCGACAGCCCCGACGGGATCCGGATCGTGTCCCTTCTGAAGATCTTCCGCATGCGCGACGGGGAGATCGTCCTACTGCGCGACTACTTCTCGCCCGACCTCGTGACCTGACGTCGACACCGTCCGACTCCCGAACGCCGAGAACTCACCTGCAGGCTCGGAGTCCCGTGGGCCGCGCCGGGTCAGTTCTGGATGCGGTCTGTCAGCCCTGTGACACGGTGAGGGGCGGCGCGGCCTCCAGGGAAGCCTCTGGTCTGGTCGTTGCCGGCGCTGATCCGCCGCCGGGTCCCCTTCGGCACGCATTTCTCAGCAGGTGAGCCGCAGTCGGGTGCGGGCATCGTTGGCCCATGTCGGGTGGTGCCCGAGCTGACCCGAAGAGGACGGCGCGGGCCACCAGGTCTCTACCTTCGAAGACTTGCCCGGGTCGGATGGTCGGCCAGCGCGATTGACCACGCCCCCGCCGACGCCTTGCCAGCGGGTCGACGTCACGACTGCGGGCGCACCATGCCCGTCCGGGACGCAATCGCCGATCCGCACATCTGCCGCGGGGGCCAGTTCGGTTCTCATGGTCATTACCGACACTGGGCCACTGACAGTGACACTGTCACAAGTGTTCTGGGGTCGAAGTTCTGGGTTCGGACCTTCTTCGGTGTGATCACGTCGCCGCGGGTGAAGGACCTCGCAACTATGTCGGAGAGGCCCCGGTTGTGGGGAGCGCATGCGCCTTCGGCGCCAATGATGGAAACAGCGTCATTGGTAGAGCGTGCGCTGGGTGGGATCTCATCCGTTCGCCAGTGGTCTATTGAGATGCGGCCGATCGTGCGTTTATCGTTGCCGACTCGGCGGAGCGGGTGGCTGCCCAGGTCGCGAGAATCTTGAGCCCGTCAGCGGTCGGGGTGTCTGGGTCGGCGGTGTAGATGTTGAGCTGCAGGGCAGGGTCGGAGGGTAGTTCCATTGCTTCGAAATTGAGGTCGAGTTCGCCGACTGCCGGGTGTCGGAGCCGTTTGCGGCCGCTGCGATGGAAAGTGACGTTCTGGGAGGCCCAGTGCTGACTGAATAGTTCGGATTGGGTGGATAGTTCGCCGACCAGGGTGATGAGGTCTTTGTCGTGGGGGTGGCGTCCGGCTTCGAGGCGAAGCATGGCTGCGGCGTCGGTGGCAATGCGGTCGAAGTCGATGAAGAAATCGCGGGCAGCGGGGTCGAGGTAGATGAATCGGGTGGTGTTGGCGGGCCGTCTGTTGGTTGCGCCGGCGGCCGCGGACTGCAGGACTGGGAAATATAGGGCCGTGGCCATGAGGTTCATGGCGATGATGTCGTGGCGGGTGTTGCGTACCCAGGCGGGGGCATCGGCGATGGCGTCGAGAACCTGCTGGATGACCGGGCGCACCGCGGCGGGAGCCTGCCGTGGCCGGCGCGAAGTGGTGGGTCCTGCGGCCTGGGCCAGCCAGCGCAGGTGCTCGCGTTCGGCGTCATCGAGCTGCAGCGCGTTCGCGACGCCTTCGAGCACCCGATCGGATACGCCGGCGAGGTTGCCGCGTTCCATCCGGACGTAGTAGTCGATGCTCACGCCGGCGAGCAGTGCGACTTCTTCGCGGCGGAGGCCCTTGACGCGCCGGTTGCCGCCTAGTACTACAGGGCTAGATCGTTTTGTG
>JGIcombinedJ26865_1000289_pt1 | contig 10395 bp, 9 predicted proteins | sample NGESurdeep072012_7_FD_26865 | JGI IMG/M metagenome (IMG submission 26865) | reverse complement strand
GAAACCAAGCCGGGCATCAAGCTGGGGGTCTGCGGCGAGCACGGCGGCGATCCGGAGTCCATCCACTTCTTCCACAAGACCGGACTGGATTACGTGTCCTGCTCACCGTTCCGGGTCCCCGTGGCGAGGCTGGAGGCCGGCCGCGCGGTTGTCATCTAGTCAGGGATCGGTCCAGCGACCACGACCACACAACCGACCGCTGAACCGACAACAGCCCGGACGCCGGCCCTGACGTCGGCCCGCGGCTGACCGACCACCCGCCCACCTTGGATCACGAATCCGAGGTGGGCGGGCTGCTGCCACACGGCAGCGCGTGACCCCCCGGTCGATCCGGCGGAACGCGGGATCGCCGGCCCTCGATCCGGTTTAGGGTGCGGTATGGACCGTCGTACCTGGGGCGCGGTACTGGTGGTCGTGGTGATCATCGCCGCCCTGACGGTGCCCAACCTGGCCGGCCGTCGCGTCGAGGGGATCGCCACCAGGATCCCGGTCGCGGACCCGCCGCGGGTCGGTGACTGCCTGCTCGACGACCCCACCGGGAACCGGTCGGTGCTGGCATACACCTCGGTGCAGATCCACGCGGCCACGACCGGTGCATGCGGCGGGGCGAACTACGGCGAGATCGTGTCCGTGACGATGGACGCCCGGTCGTTCCCGGTCACGGTCGCGAACCGGCTGAGTCATCCCGAACCGATGGCCTGCGACCCGCTGGTCCGGGCCTACCTCGGCTGGCCGGAGGGTGACGTCCGGCCCGGCGACGGGAGCACGGCGGACGCCTGGCGGCCAGTCGCCACCGGGTCGGTCGGGCTGATCGGACCGAATCTGTGGCAGTACCTGAGTCGGCAGTATTGGCTGGCCTGCGTGATCTACCCGCGCCACGGCCCGTACCCCGGCTCGATCGGTCGGTCGTTCGCGTCCCGGGCCGCGGCGAATGCTTTCGCGCTCTGCCTGTCCGATTCCGATTCCGGATCGGAGTCGCTGCAGTCGATGTCGTGCACGGTGCCGCACCACACCGAGATCCTCGGCTGGGCAACGGTGACCGATCCGCAGTCGCAGTCCGCAACGCTGAACGACACGTGCAGGCAGCTCGCGGCCATGGTCACCGCGCTGCCGGACCCGACCGCCGGCGGGAGGTTGAGCGTCGGCGCGGTGGCGTTGCAGGACGACGGCCAGGGCGGCTGGTCGACCGGTCCGGCCGGCACCTCCGCGCCCGCCCGACAGGTCGCCTGCGCCCTGACCGCGGACGGCCCGGATCGGCTGAACGCCACCCTGATCGGCATTGCCGACGGCGCGCTGCCTTGGGCATGAACCGTGCGGCCGCCCACCCGCCACGGCGAAGCGGCTTCAGGACGAGGCGGAATCCGCCCGGTCCCGCTGTGACGATCCAGAGGACGATCCAGAGGACGATCCAGAGTCCGATCCAGAGTCCGATCCAGAGTCCGATCCAGCAGCCGACCCGGAACCGTGACCGTAGGTCTCCAATACCTTCTGCGACAATCTCGGCCACACCTCCACCGCCCACGGCCCGAAGTCCGTGTCGCACAGCGAGACGCAGGCCAGGTGAGCCTCAGGGTCGACCCACATGAAGCTGGCCGACTGCCCGAAGTGGCCGAACGTGCGCGGCGAATTGCCCGCCGCGGTCCAGTGCGGCGTCTTATGATCGCGAATCTCGCAGCCGAGGCCCCAGTCGTTGTTCTGCTGCCGGCCGAACCCGGGGAGCACGCCGGCCAGTCCGGGAAACGCCAGGGTGGACACCTGGTCCACCACCCGGGGGAGCAGCAAGGTGGGCTGGAGCAGTTCGCGGGCCAGGATGGCCAGGTCGCGGATCCCGACGTGCGCTCCGTGTGCCGGCGAACCGTCGAGGGCCGTCGAGGTCATGCTGAGCAGGTCGAGCACCCGGTCGTGCAGGTCGTTCTCGAACGAGCGACCCGTACGCCGCTCGAGATGCCCTGCCGCGACGTCGATTCCGCGATTCGAGTAGATGCGGCGGGTCCCGGGCGGGGCCAGCGCGCGGTCCTCCTCGAAGGCGTACCCGGAGGCGTGCGCCAGCAGGTGCCGCAGGGTGGACCCGGGCGGGCCAACCGGGTCGTCCAGGCTGACGACCCCTTCCTCCGTGGCGTCCAGCACGGTCAGCGCCGTCAGGACCTTGGTGATCGAGGCCGCCCGGTGCACATTTCCGTCATCGATCAGGTCGATCACGCCGTCGGCATCGACGACGGCGACCGACGCCGTGCCCACCGGCCAGTCGGCGATTTCCCGGCCCAGATCCATGACGCGTCCTCTCGTTGCCCGTCCGTTTACCCGTCCGCGGCCGCCTGCCCGGCTGTCGTGCGTCCTGCCGATCACACGCTCTGCCGATCACACGCTCTGGCGACCACTCTGCAGGACGCACCAGCAGCGGGCGCGCTGGCGTCCGTCGTTGCGGTCCCGCCAGAGTGTGCCAGCATCCTCGGGTGACAGCCGCTCCAGACCATCGGATCCTCCGGCTCCTGCGGGACCGGGAACTCCGCGATCCGCTGCTGGACATCGCCATCGGACCCGCCTTGCTGCACGCGGCCGCGCGATCCGAGAGCCGCGACGCGCCGCCCGTGCTGCGGCTCTACCGGCCGGCGCCGACGGTGGCGTTCAGCGGCCGGGACTGCGTGTCCCCCGGCATCGCCAACGCCGCCGTCGCTGCCCGGTCGCGCGGTTTCATCCCGGTCAGGCGCGGCGCCGGCGGCCGTGCGGTGGCCTACCACGGCGGTGCGCTGTGTGTCGATCACGTCAGCCAGGACGGTGCCGAGAAGACTTCCATCGCCGAACGTTTCGCGCTTTTCGGGGCGCTGTACCGGGATACTCTGCTGGGTCTGGGGATCGAGGCGGCAACGGTCGGCGAGGTCCCAGGGGAGTACTGCCCAGGGGAGTACAGCGTCAANGACGGCCACGGNCACAAGCTGATCGGAACGGCCCAGCGCCTGGTGCCAGGNGCATGGATGTTCAGCGCGGTGGTGGTCGTCAGCGACCCCGACCCGCTGCGCGACGTGCTGCGGGCCGTCTATCGGGAACTGTCGCTGGATTGGGATCCGGCGACGGTGGGTGCGATCGACCGCGCGGCGCCTGGGGTCGGTCAGCAGGAGGTCGAGGGCGCGTTCGTCACCGCCTACGCCACGATCGGTATGCCGGTCCGGGAGCCGCTCCCGGAGTCCGTCGTCGAACAGGCCGGCGGCCGCGCTGATCGGCACCGGGTGCCGGAAGGGTGATGGTGTGCGGCTTCTCGGCGGGTGGACGGAAGTCGATCAGCCGGCACAAGACACGCTCGGGCTGCGGCACGAGGGGCCGCGTGCTAGGTTCGAATTCCCCGCGAGGGGCTGTGGCGTAGCCGGGAACGCAGCTCGACTTGTCGAGAAGTCAGAGGTTCGAATCCTCTCAGCTCCACCACAGCACGTTTCCCGCGCCCNCCGCGGCGACCGACCCCTCTGCCGACGCTGGCCAGGCTCACTGCGGATCATCTGGTCGCTGTATGCAACCCGATCTTCCGCAGTCTGGGGTGACTCTGCTGGCGGACGTCGCGCAGGAGGCCGGGCTGAGCAATGCCGGCCTCCTGCACTACTTCCCGAGCAAGAAGCACCTGATGGTCAGGCTCTACAGCACGCTGTCCGGCAAGGCGATCGACGCCGACCACCCCGACCACCCCGACCACCCCTTCACCGCACCCGATCAGGACGGCTCCTGCCTGATCACCGACGCCGACCTGGAAATGACCGACATGGGCGATGACGTCAGGCTTTTCGTGGACGAGGTGCGCCGCTCGCGGCAACTGCCCGATCCCGGGCCATCGCCGGCCCGCAAGCTCAGCCAGCGGCGCCCTGACGTCCTGCGGTACCACCGGGCGGCGCCGGCGTTGTCGACGTCGATGGTGGCCGCGCTCGTCGACATCCGACCGGACCATTACGTGGCCTTCGCCGCTGAGATCGGCGGCGAGCCGGTGGGCATCGTGCGCTGGATCCGTCTGCGGGGCGAACCCGCCCATGCCGAGATCGCCGCCGAGGTCGTCGATGCCGTCCAAGGGTGCGGGCTGGGCCGGCAATTGGCCGCCGCCGCGGCGCACCCAACCGGCGGAACACTCTGCGCTGCAGAGGGTCCAGCCGATCGACGCTGGTTGCGAAGGTCCTCCGCAGGGATCGCTGCCGGGGCCGCCGGGAGCCTTCCGCGGGGACGTCGAGGGGGGTCCGGACCAGCTCGACGAGCTCGGCCAGGCTGCGACCGGAGGCTTGACCGGCCACCAGCTCCAGCGCCAGCGGCAATCCGTCAACCCGGCCGGCGACCTCGACCAGCATCTCGGTGGTCTCGCCGTCGTCGGCCACCGGCACAGCCCGGTCGGCCGACCGCTGCATCTCGTCGACCCGGACCGGACTCGCCTGATCGAGCTCCGGGTCGCGGCCCAGCTGGAACTGGCGGAACTGCTGCTCGACCAGCCGAGGCCGGAGAACCCGACGAGGCCGGGGTACTGGCCGCCGCCGTGATATTGGAGGAGCCTACGCCCACGGGATTCCCGGCAGCAGGTCCTTCGCCCGATGGATGCTGGTACTCGAAGGCAACCCCGACCCGCAGATTGATGTTGCCAGGGCCTGGGAGAACTGCGTGCACAGCCTGAGCCGGGGTGGCCCGGTCAACCCCGACAGGGAGAGCGCCGAGGTGCTGCTGGGCATCGGCTGCGTGCTGTCCGCCCGCGCAGACCCGGTGGCCGGGCCGGTGCTGGCCGGCGCCGGGGAGCTGATGCGGCGGCTGGCGGTGCAGATGTCAGCGGAACTGCGTGCCGCGGTGGACCGGGCGGTGCGTTCTGCCGGTGGCCAGCCGGTGCGGTGGTGGACTCCGAGTCGGACGGGGCCTTGGTCCAGCGACTCCGCGAACTTGTCGATGGTGCCCTGCGACGCCCATGACGTCCATCTCACTCAAGAGCACGCCTGGCCGGGGCGCAGGGTGGATTCACGCGGCCACCGGGAGCCGTGGGGGAGCCTGCACCGGTCGACTCGACCGAGGCGTCCGGTCGGTCGCTTCGGTCCCGCCGGTCACGGACGCCGGCGGTCCGCCGACCGCCGCCTCCGCTGATCCGGTGACGATGTCCGCGTAGTGGACGACGCCGATCAGTAACCGGCCGTCGAGCACCGGCGCGAGCCAGGCCCGCCGCTCGGCCATGAGGCCGGCGAGGTCCTCGATGCGGTCGTCCGGTCCCGCGGTGACCAGCGGATCCTGCGCCAGCGATGCGGCGGTCGCATCGCTCCCGCCCCCGGAGAGGCAGCGCAGCCCGATGTCCCGGTAGTCGATGATCCCGCGGAGCCCGCCGTCCTCGTCGCAGACCGGCACGGTGCTGGCCCGCAACCGGCGCATGGTCCTGGCGACCCGCTGCCAGCTGTCGCCCGGCGCCACGGAATCCGGGTTGATCATCATGACATCTTTTGCGCGCGTTGCTCTCTCGGGTTGGGCGGGTGGCGGCTGATTCGCGCCGGCCGGCTGTGGCCGGTTCGCCGTCACGACCGGCGTACCCGCAGCCGGCGGGCCGAGGGGTTCGCCACGGGTCGCTGCGCGGGTGACCCGGCGCGCGCCGATCAGGCCCCACCCGACGAGCGCCACGCTGCCCACCGACAGCAGCCGGTACACCACGACGGCGGCCAGCGCGGCCTTCCACGGCGCGCCCGCAGCGGTCAACCCCAGCAGCAGCGCGGCTTCGACAACCCCGAGCCCGCCCGGAAGGGGCGTCAGGCTGGTGGCGGCCATGCCCGCGGTGTAGGTGAGCAACAACGCCGGCAGGCTGACCTGCACGCCGAAGGCCGCGCAGCACGCGGCCAGGCAGGCGGCGTCCAACACCCAATTCAGCAGCGACAGCGTCCAGGCGTCGACCCAAGAGCGCCGGGACGGGCGGATGACCTTGAGGGCGTCGATCATCCGCGACAGCCGGGCGTATCCGGTTTCCGCCGGCCGGCCGCGCAGCCGATTCACCCGGCGCAGCGCACCCCCGGCGGTTCCCGCGAGCCGATCGGGGTTGGAGATGACGTAGGCGATGCCCGCCATCAGCAGCAGCACGGCGGTGACCTCCGCCGCTGATTGCAGGAGCGAGCCGGTCGATCCGCCGCCCAGGATGATGCCGGTGGCACCGACCACGGACAGGGTCGCGGTGGCCAGCAATCCGGTGACGGCGATGCACCAGGTGGCGACGGCGGTCGAGGCGCCCCAGTCGCGGATCCGCCGGAACGTGTAGGCGGCGGACACGACGCCCCCGCCCGGCATGGTGGTGTTCAGCGCGCCCGCCGCGTAGCTGACCGCCACCGACCTGACCAGCGGCACCCGGACTCCGGCGGCGCGCAGCATCCGTTGCCGGACACGGGCAAAGGCCACCATCGAGGCCCCGGTCGCGAGCGCGGCCACCGCCAACCAGGCCAGTGACGATGCAGTGAGCGATGCGGCGGCCGAAAGCACCGACGGAGTCACCAGCACGAGCTCGACGGTCAGCAGGGCAACTACGAACGCGGTGACCACCAGGCGTGCGACCCGACCCCGGGACGGCAACGTCACCGCCGGGATCGTCCAGGGTTTTGCGCTCATCAAGGTCCTTCCAGCTGCCTGATGACCCCGATGCTCCGCCCGGTCTACTAGCCGCCCGCTGGCTGCGGTTTCGATTCCGGTAAGAATTCCGGTAAGAATCCCGGTAAGAATTCCGGCAAGAAACCGTCGGCCGCGACCGTGAACCCGATCACCGCGCCGCCGCCGGGCCGGGCCGCCGCGGACACCGTGCCGCCGTGGTCGGCCGCCACCTCCCGGACGATGGACAGTCCNAGCCCGGAGCCGGACATGCTCCGCGCCGCCGCNGCGCGGTAGAAGCGGTCGAAGATGCGATCGGTGTCCGCGGGGTCAAGACCCGGGCCACGGTCGAGCACCTCGACGGNCGAGCCGTGCACCCGGACCTCGATGGGGTCACGCCCATCGGGGTCGAACTTCACGGCGTTGTCGAGCAGGTTGGACAGCGCACGTTCGACGGCATGCGGCCGCGCCGGCACCACGCTCGGTTCGGCGTCGANCGTGATCGTCCGGGCGCTGCGCCGGCGGTATCGATCCGCGGTGAGCTCGGCNAGGGCGGCCAGGTCGACGGGCTCGAGCGGTTCGGCATCCCGCCGATCGGTGGCCAGCTCCACCAACTCGTTGACCAGGTTGGTCAGCTCCCTGGTCTCCCCCTCGACGTCGTCGAGCAACCGGCGCTGCGAGGAGGGGGAGAGCTCGTCGAACCGGCGCATCACGCTGACGTTCGTCCGCAGGCTGGTCAACGGCGTGCGCAGCTCGTGCCCGGCGTTCTGCAGCAGGCGATGCTGATCGTCCCGGGCTCTGGCCAGCTCCGCCAGCATGGCCTGCAGCGAGGTGCTCAGCCGCCCCACCTCGTCCCGGCCGCCGGCCGGGATCGCCACGTCGAGATGACCGGTCGAGCTCACCCGCTCGGCCACCTCCGTCAGCCCGGTGAGCCGCCGGGTGATCTGCCTGGCCACCAACCACCCGGCGAACGCCGCGACGAGCAGCACCAGCAGCCCGACCACGGCGATGGTGAAGGCGAGAGTGCCCAGCACGCGGGAGGTTTCGGACAGATCGCGGGCAACCTGGATCGCCCCGCCATCGTCGCCCAGGGACCCGGTCAGGACCCGGAACGATCGATCGCCGGCAGTGACATCCTCGTACAGCCGGGTGCCAGCGTCGCCGGAGGACGCCAGGGACTGGTCGGCAGCGCTGACCGGCAGGCCCACGTCGATACCGAGCAATTGGCTGACCGAGCCGTCCGGGGCGATCACTCTGGCCGTCTGGATGAACGCCCCGGTGGTGGGTGAGGCGACCTGCTGGTCGGCGGCGGCCGCGGCTGTCACCAACGGCAGGGCCCCCGGCGCTGACAGCGTGGTTGCCGCAGTGGCCAGCGACCGGTCCACCTCGATGCGCAGGTTGTGCGCGGTCAGCCCGTAGGTGAACGCGCCGACGAGCACCGCCACCACGACCGCGACGGTCGCGAAGGCGATCACCAGCTTCTGCCGGAGCGTCATCGCCGGCTCACCCCGGCGAGATGCTGTAGCCGACGCCGCGCACCGTCCGGATCAACGCCGGGGCTCCGGCGGACTCAAGCTTGCGGCGCAGGTAGCTGATGTAGACCGCCAGGTTCTTGGAATCGGGGCCGAAGTCGTATCCCCAGATCTGGTCGTAGATCGTGCCGTGGCCGAGCACGATCCCGGCGTTGCGGACCAGCATCTCCAGCAGGTCGAATTCGGTCTTGGTCAGTTCGAGTTCGCGGTCCTGCCACCACGCGCGCCGGCTGCCGGGATCGACGCGCAATCCGTTGACCTGCAACGCCCCGTCGTCCTCGATCGGGTCCGTCCGGGTCCGGCGCAGCAATGCGCGGAGCCGGGCCAGCAGTTCGTCGAGTTCGAACGGCTTGGCCAGGTAGTCGTCGGCGCCGGCATCCAGACCGGCCACCCGGGCGATGAGCTCGACCCTGGCGGTGAGCATCAGGATGGGGATGCGGATCCCGTCGGCCCGCAGCACCCGGCACACCCCGAGGCCGTCGACACCGGGCATCATCACGTCGAGCACCACCACGTCCGGGGCATCCCGGCGGGCCGCCGACAGTGCCTGCACGCCGTCGATCACCGACGTCACCGCGTAACCCTCGAGCTCGAGCGCCCGTTCCAGCGACTCACGGATCGCGCGATCGTCGTCGGCCAGCAGGACGCGGTAGCTCACTTCCCCATGGTGACCCACGGCCGCACTTCCGGTGCGGACTCCCACGCAGTTCTTACTGTTGGTCAGCCGTCGGGTGAGCCGGCAGCGCGTGGCAGCTGAACGTCGCCGTCCTTGGCCGGGTCCGTCCGTGCGCCGGCCTCTGGACCCGGCAGTCTGCGCCGGTCAGCCGGACAGCAGCTGTTCCAGGCTCAGCGGCGGATGCCCGCTCACCTGCTCCACATCGCCGGTGACGCCGTCCATCTCGCCCGCGGCGATGGCGATGTAGGTGCTGACCCAGGCGTCCACCATCCAGTCCGGCGCATCGAACACGGCCCTGGAGGCGTAGGCCTGCTCGATGGTCTCGTTCTGGAAGGAGAACGGCCGTCCGGTCACCCTGGTGAGGATCTCGGCGTACTCGGTGAGGGTCAGCGACTGCGGCCCGGTGACGTGATAGGTGGCATCGTCGTGAATGCCCGACCCGGGCTCGTCGACCGCCGCAGCCATGAGCACCGCTATCGCGACGTCGATGACGTCCGCGCGGGCGACCGCGGCGAGCCGTCCGTCGTCGGCCGGTCCTTTCAGCACGCCGTCCTCGCCGGCGTACAGCGGCAGGCATTCGGCGTAGAGGTTGTCGCGCAGGAAGGTGAAGTGCATGCCGGAGGCGCGGATCCGCTCCTCGGTGTACCAGTGGTCGTGGGCGAGCAGGAAGGTCGACTGCGGGCTGGCGCCGAAGAACGAGGTGTACACGATCCGCTGCACTCCGGCCGCGGTAGCCGCGTCCACGAAATCCAGGTGCTGGGCCAGCCGGTCTGGATGCTCGGCCGCTGACACCATGAACAGCGTCTGGATCCCGGCCAGCGCCGCCTCCGAGTCCGCGTGGTCGCCGTAAGAGGCCACCGCCACTTCGGCACCGGGAAGCTCGGGAGCCCGCGCGGCCGACCGCACGATCAACCTGGTGGCGATGCCCGCCTCGGCCAGCCCGCGGGCCACCCCGCCGCCCACCACACCGGTTGCCCCGGTCACCCCGATTCGTGCCGTCATGCCGGACCTCCGCTGTGATCGGTGTGCGCGCAGCACAGCTTGTATCGGCCGAAGCCTGATATCGGCCTGATATCGACTGCGGCGCGCCCGGTCACCCTAGTCGTCCGTCAGCTTACGATCGGCGCCATGGTGATCACCGGGACGATGTTGATCACGCAGCACCGATCGCCGTGTCGATCCGCGGGCGCCATGATGACCGGGCGGGCCGACCGATGACGGCGCGCACCATCGGCAGCGTGCTGCGGCTGGCGATGGCAGCCGCGGTGGTCGCCGCGATCATCACCCAGCTGGCCAATACCATCAGCATCGGCAACAGCGTGGTGAACTTCTTCAGCTTCTTCACGATCCAGTCCAACATCATCGGCGTCGTCGCGGTGACGATCGCCGCGCTGGCCGGCCCGGCGGCCAGGTCGAGCGTATGGCTCAGCCAGCTCCGCGGCGCCGCCACGCTGTACATGGGGATGACCGGGATGATCTTCAGCCTGCTGCTCAGCGGTGCCGATGTGCAGACCCCCATCCCGTGGGTGAATTCCGTGCTGCACTACGTGTTTCCGCTGTTCATCGTCATCGACTGGCTGGTCGATCGGTCGGTCCGGCCGCTGTCCTTCCGGCAGGGGTTGATCTTCCTGG
>JGIcombinedJ26865_1000286_pt1 | contig 10423 bp, 10 predicted proteins | sample NGESurdeep072012_7_FD_26865 | JGI IMG/M metagenome (IMG submission 26865) | reverse complement strand
CCCCGCCAATCCGCCAGCGCCGTCCGATACGCCGCCACCGCTGCCGCGCCGTCCATCGCGTCCGCGGCAGCCACCAAGTGCAGGAACTGCTCCGTGTCGACGACACAGTCGCGACCCTCCGCGAGCGAATAGCCGCGTGGGCCGGTCACCAGCAGGTCCGCCCGCCCCAGCGCGCGTCGCGCGCGGTTGACCAACACCTGCAGGTTGGCCACCGGATCCGACGGGGAACGGTCACCCCACAGCATCTCGGTCAGGACATCGTGCGAGACGAACTCTCCGCGTCTGGTCGCCAGGATCCGCAGCAGCGCACGCACTTTCCGGCCGCCGAAAGCCGCCGCCGCGATCTCGCTGCCGTCTCGCACCACGACGAAACGTCCGAGGAGACGGATCTCCAGTGCGCCAGGCGCGGTCATCGTTCCATCATGTCGGTCCGCTAGGGATTCGCTAGGGCCGCGTCCTACCGTTCGCGACGTCACCAGGACACCCACCCCAACAACCAGGAGGCAACGATGAGCATCGACCACCGCACCATGCAACTGACCGAGCACCGCACCTTCGCCGAGCCCGACGAAACCCGCACGTTCGGGAACGGACACCTCGACGTCCTGCGGATCGGCGGCAGCGACATCGGTCGCCTCGTGCTGGCGCCGGGTTGGCGCTGGTCCGAGCACGTCAAGCCGATCGCCGGGACCGACCTGTGCGAGGCGCCGCATTTCCAGTACCACGTCGCCGGCACCCTGCGGATCCAGATGGCCGACGGCACCCAGTTCGACGCCCGGCCCGGCGCCGTGACCTCGCTACCGTCCGGGCACGACGCGTGGGTCGTCGGGGACGACGAGGTCGTCGTCATCGACTGGTTCGGCGCCAGCGAGTACGCGAAATGACCGCCCCGACCACCGCCGCCGCAGCGCCGGACACACTGCCTGTTCCGGGCCTTGTCGTGCGACTGCACGACACGGCGATCACCGGTCTCACCACCCTCATAGCGTCGATCGAACCCGACCAGTGGACGCTCCGCACACCGTGCCCGGAATGGGACGTCCGAGCTCTCGTCATGCACCTGATCACTGAAGCCCGATGGGCGCCACCGCTTCTCGCCGGGCTCACCATCGCGGAGGTCGGATCGAGTCTCGACACACCGCTCGACCCCGATCCGGTCGCCGCATGGACCGCCGCCCAGCGGGCCGCACGGAGCGCGGCCGACGGACCCCGGATCGAGCAGACCACCGTGCACGTCAGCGTCGGTGACATCCCCGCGACGGAGTACCCCCGTCAACTCACCGCCGACTACCTCATTCACGGTTGGGACCTGGCGGTCACCCTCGGCCAGGACGACGCGCTCGACCCGGAACTGGTCGCGGCCGTGCACGGCTGGTTCCGATCGCAGGCCGAGGCCTACCGCGACGTGGGAATGGTCTCCGCGCCGGTGCCCGTCACGAGCGACGACCTGCAAACCCGACTACTCGCCGAGTTCGGCCGCTCCCGGGTTGCCGAGGCGACCCGGACAACCATCGCCCGGTTCGGCGCCGCCTTCGACCGCGGCGACGTCGACGCCGTCATGGCCGCCATGACCACCGACTGCGTCTTCGAGTCGACCGCGCCACCGGACGGACAACGTCATGCGGGGCAAGAAGCGGTGCGGCAGGCCTGGACCGACCTCTTCGCCGCCTCCCGAGGCGCCGTGTTCGAGACAGAGGAACTGATCGTTGCCGGCGACCGGGCGATCTCTCGGTGGCGCTACACCTGGGCGCCCGACGTGGACGGCCACGTCCGGGGCATCGACCTCTACCGGGTCCATAACGGACTGGTCGCCGAGAAGCTCTCCTACGTCAAAGGCTGACGACAACACTGACGACCCAAATCCCGCTTGGCGACTGAACATGAGCGGCGAAATGTTCAAGCAGCCGCTCTGCCGGAAGTTGGACGAAGACGACCATCGGTCAGCGCCTCGCGTGAGTTGTCACTCGCCCGTGCGCCGAACCACAATCGGAGCGTCGCGGCCCGATCCAAATTGGCCTACACGTCCATGATCGACATCGTTCCGCAGGGGATCGTCAATTGGGACGACAGCGTGGAGTGCGCTAAGACCGACGTTATTGATAGGGCGAGTTCAGTCCGACAGCGGTTCCGCAGAGTGCAGTGACGGTATCGGGCTTCTGGGGTACGTGCGCTCATCGCCGGTAGCGGAGGTCGTCGGCCGGGTGCGCACCCATCCTGAGGGGTCCGGGAGAGTGTCGTTCCCGGTGGCGGTTCATGTCCGATAGCGGTTCACTTTTCGCAATCGGCCGACCAGGAGGTTCCTTGTTCACTCAAATTATCCGCGGCAGGGTGTCTGACCCCAAGGCCGTGGACGACAACTTCAAGCGCTGGTCGAAGGAGCTTGCTCCTGGCGCCATGGGCTGGCTTGGAACTACCGGAGGGGTTACTGAAGACGGGCAGCTTTTCATCATGGTTCGGTTCGAATCTGAGGAAGCCGCCCGAGCGAACAGCGAGCGCCCGGAGCAGGACCAGTTCTGGTCGGAAACGTCCAAGCAGTTCGACGGCGAACCGACTTTCCAAGACAGCACCGACGTAACGGTCGACAAGGTCGGCGATCTGGATTCAGCCGGCTTTGTGCAAGTCATGAGCAGTCAGGTGACTGACCCAGACCGCGCGAAGCAACTCATGACGGAGCAGCATGACATGCGGAGCCTCCGACCGGACATCCTCGGCAGCGTCTCGGTAGGTCACGAGCACGGCAAGTGGACCATGGTCATCTACTTCACGTCCGAGGCAGAGGCGCGCGAGGGCGAGAAGAAGGAGATGCCGCCGGAGATGGCTGCGACCATGGACGAGATGCAGTCCCTGTCGGTTGGGGCCCCGGAGTTCCTGGACCTCAAGGCACCCTGGCTCGACTCACCTAAATAAGCAGCGGCGACTGGTGCGTCCGGCCACGTGCACTGCGAACTAGCCGGGCGAACCGAAACCGCGTTCGCCAAGACTGACACGCCCGAACCTCCGCTATTGGTTATCCGAGCGGCTGGATCGGGCCAGCGAACTCAGAGTCGCCCGCTGGTGGCAGCCCGTTGCCGTGATCCACCCACCCCACCCTCGGCCCCTTGGAACGTCGCTGGCCGCCGGTTCCCCATCATGTCGATACCTGCCTGGCGGCCCAGGCGGCTACGGACCGCCCAACAATGCCTCGACGTTCGGCAACTCCCCGAAACCAGTGAAGGTCCCTTCGTCCGCGATCTCGGTCGCGACAGCCAGCCAGCCCTTCCACGCGGCGCGGGCCAGTGTGCCACCCACGCTGATCCGGCGTACGCCGAGGGCCCCTGCCTGCGCAACCGTCATGAACGGCGAGTTGATCAGCACATTGACCGGTTTGGGGGCCACAGCTGCGACGATTGCAGTGACCTCATCGACCTGATCGATGCGCGGAGCGTAAAGGCAGTCGGCGCCGGCCTCGGAGTAGGCGCGGAGCCTGTGGATCGTCTCGTCGATGTCGGGACGCCCAATGACGAACCCCTCAGATCGGCCGGTGAGAACCACACCCGTGCCACTGTCATCGATCGCCCGGCGCGCGGCACGAATCCGCTCCACAGCGAGATCGAGCTCATAGAGCGGATGCGCGCCATCGCCCGACGAGTCCTCGATGGAAAGCCCAGCCACGCCCGTGGCCACCGCGAGAGTGACGTTCGCATGAACGTCCTGCGGATCAACGGCGAAACCGCCCTCGAAGTCCGCATTAACCGGCACCCTTACGGCGCTGGCGACACTACGCAAGTGGTCGAGCGCCTCATCGCGGGTGACCTGATTATCTACGCGACCCAAGGTCCAAGCGAAACCGGCGCTGGTCGTGGCCAAAGCCCTGAAACCGAGCTGTTCCAGGACACGCGCACTGCCCGCGTCCCACGGGTTCGGCATCACAAAGCAACCCGAAGAATGCAGGCGACGAAACGCGACAACCCGATCGGCAAGAGCGTTCATCACAGACCTTTTCGACCCCTGTCATCGACCCTAACCGCAGCGCACGAACACTGCCCGGATCTGACGTGCGACGACTACTCCCAACGGACCGTCCGGCAATCGGACGATCGGCGGATCAACAGACGCGAACCGTTGTTCAGCAGACAATCTGGGGGCGGCGACCCAGCCTCTTGGCAACCTCCTTGATGCTGGCGGTAACCCGCATCATCACGCGCCCGAGAAGATGCCAGCGGCCGCTCAACCTGATTGCAGCCCCCTCATCGCGCCGATTACGCCGAAAGCTCGGTGGCGCATCCCGCAGAGGATCGGCCAACGGCAAACTATCAACCGACGGCTTGTGATGTGCGACTCAGAGTGGGTTCGCCAAGATGCGGGCGATCGTGTTCCAGTTGCGGGTCGTTACCAGGACGCCGAGGCGTTGCTCGACGAGCGGACCGGCGGTTCCGGGTCGACCGCCGACGAGTCGGGTGACACTGAAGACGGCGCGATCGGTGGCATCGATCAGTTCGACATCGTTGCGTCGGCTGCTTTCGGGCAGCGGGTCGATCCACTCCGTGCCGTCCGGCAAGAAGGTGACGCACCGCTCGTGCACCGAGGAGTAGGGCTGGCCGCCGAAGCTGTCTCGCTGCGCCAGCCCTCGCAGCTCGTTGATCGACCGCAGGAAGACCGGCTCACTTCGACCGCTGGACACCCGGACCGCGTCCTCAAGAGCTCGCCGGACACGGTCGACCATCGCGACCGGAGTGGTGAACGTGATGTTGCCGGTAGACAGATACGACCGCGGCTGCCGTCCGCCCGCCCGAGCTGTGGCCCCAAGCAGCACGCTCCGGGTCAGGCCTTCGCGTCCGACCATGATGTTTCGGATGAACGCAGCATGCCGCGCCTCCTGTTCTTCTTGGTCGCGGTGTCTGTCCATGCCGCTCACCGTCCCTGGTTCCCGCTGTGGTCCCGCAGGCTCCGTCCCGGACAGGCTCGCCGATTCCGGATGTTCAATCAAGGCTCGTAGAAGCGACGGATCCAGTCGAGCGTGGCGCGCGAGACGCTCCGGCTGCTCGAGGTGGCCGAGTAACGACAAGGGGCGAGCTCGTTCCACGGGCGGTGCGGCTGGGGAAAATGATCGACCGGCGCCCGCCGTCATGGACACGCCCGACGGGTCACATCCATCCGTCCGCTAATGCACTCAACCGTCCCTGTAGCCGAACCGCAAACAGGATGTCCGCGACTCGATCTCACGCGGTCGCGGTCTTGATCGTCATCGTTCCGCAGGGGATCGGCGACTGGTACGACCAGGTCGTCAGCCTGGCCGGGGGTGCGCGAACCTTCGACTTGTCCACGAGTTCGCCAGCTCAGTCGGCGCCGAGATCCTGCACGAGCCTCGGCTGTGGCCGTAGTACGGACCGGGTTATTACGCGGTGTTCATCCGCGACCCGGCCGGAAACAACCTCGAACTCAAGTGTCACGCCTGAACGGCACGGCCAACGCTGTCGACGCAACCCCAGCACGGCAGCAAAGCCATCACAGTCCAACTGACCCTGACACGACTGAGGAAGACCCATCATGACCACCATCAGCATGATCGGCTCGGGCAACTGACCTGTGTCTGGGTCGGGTGCTCACCGTCGAGGCATTTATTCACATCGCTGGACTGCATTCCAGCCGGCCACCCTCGTTGGGTGCTCTTACATGTGAGCCTCGGCAGTGCGACCTTTTCTTTCTCGACGTCGGCCCTTCCCAACTGCCTCGCTTCGAGCATCGGCTAGGAACCTGATGGGACCGAAAGAGGAAGGTAATGGGATGAGCAACCGAAAGCGAACCCCGGTGAGTGTGGAGCGAGCGAACGCCGAGACAGCGACCGTGGCGACGCTGGAAATCCCGGGCGGATATCCGGACCTCACGGCGTCGCAGCTAGACCTCATCCGCGAGCGCTCCACGGAGACGGTCGTCGACCCGGGCGCGTCCCTGGGCAACGCCGGGGATGTCGACTATGACTTCATTTTAGTCGAGGCCGGCGATTTGGAAGTCGTGAGGTTCGCGGCGTTCGGGTTGCCGGAGCAGGTCATAGCGATCTTCGGGCCAGGCTCGTTCCTGGGCGAGCTGGACATGCTGACCGGGCAGGCTGCCATGTTTTCGGCGCGTATGCCCGCCGGCGGCGTTATCCAACGGATGCCACGTCCGGTCTTCCGACAGCTCATGTCCGACGCCCCGGAGCTGTCCGACGTCATTCTCAAGGCGTTCATGGCACGGCGCGAGTTCCTGCGCACGAGCGAAGCGGCGCGCAGTTTCCAGATCATCGGCGGCGCGCAGTCGGCCGAGGCGCTGGAGCTCCGCAACTGGGCCACGCGTCTAAACGTGGTGCATAGCTGGCTCGACGTCGAAACCGACGACGGGCACCGAATCCTCGAGTCTCTCGGGCTCGACGACGTCACAGACCTCCCGGTCGTGATCACCCCGACCGCGATCCTNCACAATGCGACCCCGAACGTACTGGCCAACCAGCTCGGGCTCGCGTACCGCTCGGTACCTGGCAAGGTCTACGACATCGTTGTCGTAGGTGGTGGACCTGCCGGACTAGCGACTGCCGTCTACGGCGCCTCTGAAGGCTTGGACACGCTGGTGCTGGAAGGGGTTGCCGTAGGCGGGCAGGCCGGCGCGAGCGCACGTATCGAGAACTACCTAGGCTTCCCGTCCGGAATCGCAGGCGCGGAACTGACTGCCAAGGCGCTGGTGCAGGCCCAAAAGTTCGGTGCCGAGATAAAGAGCCCGTCTGAGGTGACCTCACTGCGGATGGCGGACGACCTTGTGGTGACCCTGTCGGACGGGAGCGAGGTCTCGGCCCGCTCGATCGTGATCGCGAGCGGCGCCCAGTACCAGAAACTGAGCCTCGATCGGTGGGCGGACTTCGAGGGCAACGGCATCTACTACGCGGCAACCGAGCTTGAAGCCCGTGCGGGCGGGATCCACGGCCCTCAGGTGGCCGTGATCGGCGGGGCCAACTCCGCCGGGCAGGCGTCCCTGTTTCTCGCAAGTCGCGGGTCGCGGGTCCGGCTCGTCGTCCGCGCCAACGATCTGGGAATCGAGATGTCGAGCTACCTCGCGACCCGAATCCTCGCCGACAGTCGTATCGACTTGCACNTAGGCACCGAAGTCGTCGGAGTCGANGGAGGCGACCATCTGGACTCGATCGTGCTCGCGAATATGACCGCAGGGACTCGGGAGACCGTGCCCTGCGCGGGACTCTTCTGCTTCATAGGCGCCGTGCCCGCGACGTCTTGGCTCGAGGGCGTTCTACTTGACCGAAGCGGCTTCATCCTCACCGACACCGATCTACCGGAGAGGCAATCGCGCGACTCGTTCGGGCTACTCGGCCGTCAGCCTCTGGCGTTCGAGACCAGCATGCCAGGACTCTTCGCCGTCGGCGATGTGCGTCACGGCTCGATGAAGCGGATCGCAGCCGCCGTGGGTGAAGGATCGAGCGCGATCCGCTCGATCCATCAGGCGATCGGCAAGTAGCGAACAGATAGCAACCTCCTCATACGGCGACGACTAAGCTAAGGCGGACGCCCGGTTACGGGGCGAGGCTCGAGATGAAGGAGTGCAGTTCTTCGGTGAGCGCGACCGGTTTCTCCTCGGGGATGTAGTGGCCGCTGCCCGCGATGACACCGCCGCGCACGTCCAGTCCTAGCGGTTGCATTCGCTCATACAGATCCGGAGCGCTACCCACCTCACCGCCGAGGGCGAGGATCGGCAGGTCAAGCTGTGTTGCCATCAATGGCTGGTTCTGTTCGATATCCTGCAAAACGGCGCGGTAATACCCCAGCATCCCCCGCATCCCGCCGGGGCTCCGATAAACGCGTTCGTATTCGTCGATATCAGCCTTGCTGAAGGTGGAGATCCAGTCGGCGGTTTTTCGGTTGAAGAACCACTCAATCAGGATTCGCTCGCGGCCTTCCAAGAGGGCTTCGGGAAGGTCTGGGATGGGATTGAACAGGAAGTGCCAGTTGCGCCAATTGTCGGGGCCAAGGGTCAGGGTGGATTGCAGAGTGACACCTGGGATATTGCCGTCCAGAAGCACAAGGCCGCGCATCTCGCTCTGGAACTCGTGGGCATAGGCGTAACCGACCCAGGAGCCGATGTCGTGTCCGACGAGGACGTACCGCTCGAGGCCCAAGGCGGTGATCAGCTCTCTGAGCCGCCGGGCGGTGGCGAGCGTGTCGTAGCCGCCGGCCGGCTTGTCGGAGTCACCCTGCCCGGGTAGGTCGACCGCGACCACTGTGTGGTGTTCCGCTAAAAGCGGCATTACGCGGCGCCACGCGTAGCAGCTCTGCGGGAATCCGGCGACCAACACCACGGGAGGACCACTTCCCGCAGTGACGACGTGAAAGCGCATCTCGCCTGCTAGCACCATGTGATGCTCTGGGGTGGCCTCACGCGATTGGTTAGCGGGGATGACTGGACTGGGGTTCACCAGAGGACCTCCAAGGTCGCGGTACAAGTGGCCGTAGAAAGCATGCGGGTGTGTCACTGGGAGGTCCTCATGACGGGCGCCCAACGCCTCACCGATCCGGATCCCCGTCGAATACAACAAGGCGATCAAGAACCGATCCCGCAGCCGCTCGCAAGCGTCGAGCAGGCCCTGAACCTCCGCCGCCGTGCGCAGCCGCGGCTCCCGTTTCGGCACCCGCACCGGGATCTGCCGACGACGTTGCCGCGACGGCCCGATGTCTGTCAGGAACGGCTTCCAGGACCCACCGGAGCGACGTCCGTCCCAGGCCTGCCACATCGGCCGCAGCCGCCCCACGTCCAACCCATGTCGGGCATGGAACTCATAGAACGCGCTCACCGCCGACAACTTCCGCGACACCGTCGCCGGGCCACACNGCGGCNGGCGCGAACCGAAAGCCAACACCGTTCCACCGGCGCCGAGCGGAGACCGCAACCACGCGGCCCATTCCCCGAGCACTTCCACAGATGGCTCACGCCAACCGATCTGACGTTGATCAAGGAACAAGAAGTAGTCCCTCACGTCAGTCGCGTAGGCCCTCTGCGTGTTCGGCGACCGCCCGACATTGCTCAGGTGCGACAACCAGGACTCGATCGGCTCGATCGGTGTGTGATCCGCACCCAACACCGTCCACGAAACGCCCTGGCCCTCCGGCAGCACGACCCGCTGAACCCGCATCCCCTCGCCTCTCTGCGAACTGGACGACAACAGATAACTCCGTCCAGCACACAGCAAGCCTCAGGCGCGCCGCGCGTCCTGCACATCGTGGAACCGGCTCAGGCAGCTAGAGATAACTGCGACCAGTCCACCAACACCTTGCGGGTTCGCAGCGACTTGGGCATGCGTGAGACCACCAGCGCGGGAAGGGCTTTCTCCAGTTCCTCGGCGGCCAACCTCGCCCATTCCGAGGCCTGCCTGCTGGTGATCGGATCGTCCATCGGCACGTACAGGTGAAGGCCCTTGCTACCGGAGGTAACCACCGCCACGCGTTGACCGAGGGGACCGAGCCGTTCCCGTAGGGCCAGGGCGACGTCGACGCACTCCGCCAGGCCGGCCCCAGGGCCAGGGTCCAAGTCGAACACCACCCGATCCGGAAACCGATCCATTGACCTGCTGTCCGCCCTCGGCCCAGCAGCCTGCTCGATTCGCCACTGCGGAACGTGCAGCTCCAGCGCAGCGACCTGACCCAACCAGGCCAGGGCGGCAGGAGAGTCGAACACCGGGTAGAACTTCGGCCTCGAGCGGTGCGGGATCTGCACCCTGGTCAGCCAGGGCGGCGTGCCCGGCTGAAGATCCTTCACGAAGAACGAGGTCTGGTCGACGCCTCCTGGCCAGCGTTTCCTGGTCGCCGGCCTGCCCTGCACATGCGGCAACATGGCCAACGAGACGTCGGCGTAATACCGGATGACGTCCAGCTTGGTCGTGCCCGTGATCGGGTAGAACACCCTCTCTGAACAGCGAGCCATCAGCCATGGCGGGCACCGGCGGCGTTCACACTCCAATGCTGCCTCAACGCCTTACGAGGTACGTCCGACCCTTCGGCGGTGAGCCTGCGACCCGCGCTCACGGGGGAGTGGACCGCAAGCGCTCACGGCGAGCGGATTGCAGCTAGTGGCGCTGAGGCGCGCGCGTCCGCTCATGACCGCAATCAATCACTGAATGGTTGAGGTCGCGGGACGAAACCGGCGTTGCTGGGGCGCCTCCCTGACTGCCCCGCAGGAGGAACCGCCTACAGGACGTCAGCGGCTCGGTCCGATGGCCTTCGCGGCCATGCTCGGTATCGTTCCGCACGGGATCCTCNANGCGGGCCCTTGTAGTCACTTGCTTGCCGCAGTTGGCGACCGTAGCGACGAGCACCGTGCTGCCAGGAAGCGTCTGCTCAGCGTTCGACGGAAGCGGCGAGAGCCAGCGAGGACGACAAGCCCGCCGGGTGATCTGCAGCGTTGATCCCGT
>JGIcombinedJ26865_1000285_pt1 | contig 10425 bp, 8 predicted proteins | sample NGESurdeep072012_7_FD_26865 | JGI IMG/M metagenome (IMG submission 26865) | reverse complement strand
GCGATCGCCTCCGCGAGCTGGTCGGCGGCCAGCGGCGCGTAGGTGGAGTCCTGCTCCACCCCGCGGGAGGCCTCGACGGTCTGCCCGGCGGCCGGCACCGCCGCCGCCCGGACCGCGCCAAGTGCTGCCCCCGCGGTGTATTCGAGCACCATGATCCCGGAGGCCGCGGGCGGCCCGCCGGCCAGGAACAGGCGTGGTTCCGGCGCGGCGTCCACCGCCGAGGCAACCGGTCCTTGCGGTTCGAGCGCCGTTTCCCGACCGGCGGTCGGCAATACCGGTTCGGTGAGCAACGCCAGCCGGTTGACCGACCCGACCGCGGCGCGGGCCAGCCCCGAGGACGCACCATCCAACGCGGCCGTCAGGTGCAGGGCGTGAAATCCGCCGTGGTGCACCACCTCCGCGGGCGGTCCGGTGAGCACCAGCGGGTTCTCCAACCCGGCCCTGGCCAACGCGGTGACCACATCGCGCAGCGCCGAACCGGCGTCGACGGCGACGCCGAGGGTCTGCGGCGCCGTCCGCAGCCCGTACTGGTCCTGCAGGCGCGCGGGGGGCCGGGATCCGGCGCCGAGCCGGCGGAGTTCGGCCGCGACCCACCGCGGCCCGGCGAACGGACCGGCGGCCAACGGATGCAGGGCGCCCGGGGAACCGTCCCTGGCCAGGAAGGTCAACGCGGTGACGACGGTCGCCGCCGACAGCACCGTGTCCAGGTCGACCACCGACAGCGCGGCCCGGCCGATGGACAGCGCGTTGGACGACATCAGCGCGAGCGCGTCGCCGGGTTCCAGCGCACCGGGTGGCAGGCCGACACCGAGCCGGGCGAGCGGCGCGACGTCGCCGGTGCCCAGGGAGTGGAAGCGGCCGACGGTGGGCAGCCGATCGGCGTTGAGGGTGTCCACCAATGCGGTCGCCGTGGCCGGGCCCAGGCCGCTGCGACCGGCGGCGAGTTGCTCGATCCGGACCGCCGTCATCGCCCTGACCTGGTCTGCCGGCAGCGCGGGCCCGGCCGTGGTGGCGTGGCTGTGCAGCAACGGGTCGCCCGGTCCAGCCTCGTCTTCCGCGGGTGAGCCGGCGGATGGCGCCGGATAGCCAGGTTCGTCGTGGGGTTGGCCCGGTCGTAGAGGCACTGGTCGGTCCATAGGTTGGTCCAGTGGCTGGTCCAGCCGTTGACGGACCAGCGCGCCGACCCCGGTGGACCGCCCGTACACCGGTCCGGCCGCGGCCAGCGCGAGCACCGCGGCGTGACCGGCGGCCAGCCTGGCCGCGACGCCGGCGGCCAACCGAACCGGTTCACCGCGTCGAGCGATCAGCGCGACCTGCTCACAGGTCAGGGTTCCGCGACCCAGCTCGATCACCACGTCAGTGTCGCCGATCGGCGCGGCCCGAGGAACGGGACCCACCTGCCCGACCCGGGGCCGTCCAGAGACGGCGAGCATCGACAGCGACCACCGATAGCGACCACCGATTGCGACCAATCCCGACGAATCCTCACTGCCGACGAATCCGGCCCGCGGCGAGGCAGGTGACTGGAGTATCAGCAGGCGGCGTCGTTGTCGGGTGATCGGGTACTGTCGCTCAACGAACGCGGCCGAGCCGTGCTTGACGTGTTCCGTCCCTAGTCATCGCCACTCCACGACCGCGAAAGACCCGGCCCGTAGGGAGACGACAGTGATCAACTTCGACGACGTGTCGAAGATCTTCGGCGAGGGCGACCACCGCACGGCGGCCGTCGAGGATCTGACCATCGAGATCCCCACCGGGAAGATCACCGTGTTCGTCGGCCCGTCCGGCTGCGGGAAGACCACCTCGCTGCGGATGATCAACCGGATGATCGAGCCGACGTCGGGCACCGTGCTGATCGACGGCGTGGACACCCGCAGCATCGACGCGCCGAAGCTGCGCCGCGGGATCGGGTACGTGATCCAGAACGCCGGCCTCTTCCCGCACCGCACCGTGCTGGACAACATCGCCACCGTCCCGGTGCTGGACGGGCAGAGCCGGAAGGCGGCCAGAGCCGTCGCGGCCGAGCTGCTGGAACGCGTCGGACTGCCGGAATCGATGGGCAGCCGCTACCCGGCGCAGCTCTCCGGCGGGCAGCAACAGCGGGTCGGGGTGGCCAGGGCGTTAGCCGCGGACCCGCCGGTGATGCTGATGGACGAGCCGTTCTCCGCGGTCGACCCGGTCGTCCGAGCCCAGCTGCAGGACGAGTTCACCCGGCTGCAGGCGGAATTGGGCAAGACCATCGTGTTCGTCACGCACGACATCGACGAGGCCGTCAAAATAGGTGACAGGATTGCCGTCTTCGCGGTCGGCGGCCGGCTCGCCCAGTACGCGACGCCCGCCGAGGTGCTCAGTCACCCCGCCGACGACTTCGTGGCCGATTTCGTCGGCCACGACCGTGGTTACCGGGCGCTGTCGTTCACCGTCGCCGGGAACCTGCCGGTGCGCGACGAACCCACCCTGCTGCTGGGTTCGACCGCCGACCCGAGTCTGGTACCGCCGGACGCCCAGCCCAGCGAACCGTACTGGGTGCTGGTGGTCGACGACGCGCGTCAGCCGCGCGGCTGGGTCGACGCCCGTCGCATCACTGCCGGGCGCCCGCTCGGTCTGGGGGACCTCGTGCTCGGCGGCTCGCTGGTCGGCCCGCAGTCGTCGCTGCGCACCGCGCTGGACGCCGCGCTGTCCTCGCCGTCCGGCCGCGGCGTCGCGATCGACGCCGACGGCAGGGTGATCGGCACCGTAGAGGCGCGCGACGTGCTGGACGCCATCGAGACGGCCCGTGTCGCGCAGGGCCTTCTCGATGCCGCCGATCAACGGCCGGTTAGCGGCGCGCCCGCCGGCGATGCTGAGCAGGCGGCCGCGGCGGTCCCGTCGTGAACTGGAACTGGCTGAATCGGAACACCGACCAGATCCTGTCCTGGCTGCTGGCGCACCTGTGGTTGGCGGCGCTGCCGACCCTGCTCGGCCTGCTGCTCGCACTACCGCTGGGCGCGCTGGCCTTCCGCTACCGCTGGTCCTACGCGACCCTGATCACCCTGGCCGGGTTGCTGTACACGATCCCGTCGCTGGCGCTCTTCGTCGTGCTGCCGGGGATTCTCGGGACCCGGATCCTCAATCCCCTCAATGTGGTGGTGGCGCTCACGCTCTACACGGTGGCCCTGCTGGTCAGGGTGGTCGCGGACGCACTGGATTCGGTCCCGCCGCTGGTCCGGCAGAGCGCGACGGCGATGGGCTACCGGCCGATCCGCTCGCTGATCAACGTGCAGCTGCCGCTGGCCATCCCGGTGATCGGCGCCGGCCTGCGGGTCGCCGCGGTATCGAACGTCAGCCTGGTCTCGGTGGCCGCGCTGTTGGGCGTTCCGCAGCTCGGCCAGCTGTTCCTGGTCGGCTTCCAGCTCAACTTCTACACCCCGATCGTCGCCGGCATCGTGCTGTGCCTGCTGGTAGCCGCGATCTTCGACACGATCATCCTGGTCGCTGTGCGAATCGCGACGCCGTGGACAAGGGCGGTGAGCCACCGATGACCGGCGCGTGGACCTGGCTGACGACCGGCGCGAACTGGTCGGGCTCGGGCGGTGTACCGGCACGGCTGCTCGAACACCTCTGGTACACCTTCCTGGCGTTGGCGATCGCCCTGGTCATCGCACTGCCCATCGGCGCGGCGATCGGGCACACCGGCCGGCTGACCGGGCTGGTGTCCGGTCTGGCCAACGCGCTGCGCGCGCTGCCCACGCTGGGCTTGCTGATCCTGCTGGCGCTGTGGGGGCTTGGCACGTTCAAGGGCGACATTGCGCTGCTGGGCCCGGCGATCGCGGTGCTTGCCATCCTGGCGATCCCACCGATTCTGTCCAACACCTACGCCGGTATCGCGGCCGTCGACCCGGCGACGCGGGATGCCGCCAAGGGCATGGGCATGACCGGCCGCGAAGTACTCACCAAGGTCGAGTTGCCGGTTGCCCTGCCGCTGATCATGTCCGGCATCCGATCGGCGTTCCTGCAGGTGGTGGCCACCGCGACGATCGCGGCCGTGGTCTCCCTCGGCGGATTCGGACGGTACGTCATCGACGGGAACTCGCAGCAGAACTACTCGATGATGGTCGCGGGCGCAATTCTCGTCGCGGTGCTGGCGATACTCGGCGACCGGATCCTGGCGCTGATCGGGCATTTCGTCATCTCCCCCGGGCTCACCGGTCGTAAGGTCCGCGCCCGCGCCACCACGTCCGACCTGGTCGTGGCGATCGAGCAGGAGGGCGGATCCGCCGTCCTTGAGCCCGCGAACCGGGCAGGTGGCGACCGATGACACGCCACCAGTTCCACCTTCGATGTTGTTGCGAGGCGACCCGCGCGGTTCCGATCCGCCGCCGGCCCGCTGCGCGGACGTCGGCGCGCACTGACCCGGGCTGACCCGGGGACACCCTCCCCGCCGCCGCTGACCCCCGCACAAGAACATCCTGAACTCTGACCGCGTTCCGATTCCCACTCGTCGGCACCCCATCCCCCAGACCCCGCCAGACCCCGACCCGCCAAGGAGTAACCCGTGTCCGTCCGTTCCACCCTGACCCGCGCGAGCGTGTTGATCGCCGCCGGGCTCGCCGCAGCATTGGCGCTGTCCGCCTGCGGATCGTCCGATCCGCTTGCCTCCTCCAGTTCCTCGACCGCTTCGGCCGCTGCCTCATCCGGCGCTTCCGGGTCGGAGTCCGCGTCCGGTGAGATCGTCATCGGTTCCGCCAATTTCCCGGAAAGCGCTGTGATCGCGAACATTTACGCTGAGGCACTCAAGGCCAAGGGCGTCGACGTATCGACCAAGCTGAACATCGGTAGTCGCGAGATCTACCTCAAGGCCCTGCAGGATGGCTCGATCGATCTGATCCCGGAGTACAGCGGCGTGCTGCTGCAGTACTTCGACCCGACCGCAACTCAGGTGTCGTCGGACGACGTCTACACCGCCCTGGTCGCCAAGACCCCCAGCGGGCTGAAGGTGCTGGCGAAATCGACCGCCGAGGACAAGGACGCGGTGGTCGTCACCAAGGCCACTGCCGACGCCAACAGCCTGAAGACCATCGCCGACCTCGCGCCGGTTGCCTCGACCTTCGTCCTCGGTGGGCCCTCCGAGTGGGANACCCGGCCGACCGGCGTCCCCGGGTTGAAGGAGAAGTACGGCCTGACCTTCAAGGAGTTCAAGGCCCTTGACTCCGGCGGCCCACTGACTCTCGGCGCGCTGACCAGTGACCAGATCCAGGCGGGCAACCTCTTCACCACGGACCCCGCCATCACGGCGAAGGACCTGGTGGTGCTGGAGGATCCGAAGAACCTGTTCGGCGCGCAGAACGTGCTGCCTTTGATCAACGCAGCCAAGGCGTCCCCCGAGGTGCAGGCCGCGCTGGACGCAGTGTCCGCCAAGTTGGACACCGCCGCGCTGATCGAGCTCCGGACCAAAGTGGAGGTCGACAAGGAGGACTCCGCGCAGGTCGCGCAGGAGTGGGTGGCGGCAAACCTGCAGTAACCCTTGCTCCGTCTGACTCGAACGGGCCGGTTCCTGATGGGGACCGGCCCGTTCGGCGTCCACGCCAGCTGCCGGTGAGAGCCCAGATCGTGGAGGATCGGCGCGACATGGCGAACGGATGTTCCACAATCCGGGGAGGCCGCACGCGCGGTCGTCCGCCCTACACCATCGCCACTGCGGCCGCCACCAACCGACGGCGCTGTGGATGATCGGCTCGATGGGTGCGAGCCGATGTTCCGCACTCCGGGCAATCGCCCGGACCGAGCCGAGTAGTCCACAGGGTTCCCCGGACAGTCAGCACTATCAGTCAAGCTGCGCCCATGTATGCCGACGCCGATCCGTGGCGCTGCCTCGCCGAACAGCAGCAAGGGATCGTCAGGCGGAGCCAGCTGCTCTCCTTGGGCCTCTCCCGCTCCCAGGCGCGCCGGAGCGTCGCGAACGGACGCTGGCGACTACTGCTGCCTGGCGTGTACGCCACCTTCACCGGGCCGGTCGGCGAGCTGGCCGCGGTCTGGGCAGCTGTACTGGGCGCAGGATCCGGCGCGGCCGCAAGCCACGCCACAGCGCTGTGGCTCGGCGGCGTCATTGACGATCGCCCCGATGTGATCCACATATCGATCCCCGCCGAGCGGCGGGTGCGCTCACACTCCGGCGTGCGAATCCATCGCGCCAGGGATTTCTCCGATTCCGTGCATCCCGCGGCACGGCCTCCGCGTAGCCGCGTCGAATGCGCCGTGCTCGACGTCAGCGAAACCGCCGGACCCGTGGTCGTTGTCGACATCGTGCTGCGGTCGATTCAACGTCGGCTGACCACCGCGCTCCGCCTGCGGGCGGCATTGTCATCGCGTGCGCGGCACCGTCACCGGGCGTTGCTGCAAGAACTCCTGGACGAGGCCGGGAGCGGTGTTCATTCCCAGCTCGAGCGGCGGTACCTGCGCGACGTCGATCGGCGCCACCGATTGCCGTCCGGTCGGCGAAATCGTGCCGAGCGCGGTTCCGGCGGCAGCAATCGGTACCGCGACGTGCGGTATTCGACCGTGGCTCACCGTGGTCGAGCTGGACGGGCGGGCCGCCCACCCGGCCGACGAGGCGTTTCGCGATCATCGACGGGACAAATGCCTCTGCAGTGGCCGCGACGTCGCGCTCCGCTACTGCTGGCGTGAGGTGGTGGATCATCCATGCCGGGTAGCCGCCGAGGTCGCCGCGGTCCTGNAGGGTCGGGGATCGTCCGGCACGCCGTTGCCGTGCGGGCCGGGGTGCTGCCTGTGCTGAGCTCCCGCATCGTCGACCAGCGGTTCACCGGATCGCGGACGATCGGCTCGACATGGCGACCGGATCATCCAAGATCAGCGGCGTCGAAAGCCGGACGGCCGCCGACCGACGCTACCCTCTGCGCATGCCCGCCGCCCCGACCCCGGCGATCGCCGCACTGGTGAAAGCGAGGGTCCCGCACACCCTGCACCCGTACCACCACGATCCGTCGACCACGGCGTTCGGCGACGAGGTGGTCACGGCGCTGGGCTGGGACCCTGACCGGGTGTTCAAGACGCTCGTCGCCTCCGTCGACGGCGCGCTCACGGTTGGCATCGTCCCGGTCGCGGCCCAGCTGGACATGAAGGCGCTGGCTGCGGCGGCGGGCGGGAAGAAGGCGCAGCTGGCGAAGGTGGCCGACGCGGAACGCTCGTCGGGATACGTAGCCGGCGGGATCTCGCCCCTGGGGCAGCGCAAGGCCCTGCCAACCGTCGTCGACAGCAGCGCCGAGCGGTTCGCGACGATCATGGTCAGCGCCGGCAAACGCGGACTGCAGGTCGAACTCGCTCCGACGAGTTTGATCGCACTGTGTCACGCAAAGGTCGCTGCGATCGCCACCTTCTGACTCACTGTTGCGCGTGCGGCTGGCCCAACAGGGGCCGGATGAGTGATGATCACCTGGATCGGACAGGCCGGACGCTTCTTGGCCCTGACCGTGGACCAACGGTCTGCCATCGCAGCGAAGGGGGACGGATGAGCCAACCGCCCGTTCGGCCCGTGCCGCAATCGCCTGGAAGGCCGTCACCCCCTCCACCGGCTACTCCTGCGCCTCCTCCACCGCCTCTTCCACCGCCATTCCCCCCGCCTCGTCCACAGTCTCCCGGTGGGCTCGGTCAGCAGCTGGACCCGGCCACCGCACCCGGGGACCTCACCCAGGCACTCATCGACACCGACATCTGGACCGACGAGATGGTCGCCCGCGCCGGCATCCCGATCATCGACACCAGGTTCGTGACGGTCGGCGGCGGCATCGGGTCGTTCGTCACCGTCGACTACCTGCGCATCTACGGCGTGCCAGCGTCCGACATCACGGTGCTGACCCAGCTGGAGACCCCGTGGTCCAGTTACGAGTACCTCACCCGGGTCTCGCAGATCCCGCGTGGTGAACGGCTGCGCTCGGACTCGAAATCGACGCCGGACAATATCTGGGGATTCCCCAGTTACGCGGTCCGGGAGGCGCTCGCCACGAAGTCGGTCAAGGACTTCGTCAGGCCGCTGTGGAACGTGATGACCGAACCGATTCTGTCGGACTACTACACGCCGAGGGCCGGTCAGGCGTTCGAGAGCATGGAACGTGAGCACGACCGGATCGGCTACCCGCAGTGCGTCCGCAGGGGGCAGGTACGGATGATCCGGCGTCGGAAGGAAGGTGGGTACTTCACCATCCTGACCCCGCCGCTGGGCGCCACCCCGACCCGACGGCTGGCCTACCGGAGCCCCTACGTGCACGTCGCGATCGGCTACCCGGGCCTGAAACTACTGCCGGACCTGCAGCGCTACCGCGAGTACTACCGGGACCCGTCGAAGGTGGTCAACGCCTACGAGCCGCACGAGCACGTCTACCAGCAGCTCGCGCTGCGCCCGGGAACCGTGGTGATCCGCGGCGGCGGCATCGTGGCGTCGCGGGTGCTGCAGCGGCTCATCGACGACCGCGACCGGCTGGGTCTGCAGACCCAGATCGTCCACGTGTTCCGGACCTACGTGACCGGTGCGCACGGCCCGAACATCTTCATGCGCCGCAAGGGTGGTGACGGCTGGGCGTACCAGGGATTCAACTACCCCAAGTCGGTCTGGGGCGGGCAGCTCAAGGCCAAGATCCGGGGGTTGGAAGGCGAGGAACGCGCCGAGGCCTACAAGCTGATGGGCGGCACCAACACCCCGGTCCGGAAGTTGTGGCAGTCGCAACTGGCACGCGGGCGGGCCGAGGGCTGGTACCGCACCGTCGTCGGCGAGGTGACCGAGCTGCGGCCCGGTCGCGGCAACCAGGGTGTGGTGAGCCTGCTGAAAACCCAGCAGGGGCCGGTGGAGCTCTACTCGGATTTCGTCATCGACTGCACCGGGTTGGAGGCCGACATCCGGGAGCACCGGGTGCTGGCCGATCTGATGGATCACAGCGGCGCCGGCCGCAATCCCGTCGGTCGGCTGGACGTCGACCGCAACTTCGAGGTGATCGGCACCCGCAGCCAGCCGGGCAAGATGTACGCCTCCGGCAGCGCCACCCTCGGCGGGTACTTCCCGGGCGTTGACACCTTCCTCGGTCTGCAGATCGCGGCCCAGGAGATCTGCGACGATCTGGCGAAACTCGGTTTCTGCCAACGGTTCGGGGTTCTCGCGTCGACGAAGCAGTGGTGGCGCTGGGCGCGCCACCGGAAGATCTAGGGGCACGCATCGCATGGTCCCCACCCTGTACGGGCGCATTCAAACCCGGATCGTGCTGCTGGCCGTCGTCGGCGGATTGTGGACACTGATCATCACGCCGTTGCTGCCGACCGGTGAGTCGCTCGGCGTCCTACCGAACCACGTACGCGGTGCTGCTGGCCGTTCTCGTGCTCGGCGTGCTGTGGGAATTCCTCTACCACTTCCTGCAGCAGTTCCGCTGGGAGAAGGACTGGCCGACGTTCTTCGGGTTGCTGACCATGATCAACGAGGGCCTCCTGCTCTGGCTGCTGATCAAGGCCGGCGCTGTGCCGGNAGTCGGCACCGTCCCTTTGTCGGCGTACCTGATCCAGTTCGTCAGTACCTGGCTGGTGGTCTGGCTGGTGGCCAACGGGCCCGTCCAGGTCTTCTTCGTGCGCTGGCGATTCCGGGGAGGACGGTTCTGGTGACCGCGAGCTTCGACGACGTGCGTGGCGAGGTGCTGGCCGGGTCGCACCTGGTGCTGCGCGTTCCCGGCATCGTCGCCCTGATCCGGCGTGACGAGGGCGCCGGGCAGGCCGCGTCCGCCGACCTGCTCTCGTTGATCAGGGATGCGGCGCGAGAGAGCGGGGGCACCCCGGGACGGGACTTGGCGCTGCGGCTGACCAGGTGGGTGGTCGTGACCGGCGAGGTCCCTGGCTTCGGCACCGTCGCGGCGACCGAGGACGGCATTGCGGTCTTCCTGCACGGTGACGTGAGCCTGTCCGAGCTGGCCCGGTCCGACAGTCTCCATCATCACGGGGACGATCACCACGAGGCGCTGCACCTGTCCGGCCGGACCGCGGCGTTCACCGTTGACCGGCTGCTGCTCTGGCCGGCCGGACCCATCGCACTGACCGCCGGCGCGCGAAAGCCGGCGCCCGAGCCCGAGGGTCCTACCGCCATCGGCGAGCTCGGTTGGTCCGGGTTGGTCCAGGGCCTGGTTCCCGGTGACGGGATCGTGCTGGGCAGCCGTGCCAGCGCAGCGCCGGCCCCGGGGGGACGGCATCAGGCCGGCGCCCCGGCTGAAGGTGCGGCCCAGGAGTCGGAGCCGCGATCGGCCGAGTTCGACGCGGGCGCGACGCAGACCCATCCCGACGCCCGACCGAGCGCGGACACCGACCCGGTGACGCCCCGGCCCGACGTCCCGGCGGCTTTGGTCGCGCCCGGCCAGGTCCCGCCGATTCCACCGTCCCGGCCACAGCCGATTCCACCGTCCC
>JGIcombinedJ26865_1000282_pt1 | contig 10454 bp, 9 predicted proteins | sample NGESurdeep072012_7_FD_26865 | JGI IMG/M metagenome (IMG submission 26865) | reverse complement strand
GTCCCTTTCACAAACTCCTTTATCTGTTCATAATTCGCGAGCAGATCGTCGTGGGAGACAAGGTCAATCTTGTTTTGAACGATTATTACCTTTTTAATGCCGATTATGTCGAGCGCCATGAGGTGCTCTTTGGTCTGGGGTTGGGGGCACGGTTCGTTCGCCGCGATGACTAGTATTGCACCGTCCATGATCGCTGCACCCGACAACATAGTTGCCATCAACGTCTCGTGTCCAGGTGCGTCTACGAACGACACCGTGCGCAGCGTTTCTGCCTTCGTGCCGCACACTCCGCACACTTCTGATACTGTGTACGCATCGGGCTCGGGGCACTTCGGGCATTTTCTGAAGGTGACGTTCGCATATCCGAGTCTGATGGAAATGCCGCGTTTGATTTCTTCGCTGTGCTGATCGGTCCATACGCCTGAAAGGGCGGATACTAAGGTCGTTTTGCCGTGGTCGACGTGTCCTACCATTCCTATGTTTACGCAAGCTTCCAAGTTTGCTACCTCCGCTGACGTGCGGTTGGGCTCTTAGTGACGCAGTCAGGTTGTTCGTGCTCTCGNCTTCACCGCGACTCTGCCCAACTAGATGTTCTCGTATTCACCCATCTTGAGCNCAAATCGCTTGCTGAAGTTACTGACAGCCTCCTCAAGATCGTTTTGCGAGAGGTCTGTCCGTTCTTCAAACAGCGCCTGGAGCACGGCTTCTCTTAATATCAGCCGCAGATCTGAGCCTGTGCATTGATCGGTCATTTCCGCCAGCTTCTGAGTGTCAAACGTACCCTTGATGTGGACCGTGATCTTGTCNAATATCTCTTTTCTCATTGCGGCGTCTGGAAGTGGAAACATCACGATCTTGTCAAATCGCCTCCACGCGGCNGAATCGAGGAGGCTTGGATGATTCGTGGCACCGATCATCAGCACTCCGTCGTCGACTAGGCTGATGTCGTCGATACTCTTGAGCAGCATGTTTACGGCTCTTTTTATCGCGCCGTGCTCATCAGAGAGCCGTGTTTTGGCCACATAATCAAACTCATCGATGAACAGGATGCAGGGGTTCAATCGCTTGGCGAGGGTGAATACTTTTCCGATGTTCTTGGACGTCTCGCCAAGATATTGTGAGGTAATCATCGACAGTCGCACCTCCAGAAACGGAAACCCTAACTCTTTTGAAAGGGCTCGCGCGACCGACGTCTTCCCAGTTCCGGGTGGGCCAACAAACAAGAGTTTCCCTATCTCGAAGAGTTCTATCTCCCTCAAATAGTCTCTGTACTGAATTGCCTTGACGATCTTCGCGATTTCNTCTACTTGTTCTTGCGTGAGGACGAGTTTATCGAGACTCTCGCGAACGTCTTCCGGCGCAGAGATTGCGACAAGCTTGAGCATGTCTTCTGCTTCTTCTCCCTCGCCGGCGATCTCGTCTATTAAAGAAAATATCCACTCCCTGTCCATTTCTTTGGGCTTGTTCAGCCGACGCACCCGTTCGTAATCGACGTCGAGCGAGTCGTTTTTTGAGTAGTAGAAAGCCAAGGCGGGGTTTTGGTTGATACGGGATAGCGAGTCTTGCGTGGCAAACCACTTGGCAGCCAGGTCGAGCACGGTAAGGTTAATCCGGGCACCAAACTCCTCGAACGCTACAAATGGCAGCGTCTTGATCAGACTCCATCCGTGCGGGATCTCGTAGATTCTGTCAACGGCGGTTTCTGACACGATGATAGGTCTGTCCACTCTTCGCTCTTTGGAGTTCCAATAGTTCTTTCTGATATGGGGGGGTAGATCATTTTCATCGAGTTGATCATTGTCATTGTAGATATGCGCCGTAAGCAGCAGCTCGATGACGTCAAGGACCTGATTTTCGGGGTCTTCCATCTAGCATCATCCTGATATATAAGCGAACTTTATGTGCGTGAAAAGCATATAAAGATTAGGTCGAGGGCAACGGCCAAAAAGGTCCGAAAGACCTATCAGATCCTTGTTATGACCTCGCTTCCGTCGTTCGTTACAATGAGGCTGTCCTCAGCCTGCGAAACGAGTCCTCGGTCTTTAAGTATCGGATAAGCGCGGATGATTCCCGCCGTTTCAAGTTGTTTTAAGCCTAAATCGACACGGCCTTTTAACCATCTCTTGGCGAATGGTAGTGATTTATAAGCGTCGATATCTTTCAAAATGGCTCGAGCTTCAGGCGATCGTACAGGTTTTGCCTTCACGAGGCTGAAGATCTCCGCTTTGCCTGTTTCGTACACGCGACCATTGCCGGCGGAAGAAAAGGGTTCAATGGCCACAACCTGACCTTCCTTGAGCTTCGATCCGCTTTGAGTTCGTCGGTTGTGAATTGCGGGCGGCGCGTGTTGCGTGTAACGCTCGAGGCCGTGGCCCGTAAGATTAGCGACCGGGAGGTACCCATACTCTATGATCGTGTCTTCGATAACTGCACTGACTTCTGCCAAATCAACGCCCGCTCGTACGACTTCAATTGCTCGCTCGAGGGCACTATTCGAGGCGTCGACTAGTTCCTTACTGTTGCCGAGGTCGATGGTGACCGCGGTGTCGGCAATATAGCCGTCAATGTGTACGCCAATATCAAGCTTGACGAGATCAGTCCCAAACGTTGACGAATCTCCCTTAGAAGGAGTGGCGTGCGCCGCCTCCTCGTTCACGGATATGTTCGTCGGGAAAGCGATAGCACCGCCTTTTTGCTGAATTGCGTTTTCAATGCTTTCGGCCGCNTCAAGCAATTTTTTTCCGACTTTAATCTTTTTAACGGCCTCTGCGCGAACCTCTGCCAATATGCGGCCGGCTTCGCGGTATTTCTCTAAGACCTCAGCTTCTGGCACTCAAATCACAAACTCCTTTTTGACCTTCGTGATGTTTCTATTCCCGTTATGAGTAATAACTACTGCGTCTTCGAGGCGCACCCCCCCGATGCTCGGATAGTAAAGGCCAGGTTCGACAGTGACTACGTTACCCTTTGCTAGGGGCGCCCCTCGTTTGCTGAGAAACGGAAGTTCGTGAACCTCCAATCCCAGTCCGTGGCCTGTTGTGTGAATAAACCCACTGCCCTTTTTGAGGTCAGTGTGAAAGCCGCTCTCTTCGAAGTGATCCGCGACCGCCAAGTGGACTTCGGCTCCGCTGATCCCCGGCCGGATCCTCTGAATGGCGAGTTCTTGCGCTTCCTGAACTGCGGTAAACATCTCAGCGAGTTCGCGGGGGGCGTCACCTCGTAACACTGTCCGCGACATATCGGCGTGGTATCGCGATTCTATCGATTGAGGGAAAATATCGAGGACTATCGCAGAATGCGCTTTGATGGGCCCTGAACCGGTAAGATGAGGCAACGCGGAGTCATAGCCGCTTGAAGCGATCACGTCTTTCGAGGTGCACCCGTCGTTTATGAGGGAACAGCCGATTATGGCCTTCAGCCGCTCTGACGTAAGCACCTGCCCCTCATACCGCAGCGTATCACCGATGATTTCGCTGCGCCGTAAGGTGGCCAGGGCGGAAGCGAATGCTTTTTCGCTAGCACGCTGTACGGTCGTCATGTGTCCCAGCTCGCGCGCTGTTTTGATGGAGCGCAAGCGCTCAATCGAACCAGATATGGGGTGTAACTCGTAACCGTCGCTCCGAAGCGCGTCAGCTAAAATGATCGGAAAAGCAGCGTCAACGCCTAAGTGCTTAACGTGGTACTCTTTTAGCACTGAGACAAACAGATCAACTGTAGCGCGGTCGCCTTCCAGTTCGTGCGAATCTCGTTGGAACTCTTCCCGCGAGCGTACCTGATCTGCGGTCGAGGATCGAATCGCCCTCGCACGCTCCATACTCGATACGACGAGCAACGACTGCCCGCCGGTGCGCAAAAACAAGAAGGGGTCTTCTGCCAGAAAATCAGTCAAGTAGTAGAGATTTGCATCTTGGGACGAGGCCGCATATAGCACATAGCTGTCGAGTTGCAGCTCGGTTATTTTTCGATCGAGCGTTCTGATGTTCATCGGGTTCGGTTTTGTTTTAGCTGAAAAAAAGCCTTTGCCACTTGGCGCACCAAGTTGCGAAACCACTTTCGCTGGAATCTCAAATCATCGTTAGCGTGGCGACAATCTCGAGAGAAAAGTGAGTATATGGCTGATCCGAGGGTGTCAGTATGGCCGAGCTAGAAAGGCCGTGTCAGTATGGCCGAGCTAGAAAGGCCATTACATTCGTTGGCGTTTTGCATACGGCGCAACGTCCCTCTATTGGCTCGGCCTCTCCCAATACATCAGCCTCACTCAGCTCTTGAAGCCGTAGGCCACATGACTCGGACCCGCACCACGAGATCTGTAGGCCACATGACTCGGACCCGCACCACGAGATCTGAAAAAAGCCTTTCTTGCCTCTTGCTTGCTCGGGAGTTTCTATGGTGACTATGTGTGAACGCAGAACTGCTTGTGCTCTTTCAGCGATGGTGTTAAGTACTTCAGTCATCACTTCAGCGACTCGCGCTTGTAGTTTAGAACGCTCGACGACCTCCTTCTTTCCCGTATCCCGCCGCACGAGCGTTACGGCACGTTTTGAAATGTCTCTCGGGCCGACCTCTATGCGCACGGGAACCCCCCGTTTTTCCCACTTATAGAACTTGGCGCCCGGTCGGGCATCATCCGTGTCGAGAATGACGCGGTAGCGCGACAACTCGTGTTTGAGTTCGTTGCACGCTTTTAACACCGCTTCGGAGCTGGCCTGGGCAGTGAAGATGGGGATAATGACAATTTGAGTGGGCGCTACCTCGGGGGGTAGCACCAGACCTTTGTCGTCGCCGTGAACTGATATAACCGCAGCAATGCAGCGCTCCGAAATTCCGTAGCACGTCTGATTGACGTACTGCTGGTTGCCGGAGCGATCTTCGTACGTGATATCGAACGTCTTCGCGAAATTTGTGCTCAGATGATGAATCGTTCCGATTTGTAAGCTCTTCCCGTCGGGCATAAGCGTGTCGAACGCGATCGTGTAGTCGGCTCCAGGGAATCTGTCCCACTGCGGTCGACGCGAGACGACGTACGGGATACCCAACCTGTCGTAGAACTCCTTGTACAGCGCCACGGCAGCTTCAGTTTGCTTCTTGGCCTCCTCCCAAGAGGTGTGGGCGGTGTGGGCCTCTTTGAAACTTGTTATCTCTCGCAGGCGGATCAGCGGCCGGGTGTGTTTCGTTTCGTACCTGAAAGTGTTGACGATCTGGTAGATCCTTATAGGAAGATCTGCGTGCGAGCGTATCCAAATGCTAAACATCGGATAAATTGCGGTTTCTGAAGTTGGCCGCAGAGCAAGCGGCACATCGAGCTCTGTGAAGCCGCCTCGGGTCACCCAGAAGACTTCTTCCTCAAATCCTTTGATATGCTCCGATTCTTTAAGCAGCTCGTTTTCGGGTATAAGGAGTGGAAAATAAGTTTCCTCGTGCTCTCGATCGAGAAGCGACCGAAGCATATCGTACGTCAGTTTTCGCAAGGTGAAGCCAAAGGGAAACCATACATACAACCCTTTGATCGGGTATCGCACGTCCATGATTTCCGCATCGACCAGCAACTCGTTGAACCACTCGCTGAAGTTGTCACTCTTCACTCTACCACTCCGATGCAGTTACGCGAATCTGAGTATGGCCTCGTCACAAAAGATGTCATATGCCGAGGGTCATCCGTAACGTGTCCCTGATAGCAGGCGCTAGGCCAACCGTGAGAATAGCAAGCTTCACTATACCAGTCAGATTTCTTGATTCGCCCTTTAAATACTCATCTATTATGAACAGCACCGGAATTGTCACGATGAGCTTGAGCGGGTACATGACGAACGCCGTGCCGGTGGCTTCAATAAGGAAGTTCGGGAGCACGTGTTTCTCTGCGTACGGGAGGAAGGTAAGGCCGAACGACGTGGCCGTGGCGTCGAGCAGCTGTCCGTCGAGCACGAACGCATTGACGCGATCCTTTAGAAGTGTGAAGTTCAACAGGCGAGCAACCACGAAGACCAAGAAGCTCAGGGCCGCGCCGACTGACAATATGAGCACAAATATAGTCGCGTTAAACGACTTTGCCGTTGTGTANAGGAGCCAAACGTTCAGAATGCTCCAGGCCACGCCACCGAGCGCGAAGGGCCAGTANTACTTGATGCGCGAAACGCGCTCTAATCCTTTCGATAATATCAGGATCGCGACGCATACAAAGAAGATGAAGAAGTAGATTAGGGGGGTAATCAAGAGATACTTCAGTGGCGCAGCAACGATGCCGGCATCTTCAACCACGCGTAGGGAGCCCCCCACAAAGATATAAGGGGATACCGCGAATATGAAAATCTCATCAACGGTTATGTCTAACTTGTCCAGAAGCTTAACGACTCCAAATAAGCTTAGCCCGAGAATAATCGCCCACGTTATCGTGTTGACAGGATTATATCCAGTGTCGTATATGATGGGGTTTATATAGTACTGGTAGATAAAATTCCCTAAATCGACCGCCAAGTGATCACCGATGAAACAATGGATGCAGCTTCCTAGAATTGTAGTGATGGAACAAGACGCTATACGCGATACTGCCAACGTCCTTACAGAACTTAAACTTGATGGGACAGGGTTAATAGTCTGCGGACAGCACACGTGCTCATTCGGACGGCAACTAGCGGACATCCTGGGGGACGAATTTCCAGCCGAGGTGGTCATCGTCGGTTCGGCCTCAATGGAAGAAGTTGAGCGAGTCGCAAGTCGCGCTTCGGACAAGAACTTCGTGGTCGCAGTCGGCGGCGGCAGAACCATTGACATCGCCAAAATCGCGTCGGTCAGCGCGAATTTGCCGTTCATTAGCGTGCCTACGGCAGCAAGTCACGACGGAATCGCATCGATGCGCGCTTCCATACGTTTTAAAGAGGGAACCCAATCCATCGAAGCTCAAACCCCTCTTGCAATTATCGCAGACACCAGAATTATAGCTCAGGCGCCACATCGGCTGCTCGCCGCCGGTTGCGGCGACATAATATCGAACTATACGGCGGTGAAGGACTGGGAACTCGCGAGGAAGCTGCGAGGAGAGGAGTTTAGTGAATATGCCGCAGCGCTGTCGCTCATGACGACTGAGATTATACTCAATTCGGCAACGCAAATTAAGCCGAATTTGGAGGACTCTGTCAGGCTGGTAGTGAAAGCGTTGGTCTCAAGCAGCGTAGCTATGAGTATTGCGGGGTCGTCCCGTCCGGCTTCAGGCAGTGAGCATAAGTTCAGTCACGCACTTGACGTCAAAGCCCCCAAACCAGCTTTGCACGGCGAGCAGTGCGGGGTTGGAACGATCATGATGGCATATCTGCACGGTGGTGACTGGCAACGAATTCGACAATCGCTCAAGAGCATTGGCGCACCAGTCGATGCTCAAGGTTTGGGCATCGAGGATCAGTACATCGTTGAAGCGTTGCTTCACGCAAAGAACGTGCGACCTGAGCGTTACACCATCCTTGGGGAGGGACTCACGAGAAAAGCCGCTGAAGAGTTGGCGAGGTTCACCTTGGTGATCGAGTAGGCCGCATTGATATCTTTATAACAAAGCAGCGTAACCTACTTGCGTTAGACTACAGTATCAGCAGGTTACAGATACAGGATTGATAGCATGCCAAGAGGAAACGCCCGCATAGCGCTGATCGGCGTGGGGTTGGCCAAGGTCGGCGTAGAGTTCGTATTTAACGGACCGACAAACGAATGCGAGACGTGCAAACTTAAGAACACCTGCCTGAATTTAGACATTGGGCGTCGTTACAGAATAGTCAGCGTGCGCGGTAATATGAAGCACGACTGCGCACTGCACGACATCGGGGTCAAAGCGGTCGAAGTGGTTGAAAGTCCCAGTGTGGCGGCAATCGACTCTAAAAGCGCGTTTGTGGGCTCGAGAATCTTGTACAAGCAGAACGACTGCGAGGTCCTTGACTGCAAGATCTACGAACTGTGCCATCCGAACGGGCTCAGACGGGATGACAAGTACGTGATTTCTTCAGTTCTTGGCGACACACCAGAAGCGTGCCCCGAGGGAAAATCATTAAAACTGGTTGAGCTCAACCGCTAAAGACGGACTTTTTTTGAGTGACATAATCCTGCTGAGACTCGCAGTGAGATCCTTGACCCGCTCACTCGTATGCAGGCAACGTTTCGCTGATGCTACTCGAGACTGACAAAAAAGCGTCGGTCCGTGTTACGAAGCTAAACTACGGGGATGCCNCCTCACGCTTTAGTCCGACGGGTGCGCTTCTTTGGTTCCGGTGCCTTTGACTCCGGTTCGGCACCTGCAGCGGTTTCTTCACTCGCTGGGGCCGCCTCCGCTTTAGTCCGACGGGTGCGCTTCTTTGGTTCCGGTGCCTTTGACTCCGGTTCGGCACCTGCAGCGGTTTCTTCACTGACCGGTTCCGGTCGCTTATGAACTTCCACGTAATCGACTTCTTCCGCGCCAGCAAATTGAATGATTTTTTCAGCCAGAAGCTTCTTGTAATACTGTACCTGTTGATTGAATCCTAATTCGTAGGGCATATCCACAATCAGTCTATTGTCAGCAATCGATACGTCAAAGTCCCTATTTAAGTAGTACTTGAACAACCCTTTGGCTTCTTCGACAGTATCGACAATGGTGGCCTCAATCTTGTATTCATAGGTGACGGTTCGGCCTGCGTACGGTGAATTGAAATCCACGCGCACGCGCCCTCCAATTACGCTCTCGACGGTTCCTGTCCTGTTATCGAGTGTGACACGCATTCCAGGCGCTGGTCTCTTCTCGAATCTACGCGTTGGGACGACCTCAATTAGTTCAGGAATTCGCTGTCCAAAAGCATCTTGTGGTGCAATTTTGATCTGCCCTTCATAGCCAGCCTTTTTTCCGATCAAATCTTCGTCAAGCCCCTTTACTACCATGTTTTCTCCTACCACGATAGTTATAGGCGCGTAGCTGACGCCCTCTGCCAATAGCCCATTTTCCTTAGCGACATCTTCGTCTGTGGTATCAAAAACATCGCCGTTGTCTAATCGCCCGGTATAGGTCAAGCTGATGAAATCGCCCCGTTCAACGCTCATAGAGGATACTTGCGTTTCATATTTAAAACCCTTATCTCTGGCAGGACAGAGTTCCGCGATGAAGCTGCTCTCTCCGCCGAAGTCTTCGAGGCCGTTTTCAAGCTAAACTTATCTGTGTTAGCGAGTCGACAACAACATCGTGTCACATCTGCGCGCACTAACTCCGCTTCAGCTCGTTATGCTTGGTCGATTCGATGCTTAGGCAAAAAAGTGCTCGAATTGGCACAAGGGCTGATGCAACTTGAGGACAGCCGGGCGGTAGCATTAGCATCACTGAGAATCGTCTTCGGCTGCTGTCTGAAAGTGAGACCAGCCGCGTCCTTAACGTAAACAGCTCAAGACTGAATCAGCGTTACGTTTGCGCTCTCTCCCGGACGAATTTCGATAACGGCACCAAAGCCTCGTGCAGCCATTCCGGGATTCACGATCGTGGTTTTGCCCGAGACAAGCGCGCCTCGCTGCTCGTGTATGTGCCCGCAGGCTAGTACGTCGACGATCCCCACGGCGTGGAGAATTGCCTCACTTCCGACGTGCCTCGAGTCAACCGCGTCTAAGAATCCCTTGGGAGGGGTGTGTGAAAGCAACACCGTGGTAGCCCCGACGTCGTTCAAGAGTCTAGCAGCGTAACTCTGTAATTCCGCCTCGCTGAGTTCAAAGGGGGTATTAAATGGCGTTGGATTTGATCCGCCGATGCCGAGGAATCTGATATCATCGTAGTCAAAACTCTTTAGATGCAGGTTTACTGCGGGAGATTCCTCAATCGTTTCAACGATCGTAGGGAGGTCGCAGTTCCCCGGTATCATGAGTGTTGGCACGTCGTCCCCGATGAGCGAAAGCAGCTCTTGGACGAGGGCATTGGGTCCGAAATCTGTAATATCTCCTATTACGCAAACAGCGTCGACGTCTCCCGCCTTAAACAACAGTTGGGCGATATGAGAATAGACCCCGTGCGCATCCGAAAGGGCTAAAAACTTCATGAGCTCTCACAAATCTTGTCAGTACGTATTACGGCCTCTGTTTTAAATCGTTTGTCTTTTTGCGTCGCAGACGTGGAGGCTCCCACCGTCCGGAAACCTTGCCGTCGCGCGCGAGCTTGCCAAGTCTTTTTCCCACTTTGCTCGNCACTGGCGCGGGCTTCTCATCTTCGTACGGCGTCCCTGGTAGCGGGGTGAAGTAGTGAGCACGTACTCGTCCGCCCGTTGCGACGATCGAGTCAACGAGCTCGAGGCTGTCCAGCTGATCTGCCGCAACCTCGGTCGGAAGTCCGAAGATAAAATCCACAATTGCAGTGACGCTATGGGTGCGGCATGTTTCGATCGCTGCTACAACATCACGGCGAGAGTGTCCCCGGTGTACTTCGCTTAATACGGCATCGCTTCCCGACTGCGCTCCGATGTGCACTGAAG
>JGIcombinedJ26865_1000275_pt1 | contig 10579 bp, 9 predicted proteins | sample NGESurdeep072012_7_FD_26865 | JGI IMG/M metagenome (IMG submission 26865) | reverse complement strand
TCTCGAGCCCCGGCCCGACACGACAACGGCGGCCAAGAAGCCAGTCACTGCGCTCGCTCTGGGTCCGGACCCCACCGAGTCGTGCGGCTACCAGCTCTTGAGCACCTCAGCACCGTTCACCGCACTGTTCGTCACCTGGACAGTGCCGGACCTGCACTTCACCCCCAGCCAGCTCGGCGTCGACTACTTCCATACCTTCATCGGTCTCGGCTTCCTCGACGTCCACGTCGATATGACCGTGGACTCCGCGGAGAATGTCACCTGCCAGCTCTGGGCACAAAGCATCGGGCAGATCAACCTGCCAGTCCGCCCGGGCGATGTGATCAGCGGCTCCCTGTGCCTTGAGACTAACCCGGCCGGGACAGCGGCGTACTTCCTCGCCAACGAGACCACACAGCAGACGATCAACTTCGCGGTCGACACCGGGTTCCCTCCTGCGGTCACCATCAACGCGGGCGTCTCTCGCAGCTGGCCGCTCAACCAACCCTTCCCCCCACTCGCCAGCTTTGGGGTGGTGTACTTCGACGAAATCAGCGCCTACACGACGGGCGGCCCTCGGTCGCTCACGTCGGGCGATGCCATCACCATGGTCGACCAGAACGGTAGGACCCTCGCCGGGCCCGTCAGGCTCACCGACTACGCCTTCAAGACCGTGTTTGTATCGGCCTGATCACGTGGCTGGGAGGCCGAGCCCGACGAAAGTATCGCGGTTTCGGCTGTACAATCGGCGGTGCCTTCAATCTGGCATAGCCGCCCAAGAAGGCATTTGCAGCGGAAGGCCAAGACTCGCTGGTTTTTGAGGTGGGTCTCGGCACTTTGAGGCGATCCTTTAGCCAAGGCCACCCGGACCCAGGTATTGAGCCCGGGTTCAGGCCTCATTGCGGCGGCGTTAGCCCCTCCGGTACACTAGGCAGTTTCCTGTTGTACAGCCATTCTCATAAGGAGCAGACAAGCCGGCCGTCAGCGGCCGGAGCGGTGAGTTCCGTCGGGATTTCTGGCCAGGGTTGAATTAGTGACGGCTGGGATTCGCCAACGGCCCGCGTCCGTCATACCAACATGAAAATTCACGAGTACCAGGGCAAGGCAATCCTGTCGAAGTACGGAGTGGCCGTGCCTCGCGGACACATGGTCGAGAGCACCGAGGAAGCCGACACGGCGGCCCGCGGCCTGTTCCGCGAAGGCGCAACCGGAGTTGTGGTGAAGGCGCAGATTCATGCCGGTGGGCGTGGCAAAGGCGGCGGCGTGAAGATCGCCAAGTCGCCCGAAGAAGCGGTCGAACTGGCCAAGAAGATGCTGGGCATGACGCTGATCACGCACCAGACCGGCCCTGAGGGCAAGAAGGTGCAGCGGCTGCTGATTGAAGAGACGCTGCCCATCGCGCGCGAGTTGTATCTCGGCATCGTGCTCGACCGCGGCAACGGGCGCAACGTGTTCATGGCGTCCGCGGCGGGTGGCATGGAGATTGAAGAGGTCGCGGCGAAAGATCCCGACGCCATCATCAAGGAGCACATCGTTCCCGGCTTCGGTCTGCAGGCCTATCAGGCGCGCAAGATCGCGTTCAAGCTGGGACTTGATCCCAAATACATTGGAGGCGCGGTGAAGTTCATGATCGCGCTGGCGCGCGCAGCGGAAGAGACCGACGCGTCGCTGGTGGAGATCAATCCGTTCGTCACCACGACCGACGGGCGGCTGTTCGCGCTCGACGCCAAGATGAACTTCGACGACAACGCCCTGTACCGGCATCCCGACATCAAGGAGCTGCGCGACATCACCGAGGAAGATCCGCTCGAAGTCGAGGCCAGCAAATACGCGCTGAACTACATCAAACTCGACGGCAGTGTAGGCTGCATGGTCAACGGCGCGGGCCTGGCCATGGCGACGATGGACATCATCCAGTACGCCGGCGGCATGCCTGCCAACTTCCTCGACGTGGGCGGAGGCGCCAACGAGGAGCAGGTCACACACGCGTTCGAGATTCTGCTGGCCGACAAGAATGTCAAAGCTGTACTCATCAATATTTTCGGTGGCATCCTGCGCGTCGATACGCTGGCCAACGGCGTGGTGAGTGCGGCCAGGAAGACCAACATCCAGTTGCCCATCGTGCTGCGGCTGGAAGGCACTAACGTCGAACAAGGCCGCGAGATCCTGAAAGCAAGCGGACTGAATTTCATCGTGGCAGAGACCATGAAGGACGCGGCCGAGAAAGTTGTCGCGGCGGCAAAGGGGGGCAAGTGAGCATCCTGGTAGATAAATCGACGCGACTGGTGGTGCAGGGACTGACGGGCCGTGAAGGAACGTTTCACGCCAAGGCTTCGCAGGCGTATGGGACGCAAGTAGTGGGCGGCGTGACTCCGGGCAAGGGGGGCACCACGCATGAGGGTTGGCCCATTTTCAACACGGTGAGCGAAGCGGTGGCCAAGACCGGCGCCAATGCGACGGTGATTTTCGTGCCGCCTCCGGGCGCGGCGGACGCCATCATGGAAGCGGCCGACGCGGGTATCGCGCTGATCGTGTGCATCACAGAAGGCATTCCCGCGCTCGACATGGTAAAGGTGTGGGAGTTTCTGAAGACGAAGAACTCGCGGCTGATTGGGCCCAATTGCCCGGGCATTATTTCGCCCGGCCGCTGCAAGATCGGCATCATGCCGGCCAGCATTCATAAGGAGGGCAACGTTGGAATCGTTTCGCGCTCGGGCACGCTGACCTACGAGGCGGTGTACCAGTTGACCACGCGCGGTATTGGCCAATCGACGGCCATCGGCATCGGCGGCGACCCGATTATCGGCACCAACTTCATCGACGCCATCACGCTGTTCAACCAGGACCCCGAAACGGAAGCAATCATCATGATCGGTGAAATCGGCGGAACGGCAGAAGAAGTAGCGGCGGAGTACATCAAGCAGAACGTGAAGAAGCCGGTGGTGGGCTTTATCGCGGGGCAGACCGCGCCCCCGGGACGGCGCATGGGTCATGCGGGCGCAATCATCTCCGGCGGGAAGGGAACTGCCGCGGAGAAGATTAAGGCCATGCAGGCTGCGGGTATTCACGTGGCTAACTCGCCGGCTGAGATCGGGGAGACGCTGGTGCGGGCAGTGCCAACTATTACGCGACGCACTGTTACGTAGAGCCAGAAAGAACTGAAGTCAAACTATTTTTCATTTGTGAGGAATTCCATTCAAGATGAAGACATTGCAACGCACTCTTTCCATCGTTAAGCCGGACGCCGTCGATAAGGGCGGCACCGGCGACATCGTCAACACGCTGCTGCAGAACGGGTTCCGCATTGTCGGAATGAAGATGCTGCACATCAACAAGGCGCAAGCGGAGGGCTTTTACGCAGTCCACGTGCACCGTCCCTTCTTCGAGTCGCTGACCAACTTCATGTCGAGCGGCCCGATCGTGGTCATAGCGCTGGAGAAGGAAAACGCCATCGCCGATTACCGCGCGCTAATGGGCGCCACCGATCCCGCGAAAGCGGAGGAAGGCACCATCCGCAAGAAGTGGGCGTCGAGCATCGAGAAGAACGCGGTGCACGGGTCCGACGCCGAAGACACCGCGCGCTTCGAGCTGAGTTATTTCTTCGCCGGATTCGAAATAGCGAAGTAAACTGGCTCCGTCAGCTAAGTTGAGCACGGGAGATTCTATGGCGCACGTACAGATCACCATGCTGGAAGGCCGTACTGTCGAGCAAAAACGCCGGGCCGTGAAGCGCATCACCGAGGTCCTGCAAGAAGAACTGCATGTGAACCCGGAGAAGCTTACCATCACGCTTATCGAAGTTCCGCGGCACAACTATGCGCGAAATGGCATTCTGATCAGCGACCGGATCTCTGGCTAGGGTGGCGGGGACGGCGCCAAGACAGTTGGTAGAAAGCAAACAAAAGCCGTCTGACAAAGGCGGCTTTTTTTCATTCCGCGCACTTTGTCAGCAGCCGACGGCGTTGCTTTCCTGGCGCTTTCGTGTGGCTGGCGGGTGTATACTCCCTGCCATTCCTTCGGCTTGACTTCGTCCAACGGCCTCTTAGACCCAGGCACATTCATAGCGGAACCTCAAAACCTTCCGGCAAGGAGCGCGTATGGCGACCCAGGGAACGCAGACACCACTCGACGAAGCCAAGCTCAACGACTTCATGAACAAGGCGGTTGGCGATATGGGAGCGGCGATGATGGCGTCGCTGATCGCGATTGGCGACAAGCTCGGGCTCTACAAGGCCATGGCGAGCGGCGAGCCCATGACTTCGCATGAGGTCGCGCAAAGGACCTCGACCTCCGAACGCTACGTGCGTGAATGGCTGAATGCACAGGCCGCGAGCGGATACGTGAACTACCACGCTGCTGAGGGCAAGTACTCGCTTTCGGCGGAGCAGGCCTTTGCGCTGGCCCAGGACGACAGTCCGGTTTACCTGCCGGGATTCTTCCTGGCGGCGGTCTCGGCGGCGCGTGACGTTGACAAAATCCTGCACGCCTTCACCACCGGCGAGGGCGTGGGCTGGCACGAGCACCACGAGTGGCTTTTCGAGGGCACGGAGAAGTTCTTCCGGCCGGGTTATAACGCCAACCTGGTATCGAGCTGGATCCCAGCGTTGGACGGGGTAGCCGAGAAGCTGAAACGTGGCGCCAAGGTCGCCGACGTGGGTTGCGGCCACGGGGCCTCCACTGTCATCATGGCGCGGGCCTATCCCAATTCCAGCTTCATAGGGTTTGACTACCACTCCGGATCGATCGAGCGGGCGCGCGCTCTCGGCGAGCAGGGTGGTGTAGGTCAGAGGGTGGTGTTTGACGTGGCGTCCGCCACCGCCTTTCCGGGCACCGACTACGACTTCATTACATTTTTCGATTGCCTGCACGACATGGGCGATCCGGTGGGAGCGGCGCGACACGTGTTCCGCGCGTTGAAGCCGGGCGGTGTCTGGATGATCGTGGAGCCGCGCGCGGAAGACACTGTCGAAGAGAACTTGAATCCCGTAGGGCGGGTGTTCTATGCCGCATCGACCATGATCTGCACTCCGGCATCGCTGTCGCAGGAAGTCGGCATGGCGCTGGGCGCTCAGGCGGGCGAGAAGCGGATTCGCGAGGTGGTCATGGCAGGCGGATTCAAGTCGTTCCGCCGTGCCGCAGAGACTCCCTTCAACCTGGTATTTGAGGCCAAACGATAGACAGAATTGGCCGGAAAGAGCCGTGAAGCCGTACCTGGGGACGGCCCTTGCCTTTCCGCCCCAAAACCTCGATTTCGGGAGTCTTACGTCTTTTTCGTTCCGGCACAGTGTGGGCTGATAATGTTTCTTCTTGCGATCCTCGTACCTACGGAAGAATGTTTCCCATGTCATTGTCACTCCGCTCGCTTGTCCTGGTAATGCTCGCAATCTGTTCCACCGCCCTCTCGTGTCCGGCACAAACAGCGCTGCGCTATGATGCGGAGCGGATGCAGTGGTCGATCGACTCAGGTGAGATGAGCTATGTGATCGGCGTCAACGACCAGAAAATGCTGCAAACGCTTTACTGGGGGCCAAAGCTCGCGCCCGGCGCCACGCTACCCCCTGCGCGCATGCATCCGGAGCGCGCTTCCTTCGACCCAGCGATCGCAACCACGCCGCTCGAATACCCGGCATGGGGCGCGGGGCTGTTCACCGAACCCGCGCTGAAGGTTGGCTCGCCCAATGGGGACCGCACACTCATTCTCCAGTACGCAGCCAGGCATCAGTCAGGCGATCTGCTAGAGATTACCTTGCGCGACGCGACCCAGCCCATCGCGGTTCACCTCTACTACCAGTCCTACCCACAAGGCATTTTGGCGCGCTGGAGCCGCATCGAGAACCTTGGCAAGCAACCGATTCGCATCGAACAAGCTGCATCGGCAACCTGGAACCTGCCGCAGGGCACCGGTTACGAATGGAGCTGGCTTACTGGACAGTGGGCCGGCGAATGGCAGCTGCACACCGCTCCCCTCTTGACTGGGACGCAATTACTCGAAAGCCGGCGCGGCAGCACTTCGCATCAGGCGAATCCGTGGTTTGCGGTTGGACGGATGGGCGCGACGACCGAAGGTGACGGTCCAGTATGGTTTGGAGAACTGGGGTGGAGCGGAAGCTGGCGCATGACCTTGGAAAGTACCGCTCTTAACAACGTACGTATCACTGCCGGCTACAATCCTTTTGATTTCGGCTACGTGCTGGCTGGGGGCGAGTCGCTGGAGACGCCGCACTTCTATGCCGGCTATACCCAGCACGGCAACGGAGGGGCGTCGCGTACCTTGCATCGCTTTCAGCGCGAGGCGATCCTCCCAGCCCACCCAGATCCCAAGCCGCGCCCGATTATTTACAACTCCTGGGAAGCAACTGAATTTGATGTGAACGAAGCCGGTCAGCTCGCGTTGGCGGAGAAGGCCGCCAAGCTCGGAATCGAGCGCTTCGTCATCGACGATGGGTGGTTCGGCCAACGTAAGAACGATCATGCCGGTCTCGGCGACTGGCAAGTAAACCTCACCAAGTTTCCCAGCGGCCTGAAGCCGGTGATTGACCGCGTGCATTCCCTGGGCATGGACTTCGGAATTTGGGTTGAGCCTGAAATGGTGAACCCTGACAGCGATTTCTACCGCAAGCATCCTGAATGGGTGATGAGCTTTCCCGATCGCCAGCGCACGGAGCAACGCAATCAGCTTGTCCTGAATCTGGCGCGGCCCGAGGTGAAGGAATACGTCTTCAACGTCGTTGACAAGCTGGTGACAGAAAATGACATCGCCTTCTTGAAGTGGGACTACAACCGCAACTGGTCAGAGCCGGGATGGGACACCGCGCCCGAGCCCAAAGGAATCTATGTCCAGTACGTACAGAACCTCTACGACATCCTTGCGAGGCTGCGACAGAATCATCCCAAGCTTGAAATCGAGTCCTGCTCTGGCGGAGGAGGCCGCGTCGATCTCGGCATACTCCGCTACACCGATGAGGTATGGCCCTCCGACAACACGGACGCTCTCGATCGCCTTTCGATTCAGAATGGATTCACCCACGCCTACGCACCCGAGGTGATGGTGGCCTGGGTGACAGACGTGCCCAACTTTTTGGACAAGCGCAGCGTCCCGCTGCAGTTTCGCTTCCTGGTCGCCATGCAGGGTGCACTCGGCGTCGGCGGCAACCTGAACAAATGGTCCACGGAGGAGATGGAGAGTAGTGCACGACTGGTCGCCTTCTACAAAGGCATTCGCGCAACCGTGCAGAGTGGCTCACTCTACCGAATCACCAGCCCGGCGACGGGCGGCGCTTCTCAGGTGGAGTACGTAGCGCAGGATGGATCGCAGGCAGTGCTACTCGCTTATCTTCACTCGCAAAACTATGGACTGGACTATCAGACCGTCGTGCTGCAGGGTCTGGATCCCGGCGCGATGTACCGCATCCGGCCGCTGGATCCCTCAAAGTACACCGGCGAGCCCACGGTGCAGGGCTCGGTACTGATGGGAGTCGGAGTTCGTATCTCTTTGACGGGGGATTACGACAGTACAGCGCTGGCGCTGGAGCGCATTCGATAACCCTGGGAAAAGCATTCCTATTGCTATTGAGCACGGGATCGGTCGTACTCATTTCGCCGGGGCCTCATTTGGAGTCGAACTCTCTTTAGTCGCGCCTGCTGCGGTCATTGCCCCAACATCACGACATCGTCCTGCAGTTGGTGCGGGTAGAGTGCATCGGCAGCAGCGGACTGGGAGCGCTGGAGCGTTTGCTCACCACCGCTCGAACCAACGGCGGCGATCTTAAGTTGCGTGCCTTGCAGCTACCAGTGCGGAGAATCCTGGAGATGACGAACCTGATTGCCTTGTTCGAGATCTTCGACAACGAAACCGACGCCATCGTCGCGGCGTATCTGGGCTCGCGCTTCGCCAAGGACGCCTCCCGGAGAGTCCGCAACCCAATTACTTGAAACCATCCGAAGCCGCGCAGCGGGAGACGGTTCAACCCCAAAAACCCTAAAATATGCTGGCTAGCTCGTGGTTGCTCAAGCTGAAGCGAAACGGTGAGCCAGCGACAGAAGGAAGCCGCCCCGAGGAGCAGCTTTGCATTGCTGTAGGTTGCGTGGTGGTTTAGAGCAGTTTGCGGCGCAGCGTGCCAGCCAAGCCGAGAACTCCAGTTCCCAGCATAATCAGCGTGCCCGGTTCCGGTGTCGGCGTGCCATCTACAGCGAAAGCGAAGTCCGTGCCTGTAAGGCCGCACGTACCGAAGAAGCATTGGTATCCACCAGTACCGGTCCCTCCGGTTGCGGTCGCCCAGCCCCACTGCGGCGGGAAACCGAGATCAGGAACGACGGAAGCCCAATAGGTGCCCGGGACGATATCGAAGCTCTTGAAATACAGCCAGTATACGAAGACGGGACTAACGGTACAGTCCGTCGTGACGCAGGTCTCGCCGCCGGTCCCAGGGAACGATCCAGCCGCGATCGCGCCGCCNGGTATGCCGGCAGCGTCGTTGTAGAAGGTCAGGGTCCACGCAGTGATCGGGGCCTGGACGGATGGATTGAAATATCCGCCGACCCAATGGAAGCTCTCTACATCCCACAGTGCCGGCCCCTTCGGAAGCGTGAACTGTTGATAGACGGTGGCAAAGTTGCCGAAGCCGCTGACGGTGTCATTCTGGGACCCGTAGAGATTGGATCCGCCGTCCCATGGTAGACATGTGATTTGGTTGGCTACGCCACAGGGAACCTGCGCAAAGCCAGAAACGGTTGTGGCAAGCGCAAACAGAGCGGCCAGCAAGATGGTGCGAGTGGCACGTGAAGTCATTCTTTGCTCCTTGTGAAGTTGAGATGGGCCGGTGAATCAGCGGGAACTTGCGATGACCCAAATTGGGCATCGATACAGTTTCATACAAAAGGAACGTGTCCAGTGCTCATGCAATTCGGTGGCCATCCAAGATTGTTTTAAGTTATTAACAACAAAAACCGGCTCTGTAGCAGAATTCGTGGGTAAGAAGGCCGTGGAAAAAGCCGCTTCGAGGAAAAGTCCAAAGGCGGGACTTTCCCGCTCCGCTTGGAAATCCCGCGAGAGCGACAGGATTTCCCCTTTTCCCACCGCCCCGACGACTGGTTCACTCTCTAATTTCATTCCGGAACGACGAATAGCTGAACTCCAGCAAGCTAGCTTAGTCTGCTGTTGATGAAGACAGAAACCAAGCAGCCGGGAGATCAGCTATTCAACTGCAGATTAAAACCATCTTGAATCGAATACAACGTTTTACGGGCTTCGTCTACGAAGAGATACAGATGCATTGCCGCCAAGGACAGCCGGACTTTATTGAGATCCGGATCACGCCCCATGGCGGTATTCGCGGGCGCTGCTCGCTGTGCCAGCGACCAGCACCGGGCTACGACCGTCTGCCAGAACGGCGCTGGCAGTTTGTGCCGCTGTGGGGAATCCCTACCTGGTATCGCTACGCCCCGCGGCGGGTCGAGTGTGCCGCGCATGGCGTGGTGGTGGAGCAGATTCCGTGGAGTGACGGGAAACGTCCGGTGACCTGCGCCATGATGGGCTTTCTGGCCCGCTGGGCGCGGCGGCTGAGCTGGCGAGAGACGGCGCAGGTGTTCCAAACCAGTTGGGAATCGGTGTATCGCTCGGTGGAGTGGTTTGTGCAGTGGGGCTTGGCCCACCGCCAACTGCAGGAGGTGGAAGCGCTGGGCGTGGACGAGATTCATTGGGGCCACGGGCTACGGGCGGACAACTTTCTGACCGTGATCTATCAGATCGACGCACCATGCCGACGCCTGCTGTGGGTCGGGAAACGGCGGTCGGAGGCGACACTGCGGCGCGGGCTGAAGGCGCTGGGGCCGGAAGTGATCCAAGGGTTGCGCTTTGTCTGCAGCGATATGTGGAAGCCCTACCTGAAGGTTATCGCGACCGAAGCCGGACAAGCGCTGCACGTGCTGGATCGTTTTCATATCACCACCCACTTGAACCAGGCGGTGGATCAGGTTCGCCGCGCCGAGAGCACACGCCTGCGGACGGTGAGCCAGCAGCAAGCGCAGAAACTCAAGCACATGCGCTGGCCGCTGCTGCGCCGGGGCAACCGGGTCCGTGGACGGGCCCGGCAAAAGCTCGACGCCCTGTTGGCCAGCAAACTGGCCACGGCTCGCGCCTGGGAGTTGAAGGAGACCTTCTCCCACTTCTGGAGCTACCAATCCGTGACCTGGGCGGGAGAATTTCTTGACTACTGGTGCTATCGGGCGATGCGCAGCCGATTGGAACCGATGAAGAAAGTCGCCCGCATGCTGCGCGCCCACGAAGAGCTACTGCTGAACTGGTTTCGTGCCAAGGGAGAGATTTCCAACGGTGTCGTCGAGGGACTCAACAACAAGATTCGAGTGGTGACCAGACGATCCTATGGCTTTCGCACCTACGAAGCTATGGAAATAGCCCTCTATCACACGTTGGGACGACTTCCCGAACCGGAATCTACCCACAGATTCTGCTGACGAGGCTTAAATATTTCGGTTTTTACCGGTGCTAGATAGCGCAGGACTACGCAAAGATGAATTGCATTGGGAGGATCTGTCTACCAGCCGAAGATAGGCCTGCTTCTTGATGTCCCAGTTGTTTTCT
>JGIcombinedJ26865_1000263_pt1 | contig 10753 bp, 8 predicted proteins | sample NGESurdeep072012_7_FD_26865 | JGI IMG/M metagenome (IMG submission 26865) | reverse complement strand
GCGATGATGCGCCGTTGCGCCGGGGTGTATCCGAAGAGTTCGGACTGGGCAATGATGTAGTGGGTGTGGCGGCGGCGTCCGGAGCGGTTGATGTAGGCGCCCACTTCGTGGAGCATGGCGGCGGCTTCCAGCCAGTCGGCGTACTGCGGAGGCAAACGGTGTACCGACTGCAGCCGGCGAAACAGTTGGGTGGTGAGATTGCGAATTCGCTGCGCAAACGCCATGTCGGCTCCGTAGTGCTTCGCTGCCGCCTGTAGCGCATCATGGCGCTCAGACTCGACGCGGTCCTTCATCGCTGAGCTGTCGCCGTAGTCGGCCTGCATCTGCGCCAGGAGCCCATCGCGCAAACCGAGCGGAAGGTAGCGGAAGTTGCGCAGCGCGCACATGTCCATCAGTTCGGCGAAGACCATGGCTCCGGCGATGATGATTTCCGCGCGCCTTGGCCCGATGCCGGGAAGGGCTTGCCGTTCAGCAAGGTTGCGCTTGGATAGCTCCTTGAGAATCTTCGGGACCGCAGGATGAGGCACGGTATGAGGCTTGGACTCGTCATAGCCACGGACCTTGGCCTCGTAAAGACCAGACAGCGCCGCGGGTGTGCCTGAGGTGGCGATGGCGGTCTGCACCTTCGCTTCGCGAATACGTTTCTGAATGCGCGAGATTTCGCGCTGCACAAATCCGCGCATCTGTCCGAGCTCGTTTTTCTTCGGGGAATCATGGTGGAGAAAAGTCTGGGTCAGGCGAACCGCACCGATGGGCAAACTGACCATGTCCTCAATGTGACCCGAGACCGAAATCGTCAATTCGCAACTGCCACCACCCAAGTCGATGAGCAGGACGCGATTATTGGAGATGCGGGCATTGGACAGGATGCCGAGATGGATAAGGCGTCCTTCCTCGAGGCCGGTGATGATTTCGGTCTTCCATCCGGTAGCGGAGCGCACCCAGTCGAGAAAGGCTCGGCTGTTGCGCGAGTCGCGCAGCGCGGCGGTGGCGACCACGCGAACGCGGTCAGCGGCAAAGCTCTGCACTGCGCGATGAAAGCGCTGCAGCACCCTGATGGTGAGCGACATGGCCTGCGGATCGAGCGAACCGTTGGCAAAAACGCTTTCGCCGAGGCGCGTTACCTCGCGGTCCTCGTGAAGGGTTTGCAGGCGTCCGCGGACGACCTTGGCGATCTTCAGGCGGACAGAGTTGGAACCGATATCAACCGCGGCGAATGTGGGCATGGATGAGGGTGTCAGTCACGCGAAAATTATCTTCTTAAGCGCAACCGTTAGCACAATAGCTGCCGCGCCAGCGAATGGCAACCAACTCCCGATTGCGCGAGCCGTGAGCGTATTGCCGTATGCTTGAGAAAGGCGCCGATGAGAGAGCAGACTGGATGCCAGGAAGCAGATGTTCGCGTTGGCGCATCCAATGAATTTATGGCTGAATCGGATATTCCGGGCTCGGAGTTGAAGAAGCTTTACTCCGAACTGGAGGAGGAAAGGACGGATTTCGTTTTACCCGCCTCACCACGGTCGAGAGTGGCGATGACGGTCCGCGCCCTGCGGCATCGCAATTTCCAGTTGTTCTTTGCGGGTCAGTTGGTCTCGCTGGTAGGGACGTGGATGCAGACAGTTGCGCAGTCGTGGCTGGTCTATCGCTTGACGGGATCGACATTATTGTTGGGGACGGTCGCGTTTACCAGTCAGATTCCTGTGTTTCTGGTCGCTCCCGTTGGCGGAATTGTGGCCGATCGCGTAAATCGCCACCGGGTCGTGATCGCGACCCAAATCAGTTCGATGATATTGGCGTTCATCCTGGCGCTTCTCACGCTGACCAATCACATCCAGGTATGGGAAATCATGGTGCTGGCGGCAGGACTGGGCGTGGTGAATGCGTTTGACATTCCCGCGCGGCAAGCGTTTCTCATCGACATGGTGGGCAGGGAAGACCTGATGAATGCGATCGCGCTGAACTCGTCAATGTTCAATGGCGCGCGCATACTCGGCCCGGCGATTGCGGGCATTCTGGTGGCATGGGTCGGTGAGGGATGGTGCTTCTTCGTTAATGCGGTGAGTTACATTGCGGTCATCGTTGGCCTGCTATTGATGCGGATCGAGCACCCCGCGAACCTCAGCCACGAGGGCTCACCGATTGAGAACATCCTGGAAGGATTCCGCTTCGTGCGGGATGCGGCGCCGATCCGGGTCATTCTTCTGCTGCTGGGACTGGTGAGCCTGGTAGGCATGCCGTATTCCGTGCTGATGCCCGTCTTTGCACACCAGATCTTGCACGGCGGTGCGAGAGAACTTGGCATACTGATGGGCGCGACTGGAGTGGGCGCGTTGCTCGGTGCGCTTAGTCTGGCAACGCGAGTGGGTGTGAAGGGACTGGGACGAGTGATAGCAATTTGTGCCGGCGGCTTTGGAGTGAGCCTGATATTGTTTGCCTTCTCGCACAATTTCTGGCTGTCAGTGGTTCTTCTGGTGCCTGTGGGCTTCACCATGATGGTGCAGATGGCGTCGTCGAACACGCTGGTGCAATCGATGTCGCCCGATCAATTGCGCGGGCGCGTGATCGCTGTTTATTCGATGATGTTCATGGGCATGGCCCCGTTTGGCGCTTTCTTTGCGGGAGCCATCGCTCACCGTATCGGGGCACCATGGACGGTCGCTATCGGAGGAATTGCCTGCATCGGGGGTGCGATCATTTTTGGCATGAACCTGCCGAAGGTCCGCGATCAGGCGCGCGAAATGATCCTGGCACAGGCCTTTACGGGCGGGTCTCCAGCGGAAGAAATGACCAGCCGGGGATTGTCGTAGAGCAAAAATAATGGAGGCTGAAGCATCCAGGCTCAGTCGCCATCCAGTTTGTAGCCGGACCCTATTAGTGCGGTTTCTTCGCCGCCGGTGGTGGCGGCGTAGCCGTGGTGACGCCGAGGCGCTTCAGGCGTTCGCGAGCCTGCGAAGCCTCGATCGAACGCGGATAGCGGGCGATGAGGCTGTTCAATTCACGCACTCCCGCCTCGCGCTGGCCGAGCTCCAGCAGAGCGTAGCCCTTCTTCAGTTGTGCAGCCGCAGCTTTGCTTCCACCGGGATACTGTTCCAGCACTTTGTCGTAGTCCTTCACGGCAGCGTCAAAGTTGCCCTGACGATATTCAATGTCGGCGAGATAGAATTGTGCATTGCCGGCGAGGTCGGTGGTCCCGTAATACTTCAGGTAGTCGCCGAACTCCTGCGAAGATAGTTCATACTTGCCCGAATTGTAATCACGCAGGGCGTTGTTGTAGAGCGCGTCCGGGGGAGGAGCTGAAGTCGATGGGGACTGATTTCCTGCTGCTGGAGCCACAGCGCCGGGAGCTGCAGCCATCGCGGGCTGACCTGCGGCAAGGTTCTGGCCACCCTGCTGGATGTCGTCGAGTTGCTTGGTGATCTTGGCCAGCCGGGCCTTGAGTTCGTCCACGGTGTCGTGCAACGACTGAATTTGGCCAGAGACTTGCTCCAGCTTGCTATTCGTGTCAGCGGACTGCGCTTGCGACTTTTGCTGCAGGTCGTTGACAGCGGCGCTCATTTTGTTGACGCTGTCGGCACTCTGTTCGACGAGGTTGCGCATGACGCCCATGCGCTCGTCGATGGATTGCTGCATGCGCGCGACCTGTTCGGAAAGAGTCTGCACCTGGGTTTGCAGCTGGATGATTTCCTTGCTCACGCCGAAAGCCGGATGCACACTCGCGAAGAGAATAGCCACGATGGCCAGACCGGATAGGTTGTTTCGAACTCGCATAGATGTGGTTCCTGATGGAAAGATTGCCGTCCTGAAGAGACTATCGTAAATCGAGAAGGTCAACAGGGCGGAGTGTTGTGTCGGCCGCCGCCGCTACGCGGATCAGCGTTAATTTGTTGCCAGTGTACCCGGGGTTCCGCTTGCGCTCCACCCCGGGCTAAATGCGCAGTCGCCGCTACGCGGCTCGAGTTCGACCGTAACGCACTGAGTCGCAAATCGAGTGACTATTCCCTCGCGAGGCAGGCCGAGTCATTCGGATCCACCGCAGTCATGAGAAAGGATGCAGCGCACACAGTACCGGCGCCGCCCCATTAATCGTCGAAAGTCGCGCATCACTTCGAATACGCGAAGTGGGCGCGGCGGTTCTGTTGCCAGCAGGCGTCCGTGCTTTCGGTGCAGAACGGCTTTTCCTTGCCGTAGCTGATGGTGCGTATCCGGGTGGCCGAAACTCCTGCTTGCGTAAGCGCCTGCTTGGTGGCCTGGGCCCGATTCTCGCCCAGCGCGAGGTTGTATTCGATCGACCCGCGCTCGTCGCAATGGCCCTCAATTACGAAACTCATTGCGGNATGCTGTTGCAAGAAGCGCCCATTTGCTTGGATCACGGCCTCGTATTGCGGCGAAATCTCGTAGCTGTCGAGCTCGAAGAAGACGTCTTTGACGTTCTGCGAGAACAGGCGAGCATTGCTTTCGTCGCCCGTTGAACTGCTAGTTGGAGGCGGGGCCGAGGCGGCCGGCGTCACCGTGATGCGTGCAGTCGCTTCCTTGGTGGCCGTATCATTCTTGGCGACCAGGTGATAGGTGGTGGATTCGTTGGGCGTGACTTTCATCGATCCGATGGGGTCGACCTTGCCAATGCCGTCAATGGTGATCGAACTGGCAAAGTCGGTCGTCCACGTCAAAGTCGAGGCCTGGCCGGCGACGATGGTGTTGGGATTCGCGGCCAGCATAGCGGTGGGCGCGGGTGGCGGCGGTGGCGGAACCGGGGTGGGCGGTGTCACTTTCTTCTTGGCGCAACCAGCCACCGCAATTACCACGGCCAGCGCAAGGACTACCTGGAACCACTGAATCCGTTGTAGTTTCAACTTCGTTCCTCCCATTGCGAGAGCACTCGCTTCAGTTCCGGTGCAAGGCGGAGTGTGCTCCTTCCGCTCGTTCGCTTTCTCTGCGACGTAAGCTATTTGAAACTCCAGTTAGGCTGCGAATTCTCGCCGGCCGTGGTCAACTGCCTCGCCTGCGAGCCATCCGCCAGCATGCTCCAGATCTGCGTCTTGCCGGTACGGTTCGACTGGAACACAATATGCCGGCCATCAGGCGACCAGGAGGGAAAATCGTTGCGACCGCCATCGTGGGTGAGTTGCACCCACTGCTTGCTGGCAACGTCCATCACATAGATATCGCTGGCGCCGGGCTCACCCGGTCCATAATGGCGGACCCACGCGAATGCAAGGAACTGCCCATTGGGCGACCACGAAGGCGAGACCGCATAGCCCTGTTCCGTCATGCGCACGACGTTGGTCCCGTCCGATGCCATGGTGTAGATCTGCGGCAGGCCGGTGCGTCCGCTGACCCATGCGATCTGGGCGTTGGTCTTAGGATTCCACGAGGGCGAGACGTCGGGGCCCTTGGTGTTCGTCAGGCGCCGCACCTCGCCGCCCGAAATATCGACGACGTAGATCTCGGAATCGCCCGAGCGCGACGAGGAAAACGCCAGCGACTTTCCATCGGATGACCACGCGGGCGATAGGTTGGTGCCAGCAAAGCGCGTGAAGTTGACCGGCCGGTTCAGTTCCAGCGAGTACATCAGGATTTGCCACTCGGTGTTCGATATCCCAGCGTAGGCAATGCGCGAGCCGTCGGGGGAAACGTGCGGGGACAATGCAATGGTGCCGAGATGCGTGAGTTGTTTCTGGTTGGCTCCATCGTAGTCCATCTGCCAGATTTCCTTGGAGCCGCCGCGGCTGCTGACGAAATATATCTTGGATTCAGCGATGCCTTGAATGCCTCCGCCGAGACGAAAGATGATTTCGTCGGCGAAGCGGTGCGCGATGAGCCGCGCATTGTCTTCGCTGGCCTGCTCGTGGTATTGCTTGCCGAGCACCTGCGGCGACTGCGCGTTCTTGACGTCAAACAGCCAGCCCTGCACTGTCAGCGATCCGCCCTGCACTCCGACGTTACCAAAGGCGAGCATGTTGGCGTTGGGAGGCGGGGCTTCCCATTCGGAGAGCTTCACGTCTTGCGGCGTGCCCGGAGCCGATAGCGGGTAGAAGCTCGCTGACACCATGTCGAAGATTCCGGCGGCCTGCAGATCGTTCCAAAGAGTGGTGCTAAAGGTCGTCGCGAGTTTCTTAGATTCAGGATCGTTGGCCGCGGGCTTGAAGTCGGGTACGGCGAGACGGATCTTCTCGACACCGAGGCCGGTTCCAGTGCGAATCCAATCTTGCGGGGGAGCAGCGAATGCGACGCTGGCGAGGAAGAGCGAGAGGATGATGGCTGCGAGTCGTTTCATTCAGGAGTCCAGAATAACCTAGTATCAGTGGCTGAGACGGAATTCTCGTTGGTGTCGCCGCTACGCGGCTTGAGGTCATTTATTACGAACCCACCGGGGTTGCGCTTACGCTCCACCCCGGGCTAAGGCGCAGTCGCCGCTATGCGGCTNATTCGAGTCGAAACCACCCTTTTCGTTCCACCGAACTCATGGCCTGATTTCTGGTNTAACATCGCGCCTCAGCGACGATAGTCAAACCAGAACTCTACCGCAACGTAGTTTCCCGAGTAACCCGCGGGTAACGGGCCGAACGTATCAATACGTTGCAAGGCACGCACTGCAGACTGGTCGAGTGAGGGAATGCCGCTCGACTGTTCCACGCGAACGTTGGTCGGTTGCCCCGAACGATTGATCTCGAAATAAACGTAAACGCGTCGGGCGTCGGAGATTCGTGGATCGACTTCATACTTCAGCCAGTTGTCTGAAACCTTGCGCCGCACGATATCGACGTAATAGGAAAAGCGGCTGCCGAAATCGCCCTGACCGCCCTGAAATCCAAACCCGCCCTTGGTTGCGCCTGAGGTGAACGACCCATACGGCCCGCTGACCGGGCCGCCTTGTCCGTACGGAACCCGATTGTCGGGTTCCGCCTTGGCCAACTGCTTAGGCGGCTCTTTCTTGGGAGTTGCGGCCTCATGCTGTCCCTTTAGCTTGGNGTCGCGCGCGGGAATTGGGATCGCCTTTGGCTCTTCCTTGGGAATCTCTTTCGGCTTCGATTGCGATAGTCCCTTCGACTCGTTGGCTAAAACGTTCGCTGCCTCAGGCTGAGCATGGGGAATCGGAATGCTGCTGACCAGCGTCGCACTCATCGCGCCTCCACCGCCTTCGGTGCCGCCCCAACTCTCGCCGCGCCCGCTGGGGAAGATGTTGAAGATCGCAAGCGCAAACAACGCCGTGTGCAGCACCACTGAACCGACCACTGACAGGCGGGAGGCGTGATCGTGCGGAAAGATGTCAGCGTCGGCTGCCATTCTTCTCCAGCGGTTGGGTGACGATACTCACGTTGGTGATGCCAGCTTGTTTGACCGCGTCCATGACTGTGGCGAAGGCGCCAAAGGGAACGTCCTCATCGGCTCGCAGGAAGACCGACTGGCCCTCAGGGTCGCGAATCTTCTGGCGCAGCCGCGCGCCGATCTGGTTGATGTTGATGGGATCGTTGCCGAGAAAAACTNTTTGCTGGCGGTCGATAGTGATCACCAGGCGTTCTTCGGTGATCTCCTTAACCGTCTTGGTGTGCGGCACGGCTACTTCAATGCCGGACTGCAACACGGGCGCTGTCACCATGAAGATGATGAGCAAAACGAGCACCACGTCCACCAGCGGCGTGACGTTAATGTCTGAGAGCGAAGACTGGGTGCGACCCTGGTTGTTGGTGAAGGCCATTAGCGCCGCTCCACATTTTCGGGAACGCCGCGAGTGACTTTGCTTTGGGCGCGCTCCACTTCATTGATGAGCTCGAGGCCGAAGTCATCCATGCGGGAGCCGAACTCGCGGATGTGCTGGGTAAACATGTTGTAGGCGATGACCGCGGGGATGGCAGCGAAGAGCCCCGCCGCGGTGGTGATGAGAGCTTCGGAGACGCCGGGCGCGACGGCGCGAAGAGTTGCCGCGCCCGCGGTGCCGAGGCCGTGAAAGGCATCGATAATGCCCCAGACGGTTCCGAAGAGGCCGATAAACGGGGTGACCGCGCCGGTGGTGGCCAGCCAGGGCAGGCGGCTTTCGAGCCGCGCCAGTTCTTCCGATGACGCGATCTGCACCGCGCGCTGCAACGAGGCGACGCGGATGGGTTGCGGCGCCTGCTTGCGGAGTTCGCTGTACGCGCCATCGAAGACGGCGATCAGCGGGCTGGGCTTAAACTGTTCCGCCACGGAGGCGACGTCCTGCAAGCGTTCGGATTTGCGGAACATCCGGATAAATCGATTGCTCTGCGCGCGGGCGCGGCGGAACAGTCCCCACTTGGAGAAAATGATGGCCCAGGAGACGAGGCTGAAAATCAGCAGGATGACAAGAACGGTTTTGGCGACGAGACCGCTGTTCTCAATGAGACTTGAGATTTCACCGCCGATGACAGAGGCGAGCAAGGGACAAATGACATTCATTGATGGGGGTCAGCCTCGTTTTCACTACCAGACATTATAGGGGTTTGACGCGGCGGGGTTGGATTCACTGTGCGGGGTTCCTTGAGAGTTAATGACGACAGGCTGCGAGCGCTTGTCGCCTGGTTGCCATGCTCGAGCTGACNGCGAAATGGACGGCATTTCGCGATTGCCCACTGGCACCTGTTTTCCTGCTACACTGCGGCGTAACTTCGCAAGCGAGAACGCACCGTGCTGCTGGAACTGCGGGTAGAAAACTACGCGGTCATCGACAACGTCGCCGTGGAGTTCGCCCCCGGGCTCAATCTCCTGACCGGCGAAACCGGCGCTGGAAAATCCATTCTCATTGATGCACTGGCACTGCTGCTGGGCGACAAAGCCTCGGCTGAGGCAGTGCGCCACGGATCCGATAAAGCGGTCGTGTCGGCGGTGTTTGAAGCTGAGTCGAATGCGCTCGACGATGTGCTGGAAGCGAACGGCATCGACACGAGCGATACGCAACTTATCTTGCGACGCGAGATTTCTGCTGGAGGCAAGGGCAGGGTATTCGTTAACAATCAGGCAGCGACTGTGACCGTACTGCGGCTGTTGGCGCCACACCTGGCGGTCATTCATGCGCAAAATGAAGCGGTATTGGCGTTCGATGCGGGCTCGCGACTGGGGCTGCTCGACAGTTTCGCCGGGTCTGATCTGGCTCCGGTTGCAGAGCCATTCGCCGCGTGGAACGGCGTGCGCAACCGCATCGCTGAACTGGAGCGCGATGAGCTGGACCGGCTGCGGTTGCTCGACCTGTGGAGCTTCCAGCGCAAAGAGATTGCCGGCGCGAATTTGCATCCGGAAGAAGATAGCAAGCTCGAAGCTGAGAAGCGGGTGCTGGCAAATTCGGAGCGCATTCTGGCGTCAGCCATGGGCGCCTACGACGCGCTGTACGAAGGCAACGTGTCGGCGTCGGCGCTGATTCGTTCGGCGGCCAAGCAATTGGAAGAGTTGTCGCGATTCGACGAGAAGTTTCGTGAACCGCTGGCGCAGTTGGACTCGGCGCGTATCACGGTTGAGGACATCGGGCAGTCGCTGCGTGACTACGCGGAAGACGTTGAGGCCTCCCCGGAGCGTCTGGCGGAGGTAGAAGACCGGTTGGCCGCCATTGATCGGCTGAAGCGCAAGTATGGGCCTTCGCTGGAAGACGTCGTCGCGTTGGGCGAGGAACTTGAGCGCAAGCTCGACGAGATGGAGAACAAGGACGAAGTCCTGCGCAAGCTGCGGACCGAACTGGCGAAAGCGGCGGAGCGTTATCTGGATGCAGCACGCAATCTCTCGCGGCATCGCTATGAAGCCGCCCGCAAGCTTGAGANGCAGGTCGAAAGCGAGATCAATGAACTGGCGATGAAGGCGCGGTTCAAGGTCGAGGCNAGTGGCGCGGACGAGGAAGGGAANTGGACTTCGAATGGTTTCGACGCGGTGCAGTACCTGATCTCGGCGAATCCGGGCGAACCCCTGGGNCCGGTGGAGGAGATCGCCTCAGGCGGCGAGCTTTCACGAGTGATGTTGGCGCTGAAGACCACCATCGACGCGGCAGTGTCGAAGCGCGTCCGTCATAACGGCGCCAAGGGCGGAGCCGGGCAGCGGACGCTGGTGTTCGACGAGATCGACTCCGGCATCGGCGGGCGCGCGGCGGAGGCCGTCGGCAAAAAGCTGAAACAACTTGCCGCCACCAAGCAGGTACTGTGCGTGACCCACCTGCCACAGATCGCATCGTTTGCCGACCAGCACTACCTGATTGAGAAAAAAGAGTCTGGCGGAAGAACCAAAACGTCGGTACGCCAACTCGACACTGAGGAGCGGACACGGGAGTTGGCGCGCATGATTAGCGGAGCGAAGCTGACCGACACGTCGCTCGCACACGCTGAGCAAATGTTGAAGACGAACCGGTGAGATTTAAGGTCCCACCCTATCCGCTGGCGCGGATAAGAGTGGGGCACCCCGCGTCAAAATTCTTGATTTGGGGCTACNTAATTGCGGCTTCTTTACCCGCCATGCGACGCAATATGCCGATCTGTCCATTGTGATAGCCCTCGTGGTAACCCAGACGGACCAAGGCCTGGCCGATGGTTCCCAACAACGGGGGCCGTCGGAATTGCTCGGGAACTTCGGCGGACAGGGTTGCATCGCTGAGAGCCTGAAGCGCAGGAATCAAGCGCTGCTGGGTCTCTTCGAACGCGGTCTTCAGGCGGGCGAGCTGAACCGCGTTGCCGCCCGCGCTGAGGGCCGCCGACCCGCGCCTGTAATCCCTGGCTTCTTCGTCCGTGAGGACTGCAGGTGCCGCACCAGCCAGCATCAATACCAA
>JGIcombinedJ26865_1000262_pt1 | contig 10761 bp, 16 predicted proteins | sample NGESurdeep072012_7_FD_26865 | JGI IMG/M metagenome (IMG submission 26865) | reverse complement strand
GTGGCCGCCGTACCCGACCACGGAGCCNTACCGACGGCCATCCTGGCGGGCGGACTGATCCACCGAGTTCTGGATCGCCCACGACAGATCGCCCAGTCGGCCGTCGGGGCGGGCGGTGGCAATGCCCGACCACATCGCCAGCTCGCAGGTGGCGATCAGGTCAACCTCGTCCATCGACGGCGCCTCGCCCACGTGCACCGAGACGGCGGAGTCGGAGTGCCAGCCGTCCAGGATGCAGCCGGCGTCGATCGACAGCAGATCGCCGGTCGCCAGGATCCGGGTGGCCGACGGGATGCCGTGCACGATCTCGGAGTTCACCGAGGCGCAGATGGTCGCAGGGAAGCCCGGGTCCGACCCGCGGGCACCGTAATGCAGGAAGTTGCTGGTCGCTCCGGCGTCCGCGATGACAGCGGCGACAGCATCGTTGACCTCCAAGGTGCTGACGCCGGGCGCGACCGCCGCTCGTCCGGCGACGATCGCGCGGGCCAGCACCAGGCCGGAGGCCCGCATGGCCTGAAGCTCACCGCGGGTCTTGAGTTGGATCGAACGCTCAATCATCGGTACCCATCAACGCCCAGGTTCTCGACGGCAACCGCAACGCTCAGCGGTTCAGCGCGGACAGCGCCCGCTGCTGAACCTCGTCGACGGCGCCGGACCCGTCCACCGGGACCACCAGGCTGGCGTAGTAGTCCAGCAGCGGTTTGGTTTCGGTGTGGTACAGCTCCAGCCGGCGGGTGATGGCGTCGACGGTGTCGTCGGCACGGCCGCGGGCCAGCATCCGCTCCATCAGCACGTGGTCGGGCACTTCCAGCAGCAGCACCGAGTCGATCTTCTGGCCGCGCTCGGCCAACAGCCCCGCCAGCCACCGTGCCTGCGGCGCTGTGCGCGGGAAACCGTCGAGCAGGAAGCCGGGCTCGGCGTCCGGCTCCGCGAGCCGGGCCGACACCATCGCGCTGGTGACCTCGTCGGGCACCAGTTCACCGGCGTCCATGTAGCGCTTGGCCAGCACACCCAGATCGGTCCCGGCCCCCACGTTGGCCCNGAAGATGTCACCGGTNGAGATGTGCGGCACCTTGAGGTTCTNCGCCAGCAACACGGCCTGGGTGCCCTTGCCGGCACCCTGGGGTCCGACGATCAGAACTCTCATCAGCGCAGGAACCCTTCNTAGTTGCGTTGCATCAGCTGGGTCTCGATCTGCTTCACGGTGTCAAGGCCGACGCCGACCATGATCAGCACCGCGGTACCGCCGAANGGGAAGTTCTGGTTCTGGCCCTGCCCGGTGATGGACAGGAACAGGTTCGGCAGGATCGCCACGATACCCAAGTAGATGGAGCCGGCCAGGGTGATCCGGGACAGCACGAACTGCAGGTACTCCGCCGTCGGGCGGCCGGGCCGGATGCCGGGGATGAAGCCGCCGTACTTGCGCAGTTCCTCGGCGCGCTCGGTGGGGTTGAAGGTGATGCCCACGTAGAAGTACGTGAAGAAGATGATCAGCGCGAAGTACAGCAGGATGTGCACCCAGCTGGACTGGTCGACGACGTAGACGCTGAGGAACTGCCCCCACGCGCTGACCTCGGTGGTGCCGTCCGCGTTGGTGGTGGTCGGGCTGACCAGCTGCACCAGCAGCAACGGCAGGTAGAGCAGCGAGGTGGCGAAGATGACCGGGATGACGCCCGCCTGGTTCACCTTCAGCGGCAGGTAGGTGTTCGTCCCGCCGTACATCTTCCGGCCGATCATTCGCTTGGCGTACTGCACCGGCAGCCGTCGCTGGCCCTGTTCCACGAAGACCACGGCCGCGATGATGCCGAGGGCGATGACCACGATGGCGCCGAAGACCACGCCGCCCTGGTTGTCCAGGATGTTCTTGCCCTCCGCCGGAATCCGGGCCGCGATGGAGGTGAAGATCAGGATCGACATGCCGTTGCCGATGCCGCGATCGGTGATCAGCTCGCCCATCCACATGATGGTCGCGGTGCCGGCGGTCATGGTCAGCACCAGCACGATCAGCGAGAACGCGCTCTGGTCCGGAATGATCTGGTCGGTCGCCGAGCAGCCCGGGAACATCTGGCCGTTGATGGCCAGCGCGACGAACGCGGTGGATTGCAGGATGCCGAGGCCGATCGTCAGGTACCGGGTGTACTGGGTGAGCTTGGCCTGGCCGCCCTGTCCCTGCTTCTTCAGCTGCTCGAACCGCGGGATCACCACGGTGAGCAGCTGGACGATGATCGACGAGGTGATGTAGGGCATGATGCCCAGCGCGAACACGCTGAGCCGCAGCAGCGCACCGCCGGAGAACAGGTTCAGCACGGTGAACAGGTCGGTGCCGGAACCGGCCTCGTCGATGCAGACGTTGACGGCGCTGTAGGACACCCCGGGCGAGGGCACCGTGGCGCCGAGGCGGTAGACGGCGACCATGGCGAGCGTGAAGAGGATCTTCTTGCGCAGATCCGGCGTCTTCAGTGCCGATGCGAATGCGGCGAGCAATGGTCCTCCTGGCTACACCGGCATCGATGGTGACGAGCCGGTGGCGGATGACCCGGTCGGACGACCGGACCCTCCGTCCTCGTACGACGGCCATGAGCCGTGACCTGACAGTCCTTCGTCCCTATGTACTGCGTGTCTATGTACTGCATGTCTTGGTACTGCGTCTCTTGGAACCGCGTGTCCCAGAACCGCATGTCCTGGGTCATTCTGCCGAACTTCCGCCGGTCGAGCCGGGGGTAGACGGCCCGGCCGCTCGGCATTTCACGGCACGAACAGGACATGGATCACTGTCCTGCGAGCACCATCATGGAGCCGGCGAGGCGCCGGCCGCAGCCTTCGACTCTAACCTACGCACTGCCCATCAACGGCATTCGGTGGCGAAGGCCCGTGGACCACCCAATCGCCGGGCCCGCGGCATTCGGTCAGCACTGATCCACTCACCGTCGGCCCCGGCGTCGGCCCTGCCGTCGGCCCAGTCTCCCGTGGTGCGATCGAGGATCTCGCGGACCAGATCCATGCTGGTGTGCGGGTGCAGGAAGGCGAATCGGCCGACGGTTTCGCCCTCCCATTTCGTCGGTGGGATGAAGGCGATCTCCTCGTCGTGCAGGGCCTGCGCCCAGTTGTCATAGTCCGCCGGCTGCCAGCCGGTGCGGCGGAAGAGCACGACGCCAAGGTCCGGTTCCCGGATCAGCTCGAGATGTGGGGCCTCCGTGATCAGCTCCGCGGTTTGTCTGGCGAGCCGCACCGCAACCTCGATCGCCTCCCGGTAGGCATCCACCCCGTTGACCGCCAGCGAGAACCACAGTGGCAGGCCGCGCGCCCGGCGGGTCAGGTGGTAGGCGTAGTCCGTCGGGTTCCACTCCCCTTCCGACACGTGGATGACGTCAAGGTACGACGCGTCCTGGGTGTGTGTCGCCCGGGCCAGCTCGGGCTGGCGGTACAGCAGCGCGCAGCAGTCGAAGGGAGTGAACAGCCACTTGTGCGGATCGAGGATGAACGAGTCCGCCTGCTCCAGACCCTGGTATTTGGCGCGCAGCGACGGCGCGAAGATTCCCGATCCGCCGTACGCGCCGTCCACGTGGAACCACCAGCCGTGCTCCCTGGCCAGCGCACCGACGCCGGCCAGGTCGTCGACGATGCCCGCGTTCGTCGTTCCGGACGTGCAGACGACCGCGGCGACGTCGCTGAGGTCGGGGTCGAGCCCGATCGCGGCCCGCACCGTCTCCGCGGTCAGCCGGTGATCGGGGGTGTCGACCACGAGCGCGTCCATCTCCAGCAGTCGCAGTGTGTTGACGATCGAGGAGTGCGCGTCCGTGCCGACGACCACTCGGAGCCGCCGGCCGGCGGCACCGTCATCCAGCCGCCGCTTCGTCGTTTCCCGGGCGACAGCGAGCGCGGACAGGTTGCCGGCGGAACCGCCGGAGACGAAGCAGCCGCCGGCGGTGGACGGCATCCCGGCCTCGTCGGCAATGAGCCGGAGCACGGTGTTCTCGGCGGCGATCGCCCCCGAGGCCTCCAGCCAGGAGATGCCCTGGATGGAGGCGCAGGAGATGAGTATGTCGAACAGCAGGCTGGCCTTGGTCGGGGCGACCGGGATGAAGCCGAGGAACCGGGGGCTGTCCGCGGAGACCAGCGGGGTGATCGCCCGCAGGTCCTTGATGATCCACAGGCAGCCCAGCACCGGCGTCACCGGCGTCAGAATCAAGCACGTCGATCACGGACCGTCAAGTGGGTGCCAATGCTCGGCACCGCCTCGACCACGGATTTCACCCGGGAACGGCATGAGAAACGGCGCTGCCGCCCGTGCACCTCGCGGAGATCAGCGGGTGCGCCGGGCGGCAGCGGTGCGAGCTGTTGGGTCAGCCTTCAGAGGGCGGCGGGTGGATCAGCGCGGATCAGATGGTGGCCGCGCTGCCGCCTGCGGCGGCCAGCTTGTCGATGGCCGACGCCGAGAACGCGTTGGCCGAGACCTGCAGCGGGACGCCGTCGATGTCCCCGTCACCGAGGACCTTCACCGGCTGACCGGCACGGACGGCGCCGGCCTTGACCAGCTCGTCGACGCCCACGGTGCCCCCCGCGGGGAACAGCGTGGCCAGCTGACCGACGTTGACCACCTGGTAGGCGACGCGGAAGCGGTTCTTGAAGCCGCGCATCTTGGGCAGCCGCATGTGCAGCGGCAGGTTGCCGCCCTCGAACGCCGCGGGGACGTTCTTGCGGGCGCCGGTGCCCTTGGTGCCGCGACCGGCGGTCTTGCCCTTGGAGCCCTCGCCGCGGCCGACGCGGGTCTTGGCGGTCTTCGCGCCCGGGGCCGGGCGCAAATGGTGGACTTTGATCGTCACAGCTCGTCATTCCCCTCTTTGCCGACGTTCTCTACCGTCAGCAAATGAGTCGCGCGGTTGATGTACCCGCGGTTCACCGCGTTGTCCTCGACGACCACGCTGTGGTGGATGCGCTTGAGGCCGAGCGAACGCACCGACTCGCGAGCCGGCCGCTTGTTGCCGATGGTGGACTTGACCTGAGTCACCTTGAGTTGAGGCATGTCGTCACACCCCCTGGCCGGCGCGCGCCCGCAGCATGGCTGCCGGCGCGACGTCCTCGATCGGCAGCCCGCGGCGGGCCGCAACCTCTTCCGGACGCTGCAGGTTCTTCAGCGCCTGGATGGTGGCGTGCACGATGTTGATCGGGTTGTCCGAGCCGAGCGACTTGCTCAGCACATCGTGGATGCCGGCGCACTCCAGCACGGCACGCACCGGGCCGCCGGCGATGACGCCGGTACCCGGGCTGGCCGGACGGAGCAGCACCACACCGGCCGCCGCCTCACCCTGCACGGGGTGCGGGATGGTGGAGGCGATGCGCGGCACCTTGAACATGTACTTCTTGGCCTCTTCGACACCCTTGGCGATGGCCGCGGGGATCTCCTTGGCCTTGCCGTAGCCGACACCGACCGACCCGTCGCCGTCACCGACGACGACCAGGGCGGTGAAGGAGAACCGCCGCCCACCCTTGACGACCTTGGCGACCCGGTTGGTCACCACGATGCGCTCGAGCAGCGGGTTCTTCTCGACGGGCGTATCACGACGGCCGTCACGGCCCCCGCGGCGGTCCCGACGATCACCCGATCCAGCACGGTCGCCGGCTCCGCCAGCTCGGTCGCCGCCGCCGAAGCCGCCGCGTTGGGGTCCGGGCATCAGATATCCCTCTCGATCATGCAGTCGAATGCTGTGTTGGAAACGGTCATCGTCAGAACTCCAGTCCGGCGCTGCGGGCGCCGTCCGCCAGCGCGGCAACGCGCCCGTGGTAGGCGTCGCCACCGCGATCAAAGACGGCTGCGGTCACGCCAGCGGCGACGGCGCGCCGGCCGACCAGTTCGCCGACCTTGCGGGCCTTGGCGCTCTTGTCCCCGTCGACGGCACGCAGGTCCGCCTCCAGGGTCGAGGCCGAGGCGAGGGTGCGGCCAGTCGAGTCGTCGACCAGCTGGGCACCGATGTGCCTGGACGACCGGGTGACCACCAAACGAGGTCGTCCCGCGCTGCCAATGACCTTCTTGCGCAACCGGAAGTGGCGCCGGGTTCGCGCGGTGCGCCGCGCGTGGGAAACGGAGGTTGCCATGATCACTTACCTGTCTTTCCGACCTTGCGCCTGACGACCTCGCCGGCGTACCGCACGCCCTTGCCCTTGTACGGGTCGGGCTTGCGGAGCTTGCGGATGTTCGCTGCGACCTCGCCGACCTGCTGCTTGTCGATGCCCTCGACCCGGAACTTGATCGGGGACTCGACGACGAAGGTGATGCCCTTCGGCGCTTCGACCGGCACGGGGTGCGAGTAGCCGAGGGCGAACTCGAGGTTGCTGCCCTTGGCGGTCACCCGGTAACCGACGCCGACGATCTCCATCGTCTTGGTGTAGCCCTGGGTGACGCCGACGACCATGTTGTTGACCAGAGTGCGGGTCAGTCCGTGCCGGGCGCGGGAGTCGCGCTCGTCGTCCGGGCGGGTCACCAGCAGCTCGCCGTCCTCGCGGCTGATGGAGATCGGCTCGACCACGGTGTGGGTGAGGGCGCCCTTCGGGCCCTTCACCGTCACCAGCGATCCGTCGATGCTCACGTCGACCCCGGCAGGAACGGGGACCGGCAGTCTTCCGATTCGTGACATGTCGTTCCCCCTTACCAGACGTAGGCGAGGACTTCCCCGCCCACCTTCTTCTTGGCGGCCTGCCGGTCGGTCAGCAGACCGGTCGAGGTCGAGATGATGGCGACGCCCAGCCCACCGAGCACCTTCGGCAGCTCGGTCGAGCGCGCGTAGACGCGCAGCCCGGGCTTGGACACCCGGCGCACCCCGGCGATGGACCGCTCACGGTTCGGGCCGTACTTGAGGTTGACCACCAGGGACTTGCCCACGGTGGCCTCCGCGGTGGTCCAGGAGGCGATGTAGCCCTCCTTGACCAGGATGTCGGCGATGTTGCCCTTCANCTTCGAGAAGGGCATGACGACCTCTTCGTGNTACGCCGAGTTGGCGTTGCGGATCCTTGTCAGGAAATCCGCGATCGGGTCGGTCATGGTCATGGTCGGTCGTGCCTCTCTCGCCTGGTTCCTTGGCCGGTCGCGCCGGTCGTGGGCCTGTGACGATGTCGGTGTCTGCGCGGATCAACTTTGACCACGCAGACGAACGTGCTGGTTATGGGACTCGTGTGACGGGAGTCAACGAGTTTGTCCGCGCTGACCATGTTGATCCGCGCAGGACGGGGGTGCCGCCGTCATGAGGCTTCGCAGTCGGCCGGAGGCCGTCCGTTGGCCCACTGGCGGCAGGCAGCGTTTACCAGGACGACTTGGTGACGCCGGGCAGCTCGCCGGCGTGCGCCATCTCGCGCAGGCAGATCCGGCACAGGCCGAATTTCTTGTAGACCGAGTGCGGGCGCCCGCACCGGTTGCAGCGCGTGTAGCCGCGCACCTTGAACTTGGGCTTGCGCTTGGCCTTCATGATCAGCGCGGTCTTGGCCATCTCAGTTCTCCTTGAACGGGAAGCCGAGCTGCCGCAGCAGCGCGCGCCCCTGGTCGTCCGTGGCGGCCGTGGTCACCACAGTGATGTCCATGCCGCGGGGCCGGTCGATCCGGTCGATGTCGATCTCGTGGAACATCGACTGCTCCGACAGACCGAAGGTGTAGTTGCCGTTGCCGTCGAACTGCTTGCCCGACAGGCCACGGAAGTCACGGATACGGGGCAGCGCGATGGTCAGCAACCGATCCAGGAACTCCCACATCCGGTCGCCGCGCAGCGTCACCTTGGCGCCGATCGGCATGCCCTCGCGGAGCTTGAACTGCGCGATGGACTTGGTCGCTTTGCGGATCACCGGCTTCTGCCCGGTGATGGTCGCCAGGTCGCGGACAGCGCCCTCGATCAGCTTCGCGTCCCGCGCAGCCTCGCCGACGCCCATGTTGACGACGACCTTGACCACCCGCGGAATCTGCATGACGTTGTCGAAAGCGAACTGCTCCAGCAGCGCGGGCTTGACCTCCTCGGCGTACCGCGTCTTCAGCCGCGGCGGCGCGCTCGCCTCTGCGATGGTTGAACTCGTCATGCCTAGATGTCCTTACCGGTGCGGCGCGACACGCGAACGCGCCGGCCTTCCGAATCGATGCGCTTGCCGACCCTGGTCGGCTTGTTGTCGCCGTCCACGACCTGCACGTTGGAGATGTGGATCGCCGCCTCCTGGGTGACGATGCCGCCGGACTTGGCGCCACGCTGGGTCGTGGAGACCTTGGTGTGCTTCTTGATCCGGTTGACCCCCTCGACGAGCACGCGACTGGTTTCCGGGTAGGCCTGGATGACCTTGCCCTTGGCGCCCTTGTCTTTTCCTGCGATGACCAGGACGGTGTCGCCCTTCTTCACCTTCATGCCCATCACAGCACCTCCGGCGCCAACGAAATGATCTTCATGTACTTCTTGTCGCGCAGCTCCCGGCCGACCGGCCCGAAGATGCGGGTGCCNCGCGGGTCGCCGTCGCCCTTGAGCAGCACNGCGGCGTTCTCGTCGAAGCGGATGTACGACCCGTCCGCCCGGCGCTTCTCCTTGACGGTGCGCACGATGACGGCCTTGACGACGTCGCCCTTCTTGACACCGGCACCGGGGATCGCGTCCTTGACGGTCGCCACGATGATGTCGCCGATGCCTGCGTACCGACGGGAGGAGCCGCCGAGCACGCGGATGCACAGGATCTCCTTGGCGCCGGTGTTGTCGGCGACCCGGAGCCTGGACTCCTGCTGAATCACGTCAGTCCCAACCTTTGCGATGTGCGCTCGCCGGAGGGTTCTCCGCCTGCAAGCACTGGATTGCTATCTCTGTCTTCACTCGTCCCGACCGCCCCGCGAGGGGTGGCCGGCACTGAATCTTGGTATTACTGGGCGCGCTCGAGGACCTGCACCAGCCGCCACCGCTTGGTGGCGGACAGCGGCCTGGTCTCGGCCAGCAGGACGCGGTCGCCGATGCCGGCGGTGCCGTTCTCGTCGTGCGCCTTGACCTTGGTGGTCCGGCGGATGACCTTGGAGTAGCGCGGGTGCTTCACCCGGTCCTCCAGCTCGACGACGATCGTCTTGTCCATCTTGTCCGAGACGACCATGCCCTCGCGGGTCTTGCGCTCGCCGCGCTTCTTCTCTGATGTCACTGTTGGCGCTGACGTCCCTGACGTCGCTGATGTCTCAGCGGCCGCGTCCGTACTCGCGTCAGCAGTGACTTCCTGTGGCTCGCTCACGCGACACCTCCTGTAGTGATCGGCCCGTCGGGCCCGACCGACAGCCCGAGCTCGCGCTCGCGCATGACGGTGTAGATCCGAGCGATGTCGTGCCGGACCGACCGCAGCCGACGGTTGTTGTCCATCTGGCCCGTGGCCATCTGGAACCGGAGGTTGAACAGCTCCTCCTTGTGCTCGTGCAGCCGGGCGACGAGCTCGTCCTGGCCGAGCTCACGCAGTTCGTTCGTGGTGCTCACCATCAGGACTCACCACCCTCCCGGGTCACGATGCGGCACTTCATGGGCAGCTTGTGGATTGCGCGGCGCAGCGCCTCGCGGGCGATGGCCTCGGTCGGGTAGCTCATCTCGAACAACACACGACCCGGCTTGATGTTGGCCACCCACCATTCCGGCGAACCCTTGCCGGAACCCATCCGGGTCTCGGCGGGCTTCTTGGTCAGCGGGCGGTCCGGGTAGATGTTGATCCACACCTTGCCGCCACGGCGGATGTGCCGGTTGATGGCGATACGGGCGGACTCGATCTGCCGGTTGGTGACGTAGGCGGGCTCGAGGGCCTGGATGCCGTAGTCACCGAAGGTCACGGTGGTGCCGCCACTGGCCATCCCGGTCCGGTGCGGACGGTGCTGCTTGCGGTGCTTCACCTTGCGGGGAATCAGCATGATCAGACCCCTGTGCTCTCGGGCGCAGCGGCTTCCGGGTTCTCCTCGACGGCGGCACGGCCGGCCTCGGTGGAGGTCGGGGTGGTGCCGGACGAGCCGGAACGGCGGCCGCGCGGACGGTCACCGCGGTCTGTCCGTTCACCGCGGCCGTCGGTACGCTCGCGGGCACCGCGCTGGGCGGCGGCCGCATCGGCGGCGCGCTGCTCGGCCAGGGTCCCGGACTTGTCGCCCTTGTAGATCCAGACCTTCACACCGATCCGGCCGAAGGTGGTCTTGGCCTCGAAGAAGCCGTAGTCGATGTCAGCGCGAAGGGTGTGCAACGGCACCCGACCCTCGCGGTAGAACTCCGACCGGCTCATCTCCGCGCCGCCCAGACGACCCGAGCACTGCACCCGGATGCCTTTGACCTGCGGCGAACGCTGGGCCGACTGCATCGACTTGCGCATCGCACGACGGAACGAGACACGGTTGGACAGCTGCTCGGCCACACCCTGGGCGACCAGCTGGGCATCGGACTCGGGGTTGCGCACCTCGAGGATGTTCAGCTGGACCTGCTTGCCGGTGAGCTTCTCGAGCTGGCCGCGGATGCGGTCGGCCTCGGCGCCTCGGCGGCCGATGACGATGCCGGGACGGGCCGTGTGGATGTCCACCCGCACCCGGTCACGGGTGCGCTCGATCTCCACCTTGGAGATGCCGGCGCGTTCCATGCCCTTGGCCATCAGCTTGCGGATCTGCACGTCCTCGGCGACGTAATCCGCGTACGACTTGTCGGCATACCAGCGGGAGCTCCAGTCGGTGGTGATGCCGAGACGGAACCCGTGCGGGTTGATCTTCTGACCCACTAGCGGGTCCTTCCCTTCGTGCTCGAGTTGCCACTG
>JGIcombinedJ26865_1000259_pt1 | contig 10794 bp, 10 predicted proteins | sample NGESurdeep072012_7_FD_26865 | JGI IMG/M metagenome (IMG submission 26865) | reverse complement strand
ACTGCAAACAGGGTCCACCAATAGACCTGCGCGAAAGTGCCGTGGAAGTCGGCGCCGTCGATGATCTGATGGGGTAGGGCGAGCCCGATGCCGAGGTACGCGTACAGGGCGGCGAACGGCCCGATGATATCGGCCCAGCCAAAGCCGGCCGGCTGCGTGCGCCGAGGGGCCTGTCGGGAATGGGCGAGGTTGTCATTGGCGGTCATTCGGCCCTCCCAGCGCCGGTCAGCGCGATGCGAATGATGTGGCGGCCGTTCGGTGAACGCCGTGCAGGAGGTGGATCGGGACCAAGCCCAGCAGCAGCATCGGCGGGCCGAGCAGCATCGGTCCGATCACTGCCAGTGCGGACTTGATGGTGTCCGCGGCGGCGGTGAGCAGCGCGCCGCCGGTGACGAGCCCGGTCACCCAGACCAGGGCCGCTGGCACGGTGCCGGCCAGTACCCGGATCAGCGGAACCCCGGCCCTGGCGGCAAGGCGCGGGGTGATGGTCCGAGCCCCGGCGACGAACTGGCCGATCGCCGCCGCGGTGGTGGGACTGCGCGAGAGGCGTTGCCCTGCAAGGTCAGCGATCCGGGTCATCCGGGCTCGCAATCCACTGGCGCTTACTTCGGGCGGATCGGATCACCTCTACCCTGCGATCACCGCGGGTGCGACGGGGTTCCTCACCAAGGACGCCGACCCNGACGAACTCCTGAGCGGTANTCGCCGGGCAGCGGACGGCGACAACCCTTACAGCACAACGGTTCTCCNTCGCATTGTGAACGCAGCACTACAAGCCAGCACGGCAAACACCGAACTCGAACCCCGGCCCGTCCTCACACCCAGGGAACGCGACGTCCTCGCCCTCCTTGGTGAAGGACTGTCCAACAGAGATATCGCCGACCGCATCGCGATCAGCGTCACCACCGTGAAGACGCATGTCGCCCGACTGATGGAACGCACCGGCGCCACCAACCGCGTTCAACTCGCACTGCTCGCGGTGCGCCACAACATCACCCGATAGAGCCTGAGACAACGAAACTGGATCCGAGTCTGGAGCTCGGCGATCCGTGCGTCGAGGTCATCGATGTGCTCGGTGATCATTTAGGTGTGCCCCCGGCCTCGACGGCGATGTCCGCCGCCGGCTCGCTTGTTCCGCCGGCCACGCACCGCGCGACNAGCGGATCAGAAACCGGGCCGGACGAGCAGAACCCCGGCGCAGCAGAGCATTCGGATCGGCAACCGGGCCGGTGAGGCCAGCGCGGCCGAGNCTCAGCCGGCGCCGAGCGCGNCGNGCCGNGCCGTGAAGAGCGGCTCCAGACGCGCTTCCAGCCGAGCGAACACCGCGGTCCGATTTCAGCGCAGCGAGATACCCAGCAGCGCATCGACGGCATCCGCGACCACCCCGCCGGCCAGCGAACCGTCGGCCGCCCAGCGGTCGAGGACCTCGATCGCGGCGGGCGTGTCCAGATCGTCGGTCAACGCCGATCTGACGTCGTGCAGCACCTGCGAGGCGTCGGCGCCCTTGCGTCCGGCGGCTTCTCGCCACGCGGCGAGCCGCTGCAGGGCCCGGTCCAGCAGGCCGTCCGTCCATTCCCGGTCCTGGCGGTAGTGGCCGGACAGCAACGCGAGCCGGACCGCCATGGGGTCGACGCCGTCCCGGCGCAACCGGGAGACGAACACCAGGTTGCCGCGCGACTTGGACATCTTCTCGCCGTCCAGCGCGATCATCGCGGCGTGCGTGTAGTGCCGGGCGAACGGCACGACCCCCGTCAACACCTCGCTGTGCGCGGCCGAGCACTCGTGATGCGGGAATATCAGATCGCTGCCGCCGCCCTGCACGTCCATCGTCGGACCCAGCCGATTGCCGGCGATCGCCGAGCATTCGATGTGCCATCCGGGCCGCCCCAGCCCCATCGGGGATTCCCAGGACGGTTCGCCCTCGCGCCGCATCCGCCACAGCAGCGGGTCGAGCGCGTTCCGCTTCCCGGGCCGCTCCGGATCGCCGCCGCGTTCGGCGGCCAGCGCGAGCATTGTCGACAGGTCGTACCGGGATTCGTAGCCGAACTTGGGTGCGGCAGCCACATCGAAGTACACGTCGGGATGCTCGGCGTCCTCGACGCGGTAGGCCGCGCCCATCTCCAGCAGCCGCGCGACGGCACCCGATACCTCGTCCATGGCTTCGACCGCGCCGATGTAGTCCCGCGGGGCAAGGACCCGCAGGGCCGTCATGTCCTCGCGGAACAGCTGGATCTGGCTGTCGGCGAGTTCGCGCCAGTCGACGCCGTCGCGAGCCGCCCGCTCCAGCAGCGGGTCGTCGATGTCGGTGATGTTCTGCACGTAGTGCACGCCGCGCCCGCCGTCCAGCCACACCCGCTGCACCAGATCGAACGCCAGATAGGTCGCCGCATGCCCGAGATGCGTTGCGTCATAGGGGGTGATGCCGCAGACGTAGATGGTGGCCGGCTGACCGGGGGTGGTCGGACGGACCATGTCGGTGGCCGAGTCGTACAGCCAGAGCGGCCCGGACGCGCCAGGCAACGACGGGACGTGAGGTGAGGCCCAGGACTGCACCGGTCCACGATAAACGCCGCCCGCCATCCGCCGGACCGCTCAGTCCGGCACACCGGGGATGACGTGCCGGTTCGCGTGCAGCACCGCCGCCTGCCAGCCGCGCAGGCTCGTGCCGCGAAGGTCGGCCGGCGGTGACGAGGCGGGGAACATGATGTTGTCCCGGTCCGGATGGTGCGGCAGGTTCAGTGCGTGGCCCAGTTCGTGCACGAGCACGGTGTCGTCACAAGTGTTGGGGTGTGCCCGGTCGAACAGCGAGGCCTGCACGACCACCCAGTCCGCGCTGATCCCCAGCGAGCAGCCGGTCACGTTGCCGGCGATGTCCCGGACGACGATCACCGTGATCGGAACGCCGATCGTCACCCCGGGGAGCGGCGCGGTCGCCGTTACCCGGCGGTAGAACTCCGTGTGCCCCAGCACGTCGTCCAGCAGCAGCCGGCGATTCGCGTGCGGCGCCAACGCGTTCGGCGGAGCGGGTTCGGGTTCGACGTGCACGCCGGTCAGCCGGACGCGAATGCCCGCGCCCGCGGTCAGCACCCGGTCGGCCCGGTCCATCGAGCTGGACAGCCGATCCTCGGTGGTCAGCGGGCGGCCCAGTTCGTCGGACAGGATGACCACCCGGACCCGCAGCGTGGCCGGTCCGATGCGTTGGCCGGTGACGGCGGCGTGTGCGGCCTCCCCCGCCGCCGCCACCCCGCTCGACACGTCCAGGGTGGCGGCGCCGACGGCCCGGGTCATCGCCCTGGTCACACCCTTGAGAGCGTCGGCCAACTGACTGGCGCTGCCGCCCAGGATCACAACGGCGGCCAGGGAATCGGGGTCCGATGGCCCGGCGGGCGGGGAAAGGTGGGGTCGTCGGCCAGTGCTTCGAGCCGTTCACGGAGCACGTCCACCTCGTCCGGGGTGAGCAGGGCCGCCAGCTCTTCCCCGAGGTCGGCGTCGAGGTCGGTGAGCAGCTTCGCGACGCCGTCCACCACGGCGGCCGGCAGCGGGCGGCCGGCCCAGCCCCACAGGATGGTCCGGAGTTTGTCGTCGGAATGGAAGCACAACCCGTGGTCGACGCCGAGCACCCGCCCGTCGGGCAGCGGCAGCACGTGCGAACCCTTGCGGTCCGCATTGTTGACCACGAGATCGAAGCCGGCCAGGGTGGCCAGCGCCGGTCGATCGGCATGCACCAGCGCCACCGGCGAGCCATCCTCGTCCACCGCCCGCAAGACCGGCAGCCACCCGGCAGGCACCTGCTCGATGCTCACCAGATCGACGGCCTCGTCCGGGTTGGCGTCCTCGATCCAGCGCTGCACCATGCCCGGCCCGAACGGCCCGGAGCGGAGCACCGTCAACGGCACGCAGTCCCAGCCCGCGACCTGCGACACCAGGTAGGCGGCACGTTCCCGGTCGGCCAGCGTGCCGTCCGGGAAATCCCACAGCGGGCGTTCGCCGCGGACGGGCTTGTAGATGCAGGGCACAGTCAACCCGTCCGCGGACGCCTCCGCGAGCAGGGTGACGTTCGAGGCGTCGGTGAGCCGACCGGTGATCGTGATCTCCCCGGAGGTCAGCACCTCCGCGGTCACTGCATCGATCCCTCCGGTGTCGATCCCTAGGGCGTCGTCGTCGGTCTCGCTCTCGGGGCTGGCGGGGGTGCTCCTGTCTGGCGGGGGTCTCGAACCGGTCGAGGCCGGCTCAGCCGAGGGCACCGCGGTGATAGCCGTTCAGCCGCGGGCAGATGTGGCCATCCGCATCCAGCGGGTTGTTGCACAGCGGGCAGGGTGGGCGCCCCGCAGCCACCACCCGCTCCGCGTGCTTGGCGAAATCGCTGGCCTCGGCCAGTGACATGAACACCCGGAGCGCGTCGGGGCCGTCTTCCCGGTCCTCGAGCACGACCTCTTCGCCGACGTCCTCCTCGGACAGCGCCAGCAGTTCGACGATCACCTGGGAGCCCTCACCGTCCCAGGCCAAGCCCATGGTCCCGACCCGGAACTCGGCGTCCACCGGAGTGGCCAGCGTGGCGTCACCCCGTTCGGGGTGAGCATCGCTTTCCGCCTGTGCACCGAACCGCCGGGCGACCTCGGTGATCAGCGATCCGAGCCGATCGGCCAGCACCGCCACCTGTTGCTTCTCGCAGGCCACCGACAGCACCCGCCGGCCGTCGACGACCTGGAGGAAGAACTCGCGCTCGCCGGGCTGCCCGATGGTCCCGGCTAGGAACCTCTCGGGTGAGCGGAAGACGTGGACCTGGCGTGGCATGGCACCTCCGAGCTTAGGCCACCGGGTCTGGACGGGACGAAGTCGAGCGGCTCCGTGCCGCAGGTGGTCGCGGAGCGGTCAGCGGGTGACGCCACCGGGCACCGCTTCCGAAGCGGCGACCGGTTGTGCATCTTCGGGTGGTGGATCTTCACGCCGTAACCGCGGCACCGGGTGGGACCCGAGTGATCGCAGCTCACCGGTGTCGTTGATGCGTTCGACGAACGGGCGCAACGGGGTGTAGCGGATCACCGACAACGACGCAGGCGCCACCACGATGCGCTGGAAAGAATCCAGGTGCAACCCCAGGGCGTCCGCGAGCAGCGCCTTGATCACATCGCCGTGCGAACAGATCAGCACGGTACGCGCAATCGGGCCCTTGGCGGCGCCGTCCGGGGCATCCGCCTCGGTGGCGTCCGGTCCTTCCGATCCGTCCGGCGGGACCGGCGGCGCTGGTTCTCCAGGGGGAGGCACCACCAGGGCCCGGACCGCCTGGACCGCCCGTGCCGACACCGCGGCCAGCGACTCGCCGCCTGGGAACACGGTCGCCGACGCGTGATGCTGCACCGTGCGCCAGAGGGGTTCGGTGGCCAGTTCGCGCAGCGGCCGACCCGCCCAGTCGCCGTAGTCCACCTCGGCGAGCCGGTCGTCGACCTCGACGGTCAATCCGGTGGCCGCCGCCAGCGGGGCGAGCGTCTGCCGGCACCGCTCCAGCGGCGAGGAGACGATGCGATCGATGGCGATGTCGGCGAGCCGATCGGCGATGCCGGTGGCCTGCGACCGGCCGTTGTCGTCAAGGTTGATGCCCGGGGTGCGGCCGGCCAGCACGCCGGAGGTGTTGGCCGTCGACCGGCCGTGCCGCAGCAGGATCACCGTGGTCACCCACGAGCGGGGCTCCGGCCTGGCCCGGCCGGCCGGGCCCGGTGACAGCGAGCCGTTCGGGGCCGTCGAGGTCGTCATCTCAGCGGCCGATTCGGTGCCGGCGGTCCCACCGGAAGCGCTCATGTCGCCGCCAGCGCGCCGGTGCTCAGCGCGATGATGATCGCCGCGGCCAGCGACCAGCGGTACCAGACGAAGATCTTGATCGTGTGACCCGCGACGTACCGCAGCAGCCACGCCACCGAGGCGTACGCGACCACGAACGAGACGATCGTGCCGATCAGGGTGGGCAGCCAGCCGACTCCCCCGGCCTCTCCGCCGGTCTTGAGGGCGGACGGCAGCTCGTAGGCGCCGGCACCCAGCAGCGCCGGGATGCCGAGCAGGAACGCGAGCCTGGTCGCCGTCACCCGGTCCAACCCGCGCATCAGGCCGACCGAAATGGTCGCGCCGGACCGGGACACCCCGGGGATCAGCGCAAGGCACTGCGCGAACCCGATGATCAGCGAGTCGGCCAGGTTGAGCTCGCGCTCGCCGCGGTCCTGCTTGGCCACCGCCTCGGCCAGCAGCATGACGCCGCCCCAGATGATCAGCGCGAACGCCACCACCCACAGGCTCCGCAGCGGTCCGGCGACGATGTCCCTTCCCAGGTAGCCCACCACCACGATCGGCAGCGAGCCGATCAGCACCAGCCAGGCCAGCCGGTAGTCGGGATCGGTGCGTCGTTCGGCGTTGAACAGCCCGCGGACCCAGGCGCGGACCAGCACAACGATCTCGGTCCAGAAGTAGATGACGACGGCGAAGATGGCGCCGACCTGGATGACCGCGGTGAACGCCGTCACGGACGGGTCGTCGATGGACAGCCCCATCATCTTGGCCGCGATCGTCAAATGCCCGGTCGAGGACACCGGTAGGAACTCCGTCAACCCCTCGACGATGCCAAGGATGATCGCCTGCAGGATCGTCACGCCGCCACACCCGCCTTCTCGGCCGCTTCGACGACGGTCCGCAAGGTGCCGATCCGAGCCTCGAGTGTGGAATCGAAACAACTGATGTTCACGCTGGTGACGCCCCCCTCCGCGAGCCGGGCGAGCCGATCGGCGATCCGGTCGACATCCCCGAGCAAGCAGGTGCGGTCCAGGAACTCGAAGGGCACCGCGGCCGCCGCGCCGGCGTAGTCNCGCGACAGGAACCGTCGCTGCACCTCGTCGGCCTCCTGCTCGTAGCCCATGCCGGAGGCGATCCGGTGGTAGAAGTTCGTCTTCTTCGATCCCATGCCGCCGATGTAGAGGGCGGCATGCGCACGCACTCGGGCGGCGGCCTCCCGCGGATCGGCGGCGACCGAGACCGGTACCTGCGCGCTGATGTCGATCAGATTCGGGTCCCGTCCGGCGTCGAGCGCGGCCGCGTGGATCCTCTCGATCGACTCGCCGGCGGACTCGGGGTCGAAGAAGATCGCCAGCCAGCCGTCCGCGATCTCACCGGTCAGCCGCAGGTTCCGCGGTCCGAGCGCCGCCAGGTAGACGGGCACGTCGGCGCGGACGGGCTGCAACGAGAGCACCAGGGACTTGCCCGGTCCGTCGGGCAGCGGCAGCGTGAAGTGCTCGCCACCGGCGGTCACCCGATGTCGGTGCAGGGCCTGCCGAACGATCTGGACGTACTCCCGGGTCCGGCCGACTGGGTCGTGGAACTGCACGCCGTGCCAGCCCTCGGAGACCTGCGGACCGGAGACGCCAAGGCCGAGCCGGAAGCGCCCACCGGAGAGCGCATCCAGGGTGGCGGCCGTCATGGCGGTCATCGCGGGGGTGCGGCCGGGGATCTGCAGCACGGCCGAACCGATGCCGATCCGGGTGGTCCGTGCGGCCACCGCTGCCAGCACACTGACGGCGTCGGAGCCGTAGGCTTCCGCCGCCCACACCGCGTCGTAACCGAGGGTTTCGGCGGACTCGGCGAGTGTGAGGTTCCCCACCAGTTCGGCCGCCGAGCTCGCATACCCCAGGTTCAGGCCAAGACGCACACGGTCTGGCACGTTCAGGCACCCCTTGTTCCAGCGGCCCGGCGCCGACAGAATCGGCCCTCGATCGGCCTTGTGCCGTCGGCTCCCCGCGTGAATACGGTACCCGCGGCGCGCCCCCGCACGGGCCACGGCACGGCCGGTGCGTAGGTTGACGCCATGGATTCGCGCCGCGTCGGACGCAGTGGACTCGAGGTGTCCAGGCTGGCTCTCGGCACCATGATGTGGGGTCGTGACACCGGCGCCGACGACGCGGCGGCGCAGCTGGAGGCGTTCGTTGGTGCCGGCGGCAGCCTGATCGACACCGCGAACATCTACGGCGACGGGGATGCCGAATCGATCCTCGGCACCCTGGTCCCCGACGTGGTGCCTCGTTCGTCGGTGGTGCTGGCCACCACCACCGTCGGGGTGGGCGGCGGGCGCGGCCGGCTGCTCGCGGCGCTGGATCTCTCGCTCGCCCGGCTCGGCGCCGACCACGTCGACCTCTGGCAGGTTCACGGGTTCGACACGTCGGTGATCTTCGAGGAGACCTGCTCGGCACTGCGTACGGCGGTGGATTCCGGTCGCGCCCGTTACGTCGGAGTGTCGGGAATGACCGGCTGGCAGGTCGCCACCATCGCCGGGGGGCTGCGCGCGTTCGGCATTCCGGTACCGCTGGTGTCCGTGGAGTCGGAGTACTCGTTGGTCGAGCGCGAGCCGGAGGATTCGCTACTGCCGGCCGCCGCCGTGCACGGCCTCGGTTTGCTGGCCTGGGCGCCGCTGGGTCGTGGCGTGCTGACCGGCAAGTACCGGCACGGCACACCGGCCGATTCCCGTGGCGCGTCACCGCATTTCACCCGGTACGTCGGCCGGCACCGGACCGAACACGCGGCCCGGGTCGTGGAGGCCGTCGCGACGGCCGCGGACGGGCTTGGTACGTCACCGCTGGCGGTGGCCTGCGCCTGGGTCCGTGACCGGCCCGGCGTGTCCAGCGTCGTCATCGGCGCCAGGGACCGGGCCCAGCTGCTGGGCTCGCTGGCGGCGGAAGAACTCACCCTGCCGGCCGAGATCCGCGCCGCCCTGGACGACGTGAGCGGCGCAACGGAACCCGCCCCGGACCTGCCGACCGAGTCCCCCAACGACTGACCATGCCCCCGTTNCGGCGCGGATCATCTTCGCCAGCGCGGCTGAACTCGTTTACTTCCGTCACTCCCGTCCCATAACCCTGGGACTTGATCCGCGCCGCCGAAGATGATCCGCGCTGAAACAGGGGCGCCACGGTGGCCGAGGCGCCGGGGTGGCGCGGGTAGGGTCCCCACGTGCCCGAGGTCTTCGCCGAGTTCTGCGCCGCCGGCCTGTGGCCAGGAGTCGGGCCGGTCGTGGCGGGCCAGCTGGCGCAGGCCGGGATCACCGGACCGGCGGACGTCACGGCCGGAAAACTGGCCGCGCTGCCCCGGATGACCGACCGCAGGGCCAACCGCCTGGTGACCAGCTTCGTGGGCGCGACACACCTCTACGAGCTCGCGGAACTCCTTGTCCCGCAGGAGATCCCGGCTCGCTGGGCGCTGCGCCTGACCGACTCCCTCGACTTCGCTGACGCCGCGCAGGCGCTGCGCACGGACCCGTGGCGGCTGCTGCTGCTGCCGGACGCGACCGTGGCCCAGGCGGACCGGCTGGCCCGGTCCATCGACCCCGACGTCCGCCGTGACGACCCCCGCCGCGGACGTGCGCTGGTGGCCTGGACGCTGGCCCGGTTCGCCCGGGACGGGCACACCGCCTCCCCGGAGAGCCTGGTTGCGGGCGCGCTCCGGCCCTTCGGGGTGGATGCCCGCGGTGCCCTGGACGCCGCAATGGCGGCCGGCACCGTGGTGTCGGTGACGGACCCGACAGATCCGACCGGCTCGGACGAGCCGTGGGTGAGCCCGAAGGCGCTGGCCGACGCGGAATCCGCGGTCGCCACCCACCTCGCCCGGCTGATCGGCTCGGCCTCCTCGCTGGCCGGCGCGCGGGCGATCAAGGGCGTGCTGTCCGGGCTGGAATCGGAGGCGCAGTCGGAGGCGGAGTCGGGGGCGGAGTCGGGGGCGGAGTCGGGGACAGTCGGCTCGGGGCTGGATGCGGTGCAGGCGGGAGCGGTCGGATTGGCCGCCGCGCACGGGGTCAGCCTGCTGACCGGCGGTCCCGGTACCGGCAAGAGCCGGACCATCTCGGCGATCGTCGCGCTGTGCAGCAAGGTCCAGGCGTCGATCGCGCTGGCCGCGCCGACCGGACGGGCCGCGAAGCGACTGGAAGAGCTGGCCGGCAGCAACGCCACCACGATCCACCGGTTGCTCGGCGCGCGCCCGGTGTCGGACTCGGGATCGCGGGCCTCGGTGTTCGAGCACGACGCCGACAACCAGATCGAGGCCGATCTGGTGGTGGTCGATGAGGCGTCCATGCTCGACGTTGAATTAGCCGCCGCATTGGCGTCCGCTCTGCGTGACGGCACCCATCTGGTGATCGTCGGGGACCCGGCGCAGCTGCCGTCGATCGGCCCCGGCCGGGTGCTCGGCGACCTGATCGACAGCGGCACCGTGCCGGTGACGGAGCTGCGCACGCTGTACCGGCAAACCGAGGGCGGCACCATCGCCAGGCTGGCCACCGCCGTCCGGGCCGGCCAGCTGCTCGCGGTCGACGACCCGTCGCACGAGGTCGTCGTGGTGCCCGCCCGCGGGTCGGAGGAGGCCGCCCGACGGGTCGTCCAGGTGGTCACCGACTCCATTCCCCGCGTCTTCTCCAGCAGCGGCGATCAGATCCAGGTGGTGACGCCGGTGCACCGCGGACCGGCGGGTACCCAGGCGTTGAACCGGGCACTGAAGGCTGTCCTGAACCCTGGCACCGGGACGGTGCGCGGCTTCGACGCCGGCGACCGGGTCGTCGCCACCGCCAACCATCTCGACGCCGAACCGACCGGTTACGCCAACGGCGAGGTCGGCACCGTGGTCTCCACCGGCGACAACACGCTCAGGGTCGCGTTCACCGGCGGCGAGGCGGAGATCAGCGGGAAGTCGCTGGCCGACCTGCTGCACGGCTGGGCGATCACCGTGCACCGGGCGCAGGGCTCGGAGTGGGAGGCGGTGGTCGCGGTGATGCCGCCG
>JGIcombinedJ26865_1000258_pt1 | contig 10798 bp, 10 predicted proteins | sample NGESurdeep072012_7_FD_26865 | JGI IMG/M metagenome (IMG submission 26865) | reverse complement strand
GATGAATTGCCGCACAGCGTTCACATGCCCCGGCGCCGCCCGCACCACGCACGCCCAGCCGGCGTCGGTGAGAACCGCGTTGGTGTACCGGCCATTCCAACGCTTGGCCGCGCGCGGCAGGACATCAACGCCGATGTGTCGGCGCTCGACGGTGTCGAGGCGTGCATTCCGGGGCCCACCTGGTGGGTGTACACCACTTCCGGGTCGGTGAACCCGGCAGCGGTGAGGCCGTCGAGGTATTCGGTGCGAGACAGGGCGCCGGCGATGCATCGGACGTAGGAGCCCCGTTCTGCTCGTTCCGCGGGGGATAGCTGATCCTCGGCGACGACATCGGAGATGCCAAGCCGTCCACCCGGTGTCAGCACCCGGAACATCTCACCGATCACCGCGGACTTGTCGGTGGACAGGTTGATCACGCAGTTGGAGATCACCACATCAATCGACGAATCGGGCAGGGGGATGTCCTCGATCTGTCCCTTCACGAACTGGACGTTGTTGGCGCCGGCCTTGGCTGCGTTGGCCCTGGCCAGGCTGAGCATCTCGTCGGTCATGTCCAGCCCGTAGGCGAATCCGGTTGGGCCGACCCGACGGGCGGAGAGCAGCACGTCGATCCCGCCGCCGGAGCCCAGGTCCAGGACCCGTTCGCCTTCTCGGAGGTCGGCCACCGGGAGCGGGTTCCCGCAGCCCAGGGAGGCCAGCACCGCTTCCTCAGGCAGCCCGTCGGTGTCACCTGGGGTGTAGAGGGCGGCGCCGAAGATGTCACCCTCGTCGATGTCGCTGATTGCCGACTGAGCATCCGACGGGCCACAGCAGTTGGTTTGCGTAGCTTCCGATGAGCCGCAGCAACTCGCGCCCGAGCCGGCGACCACCGTGAGCGCAGCCGCGGCATACCGATCGCGAACGTGCGCCCGGATGTCCTGGTCCGAACTGGTCATCGCCAACCCCTTCACATAGATGGGTATCAATGTCCTTGCCCATCGTGATCGAGACATCGACGTCTGTCAATGCGTGGGGGATACTTCCAAGAAACGGCGAAAGTCCGTGCTTCCGGCGGCCGCACCCAACGTCAAGGCCAGCGTCTTGACATTGTTGAGGCGTTGATGTGCCCGATCGCGCTGACGCCGGGGAACAACCATCCCGATGAGTCACCCGACGATGAGCGGCTTGGTTCGTGGGTGTCGGCGGCGAACGGATTGTCGGCTCATGATCGCGGCCAGTGCGGGTGGCAACGCTATCTCCGGGCCGGTCAGGGTCACCGAGAACCCGGCGATTGATCCCTGGATGCCGCTGGCGGGTCGGTGTCGATGAAAGCGCGACGTCGTAAGTTCGACGATGCGGCTGAGCTGAATGCCGTAGAGCCCGCGAGAGCGCCGGCCGCGCGGACGTCGTCGGGATCGCATCGTCTCTCAACTCAGCACCTTCGATGAAACCCGAAGCTTTACCAGTCCGTTGGCTGCCCGAATCGCCACCGTCCGCGAGGAACAAGGAGTGTGCCTGCCCGCGAGCGCCGAAATTGTTTGGATTCGAACGTTCTCGCCATGTGGGTGGTGGCCTGACTCCGGGATGATCATTTTCTCGTGGCGCTGCGGGCTCGCGCATGTAGGTCTTGAGACCCGATGTCGCCTGGGTGGGCGAGCGGGCGATTCGGGTGCCAACGAAACCTGATTCCCGGCTCTACCATGTCCAATGTCCCGATGAAGATCGTATTTGCGTCGATCTCCGCGTACGGACACCTCTATCCGATGATGCCCGCTTGCGCTGGCCTGCGCCGAGGCCGGACACGACGTCACGGTAGCCATCGGGGAACCGTTCCTGGGCAGGCTGCCACTTCGCACGGTGCGCGGCGTCCCCGGCGGAGTGGACCTGGATTGGGTGGTAGGGGAGACGAAGCGCCGCCACCCGGACGTCGAAGGGTTCGAACTGAGCGTGGCGATGTTCGGCGACACCACCGCCGACCTGATCAGCGCGACCTTGATTCCGACGTTCCAGGAGAATGCAGCCGGATCTGGTCGTCTACGAGGCGATGAACGTCGGGGCCGGAGTGGCCGCCGGTGCGTTGGGTATCCCGGCCGCGGCCTATGCGATCGGGATGGCGACCTTCCGTGTCGGCATGATCCACACTGCGGCGGTCGGCTACCACGCCGATCGCTGGGCCGACCCAGGCCGTCGTGCTCCCTCCGATGCACCGTTGCTGGCCGTGGCGCTGCTGGATCCGGTGCCCCCGTCGATGGGCCAGTACGGCGGCGCCAACACAATGCCCACGGTGCCGATCCGTCCGGTGGCCTTCAGCGAGTCGACCGCTCAGCTGCCCGGCTGGCTGACCGCGCCACGCACCCGACCCCGGGTCTACTTGACCCTCGGTACAGTGGCCTTCGGCGCGGTCGAGGTGCTCAGCCGGGCGGTCGCCGAGATCGCACCCCTGGACGTCGATCTGCTGGTCGCGGTCGGTCCGGAGGGCGACCCCGCCGCCCTCGGTGCGGTTCCCGGCAGAGTGCATGTCGAGCGGTTCGTCGCGCAGGGCGACGTGCTTCCGCTCGTCGACATCGTCGTGCACCACGGCGGAACCGGGACCGTGCTGGGCACGTTCGCCGCCGGGTCACCCCAACTGATCCTGCCTCAGGGCGCCGACCAATTTCACAACGCTCGCAGCCTGGCCGCCATCGGCGCCGGTCGAGCCCTGCTCAACGACGATCAGCTGCTCGGCACCATCGCTCAGGCCGTGTCCGAAATGCTTGCGGGCTCGTCCGAGCGTCAGGTCGCGACCCGGCTCCGTGACGAGATTGACGCGCTGCCGATACCCGCGGAGATCGTCCCGGAACTCGTTGCGCTGGCGGGAACTTCGCCGGGTCACGGTCGGTAGCTGTTACGGCCTGCAGGGATGGCCGTCGCAGCCGCCGCAGGGCCGACCCGATAAGGGTTTTGAGGCGCCTCGAGTTCCAGGCAGCTCGGAACGGGCCGGCCGGGCAGGGCACGAGCGGGTTGCCCGACGCAACTACCCAGGAACCAAAGGGGCCCTGGAATGCGCTGCCGGGATGCGGATACCGCGAACACCGATGACGGATTCGCGAATCCGGCGGAGGAGCCGGGGTTTCCACGGCTGCCCGCGGAGGTGGTGCGGTCACCCTTGCTCAGAGTGGTTCCGGGCTGGAAGGAACCGCCGACGCCCGGCGAGCCGACCCCGACGTACTACAGTCGCCGGCAGTCAACGATGGGGCGAACAACCATGACATCCATGTCTGCTGCCGACTGGGACTCCCGGTACCGCGGGTCCGAGTTGGTCTGGGGCGCAGGGCCCAACGTCTGGGTGGAACGGGAGATGGCACCGCTCAGTCCGGCCCGCGCCGTCGACCTGGCCTGCGGGGAGGGCCGGAACAGTGTCTGGCTGGCNGCGCGTGGCTGGCAGGTGACCGGTGTCGACTTTGCTGCCTCCGCATTGGACAAGGCCCGGACGTTGGCGGCCGGCCAACTCCCGCCCGTGGTGATCGACTGGCAGTGCGCCGACGTCACCACCTACCGGGCGGCCGGCGCCTTCGACGTGGCCATGCTGGTGTATGCCCAGCTTCCGGCGGAACCGCGCCGGGCCGCACTCCGTTCGGCGTGGGATGCGCTGGCGCCGAAGGGGATCCTGCTGGTGATCGCGCACCACAGCGACAACCTGGCCCTCGGCGTCGGCGGCCCGCAGGACCCCACGGTGCTCTTCAGCGAGACCGATGTCGTGGCCGACCTGCGCGCGATCGATGGCTCGACAACAGTGGAACTCGCGGAGAGGGTCACCCGGCCTGTCGCCGGCGGCGAGCGTCCCGCGCTGGACGTACTGGTTCGCGCCCGAAAGCACTGACACACCGCCCGGGCCGCTGGCGATGCGCCTCCGCGCAGGACGACACTGACACCATGACCCAGCCCGATCACCGGTCGGATCCCGACGAGGGGGCGGTACCGTCAGTCGCCTCGGACCCCGAATCGTCCGGCACGGGCCCGGCCGAATTCGATGACGGAACTGCCCGCTACGCGCCGGGCGACAGCGGTGCGCCACCGATTGCGGAGACCCTGTACGCCGCCACCGACGAACTCGAGGCGGCGACGCCGGAGCTGCGTGCCACCACCGATTCCATCGCCGAGGTGCTGATCACCCTGACCGACAACGCCGACACCGCGGCCCTGTTGATCGACGAACCCGACCCGGCCGCCCTGCTGACCGACGGTCGGGCCGATCAACTTGCCGCGCTGCTGACCCAGGCGGCCGGGCAGGCGAAGACGTTGGCGTCGATCCTGGAGGACGCCGCGGATGATGCCGACGGTCTGGCTGCCGTACTGACCGACGACCGGATCGACGGCCGGATTGACGAGGACAGTTGAACGGGGGTGCCGAACATCACGAGAGTGGGAGCTGGGTGGCTGGGTTCTCGGCAGCCCGCCCGCCGAGAACCCATCACCGCGGAATGAGGCAAGACGTTCCAGAGCCGTTACCAGGCAGGGTTTCCGGATACCGGCCCGGTCAGCTGATCGTCGCCGTGATTTGCGGTGTCGTGACCCCATTCCCGCGGATTGAGTAGATGTACGGGGTGTTCTTGAACAGTCCCTGGTCGGTGAATGCTCGGCCGGTGACGGTGGCGATCTGGATACCGGAACGCAGCACCTGATAGCTGGCATTGGCCGGCCCGTCCCAGCCGAGGGTGATGGTGCTGGTCGTGGTCGCGGCGACCCGGAGGTTGCTGGGAGTGCCCGGCGAGGGCGCCGTCGTGGTGGTGGTGGGCGTGCTTCCGATGGTCGCGGTCAATTCCGGCGTGGTGACCCCACCGCCGCGAATCGAATAGACGTAGGGAGTGTTCTTGAACAGACCCTGGTCGGTGAACGTGGTACCCGTGACCGTAGCGATCCGGACCCCGGAGCGCAGTACGTCATAGGTCGCGCCGGCGGTGCCATTCCAGCCCAGGGTGATGGTGCTGTCGGCGGTTGCCGTGACCCGCAGGTTGGACGGCACACCGGTGGTGGTCGTGGTCCGTGGTCGGTGGTCGTGGTACCGCTGGTCGGCTTGGTGGACGTCAGCGTGGTTGGCGGGGTGACCTGACCGCCTGCGTACTTGACCTCGACGTAGTCCACCAGCATCGGCACGCCCGGTTTGGTGGCAGCCGTGGGTCCGCCGCCGAGCTTGTTGGGGAAGGCTCCGCCGATCGCCACGTTCAGGATGATGAAGTACCCGGCGTGATCGGACAGGCTGGTCCAAATCTGCGCGGGAACCTGATTCTGGTTGACCGTGAAGGTCAGCGTGCCGTCGATGTACCAGCGCAGTTGGTCCGCCGCTCCGGTGCGGTCCCATTCGATGGCATAGGTGTGGAACGCCGCCTGGCACGTGGTCAGGTTGCAGGCCGCGCCGCCGTTGTTGATGCCCTCTGGTTCGTTGCAGGGGCCGCCCCAGGTGCCGGCGATGCCGCAGTGCAGGACGTTGTAGGACCAGTTCAGCCCCTGGACGTTCTCCATGATGTCGAACTCGCCGATCCCTGGCCAGGACCACCGGTCGGCGCGATAGGGGCTGCCGAGCATCCAGAAGGCCGGCCAGTAGCCCATTGCCTGTGCCCCGGTGACATTCGGCATCTGCACGCGACTTTCAAACACGCATGACGCCGCCCGCGAGGGGCTTGAAGTTGGCGCGCTTGGTTTCCACCCGCGCGGAGGTCCAGGCACCGGCGCTGTCACGCTGCGGCGTGATGACAAGGCGTCCGTTCGAGACGTTCACGTTGGCGGGGTTGTTGGTCAGTGTCTCGATCTCTCCGGTGCCGAAGGCCGCCGGACCACCGGGATACGACGTTCCGAGCGTGAGCTGCCAATCTGCCGGGTTGGGAAGTCCGGAACCGCTGAAGTCGTCCCGGAAAGTCGCGGTCCAGGCGGGAGCGGCGGCGGCGACGGTGGGGACGGATGTGACGATGAATGCCCCTGCGGTGACGCTGACTGCGAGGGTCACGGCGAGCAATGTGGAACGTGCGGACATCATTGTCCTTCCGGGAATACGCGGTGATCGTGTGATATTTCGGAAGCGGTGATTTCGGAATTGACTGGGAACTGATTGGGGAACTGAGTCCCAATTGAGTCGGCGCCGAATCGGAATTTTCATCGGCACGCGTGCGAGCGACCATCAACCGGTGGCCGTGTGCGAAGGTGCTGTGCCCTTTACACCCCGTGCCCAACGGTTCGGTCGTCAAGGCATCTCCGAATGCGCACCACAACAAATCACGGTCCGCGAGCGCGACAAGAACAATTTGCCGCCCGCGCCGAACAGGAGGCCCGATAGCCTTCTCCGCCATTGATCACACTTGCCTGATCACACTNGCCAGCGATGGGCCATCGGTCCGGGCAGCCATGTCATGGCGCGAAAAACCGGATACCCGCCGAATTGTTTGCACGCGTCTTCGTGTCACAGTCAGGCAGGATGCACGGTGGAATCCTGATGCAGGTAGCCCTGCTTCAGCTTCGTCGCATAGGCGCCGTCCGTCCTGAAGCGCGATCAACGGTGGTCGTGGAAGCACAGGCCGACGGCGGACGAAGTGTGGCAGCGCTCCCACAGTAATGCTGCACTGAGTGTGGCACCGCTCCCACAGCTTCGCTCGCCGAACGCTGAATCACTCTCACGATTTCCTCGTCGAACGGAGTGTGCCGTGCTGACTTGGCATTTCCGTCCTTGGATCGACCGGCGACCGCAGGCAGACGGTGGGCCTGCTGGCCCCGGGCGTCCCGGCCGGCCCGGCCTGAACCTGCGGTTGACGGCCCAGGAGCATCCTCGTCCCGGTGGCCGGTGGGTAGCGTCGGCCACCGCGAGACCGGTGTCTCTCCGGAGTTGTTCATGGCCGGCCTGATCGGGGCGCTGTTCGTCGGTGTCGGCGCCATCCTGCTGGTTGCCGGTCGACGACGTGGACAGCAGCCGACTCACCGGGCCGGAGACTGAGACCGCGCGATTCATCGTGGGCGCAGCACTTGCTGGCGATCGAGTGCAGCCTCACTCTCGAACAGTGAGCGCGCAGGGACCACCGTTCGGCGACCTGGTGGTCAGCCCGTCCCTGACGGTGCCCGCGAAGGCGTTGCGCTGGAACTTTTCCCGCTCCTCCGGACCCGGTGGCCAGGGCGTCAATACGGCGGACTCGCGGGTCGAGCTGTCCGTGCACCTACCGTCGATCAGCGGCTGGCCGGAGCGGATCCTGGCCACCGCCCTCGAGCGCCTGTCCGACCGGCTGGTCGACGGCACCGTGACGGTCAGCGCGTCGGAACACCGCCAGCAGATCCGGAACAGGGAGGCAGCGCGGATGCGGATGGCCGGTCTGCTCCGTGCGGCAGCGGCGCCGCCAGGACCAGCCCGCCGGCCCACGCGACCCAGCGCGGGCGCGCGCCGCCGCCGGTTGGAGTCGAAGCGGCGCCGGTCGGAGATCAAGAAGGGGCGCGGACGACCTACCGAGTGACTGCGGCCACGACGACCACCTGCAGCTCGCAGCGCAGTAATTCCACCGTTGCTCCGCAGGGCTTCGATCGTTNCTCCATCGCGCCTCCGTCAGCAGGCTGCACCATCGGCGAGTACAGACGCGCCGTTNTCTCAGTCGCCGGCCTGGATCCGCACAGCAAGCCCACAGTTCGGTACTTGAGAGTGAATGGAGTCAGGTCCGACGCTGAGATACAACGCTGAGAGGTGGCTTTCCCTATGATCCAGGGCAACCAGAACCCGTCCGGACGGGCGCTGCGGCGCAAGGTCCGGCTGGTGACGGTCGGGGTGATGGGAGCCGCCGCCCTGGCCACTGCCGGGGTCACCGTGGGATTGGCCCACGCTGCCATCGACACCGTGGTTTCAGCCAACAGCTCAGCGACCGACAGCTCGTCCACCGACCGCTCGTCCACCGACACCTCGTCCACCGACACCTCGGTGACGGGCAGCTCGACCGCTGACACCAGCGCCGCGTCGTCGAGCACAGGCACGTCGTCCGCCGATACCTCCAGCGCCTCGTCGTTGACGGCGCCGGCAACAGCCCCCGCAGCCAGCAGTGGGCAGTCGCAGGCCACGTCCGGCGGTTCCTGATGAGTCGCCTGCTTGCCGGTCCGCCGTTGTCCCGCACCGACACCAGGGTCGATTTCGATGTGTGGTCGACCACCGCCACGCTCGTCGTCACCGACCCCGACTCGCTGGATGCCGCGCTGGCCGAACTGGATGACGAACTCGCCGGCATCGACGCCACCTGCAGCCGATTCCGCGGCGATTCGGAGATCAACCGGGTACTCGCCACGCCGGGCCGCGATGTCCAGCTGTCCCCGGTGCTGAACGCGGCGATCACGGCCGCCCTTCGCGTCGCAGTACTGACGGACTATCTCGTCGACCCGACGGTGGCCGCCGCGGTGATCGCGCAGGGCTACGACTCCGACATCGCGGCCGTGGTCGCAAGGGCGATGACCGATGGNTCGATCGGGACGTCGACCNCGGCGGGCCGGCCGGCGCCCGGTGCCTGGCGGATCCGTCACGACCCGGCGACCGCCGTCCTGCACCTTCCGGCCGGTGTCGCAATCGATCTGGGCGCCACGGCGAAGGCGCTGGCCGCGGACCGGGCAGCGACTCGGATCGCGCGCGCCACCGGCCGCGGTGTGCTGGTCGGGCTCGGCGGCGACATCGCCGTCGCCGGTGAACCGCCCGCGGGCGGGTGGCGCATCGCCATCGCCGAGGACCATCGTGGCTCGGCGCAGACCCATCAGACGGTGTCGATCACCTCCGGCGGCCTGGCCACCTCGTCGACCACCGTGCGCCGGTGGCGCACCTCGTCGGGATGGGTGCACCACATCGTCGACCCGCGCACCGGCGAGAATCCGGTCCCGCTGTGGCGCACCGCGTCGGTCGCCGCGGCCAGTTGTGTGGACGCCAACGCCGCGGCCACCGCCGCGATCGTGCTCGGCGCGGACGCAACGGACTGGCTCGTCACGAGGGGACTGCCGGCGTTGTTGATCGACATAAACGGCTCGGCACATGCACTAGCCGGCTGGCCGGCATCGGAGAAAGCAGCCTGATGGATACCCAGATCTTGTGGTTCGCCAGCCGGGCGACCGGCGCGGTCTCGCTGGTGCTGTTCACCGCTGTCATGGTGCTGGGCATTCTCACGGCCGGCCGGGCCGGCTTCGCCGGGTTCCCGCGGGCGGCCGTGCTGCGGCTGCACCGGACGCTGTCGTTGACGGCCGTCGCCTTCCTCGCGGTGCACATCGTCTCTGCCATCGCCGACGGGTACGTCGACCTGAACTATTGGGACGTGATCATCCCGTTCGGCGCCGGGTGGGATCCGTTCTGGATCGGCCTGGGTTCGGTGGCGGTGGACCTGCTGATCGCCATCGGCATCACCAGCGCGCTGCGCCGGCACCTGTCCCCGACGCTGTGGCGGGTGGTGCATTTCTCCGCCTATGCGATGTGGCCCCTTGCGCTCCTGCACGGCTGGGGAAACTCCGGCGGCGACGGTCAGGAAACCTGGCTGATCGTTATCGACATCGTCTGCGTCGCAGCGGTTCTCGCTTCGCTTGCGTACCGGCTGCGACCGGACCGGCATCCCGACACCCTCGCCCGACGGACCGCCCAGGTCGTGCATCCGGTCCGCGACACGGGAGCGGACCGATGACCGCGACGGAGCTCGCGACCGGAGCGCTCGCACTGAACTTCATCATCGGACACGCCATGCCTGATCCCTACGCCACCGACCGGTTGCTACCCAGCGGGTGGTCCCCGTCCCTCGCGGACCACCTGGCCCGGCTGGGCCCGATGCCGCGGACGACACCGGCGCAATTGGCCGGATTGCTGCAGGCCGCGGGACTGCTCGGGCGCGGTGGCGCTGGATTCCCGACCGGCCGGAAGGTCTCCGCCGTCGCGGCGGCGGTGATCAGCAAGAGGCTGCCCGCCGTTGTGGTGGCCAACTGTTGCGAAGGCGATCCGACATCGCTGAAGGACCGCGTGCTCGTNGAGCGGTCACCGCACCTGGTGATCGACGGGGCGCTGCACGCCGCCGAGGCGCTCGGCGCCGATCGGGTGGTGCTGGCCGTCCATGACGATTCGCCGGCCCGCTTCGCGCTGGCCGCCGCGCTGGCGGAAAGGCCGCAAACCAGCTGCGAGGTGACGGTTGTCGAGATCCCCGACCGCTACATCGCATCGGAAGCGACCGCCCTCGTCAGGTATCTGAACTCCGGCGACGCCCGCCCGGCAGGCAGACTTGTCCCGATCTGGGAGACCGGCGTCGGCGGCCGGCCGACGCTGGTCGACAACGCCGAAACCCTTGCCCAGCTGGCGCTGATCGCCAGGTTCGGAACGGGATGGTTCGGCGCGGTCGGCACCGCGACGGAGCCGGGTACCAGCCTGATCACCGTCGGCGGTGCCGTCCAGCGGCCCGGGGTGGTCGAGGTCGCGCACGGCACGCCGCTGGCCTCCGTGCTCGGCCGGGCCGGCGCGCCGTCCGCCGGGTGGGCGCTGCTCGGCGGGCTGGCCGGACGGTGGGTCGATCTGTCGGCGGTCGCCGGTGTCGGTTTCAGCACCGCCGAACTGGCCGCGGCCGGCGGCACTCGCGGGGTCGGGTCGATCATCGTGCTGCCGCCCGGCGGCTGTGTGTTGGGCGAAACGGCTCGCATCCTGAGATATCACGCGGACGCCGGTGCGCGGCAGTGCGGGCCGTGCATGTTCGGTCTGCCGGCGATCGCAGCCGACATGATCGCACTCGGGTCCGGTGACCGCGGAGCGCTCGATCGGCTGCGCCGCCGGCTGCCGGTGATCAACGGGCGCGGCGGATGCGGTCACCCCGACGGGGCG
>JGIcombinedJ26865_1000257_pt1 | contig 10820 bp, 5 predicted proteins | sample NGESurdeep072012_7_FD_26865 | JGI IMG/M metagenome (IMG submission 26865) | reverse complement strand
GACTCTTGCCGCTGGAGTCGGTCAGACCCTTCTTAAAGACGACGCAGAGCGAGCTACGTGAGTCAGCGATCCAGGATGTCGCGCAGTTTGCATCCGAGAACGCTAAACGGGAACGGCTTCTGGAGAAAATTCATTTCGGAGTCTATCGTCACACGATCTCCAAATCCCCGGTCGGTGTAGCCAGAGATATACAGCACGCTCATCTGGGGGCGAGTAGTTTTCAGCTGCTGAGCCAGGCTTACTCCGTTCATCCCCGGCATGATCATGTCCGTTAGTAGCAGGTGAATCGGACCGTCCCGGCGTTGGGCAGCATCGAGTGCAATGCTAGGGTTGGACGCCTCAAGGACGTTGTACCCACGAGTCCTGAGAAAATCGCGGATTGCTTCGCGGATACTCTGGTCATCTTCCACCAGTAGGATGGTCTCGGATCCGAAGAGGTTTCTCTGGGCAACGTTGGTCGCGGCAACGTTGCTGACCTGTTGGTGTATGCGCGGCAGGTAAATTTTGAACGATGTGCCCTGTCCCGGTTCGCTATGTACCCAGATGTAGCCTTCGCTCTGCTTGATCACCCCATACACAATCGAGAGTCCCAGCCCGGTGCCTTTGTCAACGTCCTTGGTCGTAAAGAATGGCTCAAAAATGTGCGTTTGGGTCTCCTGGTCCATGCCGATCCCGGTGTCACTGACCGCCAGCATCACGTAAGAACCTCGTGCCAAGTTCACACCGTGTGCATGTGCGTAGTTGTCATCTAACTCCGCATTTGCAGTTTCAATCGTCAGTCTTCCACCGGCCGGCATGGCGTCGCGAGCATTCACCACCAGGTTCATGATGACCTCTTGAATCTGTGAGGGATCGGCCCTCACGCGTCCCAGACCTATCCCGGGAACGATACTGAGTTCGATATCTTCGCCGATCATGCGTGGTAGCATCGCCCCCAGTTCAGCCAAGACGCTGTTCAAGTCCAGGACGTGGGGTGTCAGGATTTGTTTACGACTAAATGCGAGCAGTTGGTGGGTGAGCGACGCAGCCCGGTTCGACGCCTTCAGAATCTCGCCGAGCATCCGGCGCGACGGTTCATCGCTTTCCATCCGTTCCCTTAATAGTTCTCCGTAGCCTGCGATTACCATCAGCATGTTGTTGAAGTCATGAGCGACCCCACCTGCAAGCCGGCCAACGGCTTCCATTTTCTGGGCTTGGCGGAGTTGTGCAGCCAGCAACGCCAATTCGTCGTGAGGCGCTGGCGGATCGGTCTGACTACTCAAGACACACCGCTTTCCTCGGTGGCGACGTTGCCTGCGCCATCGCCGACTCCGGATCAGATTTCTGTTCAATAAATTCTCGCATTGCCGAGTCGAGCGCGGTCATGAGACGCCGCAACCTGTCCAGCAGCCCGGCCGCGCCCGTGAGGTTGCCCTCTCGTCCCAGACACTCGAGCTGTCGCACCACATCGGTAACTTCATCAGCACAGAAGTAGCCGACCGAACCTTTCAGAGTATGAGCGGCATTGGCGAGAGCCTCGCCGTCTTGGTCTTTCACTGCCTTTGCTATGGACTGCATAGCTGCGGGATATTCGCGAAGGAAGAGCGCAATGAGCTCATGGAGAAGCTGATCGTTGTTGCCCATCCGGTTCAGAGCTTCTGCCGGATTCCACGTGTTGCCGGCTGGCTCCGTTTCATGGGACAAAGCCGGGTCCGTGGCGTGCACCGACAGAACGGCTTCGATGTCAGCGAGCCGAAGCGGCTTGGAGAGATATCCGTCCATTCCTGCGCGCAAGCAACGCTCCTCGTCGCCCTTCATGGCGTGTGCAGTCATGGCATAAATGGGAAGATGCGTGCCGGTGTTTCTCTCATGCCGGCGAATTGCGCGCGTAGCTTCCAGCCCGTCCATACCCGGCATCTGGACGTCCATGAATACCAGGTCAAATCTCTGGGTACAGGCCAGGCTCACGGCCTCGGATCCGGTGCGTGCCACCATGGATGCCTGTCCCATGTTGACCAGAAAACGGACAATCAAAGCTTCGTTTACGGCATTGTCTTCGGCGACCAGCACGCGGAGCTGGCGTCGCGCCTTGCGGAGGTTGTGACGCGTAACCAAAGCAGGGACCCCAGCCGGCGACTCGGGCTGGAGCATGGTCAGCAGCACCGTGAGTAAATCGGACTTCAAAACCGGTTTCTGCAGGTAGGCTCGGATGCCTAGCTCGCGGCAACGGTCGAGTTCCTCGGGGTGTCCAGCTGAGGTGAGTAACACGATACGCGGCTGCGTAGCGGCCGGATCGTCGTGGATCGTTTGAGCGAGCTCAATTCCGCTCTGTCCCGGCATACAGACATCGATCACGGCCATCCGGAAAGGCTCCCCGCGCTCGCGGGCTCCTGCGATTTCTCTCAGGGCTGCCCCGGCACTGTCCGCTTCGACCGGAATCATGCCCCACGATTGCATCATGGTGGCGAGGATGTGACGGTTTGACCGGTTGTCATCCACCACGAGCACGCGTTCGTCCACCAGGGCGGACGGTGACATCGTCCTGGCCGCTTCGACGTTTCCCGCCACCCTTGATAATTGGACCGTGAAGTAAAACGTGCTACCGTGGCCGGGCTCGCTTTCCACCCAGATTTTGCCGCCCATCATTTTAACGAGATGGGCTGAGATGGCGAGTCCAAGGCCGGTCCCACCGTACTTGCGGGTCGTGCTGCTGTCGGCCTGGGAAAAAGCCTTGAACAGAAAATCACGACGCTCGGTTGGGATTCCGATTCCCGTGTCCTTCACTTTGAAAGCGAGCCTCAATCCCTCTTCCGATGATGACTGCGCCCTCACCTCCAGAAGTACCTCTCCTTGGTCGGTGAACTTGATGGCGTTGCCCACCAGGTTCACAACGATCTGGCGCAGCCGTCCGGGATCGCCCATGACGCTGACGGGGATCTCCGGATCGATGTCGTAGGCGAGCTCGAGGCCTTTCTGGTGAGCGCGTAGTGCGAGCGCCTTGACCGTTTCTCCAATGCAGCNCTGCAGACTAAACTCGATGCACTCAAGCCGCAATTGCCCAGCTTCCACTTTGGAAAAATCGAGGATGTCGTTAATGATCCCAAGCAATCCTTCACCGGAGGACTTCACCATCACCAGGTAATCGCGCTGCTCCCGGGTCATTTCCGTATCCAGCGCCAGCTCGGTCATTCCGAGAATTCCATTCATCGGCGTACGAATTTCGTGGCTCATGTTCGCCAGGAACTCGCTTTTGGCTCGGTTCGCGGCCTCGGCAGCCTCCTTAGCACGCCACAGCTCGCGGGTTTGGGCACGAACCCGCCTTCTGAGCAGAACGACCCACGACACCGCGACCAGTATTAGGATCGCTAGAAGGCCAGTCGCCAAGAGCGTGCGCTTGATGGTCCACCAGGGTGGCCGCTTGATGACCGTGACATCCTGCGGGCTGCGCAGCATGAGGCTGAACGAGGTAGGAGTACTCGGAATCGTGCTGGTGTCGTATTGGATGGAAGTGATTCCGGTGACCCGCACCACGCTACCGTTCTCGAGCGAAGTCAGCATCTGACCGGCGTTGGGATTCCGCAGTATCGCATTGAAGATTTCATTCCCCGACTGGACGTCGAGAGTCTGCTGTTCAGGGTAGACCGTTCGGCTCAGGACGGTGCCATTCAATATCACCAGTTCCTGGTCATGGTCTCCCCGCAGGATCTGTTCGGGAGTTAGCGGCGTAGCGCTAACGGCCGATATTGAATCGAGTTTTCTGGCCGCGGCGTCCTCGATGGTGATCTTTGATTTTTGCACGTCGGCAAACCCGACGATGTCCATGCGATCTCCCGGCTCCAGATTCTGGGGCTTCGCGAGGTGAACGGAGAAATTGGAGCCGAGGCTGTCTTTCAGGTAGGTTGTAGTGCTATTCAACTGCCAGGTGACTACACCCTGCACGTGCACCCCATGCTCCGAGTTATCAGCCTGCCACAGCCGCAGGAGCGAGCTTGCAGAGATGACCGGGATGGAAAAAGGATCCAATGCTCCCGTTTTTACGACCTGAATTAGGTGTTCATCCGGCACAAACATGGTCAGCCCCGTGAGCTGCATGTTTTTGTCCACGAGTGTTCCGCAGACTCCGGTCAAATGAATCTCGCTGTCGATGAGTCGCTCTGCGTTCGGGAATACCTTGGGCACATGCACACGCAATGCCGTTCCGTTAGGCGTATATAGGGTGAAGAAGATGCGGTCGCTTTGTACGTCAACGGAGTGAACCACTCCGGTGAGCGCAATCCAGGAGCTGTCCGCATGGCCGCGGGAAAGCTCGTCAGGCGCAGGACGGTAGGCTGGCGGCAAGTGGTCCCTCTTGCGGAACTCGATCACCGGTTGCGCGATATCAGGTGCGAAACCTGCGGGGCTCGTGATGCCGTGAACGCTGACCACGTCGCCTGGTTCAAAGTGATGGTGCTCGTTCTGAATCTCGACGAAAACGCCGCCTGTGGAGTCCTGCACAAACATGAGTTGCCAGATAGGTTCGAAGAATGTGACGATGGCGGAATCCAGACGGACCGGATACGCCTTCGCCGCCTCTTCCGCACTCAGATTGCGCACCTGCTTGACGTTGGTCAGCACCAGCTTCGACTCGACATGGGGACCGATCGCAATGGGGCGGAAGATGGATTCGGTCAGTCGCGGTCCCTGATCGGTTTGCTCCAGATAACCGGCGACGTCAGCACCCTCGCCGGGCACAGGGAAGATGGGCAGGGCCGAGCGAAACACCAACTCCTTGTTCCCTTGGTCTACCAGGATCCAATCTCCCTGGTGAGTACGACCCCGTATCTGGCCCTGTACTCGCACGCGATGCAGGAGTGTGCCGGGAACGGCCTCTTCGACCTGTGAAGCCGTCCAAACCGGCAACGAGAAGGGGTCGATCGCCGAAGATAATTTATGGATGTGCTCCATGTACGGGACTAGCAGCTGCACTCCGTCCTGCAACCCCTTGTTGTCATTGGAAGGAGCGAGTACTCCTTCGATGTCGACAACAGCGTCGACCAACGCTCCGCCCCAGTCATCGTTGCCCGGATTGAGGACCCTCGCTCTGAGCGTTTCGTCACCGCCGGCGAGGTGAATGGTGAATCGTCCCTCCTCGATGTCCGCCGCTCTCACCACGCCCTGGGTGTGGACCCACTTGGAAATGCTTGCCCGGTCGCGCAAGAGTGTGCGTATGTTTTTTTGAATAGGCGCTGGCATCTTCGCAGTTCCCATCACTTGCAGCTGCAGATCCCGGATTTCCCTGGTTTGGGGATCGAGCTCACCGGTCAAGTTCACACTATCGCCGGGCTTCACCTCGAAGGACCGTCTAGCAAGAGAAATCGTCGTGCCACCACTGTTGTCTTCGAAATACAGAAGTCCTTTGGGAGGATCGTAGTACGTAACCACGCCTTGCAGGTGAATGGGTGTCGACACTGCGGGGCTGCAACAGGCCGTGAAAGCGGCGACACTCCTTACGGTTGTCGGCTTCCGTTCTCCGTTTCGACATGCCACCAAAAAGCAGCAAGCGAAAAGCAGTGTGCGATAACCCCATCGGCGAACAGGATGCGTGTTGCGAGTGACGGCGATCATATTGTCAGGTGCGTAGTCACCAGAGCCCAGTTTTATCTGCCGCAAGGCCAAGGCAGTTACAGCTATGCGAAAAGAAGGACGGCAGGCCAACCCGAGGCTGTCCTGTCCGTCCACCAGTGGTTCTCAGCGTCCCAGCCACGGGGCCATGGTCTTCACCATCGTGCCGTTGGCATCGTCGTCTTTCAGTGCCCAGACGAAGGCACCACCCAAGCCGCCAGGAGCCCGCAGGTTCAGGTAGGCCATTTTCAGACTGGCGATGTCGGGGTCGTCGAACGTCCAGAAGGTCTGGTTCGCAGGGTCGTATATTGATACCGCGATTCTGCTCCAGTCGAACGACTTGGTGTAGCCGGTGAGCGTGCTCAGAGTGCGATACGTAGCCACTCCATTGGTACCGAGTGTATCGCCTTCGGGCGAATCGGCCGGTCCGGTTGCGGACTGGTAAAGTCCGTTGTTAGCGGCTGGAACGCCCTTCCAGCCCGCTCCATAGAGAGGTATCCCGAGAACGAACTTCTTTGCCGGCACGCCGGCACGAAGGTAGGCGTCAACCGTCGACTCAATGGCCAAGCCCTGCCCGTGTTCAGGATTCTTTGAGGAGTCGAATAGCGGAGATGCGTGATTGGTAACCGTATCCCACGAACCAGCGTAGTTGTAGCCATCGACGGTGACGAAATCGACTTGTGCAGAAACCGCCGCCAGGTCCATATTCACATAGTTCTGCGAGCCGGCAGGACCGTCAATCATCAACTGATATTTCTTCCCCGTCTGCTTTGAAAAAGCATTAAGTTGACGGCGAAATTCGCTGACCAGAAGAGTGTAATTGTCCTTGTCGGGGGCGGCAGGGAATTCCCAGTCTATGACGAAGCCGTCAAATAGATTCGGTATCCGAACCACTCCATTCCAATACTCACCGACATTCCCCTTGATGAACATGTCGATGCAGGAGGCTGCCAGTGATTGCCGCCCGAGCTCGGTGCTGGCCGCTGTTGCAAAAGCCTGGGTGTTGGCGAAGGAAGCGCCTCCCAGGGCGATCATCACCTTGAGGTTAGGATGAAGCTGCTTGAGTTTCTGCAGTTCGGCAAAGTTGCCGAACACCGGCCAGGTGCTGGCTATTCCACCTACTGGAGGAAGATATGGGGTTTCGAAGTCCGCCCATTCATCGGCAATTTGGCAGCCGGCGGGAGTGACGTTGGCAAATGCAAAAAACAGGTGGGAGAGTCTGGCGGCTGACCCGTTGCTCTCAAGATCAGCCAGATTGTAGTTGGCGTAATAGATGCTCCACTCTTCAAAATAACCGGCCAGTACCTTTCCTTGTGTACTGGGTTGGTTGTCTTGGCCGAGTTTGGTTTGTGGGAAAGCAGACACAGTCAAGAGTAGGCTGACAAAAATGCCGAGGCAGAGGTTCCGGCACGGGAAAAACTGCGTTCGCGAATACATGAACTGGCTCCTAGGAAACCGTGGAATGAGATATAAATGTCGAGCAGAATGGCGAGGCAGTACAGATGACATCGCCCTGTCGGGGAAGCGAGAACAAATTTGAGTAAGCGGGCGAGATACGCTCGTAAAATGTGAGTAGGCCTCGCGTTGTAAGGCAGGGAGGCTGCGATTATCGATACAAGCGGCCAGAGTCGTCATACTTCCAGTCATCTTGATTTTCCGGATGACCATTTATCTGTTTATCACGGGGGTAAAACGGCCCACAAGTTACGATGGTAACATTTCTATGGTTACTTTTGTACTGTCGGCGCGTGGCGTGAGACTATATCCACTTGGAACGACGATAAAGTCCTGGCGTAGGGTCGCCACGAGATCAGATCTGTCATTCCAACAACAGATTGGGCGAATGAATTGCGAAAATGGCACATCTGTGCGCCTTGAAACGGCTGTTGTTCAATGGGACGACGAACGCTAACAACATATTCTGAAATCGAAAGCGACCCTAACGCGGATGTGAGTACNTGGTCCNACCGTAGAATCTTATCGCCGGGCCGCAACTCGGCTTGCGCCCGATCTGCTCGCCACCATCATGCCCGTGTCCAGATCGACCGCGTGCTTGGCCCTGAACGCCAAGAGCGTGCGCTCGTCTTTCATCTTTGCCCCCTGCCCATCCTCCTCCCCCGGACTCTTCCAGTCCTTGTGCGACTTGCCTTTCTTGCGTTTGCGGTCCAGTCTCACCGGGTCTTCGTGGGTTGGCGTTTCTGAACGTCTCAGACGGAAGGACATCGATCCTCTCGCTCAGATCCTCCATCAAATGAGGCCCTGAGAACCTCGCGGATCGCCTGGGAGAGCTTGCTCAACGCGAACGGCTTTTGCAGAACACTTGCCTTCTCCAAAGCTTTCGCGTCAAGAAACGGATCCGCGTGACCCGACATAAACAAAACCCTCGTTTCGGGATGAACCACTGACATTTGCTGGGCAAGTTCCGCGCCCCCGATCCGCGGCATCACCACATCGGTTAGCAGCAGATCGATCGTTCTCCTCGTTGCCGCCGCCTGTTCCAAGGCGCTCACTCCGTCTTTCGCCGAAAGTACTTCGTACCCTTGCGCGGTCAGGTATGAGCATATGACAGCGGCTACGTCAGGCTCATCTTCCACCAGCAGGATGGACTCTCTCTTGTTGTGCTGGGCGGGCGCCGCGGATTCAGCAGGCCGTGAGAAGCCCGGTGCACATTTCGCGTGCGGCAGGAACAGCCGGAAGCACGTTCCTCTGCCAATCTCGCTCTTAACAGAAATGGACCCACCGCATTGCTTCACTACCCCATACACGGCCGCCAGACCCAAGCCGGTGCCTTTTCCCACTGGCTTGGTGGTAAAAAACGGTTCAAAGATCCTGGCACGGGTTTGTTCGTCCATGCCGCAGCCGGTATCCGTGATCGACAAAACCACGTATTCTCCCGGTGCGACATCGGAACCATTGGGCAGCGACAGTCTCTTATCAGTGGAGAAGGTAAGAGTTTCTATGGTCATCGTCCCTCCCACAGGCATCGCATCACGCGCATTGGTCACTAGATTCGTAATCGCCTGGTCCAGTTGCGCCCGCCCCACATGAACCGTAGTAGTGCTCGTCGTTTGCTCAACTACCAACTGAATGTCTTTCATGGGCAAGCTTTGCAGCATGTCGCGCACCTCCGACACCACTGAGTTCAAGTCCGTAAGCTCCATCTCCAAGGCCTGGTTGCGGCTGAATGTCAGCAACTGATTGACCACGGAACCTGCGCGTCGGCTGGCGTGGACAATTCTCTGCGCAAATCGCGTGACCTGCTCAGAATCGGACGGCGAGGCCTCGATGAGTTGTGCTGCCCCCAGGATCACCGTCAGCATGTTGTTGAAGTTATGCGCGACCCCGGCTGCCAACTGGCCGACGGCTTCCATTCGTTGCGCCTTTAGAAACTGTTGCTCCAAGTGGCATTGCTCGGTGATGTCCTCGCTGAAGATAATGATTCCTCCGGTATCAGCTTTCACATCGCCCCAGGGCATAATTTCCCAACGTAAAAACGACTCTTTTCCATCGAGCGTGACAAAGGAGTCGCGTTCAGACTTCAGGACTTCGCCGGCCAACCCCCGGTCGGTGTGCCTCTTTCCACTCTTTGGGTAGGTTCGGCAAGACGTCGTAGTGCGACCTTCCCAGAATGGATTCACGCTCTAGTCCATAACGACTACACCAGCGTTGGCTAGCCTCCAGATAAACCATCTTCCTGTCGAACATAGCAAGCTCAACCGGTGCTTCGCCGAGGAGCGTGGCCACTAACTCCAGATGCCGTTCGCTCATCTTCCGTTGCAGTCGTAGCTCGTCCTCCATGAGCTTGCGGTCGGTGATGTCTACTAGGGTGCCCTCGACGATTGCAGGTTGTCCGCAATCGTTCGACATCAGGGAGAGGTTTTCCAAAACCCACAGCGGTGTACCATCCTTCCTCTTCAGCTTGATCTCGTAATTGGTCAGTGCCCGTTCCGCCATTAGCTTCTCGTACGCTTGCTCTGCACCCGCCGGATCAAAGAACACGTCTGACGAATAACTCGTCGGCGCTTCATCCGAAGGGCCATAGCCTAACATGCGCTTGAGGGCTGGATTGCAATCAAGAATCCTGCCTTCGATGGTGCTGCGGAATACCCCCGCCGGAATTCGTTCAAACAGGGATTGGTAGCGCCTGTCAGATTCTTCTCGTGCCTCCTCAGCCCGCTTACGTGCCGTGATATCAGACAGTATCCCGTCGGCAATGCGGCTGGCTCCATCTTTGTGGGTGCCCATCGCATGATCGTGTACCCAGATCCACTGGCCATCCTTCCGCTGAACCCGATATTCAACGTCGAAGGTTTCGCCCATCTCGAAAAGCCGCTCATAGGCTTCGCTGACCCAGACTTGGTCGCTGGGATGTATATGCGCCAACCAAGGGTCAGCGTTTCTCGCACAGATCTCTTCCGCGGTGAATCCGAACAGGGTCTGCACGTTGGGGCTGATATAGGTCGTCCGTCCGTTTTTCTCTGCCGTCCAGGTGACGTCGGGAAGATTGGCCAGCAGTTGCGCAAAACGATCCTGCGTCTTGCGCAAAGATGCCTCCGACTGGGCAAGCGCCCTTGTTCGCGTAGAAACGATCTCTTCGAGATTGCCCTTGATTTGGTCTAGGCGCATCACGAGTCGGTAAATGATTGTCGACGTAATCGCCACATATAAAAACCCTTTCACGATGCTCATCAGTGAGGTGGTGTCTGGAGCAAGCGCAAGATGGGCCAAGTATTCATCACTCAACAGTATCCAGGCACAGGAAAGAACACCATAAGTAAGGGCAACAAACAGAGGTCGCGTAAAGATAACGGCACGGCCTCCTGCCGGTGTTTGCGGAGTAGTCATCGGGAGCACCGCCTGAAACAACGATATGAGCTAACTGCACTCTCAAACGTGTGATCAGCATCACTAAGAAACGTGACCTGCACCCAACGAGCGTGGCCAAGGCAGGTTGGCGTGAAATCGCAGGTGCCGACTCGACGGCGCTCCGCCTGGCTGGCGGGTTGCTCCNGGCGGGCTCTCAACGCCCTCAACTTGCCGCCGCGCTCTCAAGGACGCTACTTAAATGACAAAGGTGGAATCAACTTCAAAACACAGTAGTGCTAGCGTTCCAGGATGTCGCGCAGCTGACGTGCAAGCACGTCAAAAGCAAAGGGCTTCTGGAGGAAATTCACATTGTCCTCTGTCGTGGCACCATCTGCTATTCCTCGATGCGTGTAGCCAGACATGTACAGGACTCG
>JGIcombinedJ26865_1000250_pt1 | contig 10915 bp, 6 predicted proteins | sample NGESurdeep072012_7_FD_26865 | JGI IMG/M metagenome (IMG submission 26865) | reverse complement strand
AACACCTACTGCCAGGATTCCGAACTCACCTGGATCCACTGGCAGGAGGCTGACGAGGCACTGATCGAATTCACCGCCTCCGTCGCTCGGTTGCGCCGGCAGCATCCCACCTTCCGGCGGCGCCGGTTCTTCGACGGCCGGCCGGTCAGTCGCGGTGCCGGTGAGCCGTTGCCTGACATCGTCTGGATGACGCCGGGCGGGCAACTGATGAAGCCCGACGACTGGGACGCCGGCTTCGGCCGCTCGATCGGGATGTTCCTCAACGGCAACGGCATCCGGAGCATGGACACCCGCGGCGCCCGGGTGGTCGACGACTCGTTCCTGTTGCTGTTCAACGCGCACGACGAGGCGCTGGACTGGGTGCTGCCGCCGGAGGAGTTCGCCCCGGCCTGGCGGTTGGTGATCGACACCGCAGGCGTCCCCGCGCATGTCGATTCCATCCACGGTGGCACTTCGGTGCGGGTGGCCGACAAGGGCATGGTCGTGCTGCAGGCTTTGGCCTCGGTCGGCGAGGAACCGAGCCCGCGCGGCGCGGCCGCGTCGGTGCCGACCATCGCCCCGGTTCCGGTGTCGATGCGGCCGGATGCCGATGCGGGTCACGCTCCCGAAAAGCTGCCCGACGTGGCCGACCCGGCGAAGGGCGCCGCCTCAGTTGAGGCAGAAACGAATGAGCCGGACGCCTCCGTGACACCCGACACTGCCGGGCCCACGGAGGCGTCACCCGAGGCCGATCAGGGTACTGAGCCACCGGCGCCGGCCAAGCCGGCTCGGGCGCCGCGAACCCGTCGTCACAAGAAGAACTAGCCCGGAGCAGCAGGCAGCAGAGCCGGCAGGGAAGGCAGTCGTGAAAGTCCCGCATTCGACGTATCGGCTGCAGGTGACGGAGGACTGGCGGTTGCCCGACGCCGCGGCGGTGATACCGCACCTGTCCCGGCTCGGCGTCGACTGGGTGTACCTGTCGCCACTACTGCAGTCCGAACCCGGTTCCTCGCACGGGTATGACGTCACCGATCATTCGGTGACCGACGGATCACGTGGCGGGAGAACGGGTCTCGCCGCGGTCGCCGAGGCGGCGCGAGCCGCTGGGATGGGCGTGATCGTCGACATCGTGCCCAACCACGTCGGTGTCGCCGCACCGAAGCTCTCGGTGTGGTGGTGGGACGTGCTGCGCCGCGGAAGGGGGTCGGTGCACGCGCAGGCGTTCGACATCGACTGGGAACGGGGCGGCGGCAAGATCCGGCTACCCGTGCTGGGCGATGCCGCCGACGGGCACGACGAACTCGATGCGCTGACCGTCGTGGACGGTGAATTGCGGTACTACGACAACGCTTTCCCGATTGCCGACGGCACGGGCGATGGCACNCCGCGCGAGGTGCACGCGAGGCAGCACTNCGAGTTGATGAATTACCGCAGGGCCGACGCCGAGCTGAACTACCGGCGGTTCTTCGCGATCACCTCCCTGGCCGGAATCCAGGTGGAATTGCCGGAGATCTTCGCGCGGTCGCACGAGGAAATCCGTCACTGGATCGACCAGGGCTGGGTCGACGGGTTGCGGATCGACCATCCGGACGGGCTGGCCGACCCCAAGAAGTACCTGGACGATCTCGCGGCGCTGACCGACCACCGGTACGTGGTGGTGGAGAAGATCGTCGAGGGTGACGAGCGGCTCCCCGAGTCGTGGGCCTGCGCGGGCACCAGCGGGTACGAGGCGCTCGCCGCGGTGGACCGGTTGTTCGTCGACCCGTGGGGCGAGGCGCCGCTGGACGAGCTGGACACCCAACTACGCGGCGGCCTGCGGGTGGATTGGCAGGCGATGACCAGATCCACCAAGCGGGCGGTCGCCGACGGCGCGCTGCGCTCGGAGGTGCTGCGGCTGGCCCGGTTGGCGCCGGAGGTGCCCGACGCGGACGATGCCATCGCCGAGTTGCTGAGTTCGTTCTCGGTGTACCGCACCTACCTGCCCGACGGCGCGAAGTACCTGGACGAGGCGGCCGACCGGGCGCGGTTCTCCCGGCCCGAGTTGACCGCCGCGATCGACGAGATCACCCGCCGGCTGGCCGATGTCGGCTCGGAGATCTCGATCCGTTTCCAGCAGACCTCCGGCATGGTGATGGCCAAGGGGGTCGAGGACTGCGCGTTCTACCGGTGGTCCCGGCTGACCTCCCTCACTGAAGTCGGCGCCGAGCCGGACCATTTCTCGCTCACCCCGGAGGAGTTCCACCGCATCCAGGCGGAGCGGCAGCGCAGCCGGCCGGCGGCGATGACCGCGCTGTCCACCCACGACACCAAGCGCGCGGAGGACGTCCGGGCCCGGATCTCGGTGATCTCGGAGCTTCCGCACGAATGGTCGGCCGCGGTGCGCCGGTGGAATTCACTGGCCCCGCTCAGCGACGAGCCGCTGGCACACCTGGTGTGGCAGGCCGCCGTCGGTGCCTGGCCGATCGAGCGGGACCGGCTGCACGCCTACGCGGAGAAGGCCGCCCGGGAGGCCGCGGTGTCCACCGGGTGGATCGACTCGGACACCCGATTCGAGGAACGCCTGCACGCATTGGTGGACGCGATCTACGACGATGCCGAGCTGCACGCCTCGATCGCCGCCATGGTCGACGCGCTCCGCCGGCCCGGATGGTCGAACTCCCTGTCCGCCAAGCTGATTCAGCTCACCGAACCCGGCGTGCCTGACGTCTACCAGGGCAGCGAGNTGTGGGACCTGTCGTTGGTCGACCCGGACAACCGCAGGCCCGTCGACTACGACCTGCGCGCCGATCTGCTCCACCGACTGGACGACGGCTGGCTCCCGGAGATCGATGACCAGGGTGCGGCGAAGTTGCTGGTGACCAGCCGGGCGCTGCGGTTGCGCCGGGATCGACCCGGGCTGTTCTTCGGGTACACCGCGCTGACCGGAACCGGGCCCGCCGCAGAGCATCTGGTCGCGTTCGACCGCGGCGGCGCGGTGACGGTCGCCACCCGGCTCCCGGTCGGGCTGACCGCGGGTGGCGGCTGGCGGGACACGGTGCTGGAGCTCCCCGCGCTCGAACTCCCCGGCGGGCGCTGGTCGGAGGTGCTGACCGGCCGGGCGTTCCCCGGCGGCCCGGTCGATGTCGGCGTGCTGCTCGACAACTACCCGGTGGCGCTGCTGGCCGCTGACGTTGTCCCTGAAGTTGTCCCGCAGGGGTGAGCGGACATCTCCAGCCCTCCTGACCCTGGCGCTGAGCCAGATCACTCCGCCGTCCCGACGACTCGAACAGGGAGCGCGACGATGCCGCTGAACTTCCGGGTGTGGGCGCCGCAGGCGTCCGCTGTGAACCTGGTCGCGCTGGGCCGGGACCATCCGATGAAGGCCGGCGACAACCATTGGTGGATCGTCGATCTGGACACCGGTGGTGCTGAAACCGGCGAGCACACCGATGGCCTGCCGGAGATCGACTACGGTTTCCGGCTCGATTCCGGCGACAAGGTGCTGCCCGACCCGAGATCGCGGCGGCAGCCGCGGGGCGTGCATCAACCCTCGCGCACCTTCGACCACAGCAGCTACCGGTGGAACGACGGCGGGTGGACCGGCCGCAGATTGGCCGGAAGCCTCATCTACGAACTGCATGTCGGCACGTTCACCACCGAGGGCACGCTGGACGCCGCGATCGGCAAGCTCGATCACCTCACGTCGATCGGTGTCGACATGGTCGAACTGCTGCCGGTCAACGCATTCAACGGGACCCACAACTGGGGCTACGACGGCGTGCTCTGGTTTGCCGTGCACGAGGCCTACGGCGGCCCGCGGGCCTACCAGCGGTTCGTCGACGCCTGCCACCAGCGTGGCATCGGGGTCATCCAGGACGTCGTCTACAACCACCTCGGTGTCAGCGGCAACTATCTGCCGCTGTTCGGGCCCTATCTGCACGACGACGGACGCAGCAGCACCTGGGGTGCGTCGGTCAATCTCGACGGGCCGCTGTCCGACGAGGTGCGGCGCTACATCCTGGACAACGTCACGATGTGGTTGCGGGATTGCCACGTCGACGGGCTGCGGTTGGACGCGGTGCACGCGCTCAGCGACACCCACGCCATCCACCTGCTCGAGGACATCGCCATCGAAGTGGACGCGCTGGCTCCGCACGTGCGGCGGCCACTGACCCTGATCGCCGAGTCGGATCTGAACGACCCGAAGATGATCGCCCCGCGGGAGGCCGGCGGCTACGGCCTGACCGCGCAGTGGAACGACGACTTCCATCATGCGCTGCACGTCGCGCTGACGGGCGAAACCGATGGCTACTACGCCGATTTCGGGTCGATGTCGGCCATCGCGAAGGTGATCTCGCAGGCCTTCTTCCATGACGGGACCTACTCGAGTTTCCGGGGCCGCGACCACGGCCGGCCGGTGGACACCCTGGTGACCCCGAGCTGGCGGTTCATCGGCTACAGCCAGGACCACGACCAGGTGGGCAATCGCGCGGCGGGTGACCGGCTCACCTCCCAACTGAGCGCGGCCGACCTGGCCGTCGCCGCGGTGCTGGTGCTGACCGGGCCGTTCACCCCGATGTTGTTCATGGGCGAGGAGTGGGCCGCGTCCACGCCGTGGGCCTTCTTCACCTCGCACCCGGAGCCGGAACTGGCCGAGGCGACACGCGAGGGCCGGATCCGGGANTTCGAGCGGATGGGCTGGGACCGGGACGCGATCGCCGACCCGCAGGACGAGAACACCTTCCTCAGTGCGAAACTCAACTGGGACGAGGTGGAAAGCGGTCGGCACGGCGAGATGCTGGACCTCTACCGGCGCCTGGCCCGACTGCGCCGGGACCGCGCCGAACTCACCGATCCCCGCTTCACCCGGACGTCGGTGACGTTCGACGACGACGAACGGTGGCTGGTCGCCGATCGTGGCGGGCTCCGCATCGCGGCCAACCTGTCGGACGAGACCAGGACGATCGGGCTCGGCGGGCCGTCAGGCCCGGTGTTGATGGCGACCCAGCCGGGCGTTGCGGTCGAGGCCGAGACGGTGACGCTGCCCCCGCACACCGCCGCGGTGCTCGCCCCGGACGAGGAGTGAGCGGGAGTCGGTGCGGGAGGGCGAACCGGATCGTCGCAGGACGGCTGGTGGAACGGCGGCCACTGGAATGCCGGCTGCTGGCTTCAGCGGACCAATCTGGTCAGCGCCAGATAGGCCACGGGTGCGTAGCCGAGGACAATCGGCGCCGGCCCGGCGACGTCCAAGGTGGTCCGGGTCCCGCTTCCCCGCGCCTCGACCGCGTGCCCGAGCGTCAGGCCGATCCCGCCGGGGAGCGCGACTCGCCACTCCCAGCAACGCTTCTCGTGGTCCACGTCCAGCACCTCGAAGTCGACGCCGATACCGAGGGGGCCGTGCACCCGGCCCCGGGAACCGGCGCGGACCGGGGAATCCGCGCTGTCGACGCCGCGGATCTGCGGGGACCATCCGGACCATCGCTCGGGATGGATGTACCTGTCCCACACCACGTCCGGCGACGCCGGCCCGACCGCCGCGATCCTGCGGTTCACGCCGACGGCGCCTGGCCGGCACCGACGTGAGGCGCGCGNCGGGACCGGGCGAACTCGCGATGGAGGTGCCGGAGCTCTTCCACGGTCGCGCCGAGCAGTGACGAAGCGAAGATTCGNCCGGGACCCTCCGGCACCGCCACCACGGACGGCACCACCAGCACCGGGATCTGCGCGTCGACCGCGGCCTGCGTCCCGGAGGGCGAGTCCTCCACGGCCAGAACAGCGTCAGCGGTGAGCCCGAGGAGTTCGGTGGCCCGGAGATACGGGTAGGGGTCCGGCTTGCCGCGGACCACCTCGTCGCCGCAGATGATGACGTCGAACCGATGGTTCCCCAGCATGTCCAGCGCCACGTCGACCAGCGACCGGGGCGAGTTCGTCACCAGCGCGGTCTTCAGCCCGGCGGCCCGGATCGCGTCGATGAGTTCCTCCGCACCCGGCTGCCAGAGCAGTTCCGCGGCGAAGATCTCCCCGGTGATGGCCAGCAGCAATTCGACCGTGGACTCGACGGACTCGGCCGCGCCGATGTCCTCGAGCATGATGCCGACCGCGAACGGCACCGACTGCCCGACCGTCCTGGCCCTTGCCGCCGGCGACATCGCCCCACCCAGATCGCCGGCGACCCGATCCATGGCGACCGACCACAGCCGCTCGGAATCGACGAGCGTGCCGTCCATGTCGAACAACACGCCAGCGAGATCGGTTGCCTGATGCGCGATCTCGCCTGCGCCGAGCACCGACGCGGTGGTAGGACCGGTCATCGGGCAGCGAAGTACTTCGCTTCCGGGTGGTGCGCCACCAGGGCCGACGTCGACTGCTCGGGATGCAACTGGAACTCCTCGGACAGCTCGACGCCGATCCGGCCCGGCTCCAGCAGCTGCACCACCTTGGTCTGCTCGGTCAGATCCGGGCAGGCCGGGTAGCCGAACGAGTAGCGCGCGCCCCGGTAGGCCAGGTCGAAGTACTTCTCGATGTCCTGCGGGTCCTCCGCAGCGGCCGAGGTGCCGTCCGGGAACGTCAGCTCCGAGCGGATCCGCTGGTGCCAGAATTCGGCGAGCGCCTCGGTCAGTTGCACCGAGAGCCCGTGCACCTCCAGGTAGTCGCGATAGGCGTTGGCGGCGAACAACTCGTTGGCGAAATCGGCAATCCGCTGCCCCATCGTCACCACGGTGAATCCGATGACGTCGACCTCGCCGGAGGAGCGGGGCCGGTAGAAATCGGCCAGGCAGAGATGACGATCACGACGCTGCCGCGGGAAGCCGAACCGGGTCACCTCAGAGGCATTGATGTCGGGCTCGCTGAGAATGACGACCTCGTCGCCCTCCGACACACACGGGAAGTATCCGTACACCACCGCGGCATTGAGCACCTTCTCGGTGTGCAGTCGGTCGAGCCAGTACCGCAGCCGCGGCCTGCCCTCCTTCTCCACGAGTTCCTCGTAGCTCGGGCCCTTGCCGCCCTTCGCGCCGCGCAGCCCCCATTGCCCCATGAACGTGGCCCGCTCGTCGAGCATCGCCGAGTAGTCCGCCAGCGGAATGCCCTTCACCACCCGCGACCCCCAGAAGGGTGGCGTGGGCACTGGATTGTCCAGCGCAACATCGGACCGCGCCGGAATCGGCGCAGAATCACCAGCATCGGCCGCGGCGCGGCGTTTCTCGGCGATCCGTTCGGATCGCTCCCGGCGGGCCCGGCGCTCCGCTGTCTTGGCGGCGTCGACTGCGTCTCTGGCGGGGTCGAGTCCCTTCTTCTTGGACATCAACCCGTCCATCAGCCGCAGCCCCTCGAACGCGTCCCTGGCATACCGGACGTCGCCGCGGAACACCGAGGACAGGTCGTTCTCCACGTAGGAACGGGTGAGCGCCGCGCCGCCGAGCAGCACCGGGAACTTCGCTGCCAAACCCCGGGCGTTCATCTCCTCGAGGTTCTCGCGCATCACCACGGTCGATTTCACCAGCAGCCCGGACATTCCTATCGCGTCGGCACCGGCGTCCTCGGCGGCCGACAGGATCGTCGAGATCGGTTGCTTGATGCCGAGATTCACCACCGAATAGCCGTTGTTGGACAGGATGATGTCGACCAGGTTCTTGCCGATGTCATGCACGTCGCCCTTGACCGTGGCCAGCACGATGGTGCCCTTGCCCGCCGAATCGGTCTTTTCCATGTGCGGTTCCAGATGCGCCACCGCCTGCTTCATCACCTCGGCCGAGGTGAGCACGAACGGCAGCTGCATGGCGCCGGAGCCGAACAGTTCACCGACCGTCTTCATGCCCTCCAGCAGGGTGTCGTTGATGATCTCCAAAGCGGTTCGCCGCAGCAGTGCTTGATCCAGATCCGCCTCGAGCCCGTTGCGCTCGCCGTCGATGATGCGTCGCTGCAGCCGCTCGTCCAGCGGGAGCTCCAGCAGTTCCGCGGCCCGGGTGGCCCGGCCCGCCGCGGTGGTCGCACCGTCGAAGAGCTCCAGGATCTTCTGCAGCGGGTCGTAGTCACCTTGCCGCCGGTCGTACACCAGGTCAAGCGCCGTGCTGCGCTGCTCGTCGGGGATGCGCGCCATCGGCAGGATCTTGGAGGGGTGCACGATCGCCGAGTCCAGGCCCGCCGCAACGCATTCGGCCAGGAAGACCGAGTTCAGCACCTGCCGCGCTGCGGGGTTCAGTCCGAAGGAGACGTTCGAGACCCCTAGCGTCGTATACACATCGGGGTGACGGCGCTTGAGTTCCCTGATGGCCTCGATGGTCTCGATGCCGTCCCGGCGGGTCTCCTCCTGGCCGGTGGCGATCGGGAACGTCAGGCAGTCCACCACGATGTCGGACTCGGACAGCCCCCACCGTCCGGTGAGGTCGCCGATCAGCCGCTCGGCGATGGCCAGCTTGTGGTCGCGGGTGCGCGCCTGGCCCTGCTCGTCGATGGTCAGCGCGACCACGGCGGCGCCGTGCTCCTTGACCAGCGGCATGATCCGGCCGTACCGGGAGTCGGGGGCGTCGCCGTCCTCGAAGTTCACCGAGTTGACGATGGACCGGCCGCCCAGCTGCTCCAGCCCGGCCTGGATCACCGCCGGCTCCGTGGAGTCGATCATGATCGGAAGGGTGGACGCGGTGGCCAGTCTCGACGCCATCGCCTTCATATCAGCGGCCCCGTCACGGCCGACGTAGTCGACGTTCAGGTCGAGCAGGTGGGCGCCGTCCCTGGTCTGCGCGCGGGCGATCTCCACGCAGTCCTGCCAGTTCTCGGCCAGCATCGCCTCACGAAAGGCCTTGGAGCCGTTGGCGTTCGTCCGTTCCCCCACCATCAGCACGGACGCGTCCTGGGCGAACGGCACCGCCTGGTACAGCGAGGACAGGCTCGGTTCAGGCCGCGGGTGGCGGACCGCCGGGGTGGTGTCCCGGATCGCCTCGACCACCTGTCGCAGGTGCTCNGGGGTGGTGCCGCAGCAGCCGCCCACCAGACCGAGCCCGAACTCCGCGACGAAGCCGGACAGCGCCTCGGCCAACTCGGTCGGGGTCAGCGGGTACACCGCACCGTTCGGCCCCAGCTGCGGCAGACCGGCGTTCGGCATCACCGACACCCCGGTGCGGGCATGCCGGGACAGGTACCGCAGGTGTTCGCTCATTTCGGTGGGCCCGGTTGCGCAGTTCAGCCCGATGTAGTCGATGCCCAGCGGTTCCAGCGCGGTGAGCGCCGCGCCGATCTCCGAGCCGAGCAGCATGGTGCCGGTGGTCTCGACGGTGACGTGCACCAGGATCGGGACTCCGATGCCGGTGTCGGCCATCGCGCGCTTGGCGGCCAGCACCGCGGACTTCGTCTGCAGCAGGTCCTGGCAGGTCTCCACCATCACGGCATCGATGCCGCCCTCCAGCATGCCGCTGACCTGCTGGGTATAGGCGTCCCGCAGGGCGACGTAGGGCGCGTGGCCGAGCGTGGGCAGCTTGGTGCCAGGTCCGACCGACCCCAGCACGAACCGCGGCTGCGTCGCGGTGGAGAACTCGTCGGCCTCGGCGCGGGCCAGCGCGGCGCCGGCCAGTGACAGCTCGTGGATCCGGTCGGCGATGTCGTACTCTGCCAGGTTGGCCAGGTTGGCGCCGAAGGTGTTCGTCTCGACCAGGTCGACCCCGACCTCCAGGTACGCCCGGTGCACCGCCCGGACGATGTCCGGCCTGGTGACGTTGAGGATCTCGTTGCAGCCCTCGAGGCCGGCGAAATCGTCCATCGACGGGTCCTGGGCCTGCAGCATCGTGCCCATCGCACCGTCGGCCACGAGAACGCGCTGCGCGAGCGCGGCCAGCAAGGGGTGCACAGGGGTGGTGGTCACCGGTCCAGGGTAGAGGCCACCGCGGCCCGGTCCAGTGAACTGCCGTCGGACGTCGCGCATTCGACGCAATCANCGCCCGTTCGCCACACCCTGCGCGCCGGCAGACGCCCCCTTCGCGAGTTCGTGACCAATGCCTGCAGCTGANTCGTTCACCCGATTGATCGCCATGACCGCCGGCGTCTGCTTCCGGCCGCTGCGGACGGACGTAGGCTGACCTCCGTGAGTCAGTTTCAGGTGCTGCGGAACCCCGTGATGGTTGCCGCCTTCGAGGGGTGGAACGACGCCGGAGACGCCGCGACCGCCGCCGTCGAGCAACTCAGCCTGACCTGGGACGCCACCCCGTTGACCGAGCTGGATCCGGAGGGTTTCTACGACTTCCAGGTGTCCCGGCCGACGGTCCGGCTGATCGACGGCGTGACCAGGACGATCGATTGGCCGACCACCCGGCTCTCGGTGTGCCGGCTTCCGGATTCACCCAGCGACGTCATCCTGGTGCACGGAATCGAACCGAACTTCCGTTGGCGGGCGTTCTGTGACGAGTTGCTCAAGATTGCTGTCGAGCACCAGGTTGCCACCGTCATCGGCCTGGGCGCACTGCTGGCCGATGTGCCGCACACCCGGCCGATTCAGGTCACCGGATCCGCGCACGACGAGTCGACGGCGGCCAAGCTCGGCTTGACCCGATCCCGTTACGAGGGACCCACCGGCATCTCCGGGGTGTTCCAGGACGCCTGCGTACAGGCCGGGATCCCCTCCTTGTCGTTCTGGGCCTCCGTCCCGCACTACGTGTCGCAGGCGCCGTCGCCGAAGGCAACCCTGGCGTTGCTGCACCGGGTCGAGGAGATCCTGGACATCGAGGTGCCGCTCGGTTCGCTGCCGCAGCAGGCCGACGAATGGGAGGCAGAAGTTTCCCAGATCGCCGCGGAGGACGAAGAGATTTCCGAGTACATCCGGGCTCTGGAGGAGCGTGAGGAAGCAGACGAGCCGTTGCAGCCCGCGTCGGGCGAGTCGATCGCCGCCGAATTCGAGCGCTACCTCCGCCGCCGCGGCCCGCGCCCCGGCGAGGGCCGCCGCTGACGCTCGAGATCTCCCGATCGACTC
>JGIcombinedJ26865_1000249_pt1 | contig 10931 bp, 7 predicted proteins | sample NGESurdeep072012_7_FD_26865 | JGI IMG/M metagenome (IMG submission 26865) | reverse complement strand
GCGGCGGATCCAGGTTTTGATCTGTGGGCTGGCGGTGCGGATGAGGTGCCGGGCCAGTGGGGCGGGGATGGGGCCGTAGCCGGTGAGGTGGGCGGGTTCGTTGTCGCCGTCGAACAGGGTGCGGTCGGTCATGACGAGTTGGATGTCGATGTTGGTTCCGGCGGGGACGGAGCCGAGCCCGGTCGTGTCGGTAGCAGTGTCGGTAGCAGTGTCGGTGTCAGTGTCGGTAGCAGGGATTCCGGTGCTGGAATCCGCCGTGTCGTCGGCGGTGTCGCTGGTGGCGGTCCCCGTGTCCGGATCCGTTGGGGTGCTGGTCGGGGTCCGCGGCGCCTCGCCGGCCGGTTCGGCGGGGGAGACTGCCGGCGTGATGGTGTGGGGTTGGGTGATTCTGGTGACGAATTCGTCGGCCATGAGTTGGCCGCGGGAGCGGCTGTCCCCGGTGGCGGTGGCGGTGCTGGCGTACCGGTTGAGGGCGGCGTAGACGGCGACGCCTTGGGCGACGGGGAGCAGCGCGCTGACGTAGGACATGGTGTCGGGGGCTGGCCGGACGCTGACTCGGCGGTCGCCGAGGGCTTTGCGGATGCGGGCGACGCTGTGCGCGGGGTCCAGGCGTTGGGCGACGCGGGCGGCGGCGTGGGCTGCTTGCCGGTCGCTGAGGGCGGGGAGTTGGCCGGCGAGTTCCTCGTCGACGAGGCGCCGGTCGGCGACGGAGAGGCAGGCTGTTTCGCGGGCGATGAGGGTGGCCCGCCATTCGGTGATGTCGCCGGCGGTCAATGCCGTATAGAGGTTGGGCATTTCGTGCAGGAGGATGTTGGCCAGGCCGAGGTGTCGGCCGCCGCGGGCCGGGGAGTCCCGGCGGGCCAGGCCGATTTGCGCGGCGATGCTGCGCTGGACGCTGGTGTTTCGTTGCTGCCCGGCGGGTTGTGCTGCGGTCTGGGCGGCGGCGAAGGCGACGGTGAGTTTGGCTTGCGCGGCGGCGCAGGCGGATTTCATTCTTTCCAGTTGGGTGATCTGGTCGATGAGTTCGGCGTCGGCGGCGGTGTCGTCCACGGCTGCGAGCCGGTCGACGAATTGGGCAAGGTCGTCAGAGGACAGCGTAGTCTCGCCGCTCTCGATCTCGCTGACCAACATGTGTTCGATTATATCGAGTTGAACAGGCAAAATCAAGAACCAGTTCGATCTCATGGAAGGTTCGGGTAGATCCACTCGTTGCCTCATGCAGGAACATCAGGCTGAGCGGCGGGTTGGTGCTGGTGGGTCGGGGGTCCGGTTCGCCTTGTCCCGATGGACCTGTCGATGACGCGGTGACCAGGTTCAAACGGCCTACGGCCTGGCTCTGCGCTGCGGGGCCCCTCGCGGTGCCCGCGGCAGGCAATAGCCCGGAAGTTTGACGCGAGAATCGTTGCAGCGCTCGAGAAGTGCAGGCGATATAGAGAGCGCAGGCACGGAGAGATATCGACAGCACACCGCCGCCTGCTGGTCGAGATTCTTGCGCTCCGCGGTCCTCAACCCCAACCCTCGCGACGCATCAACGTTTCGTCCGCTCCATCGGGCGACTCGCCGACTTTCACGAATCCGTGCCGGGCGTACACATCGATCGCGCGATGATTGGCGGCCTTGACGGACAACACCACCGCGCGGTGCGGATAATTCACGTGGGCCCAATCAATGACGGCGTGAACGGTGGCGTCACCGACACCCCTGCCGCGAAATTCCGGCGACACCCACATCGACAGCAATTCGACGGCCCCGTCATTGATTGCGTCGTCGTCTTTGACGATGGTCGCACCGACCATTCCGGCCGGCGCGCCGTCGCAGGTGATGATCGCGTTGAACGGCACCGAGCTCGGCCTCAGCGCGACGACCTCCAGCACAGCTCAGCTCCGGGTGAGCCGCTCGGCATGGTCGTGCTCCTCGGCCCAAACCTCCGAACCACCGCTGGTGACCAGGGCCCACCGGGTCACGACATCGTCCGGCCCCCGCAGCGACCCACCCCGCAGCGCGTCGTCGATGCGCCGGCGAACCTCGCCGGCCAACTCAAGTTCTGCGGCGAACAGCACCCTGATCTGCACCAGATCGCCGACGCGTTCAGCGCTGGTGTGGTGCGGCGCCAGCGGACAGGGTGGCTGGTGATCCCAGTGACCGCACAACGCGACCGTGATCGCCCCGCCGGGTGAGCGGAGGTCGCCGTCGCTGTCCATGACGAGCTCGGCCTGATGGGCGAAGGGCTGGCGCATACCGCCAGTGTGGCTGCTCGTGAGTGATTCGTCACCGGGGGCCGCTCCGCGAGGGCCGGGACCGGCAGCGGGTGCCAGGGTGGGATGCAGGACCGGCTTCAGGCAAGCACGGACCGCAAAGAGCCGGTGTCTGGCAAGCACCGACACGCACGACCGACGGACCACCCGGAGGGCCGGGACATGACGAAGTTTCACACCACGACGCTGCTGGCGACCGACCTGGCCAAGGCCTACGAAGCGATGGTCGACGAGGCCGTGACGGCGCAGAAGTACGAGTCGCTCGGCAACACCGAGGGCACCGTCGAAACCACGGAACAGGCTGCGGGGCATCGCATCCACGCCCGCCGCAAGGTCGCGCTCGACCTGCCCGGGTTCATGACCAAGATCATGTCGCCGACCAATGTCTACGACCAGGTCGACGTCTGGACGCCGGCCGCCGGCGGCCACGACGGCACCTTCGAGATCAAGGTCGAGGGTGCGCCGGTACACCTCAAGNGCTCCATGACGCTGCGCGAAGTCCCGGGCGGGGTTCAGTACGCCGTCGACGGCGAGGTCAAGGTGACGGTCCCGTTCGTCGGCGGCATGGCCGGCGGTTTCGCGGCCGACCAGGCCACCAAGGTCTCCACCGAGGAGGGCACGTTCCTGCAGAGCAGGCTCAGTTGACCTTCGGAGTCGGGCGCCGCCTGCCGGTCGGCGGTTTGGGTGTGCCGGCGGCAACCGCTTTCGGAGCCCCGCGCCGAGCCGCAGGCACCAGTGACTGCATGGCCGCTGCCTCCTGCATCACGAATTCGACCAGCACCTCGGGATCGGGGACCAGCCCGGTGTCGGTGGCGAACCCGATCGTCACCGTGCCGTTGTAACTGAAAATCGTTGCGGCCATCGGGTTGCTGCCCGAACACGGGGCGAAGCCGATGATCTGCACCACCGGGCTCCCGCCGAAACGCAGCAACCCTTGCGGCCCAGGCACATTCGTCAGCACACCGACGGTCTTGTTCGCGAAGAAGTTCGTCAGATGGAACTGGACCTGGCTCGGCGACATNGACATGAACCNCTGCAGGNTAAAGGTGATGACCGCCTCGTCGGAGTTCTTGATCCGCTCCATCTGCGCCTTCATCTGCCGGATCCGGTCCCGGGCGTCGGGCCCGTCCAGCGACATGGGCAGCATCACCAGCGCGAAGTAGTTGCCCAGTTCGGCGGGTAGGTTGTCGGCGAACGGCTTGAGATTCACCGGCACCAGCCACTGCACCTCCCGGACCGGTGCGTCGTGCAATTCGAGGTAGCGCCGGACACCGCCGGCCATGGCGGCCAGCAGTACGTCGTTGACCGTGGCCCCTTGACTCTGACTGATCGCCTTCACCTCGGCCAGGGATATCGGCGTCGACCACGCGATGGTCTTGCTGACGCCGAGCTCGCCCGACCACAACGTGTCCGGGCTGTCGGACAGCACCAGCTTGGTCACCGAGGCGACGTCGTTCACCACCCGGTTGTCCTTGCTGCCCAACAACCGCACGGCGTGCGCCAGCTGGCCCGGATGAGCGACGGACTGCACGCCGTCGTGCACCGCGCCGGCGCGCACCATCTCCAGCCCCGCGCCAGGCGCCGCCGCCAGCCTCGACGGCAGTTCCGTCGCCGTGCCGATCGGATCGGACACGGCCCTGCCTGCGGCACCGACAACGGCACCGGCCACTGCACCGGCCACTGCACCGGCGATACCGACGGCGGCGCTGCCGGCCGCGTTCATCGCGTCCAGCAGCTCTCCGCGGACCGTTCTGATGCTGTCCGCGGCAGAGTCCAAGGCGGATTCGAGCACTGTTTCGACACCACGAGACACCGGCGCCGGCAGCGGAATCGGCAGCCAGGACGGGGATTCGACGGTCCCCCGGCGAGAGACCACGGCTTCGACTGCGGCCTGATCGGAGTCGCACNTGCTCAGCATCACCTGGGTCAGCCTGACCCCGTCGGCGATGGCGTGGTGGGTTCGGATGACGACCGCGCTGCCGAGGGTGCCGTCATCCAGGTGCACGCCCTCGACCAGGAACATCACCCACAACGGCCGGGTCCGTGGCAGCGACTTCGCCCGCTGCTCAGACATGAAGCGTTGCAGCGCAACGACATTGCCGGGTCGGGGTAGCCGGACCCGCTTGACGTGTCTGGTCAGATCGAAGCCAGGGTCGTCCGTCCACGCCCAGCCTCCGCCGGAGCGCACCGCCTTGCGCTGATACACCGGGAACCGACCGATGATCCGGGCCCGGGCGACGTCCAGCACCGCGTCATAGCCGGGGTTGCTGGCCATGATCATCACCCCGTCGATGATCATCAGGTTGTTCGGCCGATCCATCGTCAGCCACAGCGAATCCTGGACGCTCATCGGGGTCCGTGTGCTCACGGGTCATCCTCCACCATCTGCCTACGCCGCCCAGGCGAATGCGCGGCATTCGTCCGGCCGCCCGACCCACGCTACTGCGGGTAATTGACGCAGGTTAGAGGCCAAGGAGGGGACCTACGGGCCTTTCGACCTGTCTTGGGCCCGTCTGCCTGCGTCGATGGGACTTCCGGCCCTGACATCCGCCGCCGCGTTCGGCTGAACTGAAGGTCCGAGGCCGCGCCCCCGGGCCGGCTCGTCGCGCCGGCCGCGTCGGCCACGGTGAGAGCTTGGACGGACCATGGCAACGAGCGCAGCGACCGACACCATCTACATCTCCGACGATGTCCGTGCGGTCGTCGACGCCAACGTCGAGAAGGCGCGAAGCGCGGCGGAGGCGTTCCGCGAGCTGGACCAGCCCGCCGTCGATCAGATCGTCGACGCCATGGTTCGGGCCGGACTGAAGGCGACCGGCGAGCTGGCCAGGCTGGCGGTCACCGAGACCCGGTTCGGCGTCTTCGAGGACAAGGTGATCAAGAACTTCGTGGCCACCGAGTTCCTCAACGACTATCTCAAGGACAAGAAGAGCGTCGGGGTGATCGACTCCGACCCGGAGAACGGCCTGGAGTACATCGCCGAACCGGTGGGCGTCATCGTCGCGATCACCCCGATCACCAACCCGACCTCGACCGTGCTGTTCAAGGCGATCTGCGCGGCCAAGACGCGCAACGCGATCATCTTCCGCGCCCACCCGATGGCCACCAAGTGCGCGCTGCGGGTGGTCGAACTGCTGGCCGCGGCCGGGGAGGCGGCCGGCATGCCGGCCGGCGCGATCCAGGTCATCCCCATGCCTGACAACGTGATCACCCACTACCTGTTCAAGCATCCCGACGTGGATTTCCTCTGGACCACCGGCGGCCCGCGCATCGTCCAGCTGACCAACGAGGCCGGAAAGCCTTGCCTGTCAGTGGGTCCGGGCAACGCACCGTGCTACGTGCACAAGTCCGCCGACCTCAAGTGCGTCGTGGTCGACGTGCTGATCTCCAAGACCTTCGACGCCTCGGTGATCTGTCCGGCCGAGCAGACGATCATCATCGACCACGAGGTGTATGACGAGGTTCTCGCCGAGTTCGTCCGGATGGGCGCCTACCTGTTGAACGAGGAGGAGGCCGTTCGACTGGCCGACTTCGTGTTCGAGGGCAAGGGCGACAAGGTCAACATGATGGCCCTCGGGCAGAAGGCCCCCGAGTTGGCCAGGCGGGCCGGCCTGGAGGTTCCCGAGCACGTCAAGGTGTTGCTGGCCGAACTCCCCGCCGATCTCGACTCGCTGACGGCGCACNNGCTCCGCCAGGAGAAGTTGATGCCGGTGCTGGGCNTCGTCCGGGCGCGCGACGTGCAGCACGCGATCGACTGCGCCGTCGTCGTCACCGAGCACGGCGGCCTCGGGCACACCTGCAGTGTGTACGCCCGCGACGAGGACGTCATCGCCCGCTACTCGGCGGCGCTGCGCACCGGCCGCATCCTGGTCAACGCGCCGACCGCGGTCGGCGCGACCGGCGGCATCTACAACTCGCTGCCACCGACCTTCTCGCTGGGCTGCGGCACCTGGGGCGGCTCGATGACCACCGACAACGTCAATTACAAGAATCTGCTCAACATCAAGACCGTGTCGCGGCGCAAGACCCCGCCCCAGTGGTTCCGGGTTCCGGCCGACATCTATTTCAAGGCAGGATCTCTCGAGGCGCTGGACGAGGAGAAGTTCCAGCGGGTGCTGATCGTCACCGACCACGTGCTCGCCGAGAACGGGATCGTCCGGCAGGTCCGCTCGCACCTGGGGAATGCCTACGTACGGATTTTCGACGCGATCCTGCCTGAGCCCGATTTCGCCACCGTTCAGGCCGGCGTCACTCTCGTCCGGGACTACGAACCCGACGCGCTGCTGGCCATCGGCGGCGGATCGGTGCTGGACGCCGCCAAGGCGATGCGGCTGTTCTTCGAACACCCCGAGCTGACCATGGAGGAGCTGACGCTGCCGTTCCTCGACCCCCGCAAGCGGGTCGCGCAATACCCCCAGGACAAGCACCAGCTGGCCCTCATCGCGGTGCCGACCACCGCGGGCAGCGGCTCGGAGGTGTCCCCGGGCGCCGTGCTCACCCACGAGGGACGCAAGGTCACCCTGATCGACTACTGCCTGCTGCCGGACAAGGCGATCGTCGACCCGACGCTGATGGTGTCGCTGCCGTCGACCTCCACCGCGGACACCGGGCTGGATGCGCTCACCCACGCCCTCGAGGGCGCGGTGTCGATCTTCTCCTCGCCTTACACCAACGCGTTCTGCACGCAGGCCATCTCGATGATCTTCGAGTGGCTGCCCAAGGCCTATCGGGACGGCAACGACCTGGAGGCGCGCAGCGGCATGGCCGACGCCTCGACCTTGGCCGGCCTGGCGTTCTCGAACGCGTTTCTGGGCATCAACCACGCCATGGCGCACGCGATCGGGGTGAAGTTCCACATCGCGCACGGCCGGGCCAATGCGATCCTGCTGCCCCATGTGCTGCGGTACAACGCCTCGCTGCCGAGCAAGTTCATGCCCGCGCCCGGCTACTCCTCCTACGTGGCACCGCAGAAGTACGCGCAGATCGGCCGGATCATCTTCGGCGGGCACGACGAGCAGGAGCAGCGCGACCGGCTGTTCAACGCCGTCGAGGGATTGATCGACGAGCTGGGCATGCCGCGGTCGATGAAGGATGCCGGCGTCACCGAGGAGGAGTTCCTCGCGGCGCTGCCCGAGTTGGTCGACATCGCCTTCCAGGATGTGTGCCTGCGCACGAACCCGCGGATGCCGCTGCTGGAAGAACTCGAACAGCTGCTGCGGGCTGCGTATTACGGGGTTACCGGCGGGTAACTTTCCCGACTACATTGGGTGGATGAGCGCCGATGCCGTCGCCGCGGCGAGTATTCCCGACCCGACGACTCCCGACCCGAACCAGACGCAGGACACCGACGAGGTCCATGAGCTGATCCCGCGCGGCACCGTGGCCCGGCTGCTCCGGCACGCCGTCGTCGGCCCCGGTGCCGAGCGGCACGTGACCACGGCGCCGTTCACCGGCGGGCCGGCGACGACCCTCCCGCTGTCCACCGAGGACGACGTCGAGACCGCCTTCGAGATGGCCCGCGCCGCTCGCGTCGCCTGGGCGCAGCGCCCGGTCCGTGAGCGGGCACGGGTGTTGCTGCGTTTCCACGATCTGGTGCTGGACCGGCAGTCCGAGGTTCTTGACCTCGCTCAGATGGAGAGCGGCAAGGCCCGGCGGGACGCCTTCGAGGAGCTGATCGACTGCGCCCTGAACGCTCGCCACTACGGCCGGGTTGGCCCGGGCCTGCTCGCCCCGCAAAGGCGGCTCGGGATATTCCCGGCGCTGACCAGGACCGTCGAGTACCACCATGCCAAGGGCGTTGTCGGCGTCATCTCGCCGTGGAACTACCCGATCACGCTGGCGATATCCGACGCCCTGCCGGCACTGCTGGCCGGGAATGCGGTGGTGCTGCGACCGGACATCCAGACCACGGTGACCGCGCTGTGGACGGTGGACGTGCTGCGCGATGCGGGCCTGCCCGAGGGGCTGATGCCGGTGGTGATCGGTCCCGGTTCGGTGGTGGGCCCCTGGCTGATCGACCGGGCGGACTACGTGATGTTCACCGGTTCGACGCCCGTCGGCCGCCGCGTTGCCGCCCGCTGCGGCGAACGGCTGGTTGGCTGCTCGCTGGAACTGGGCGGCAAGAACGCGCTCGTCGTGCGGGCCGACGCCGATATCGAGCGAGCCGCCGAGATCGCCGAGCGGGCCTGCTTCGCCAACGCCGGCCAGCTGTGTATCGGCATCGAGCGGGTCTACGTGCAGGAGGCGATTGCGGGGCCGTTCCAGGACGCCTTCCTCCGGCGCGTTCAGGNGCTGCGGCTCCGGCCCGGGGTCGGCTGGGGCGCGGAGATGGCGTCGCTGGTCTCCGNNAAGCAACGGGACGCGGTGCTGGCCCACCTCGATGACGCCGTCGGCAAGGGCGCACGCGTGTTGACCGGGGGACGTGCGCGGCCCGACGTCGGGCCGTTCTACGTCGAGCCGACCGTGCTGGCCGGCGTCACCGACGACATGCTCGCGTGCCGGAACGAGACGTTCGGCCCGGTCGCCGCGCTGTACACCTTCGGCACCGACGACGAGGCCGTCGCGATGGTCAACGATTCGGAGTTCGGGCTGAACGCCTCGGTGCTCACCCGCGACACCAGGGCCGGACGGGCCATGGCCCTTCGGATCCAGGCCGGCACGGTGAACGTCAACGAGGCGTACGGGTCGACCTGGGGCTCCACCGGTGCGCCGATGGGTGGCATGAAGGCATCCGGGCTGGGCCGCCGGCACGGCGTCGAGGGCCTGCTGAAATACACGGAATCCCAAACCGTCTCGGTGCAGCACCTGGTCGGCTTCGGCGCCCCGCTGGGCCGCTCGGACCGGCAATGGGCGGCAATTCTCACCACGGCAATCAGAACGATGAAGGAACTGGGAGTGCGATAATGGGCGCGGCAACGAACTCAGCGGCCGCCCCGAAGTCCGGGCCTGTCGAGCATNATGACGTGCTCGTGGTCGGCTCCGGATTCGGCGGTTCGGTGACCGCCCTCCGGCTCACCGAGAAGGGTTACCGCGTCGGCGTTCTCGAAGCCGGGCGGCGATTCGCCGACGACGAGTTCGCGACCACCTCGTGGCGGCTGCGCAAATTCCTGTGGGCTCCGCGGCTCGGGCTGTACGGCATCCAACGTATTCACCTGCTGCCGCACGTGGTGATCCTGGCCGGCGCCGGGGTCGGCGGCGGCTCGCTGGTCTATGCGAACACGCTGTACGTGCCGCCGAGTGAATTCTTCCGGGACCCGCAGTGGGCCAGTATCGCCGACTGGGAGCGGGAGCTGGCTCCGCATTACGACCAGGCGAGGAGGATGCTCGGCGTCACCGACGTGCCGCACCGCAGCCCCGCCGACGAGACCTTCGCCCAGGTCGCGCAGGACATGGGTGTGGGCAACACCTTTCGGCTGACCCCGGTCGGGGTGTTCTTCGGCGCCGGGGCCGGGAAGACCGTCCCCGACCCGTTTTTCGGCGGGGTGGGGCCGGCCCGCACCGGGTGCATCGAGTGCGGCGAGTGCATGACCGGCTGCCGGCACAACGCCAAGAACACGCTGCCCAAGAACTACCTGGGCCTGGCCGAGGCGGCCGGCGCGGTGGTCCACCCGATGACCACGGTGTCGGTGATCCGGCCCCGTGCCGAGGGCGGGTACGAGGTGGACACGGTGCGGACCGGTCCGGTGGGCCGTGGCCGGCGCACCTTCACCGCCGGCCAGGTGGTGGTCGCTTCAGGTGCCTATAACACCCAGAAGCTGCTGCACCGGATGCGTGACGAGGGCGTCCTGCCGGGGCTGTCCAGGCGGTTGGGCCAGCTCTCCCGCACCAACTCGGAGTCGTTGGTGGGCGCGGTGTCCCGGCGCAAGGACGTCGACTTCACCCGCGGCGTCGCGATCACCTCGTCGTTCTTCCCCGACCCGCGGACCCATGTGGAGCCGGTGCGGTACGGCCGCGGCAGCAACCTGATGGGGCTGCTATGTACGGTGCTCACCGACGGTGTCGCCGGCACGCCGCGGTGGAAGGTGTGGGCCCGGACGATGGCCACCCGACCGCGGGAGGCGCTGCGCACGCTCAACGTCCGGCGCTGGTCCGAGCGGGGGGTGATCGCGCTGGTCATGCAGTCGTTCGACAATTCGCTCACCGTCAGCGGGGGCCGCTCGCGGCTCGGCCGGTGGAAGCTGACGTCGAAGCAGGGCGAGGGCGGACCCAACCCCAGCTGGATCCCGGCCGGCAACGAGGCCGCGCGACGTATCGCCGAGCGCATCGACGGGTACCCGATGGGCCAGCTCGGCGACCTGATCGATGCGCCCATGACGGCGCATTTCGTCGGCGGCTGCTGCATCGGCGCCGATGCCGAGCACGGCGTGATCGACGGCTATCACCGGGTGTTCGGGCACGAGGGCCTGCACATCGTCGACGGCTCGGCCGTCTCGGCGAACCTGGGAGTGAACCCCTCGCTGACCATCACCGCGCAGGCCGAGCGGGCGATGTCGTTGTGGCCCAACAAGGGTGAGCCCGATCGGCGGCCCCCGTTGGGCTCCGGGTATGTCGAGGTGCCGGCGGTGGCGCCGAGGTCGCCGGTGGTACCGGCGACCGCCCCCGGGGCGCTGCGGCTGCCCATCGTGGCGGTGCGCCACGGTGCGCCGGCCGCTGTCTGATCAGCTGAGTGATCAGCTG